>Ga0315914_1000003_pt1 | contig 314370 bp, 317 predicted proteins | sample MpolenodulesMG_FD_203920 | JGI IMG/M metagenome (GOLD analysis project Ga0315914, IMG submission 203920) | Medicago polymorpha root nodule microbial communities from Los Angeles, California, United States - elongated nodules | ecosystem: Host-associated > Plants > Roots > Nodule | place: USA...
GCCGTTCTGGTTCGAGCATTACAACAATCTTCACCCGCACAGCGCCTTAGGGTATCAATCTCCACGCGAGTTCATCAGCTCGAAATCTCAAGCCTGAGCATGTCCGGTCTTTTGGGGGCAACTCCACTAGGAGTTTTCGCCCGCCCCCGGCTCGATTTATCAACCGTTATATAAAAGAAACCACCGCCTTGGGTTGGCCAACTGCAGAAATGGCAGTTAACACTCAATGAGCGGGCGCGTCGTAGCGACTAATGCCCGGGCTACTATGAAACGATGCGTCGGGCCGACGCATACACCGTCGATCTTTGACATTGAGGTAGAATGCGATCTAGAAAATTGGCGCTAATCACGGACTTAGACAACACGCTCTTCGATTGGGTGGAACTTTGGTTGAGTTGTTTCGCACCCATGCTGGAGGAAATCGTTGCGACGAGTGGGATAGCTAGGGAAAACTTAATCCCTGAAATTGCGGCGGTGCATCAAAAGCATGGAACTTCAGAGTATTCATTTTTGATTGAGGAAGTTCCTTCTCTCCAGGCTTTCCTTAAGGGCCGCCCAGCCACCGAGGTGTTCGTTCAGGCGATTGAAATCTATCGAAAACAACGCCGCAGAAACCTGAAGCTTTATCCTACCGTCGCCGAAACGCTTCTGGAGATCAAAGGCCGCGGGACAAAGATCATTGGTTATACCGAATCAATGGCGTTCTATTCTAACTATCGTCTCCGACGTCTCGGTCTGGATGGTGTCCTCGATTACGTATTCTGCCCCCGAGACCACCTGTTACCCGAAGGCCTTCAACCGGAGGATTTTCGCAAATACCCGGCCGAGCGCTATGAGCTGAGACATACCGAGCAGGACTTCACGCCGAAAGGCTCAAAAAAGCCTGACAAGGTAGTGCTGAATACGATCGTCGAAGATCTAGGTCTCAGCAAAGCAGATTGCGTTTATGTAGGTGACAATCTGATGAAAGATGTCGCCATGGCATTAGATTGCGGGATCGACGCTGTGTGGGCTAAGTTCGGTCAAGCGCATAAGCGTCCTGAGTATAAATTGCTGCAAGAAGTGACGCACTGGACCCCCGAAGAAGTTGCCCGGGAACAGAAAATAAACGAGCGCGAGCACGTCGATCCGACGTATACGCTTGAAAATACGTACTCAGAGATTCTGAGTTTATTTGACTTTACTGAATTTCCGGAGCGGACACAAACATGAATGACGAGCACAGAAATCAAATTATCGATATCTGGAAAGCCGTTGTGGAAGTGCAGCGGCATTTCAATGAAATTAGCATGCGGATTCGTGGAATGTTTGTGACAATCCTATTGGCATTCTTTGCTGCTATGGGGTTCATGATTGATAGAAAGCTGACTCTCGATGTATTAGGGCTACATGTCCAGTATGCTATTATTGTCGCGGGATTCGGCCTTTTCGCCACGTGGCTGTTCTACTTCATTGATCGTTACTGGTATCATCGGCTCCTTAGTGGGTCCGTCAAGCACGCGATAATTATCGAGACGAAATACAAGGCCGACATACCTGAATTATCGTTGAGTGCTGCGATTGGCGATGTTAGCGCCTACGAGCCGAGAGGGCCCGTAAGTTGGCTAGCGTGGTTGCTGGTCGGACACGAGAAATATAAACAAGATAAAAAGCTCCATTCCGATGGCAAGATCGAGCTCTTTTACAAATCAGTCATGCTTGTTTTGGTTGTAGCCATGATCATGATAAGCTTCGCCGGAGGAATAGCCAGAGGAAACACGCTAGACGCCAAGCGGGCGGAATGGCGTTGCGCCGCTTGCTCGGTCGATACCTCCACACGCGGCTGCCCAGCGGGCATAGAGCGTCGCAGCCATTTTGGAAGTTCCCAAAGCGAAATTTGTCGGCAGCCATCGCCTGAGTGGCTACAATCGGCATGGCGCCTGGCGTGATGACTGCCAGCGGATGGTCAGCAGGGGGCCTTCTTCTGAACTTTCCAACTATGGGGCGATGCCAGTGACGAGCACGAAGATGATCAGAGCGCCGACGATGATCAGCACCGAGAACGCAAGATGTAAGGGCATGTCGTCAATCCCATTGGCCGTGGGGGATGGCCTGTTCTTCACGTTGGATTTCGGAGTCGTGCACCCGCTTGGATACGGTCTCGATATTGTCGATATCCCAAAAGAGTTTGGGATTGCCTCGATGCGGGGTCTTATGGTGGGCGACGGGACTATTCGGGGCCGGCGCCGTTCCGGTGCAAAGCTCGCCTGTGCGCTGGCATGTGAATTTGTCGCGGAGGAACACGGCCTGGCGCAGGTCCTCCCATCCGGCGGTATTGTACCAAGCGCGCCATGGCTGGAAGATCCGCCGCTTCTTGTCGGCACCTTCGGAGGCATAGCCGACCAGCGGCGCCAGCGTTGAAATGTTTGCTTGCAAAGCACGGAGACGAGGCATCGCATTGAGCGCCGATCGGGCCGGCCCTTCCTTTATCTAGCGGCAATGAAGGGAATATAGCTGCTTTATATAGTTTTCGGTCACGCTCTGTCAAATGACAAGAACATTTTCACTCAACGCGGCAACCGGGAAATATGCATGCTTTGCCGAGATTCCGATCACCTGAAAGCTCACATCCATAGCTAGTAATCGAGCCTTTCGTGTCTGCAATGGGAGGAACCCCGCTGACGCCAGCGTCAGACGAATTGACTCCAGAGTTCGTACAGCCAGCCTACCGCTTGGCAAAGACGAGATAGGCGCCAGACGCAGGTTGTTTTCATGGTGTGGTTATCGGCCGTGGCGAAGCGTGTACGCTGATTTCCGTGGCGACGAATCGCCCCGATAGCTGATCGCCGCGCATATCTTCGGCGACCACAATATAGCCCAGCTCGGGCCTGCCCTCGAAGCCGTTGATCGGGATGCCGGCATCAGAGGATCTTTATTTTGTCGATAACCTGCGCCTATTTCTTTGGGAAGTGAGGCTAAGCCTATAATGCGATCCGCACCTTCTTGGCGAAGCAATAGCCGCAAGCGGGCGTTTTCCAGCCGCGCGGTGAGCTGGTTCACGGTACCGATGACCACGCCTCCATCATCCACGAGATGAGCCACCGAGAACTGAACGCACCGCATGAGATGCTTGAAAAGCCGACCCATGGGTAAGTACCAAATTTCAACCATAGACATTACTCGGCGGCGGATTCCCAGGATCCGTCCTTCAAGTCCCTCATCTGGGTTCGGAGTAGATTAGCATCGAGCATAGCGACGCGCGCGTCCCAGAACTCCATTTCGCGTCCCGCCGGACGCGGCGTGTTGTACCAAGGCCACTGTTGGATCGGCTCGATCACACGTTCCCAATAGTTGTCGAAGGAGAGCGTGGTAGGCGCGAACGCGAGTGCCGTGGAGGGTCCCCTCCCCCGCATCGGCATAGATTTCTAAGGCAGGTGGGGAGAAAGCTCGAACGAATGCAGCGCACGCGTCGCCCAAGCCAGCTCTTTTGATTTTTTTGGGGGACTGCGCCTACCTGATGCGTGCAATTAGGAGTTTACGTTCATAATCTCTCTATCTTAGGAATAGAGGACGAATGCATGACCCAATTAACTGTTGTTATCAGTAACTGTAACAGTGTTGATCGTGCGGAAATCAGCGTGCTGCAAGGCAGACTGAACATCAAATATGGGCCCAATGGCCTTGGCAAGAGCACGTTGGCAAAAGCCATCGTCAGCCAGATACGCGGGGACGGCACTCTCCAGGACCTGGTGCCATTTAAAAGCCGGGGCAAGGCGGATGCGCTGCCACCGTCTGTGCAGGGCATCGACGACATGACTTCTGCCTTGGTCTTCGATGATGAATACGTCCAGCAGTTTGTGTTTCAAAAGGACGAAGTCCTCAAAAACAGTTTTGACATTTTCATAAAAACGCCAGACTACATCGCAGCGATGAATGCCATCGACCTCTTGCTGTCCGGGGTGAAGCAGGCGCTCACCAACAACGCGGAAATTGAGCAGACCATTTCCGACTTCAAGGAACTAGGGGATGCATTTGGCAAGTCAAAGCCCGGCAGCATTCCGAAGAACAGCAGGATTCACAAGGCGTTCGGCACCGGCAATAAAACTGAAAACATCCCTTTTGCGCTGAAGCCGTTCGAGACGTTTATCAAGAGCCAGGAGCCTTCCAAATGGATTGGCTGGCAGATAAAGGGCAACGATTTTCTAAAGCTGGGTGACAATTGCCCCTATTGCTCAACTCCACTCGTGGGTGAGGGTCAGAAGGACACTGCCCTCGCTGTTGCGAAGGAATTCGACGCAACGGCGGTGGGTCACCTGAACACGCTAAAAGCGGTCATCGAAAGGCTCGGCAAATACTTTAGCGAAAAGTGCCGCGAAAACCTGGATAAGGTGACCAAAACCAAAATCGATCTGACCCCGGCCGAACTGAGTTTCCTGACGGGGCTCAAAGCGGAAATTGACGGCATGATCACCCAGCTGGAGGGCCTGCGGGCCATCTCCTTCTTCTCACTGAGGGACGTAGGCCAGATCAGCGAGAAGATCACCCCGCTCAAAATCGACCTGGCGCTAATGGACAAGCTCGACTCCGCAGAAACTAGGAGCATTACCGACCCTGTCAATACGCAGCTGGAAGACCTGCTTGCCAAGGTTGGGGACCTGACAGGACAGGTCAACAAGCACAAGGCCAAGATCAAAAAAACGATCGAGGCCAACCAGGGTAGCATCAACGCGTTCCTGAAGTCCGCCGGTTACAAGTACACCGTCGAGATCGTTCCGGAGGAACAATCCTACAAGATGAAGCTGGTGCACCATGATCTCGCCGGTCACCTAGAAACCGCGTCGAAACACCTCAGCTACGGCGAAAAAAACGCATTCGCACTGGTTCTTTTCATGTACCAGGTGCTGAGTGAGAACCCCGATCTGGTGGTGCTGGACGACCCTATATCATCATTCGACAAGAACAAGAAGTTTGCCATCCTGCACGAACTGTTCCAGGGCAAGGCCAGCCTGAGAGGGCGGACCACCCTCATGCTTACTCATGACATCGAGCCTGCCATCGATGTGATCAAGAGTACCAAGGACGTTTTTCAAGGAGCTCAGCCGTCGGCATCATTCCTCTCTTCGCGCGGGGGTGTAGTGAAGGAAGTGCCCATCGCAAGGAAAGATATCCAGACCTTCGCGAAGGTCTGCAGGGCGAACATCGCCACACTGCAAGACCCGATCCTGAAGGCCATCTACTTGCGGCGCGACTACGAGCTCCGTGATGAAGTCGGGCTGGAATACAACCTGCTGGCGAGCCTGTTCAAAGGCCGCGCCGTGCCCACGCTGCAGACCGCGACCGAAAACCGGAACATGACCCCTGAGGAGAGGCAGGCAGCGGAGGCCACCATCCAGGCCGAACACATGCCAGGGTTCAACTACGACGCGCTTATCTCGGAAGTGAACAACGTCGACGCCATCCGAGCAAAATTCCTAACCACAGACGTCGGGTATGAGAAGATCCAGCTGTTCCGAATTTTCAACATCGATCACGACGATGACGTGATCCGCAAGTTCATCAACGAATCCTATCACATCGAAAATGAGTACGTGATGCAGTTGAACCCCCATAAGTTCGAGAGCATCCCCGAGTACGTCATTGATGAATGCCTGCGCATGCTGCCTCCAACCCAAACAGCGGCATAGGAGAGAAGGCATGTCAGGTATCGACATTCCGGAAAAGGCCGGCCAAGGCGGGGAAAAGGTATCGGTGCCCTGGGTTGGAGAGACGGAGGAAGGAGAGCGAGCACTGCGAGTGGAGCTCGGCGCGGACCACTGGTTTCGCGATCTGCACAAGGTGTGGGTGGTGGGTGAAAAAAGAGGAGCTGGGTCGACTTCGCCACTTCGATTCGCGTGAAGCTTGCTCCCGGCGGCGTAGGGAGTTCTCTGGCGGTGCGTAAGTCTCGTTCAGCGGTCTAGTCGGACTCGCTCACAAACAGGGATGGAAGCTCACTGATGGCTTGGGCGCCGATGGCTTCGGATAGAAACCGACGAACGGATGTCCGCTTTGCCAAGATCCTTGCTTGCCACCGGACAATTGGCATCCGGCACACACAATCGTTTTCCCACTTTCGAAGTGGCTCTATCTGACGTACGGCTCCTACTGATGGGAAGCGACCTGCCCGCTTTTGCCGTGACGATGTAGTGGCTGCCTTTGGCCGGCTATCAGGGCGCGACTGACTTCTGCGACCACGTGCCGATCGAAGCACGTTTGTCCGGCTGACGCCCGCTGTCAATAAAATTGCCTTCCTTGTTGAACAGGAACGAGATCTTGTTCTGCCACAAAAGCTCGGCCGTCTCCTCGCGCGACCGGCCACCGACGTTGCCGGTAATGTGATTGAGGAGGAAATGCTTCACGAAGCCGACTATGTCGTGGTCCTTTTCCTGAAACACCGGTCCGCCGGCGGGCACGTGTGCGACAATCCTGAGATTGGCTCCGTCCGGATCAGACATCAGCGTCTGAAATGTCGGGCGGTTGGTAAGGTGCAGGTTGGCAGCAGCTAGTTCCGCGGCCAACTCGCGAGCCTGTGGTGGGTTGAGCATTCCGGTGATACCCTGGAGCACTTGGTCGATGGCACCGACGCAGGCCTGCGCATCGTTGAACGTCGCGTAAAGAGCAACGTCGCCGGCGCGCATGTAGAAGGTAAAAGCGTCAGTCACGGACGCCAAGTCAAAGACTTCATCGCCCGTGTTGGGATCGACCTCCACCAGAAGTACCGATCCCAATACGAAGTCGCCGATCGCCGCGCCTGTATAGTGTGCGCGGACGAGGCAGTGCAGATGATGGAAGGTCCGCCAGTCGTAGGTTTCGGAGATCGCCGCGTCCCCGAGCCGCCGGTCTAGGTGCTCGCGCAGTAACCGGTCCTTGAGATGCATCTTGAGGAAGATGAGCGCCATCCATTGGAAGAGCCGCTCGGGACCCTCGCGCTCCACCATCGCCTTCACACCGGCGAGACCGCCGACGAACGCCTCGCTGATTGGCGTTTCGAAGTGCTTTGAAAGCCGATCGTTGCACTCCACGCAGCAGGGAATCGTGTAGGTGCCGTAGCCGTGGAGCTTGCGATTCGGCAGCGTCACCGATCCACGGTGGAGGCCAAACCGTCGCAGCAGCCAGTTCGGGAGAATATGCTCGCGGTTGAAATTGACCTCGCGCTCGGTGCGGTCGCATATGAAACAATTCTCGCCTTCGCAGACGTTGGCCACGAAGCGATCGGCGCTGCAATAGAGGAGACGTCCGTCGCGATCGTGGACGGAACCATCGGTGGCAATTGGCATCGCCAGCACTATAGGGAACACCCGACGGGTATTGAAGTAGATTCTGATGATGCTGTTCGCTGATTTGATCCTCATCGCCGGGCGCTTTGAGCCGCTTAATCGTTCACGACCCGCGTGGACGGGCCTGAAGAACGGCCCGCTTCCGGGCACCGGATGACGGGGCTTGAATGACCGGCAATGGTCGTCAGTGCAGCTTTTTGAGCAGAACCGGACTGGCTGCTGTCGGCCCCGGATCGATCATTCATCCGTTGCCGGCATGATACTGGGCTTAGGGCGCCGGGTGGCAAGGCCCCACAAATCGGCAAGATCGTCGAGGCAGGACCGGAGTTCATTGGCGGCGGCCAGCTTGCCGCGCCTCGATCGCCCGAGTTCATGCAAAGCATATCCCTCGCCGCATATCCGACATACCAGCCGGTAGCGATCAGGATCACGCAACCGGCGCCGGGCGCGGCGCAATTCATCGGCGGCCATCAGCTGGCGCTCGGTGATCGGATCGGATCGCCGGCCGCCGTCCACCGGCTCCTTGCCATAGTCGATGGCGCCGGCACCCTTGCCTCCCATCGTCTCCCACAGGGCATCGAACCTATTGGCGGCGGCCAGCTGCGCAGGATCGAGGCGGCCACGCGAGTAAAGCATGATGACCGCGCTCTGGCGGGTATTGATTACCGCGCTGATCTGCTTGGGGTTGCCGGCGGTCCCTGAATGGGCGCGGCTGTAGAATGGATTATCGACAACGACGCCGCGCAGGGAACGGTGCGGATCGCGCGGTTTCCTCTTTTTCATGAACGCCTCGGGCGTGAATCAACTGGGTCGCCCGATTATAGCAAACCCGCAGTGCCGGCTTGGACGAGCAGAAGCATGAGTAGGCCGATGGCGACCGCCACGACCAGCGCGAAGACGCGATATTGCGGGATCATTGGACGGCCCTCTTCAATCTAACGCGAGCGCTGCTTCGCGACGGCGCCTTTTTGGGCTCATCTGAGAAAGCCGCCTGAATAGTCTTGAGCTTGCAGTCGCGCATGGCGATCTGATGCATAAGTTAATGGACAAGCTCGGGGTCCTCGTCATTGTCGAAAAACGCGCCGAGAATATGGTTGGGCGTGATGCCAAGCTCCTTGCAGATCAGGATCAGCGCCGAAGCCGAGACCCGGTTGGCGCCCTTCTCGTATCTTTGCAATTGCTGGAACGTGATCCCGAGCTTTTCGGCAAGCACTCCCTGCGACATGTTCCGCAGCAGCCGGAATTCCCGAATGCGGGCGCCTATCTCTTGATCAATGTCCGTGGTCTGGACTTTCAAACTCTGTCTCATGCTCCGCCCTTTCATTGCAGCAAATTCCGTATCCTGCCTTCCCATCGACCCAAGGCTGGGATCCTCTTCCACGCGGGAACCGAGAAGATTGGGCCGACCGGGCGGCGGAAGTGACGAGGAAGCGGATCAGATCGAAGCCCTCGGAAAGGCAGCAGCACATCATCTCGAACATTCTCCTTCGCTCAACGCCGCGTCTGCGCTTACCCTTACCCTTACCCGTATTTCTTTCAATTTGCCCCTTCCTCACGCTCGATGGTTGAGATAACAGTTCACTATGTCAATATTGTTTTCGATTAGATTGGCAACTATCATCCGGCAGTTGTGACAACAAACGAATACAAAGCCGCGCTCGCCGCGCTCGGAACGGGTTTCAAATGGCCGCAGAATCCTTGCGAATAGGGCTTCACGCGTCTCAGCTCCACGCTTCCCAGGGCTCTCCCCGGATCATCGGGCTCGCGCTTGAGGGCATTTGCCATAAAAACTGAGGGGAAAAATATGCATGATAGAAAATAATATTTACCTGAGTTGGCCGAACGAGCATCGCCGCTGGTGGGGGCCGGGTGGTCACGGATATGCAAAGCGAATCGCCGACTCTGGCCGCTACAAGGAAGCCCAGGCGCTGGAAATCTGCACCCCTGCTATGCTCGGCCGTCGCTGCGACCGTCCTTTGCCTGAAATGCCTGTCCCCTTGAAGCTGGTCGACTTCGCGGCGGAGCGGTTAAAGCCCTCTACCCCGGCTATAATCCCGAGCCGCTGCCGTAAATCAATTCTAATTCCGGGTGGCTGATCGCAGCAGAGCGCAGCGAAAACTGCGAAAGAACGCTGCGCTGGTCGGAGAAATGGCGGGGAAAACCCCACGTACCCGCCGCCCTGCACCCCCCAGGGCCGACTATGGTTCACCCGGGATGGCCGAGCCCGCCCCTTGCCACATAGGCGGGCTCGGCCGCAAGTCTCAGTAGACAAGCGGATAAGCATCGGCGAGCAGCTTATTCCCGAGCGAGCGGAAATCTGCGTCGGGGCATAGTGGCTTATTCCTCCGCCACGATCGCGTCCACGATTTCCTGAATTCTCGCCAGCGCAGCGTCATGCGAGTCGCCTTGAACTGATAGCGGTGTTTGGCGGGATTAGCGGCCGGTAGCCGCTTCCATGGATCGGCGCGTCATTGGGGATGAGCCGCTCAGGGTCCAGCGCTTGCAGGACGAATTCATGCCTGGCGCCGGGCATGTAGAAAACCACCGTCCCGCCTCGGGGCCGGCGTGGTCAGATCGTAGAGCGCGAGCAGATATCGGCTCCAGACCAGGTGCGCCCATGGCGCGTCGATGATCCACGCGGCACTGCTTTCCGCTTTCGAGGCGTCGAATTCGCCGTTGTGGTGCCGGCGGCCCGATTCTTCCGGCCCTTTGTTGCCGAATCTACATCCGCACTGGGCGCGTTCTCGCGCCGTTCCGTTCAGCATTAGCGCTTAAACTGGCAGTAGAGGTTCCACTTTCAGCAGGCAGGGCAACTGGTAAGCCGAGTGGCTCATAACCAGGAAAGACCGGGTTCGATTCCCGGGCCTGCAACCAACACACAACGCGGCCACCCCTCTGGGACGAACCCCAGTATGCTCACCACGAGAGCGATGAGGATGCAGATGAGTACGAGGAAGGCAACGCCGGCTCTTCCTCACATTAAATAACGGTAATGGTTGGACAAAAGCCTTCAGCCAAGATGGCTAGCCCGAGTGGCGAATTGTATAAGGCGATCTTTCCAAGCCTGTCGCCGCAACCAAAATCACCCTCTCACGATCGGTGGCGGTTTTTCTTTTCCAGGAGCGTCAATGAACATCCCTTCCAAGCCCACCCCTGAGGGCCCGTACTGCATCCGCTTCTATAAGCATTACGGGCGTTCACCAGCGTGGCAGTTGGTGCCGCAGGCAATGACTTACCTCCAAGAGAGTGGATTTGCCGGCCGCAGCGACCTTCCGCCCGATTTCACCGAATCCTGCGTGGTAGCCATCGGTGAAGACGGCAAGGCAATCGGCTTCCTCACCTACGACTGCGGCCGGGAGAGCTGGATTATCACCCTCTCCTACGTGGTTCCCGAGCGTCGACGGAAACATATCCACACCGCTCTTTTCTATGCGCTTCGCGACAAAGCCATAGAGCAAGGAAATGTCGTTTCAATCGACAGCACTACGCACGTCAACAACCTGGCCGCCCAAGCAGCGTTCGAAGCGCAAGGTAGGACAAAGGAATCCATCAACTATACCTATTCGCTAAAGGACAGCAGCGACGGCAAAGCGCCGCAATCGCGGGGCCGTAGCTTTGAGGAGATGCGGATGCCAGAATACCTCCTCGAGCGCTTCGATACCGGGCCAGACGGCCTCAAGAACATGCAAGCCTTCATCAACGAGAAGGCGGCCGCAGGGTATGCGCTCCACCAGGTAATCGAGCGCAGCACGTCTCAGTGGGTGCTGATCTTCAGGCGCAATTCGGCGGGCTGCTAGATCACTTGGGCGCGAACCCTTGTTGCGCCATACAGGCGTTAAACGAGCTGTTTGCTGCGATTGCACCGGCAATCCAGAGCCTTCCGGCGATGACCTGCGTTTGAGCTGCCCGCCCGTTGCAGATGGCCTTCGCACGTTCGAAACGCGACTCGTAAGAGTTGGTCTTGACCTCGCGCCACTCGCTTGATGATGAACTGTTGCAGCCCGCCAGCACGGCTCCAAGCAAAATGAACGATAGCTTCCGCATCGTTCGCATCACAGCATGTAACTGCCGATCACCGGAATTTCGCCTTCCGGCGCTTTGCACTTCGCCTGAGTAAGCACGAACTGCCTGCCATCAAAATCCCGACTACGGATCATCTCTAAAGCAGTGCCGGTGATCCGGAATCGACCGCAGGTAGGGCAGGTGAACTCGGCGAAGTCCCCCAATCTGGGCAACGCTTCTTGCGCCGGCTCGTTTGAGATGGGGCAGTTGATCCAGTTCATGATGTCCTCCCTTTTGCCTCACTGGCACTGAGCGCTTATTGCGAAAAGGTTCGCTTATGTTACACCTTGGTGGCGCATGTCCCGCAGCAGGCTAACGGACCTCGCGCTCTACCTTGAGCTGAGGCCCGTATACAGTATCCGCGAAGCTACCCGCGTCTTCGTTCAATCCGGCGTCAATGACGTCCGCACAAACGGACCACATGGGTGGACCAATTTAAGCTCAGCTTTTGACTACCTGCCAAGAGCCGCTTCCGCCGTCACGATTGACGAGACGGGCACCCGTGACGTCGTATCTGAAACCGCCACTGCCTACGCCGTTGGTGTCCAAAACGCCTGCCAGTTGATCAAAACTAGCGACCAAATATATGTCATTCCCGTTGACCAAACCTGGGTCATTGGCTTTATTTGGGGTACTAACAAGGATGTACCAGGCGGGGGTAATCGTTTCATCATCAATAATATTGGTGGTACCCACGGGATAACCGCTACTAGTCGCCCGTTTGGAGCTGAATAATGCCAGCAAATTTGAATCTTCATCGCTGGTATCTTTATCGATGATATTTTTTAGTTTAATCCGATCACCACTGTTAACGACTTCTCCAAAGCTCTGACCGCCGCGCTTCGCCGGCCATATTCTCCATTGCGTAGACTTGTTGTGGTCCGTATACGCTCCAACAGTGCTCACAGCACCAGGTACGGTCGACGGCCCACCAGTACCGAGATAGCCGCCCTTCAACGGTCCTCCGTATGAGTTGACTATCCTCAAAGTATCGCCGTAACTTAGATTACTATCTGCCATTTTTACGCTCCAGTTAGCGATGTGACGATCGAAGCGATCGCACCATCAGAGATTTAATAACCAATCCAAATTGCCTGACCGAGAAGTGAGTATGGAAGCCTGCTGCCGTTAGGCGACGGCTCGGGCCTTCTGCTATCGTCAAAAGTTGGATCTTTTCGACCTCGGTCTACCACTCAGAGCATTAGGTAAGCACTGATCGAATAACATGGGCAAACTACAACCTTTCGTCGCTCCTGCACAACTATGAGTTTTTTGGGGATTTCGCGCCGGCACTCGCACGGCAGTTCGATTTCGATCACGGCTCCTGGGCGGATATCTTTGAAAACACTTCGAGTTTGAGCGCCGTCGAAGGCTGTGGGCGGCCGGTTTAGAGCTTTGCAATTTATTGCTGCACTCGCGTGGGCATTCACGCACAGGCCTGAGCTTTGCCAACCTTCTGAGGTTCTGCGCGGTGGCTGCGAGCAAGAATTCATCTTGTCGCTTGGCAGATAAATGGGTTCTTCCTCAATTTCTGTGGTTAATACGGGCCTCTCATTGATCAAGACCTATTTGCCCATTCTCTGCCCGATGGACATGATGCGCCTAGGCTGACTTTGGAGCTTGCGGCGGGCGTCGCAGCAATGAGCGACGATGTCCTCGTAGATTTTGCGATGCGGTTTGAAACGTGATGGCAGACCGGGAGCCTGCCATTGATCAGCCCTTCGGGGCCATGCGCATTGAAGCCCATGGCCCGGTCAATCTTAACGCTGCGCACCCGCGCCGCATCTGGTTGCGACCGCTGTCATAGATCGAGGCAAGGGCCAAGAGACGCCGCGCCTGGGCGGCATCCTTCGTCCGGCGGGGCCGCCTACTCCTGAAACACGCACCTTGTAGTCAACATACCACCACCACCACCGTAATTAGACACAGCACCACCGTCCTTTTCGCAGTGTTCCATGAAGCTCTGGCGGGCTGCCTCACTGCGCGCCTCACAGACTTTGTCCTCAGGCTCGCACGCGGTGGTTATGCCGTATTTGGCAATGTCGGCGCTTGCGGTCGGAGCAAGAGCAGTCGTCGCCAAGGCCAGCGCGGTCCCAGCAAGTATTGTGCGCAGCCAGCGAGACCGGAGTTTTGGCCATGCCGGAAGACCTGCGGCGACGGTCTTGTCTGATGATCTTTTCATTGGAGGTTCCCTGTTTCGTGACGTGGGATGGTCTGCGTCGCTTGCGACGCCGTGATTGGGCACATCGGAATTTCATGACGTTTGCCACTTCAATCGCTCCCGTCTGCTGTCCCTATAACAAACCTTCTAGCAGTCCCAGTTGACAGCAACCTGAACGCTACCGCGACTCACTTACCTCCACAGCTTCCGCCGTTCGGTTCAATGCTTGACGATGCGAGTGCGCAAAAGGGCCTCGCTTGGGTTCACTGGATCGTTGCTGAAATCGGGGGGGTCGTGGTCGGGCTGATGGTGGCGCTTCGCGCGCGCGGCTCCGAGTCTAGACCTACAAGATTCCTGCTTATTATGGACTCTGGATTCTGGAGTCATGCTGCGAGCATTGCTTGTGCCGAGTTCCTCTTTAGTTTCAGCACCTTTTGACCAACGAGCGGCTGACATCTTTTTTCCCTTTTTGCTCCACTTTTCTTCACGTACCATTTTCCGGGAGTAGATCGTGCCCCTCGAATTGACGCTAAAAACGCCCGCTTTTTGCAGTTCGGCGAGCAGCTTTTCGACCCGCCTGGGCGTGCCGTTTGTCAGCGTGGCGAGCGTCTGTGCATCGACCTTCTGGCGACTTAGCTTGAGATGACCCCGAGGCTTAGCGGCATCCATGAGGCAAAGCATGTCCATCCAGAGGCCGCGCGCGGCATAGCTGCATGTGCGCAAGGCGGGGTCTCCGAGCCAGTCGGACGGATAGAAGCGCATCCACCGTTCCGCCGTCATGCTGCCGCCTCCGCAAATAGTAGGCGGAATTTTTGCGAACACGTCGCGGCCCATCTGGCGATGCATGCGGCCTCGGCCTCGTCCTCGTTCCCGGCCGCGATCCCGAGGGCTTTGCAATAGGCCCTCGCTTGCGCCTTGGCATCGGCGCGGGACAGCTTGCCGCCACCCTTGCCATAGATCGCCGCGCGCCATGCGGCCGGCGGGACCGATTCATGGGGAATGCGGTAGCTGATCGCCTCCCCCCGGATGATGCCTTGGATTTCCGGCAATAGCAGCTGATCGGCGTTGACTGTCCAGACGGCGGGATCATCGCCGCCCAGCCCGAGCAAATCAGGGTTCGGTTTCTTGGGATAAGCCGAGATGCGCCGCCGGGCACGCTCCCACACCATGAAATCCGGGCGGCGCTCTTTCGGCCCGACCAGCCGCTTGAACTGGCGCGCGAACAGTTCGCATTTTTCCTCGGGATCGCCCGCGTCCTTGCACGAAAACGAGCCGCAACGCATGTCGCGCTCGTCACCGGGGTATTCGTAGAGCGCGAACCCGGTGCGTGTTATGGACTGGTCGAGGCCGAGGATAAGCATCAGGACCCCATGAGGGCAACGTATAGCTCGTCCATCACGGCGGCTTCGTCCAACGTTTCCTCGCCCTTGCGCCGCTTATATTTGCGGGCATCGTCCAGCCAATGTGAGTTTGCTATTAAAACCGGGACCGGGACGTATTGCCCGACGCTTTCAACGTAATGCGCCAACGAATTGAGCTTAGTGACGATGGGCGTTAGCGGCTCGGGAATGTCGAGCGACAGCTGTTGCGGATCGGCGAGGGTGTGCTTGAAGTGCTTTGCGAGGAACGCGATCACGCCATTTCGAAGCATCGCGTCGGCGCCCTCCACTGTGGCGGCGGCCGTCGTGTCCGGGAATGCCTGATAGATCACCGCGTCAGCGACCGCCTTTGCATTTAAGCCGCGGATGGCCGCCGCGCTGTTCACCAGTTCGAAGAAGGTCCGGAGCTTATCGTTCAGCATTCACAAATCCTCCAAAAAGCGGTTCAACGTCGCGACGCATTTTCTTACGGCGGCAATATTCGAGCTTTGGTCGTCGGTTCGCTCGGCCACGCCACGAAGCGCGAGCGCCAAGTTCTCGCCCTCGGCCCCCCATTCGCTGAGTGCGCGGCAGGCGCCGTAAAGATGAGTCCAAGCCGCCCCGGCTTTCGTTGGAGCGCGATAGAGCGGATTGCGGTTGCTTGGCCGCGAAGTTCCGCGAAGGCCCAATTGCGCCGCCGCAAGCACAACCTCGCGCACCGCCGCCTTTGTCGGCTCTTGGTCGGCCTCTAATTTCTGGTCCAGCGAGCGGTGAACAACTCCCGGATCGGCCTTCTCGGCGTCCCGGATAATCCGGGCTTCATGGACTTCCTTGCGAGAAAGACCGATGTCGGCGGCGGTCGGCGGGCGTTCCCTATCGGAACGCCTGTGATCACCTTCGCGCGGGCCGGCGACCTCGCCCCGCTCTTGCGCGGCGTCGTATTCATCGGCGAGCCGGCGCTTGGCGATCGACTCGATTTCCAGCGCGTCGGCTTGGGCGCGGTGCGCGGCGGCGATCAGCTGGTCATGCGCGCCCTTAGCTTTGGCGAACCGGGCCGCTTTCTTCGCGGCGTCATAGGCCAGCGACGCGGAATGGCGAGCCTCAAGCACTTCGGCCGCGCTGACGGCATTCGCCAGCTGCGACGCCGCGCGATTGACGAGGCCGGGCAGGTTCTGGTGGAAGTTCATTGCGCCGCCTCCACGGTAACTTTTTGCGATTTCATGTGAGGGGCGGCCGATGAAGTGCGGGCCGCCAGAATGCCGGCGGTCGAAGCGGTGCCACGCGCAGGAATCCTTGGCTTGGTGCTTCGTGCCCGGTATCCACTTGAGCCGGCCGACAGCGACGATGTGGGAGCAATAATCGAGGTAGGGCGCCGCTTGCTTGGTGTGCGCCCAATCGGCATCAAACAGGAGCCATGTCGGCAGGATATCGGAAAAGCGCTCAATCATCGGATGGAGCACCGCCCGCGTCCACGGCGGGTTCGTCACGACGGCGTCGGCGCCTTGGAAAGTGTTTGGATCGCAGGTCAGGGCGTCGAAGCCGTCGCGCAGATCGCGGGCAAAAGCGCAAAGGAAGCCAAAGCTGCATAGATGCGCGACCAGATTGCCAGCGCCCGCGCACGGTTCGACAAAGGTCACGATCCCCTCGGCGCGAAGATGCGGGAGCACTGGCGTGACCCCCTTCAAGGGCGTGGCGTAATCGTCCGCCTTGCGCCGGGGGAAGTCGGAACGCTTACCCATGGCGCGGCGCCCGAGGCTGATAGCCGATCAGCTGATGATAGGGGCACCATTTCTCGCCCTTGCGGGTGCCGGCGCCGCAAAATAGATGCTGATCAGGGGCGGCCCCATGGGGGCTCGCCGGCCAATGGCAATCGCCGCGCTTCAACTCGGCTAGCGGCACAAGCCGCATGGGTGGCGGCGGCAGCTGGAGGACCGGCGCCGGGTTCTCTTTCCCGGTCGAGCGCGCGCCTTTCTTCACCGGCCACCTCCTCGGGCTTGCGGCTTTGGGCGGGCGCTTCATCAGCGTCCTTAATCGGTCATTGCGGAAAATCCGGCCGATGGCCGCGCCTCGGGAAATCCCCATCGCTTGGCCGATCTTTGCGGCCGACCAGCCCTTTTTGAGCATCTCGGCCACCTTGTCCCGGTCGGCCTCTTTCCAGATTACTTTCTCGGGTTGCATGGCGGCGGCCCCCCTATTCGGCGGCTTCGGCCGGATCGGCCTCGTGGTCGTCCTCGGGATCGTTCTCGCCATCATCAGCGGCGGCCAGATCGGCGGCCTTCTGCACGCGATCGGCCTGCTTCTTTTCCATGGCGGACTGTAGGTTGGCGGCCATTTCCGCCTGCGCCTCTTTCCAGCCTTTCGCCCATGCCCGGCCCTGCGCCGAGTTCTCGTCATAGGGGTTGGTGTACGCGTTGACGGCTTCATATCCAGCCCTTTCGCCCTCCCGCCATGCGCGATCGACGGCCGGCTCGCGGTCGAAGTCGAATTCTGATTGAGCGCCGATCGGAAGTGCGAAGTAGCCGCCGATCTCGGCGCGCCGCTTCTGCTCATTGACGATGACGGAAGGGTCCTCGATCTGGGCGCAGCGGAGGCCGAAATCGATGTCGGCGAGGACGATGCCGTCCGCCTTGGCCTGCTTGCGAAGCTTTAGGCGCTCGGCGTTCTCGGCTTTGCATATCTCTGTTTGTTTCAGGATGGCGCCGAAGTGGTGCATGTAGAGGGCCTTTTGCTCGGCTGGCGTAAGGTCCTTGGAATTGTCGCCGATGGTGGCGGGCATTGGGTGGCCTCCTCTGGTAGGGCGGCCACCGCGTCGCGAAGGCGCCGTGGAGGAAGGAAAACCACGGCGGGGGAATGGGGCGCGGTGGCCTTTCCCGCCGGCCAGGGCAGAAGGTCGGCGGAACGAAAAAGCGGCTATTCTGCCGTCTCCTTAGTCGCTGGCGCCGGGCCGAAAACATCGGGGCGCAGAATGTGACAGGAAATGCCGGTTTCCTTTTCGACGCGCAGCACGTGCTTTGCCGGGACGATCTTCCAGGCATGAACCAGCTGGCGCGAAACGCCGAGCCTTCGGGCGAGGAACTTCGCCCCGCCTGCGCGAGTCTTGGCGGCCTCGCATGCAATGGCCCGAGGATCAGTCGATAAGTTTTGTTTGCTCGCGTTCATTTATGAATGTAAGCAATATGTTCACGCGGGATCAACACATTTTGAGAAATTCACGGTGACAAGTTAAGCTGGCGTGTGGCATGGTTGAACCTGGTGGGGGAAATGCACCTGTGACGAGCGGGAAAAGGCGATTAGTGAGCCGAGCCGAATTGGCGGCGGGAAAAAAAAGGGAGGCTGAGAAGCATGCAGAGCTTATCGAGCTTGGCAAACGCATCAGATTTCTCAGGAAAGAAATTCTCGGATATCACCGACAAACTGATTTCGCAGACCGCCTCGGAGTGACCCGAGGCGCCGTAGGAAATTGGGAGATCGGCGTCGGAATGAAGCGCGATCACCTGATGATGATCGCCAAGGAATTCAACATTTCTTGGGTCTGGCTTGCCGAGGGGAAAGGCACCCCGATCGCAAAGCCGAGCATCGATGCGAGGCTGGAACTGCTGCCGCCGGAGGAATACGAAACGCTCTATGAGCACTTTCAGGCCATGATTGATAACCGGCTGCGGGCATTAGGACGAAAGGAGCAAGGGGGCGACGAGGCCTCGGGTCTTAACCTACGCGAGGTGACTAAAGCGGGGGAATATTCAAAGCGGCGGAAACCAACTTTATGAGAGGATTCATGCGGTTATGGGTAGACTCTTGGTATCGTCAGCAATTGATCCAGAGGATGGACTTCCTCCGGCCCTGACAGACTTTCACGTCGTTGCGGTGGGCGATCATTTCATCGCCCAAATGCAAACGGATGACGGCCGGCGAATGGCCGTGTTGATCCGATCGTTTGACGACGCCGCTTGGCTCCAGCATGAGGCGAGCCAAGCCCTCGCAGCGATGATTTCCAGCGTTCGAAACGCCCCTTACCCGGCCCGGCAATTCGCCGAGGTGATCCTGCGCGCCGCGCGCCCGGAGGTGCAAAAGAGCCATGTCCGGTTTAACCCGGCTACCGACGAGTTCAACTATCATCTTCACTTCCCCAGGCGTGCACCGATCTCGATGACACTGACCGGCGCGGATATCGACGTTATGCGCGCCAAGCAGCAGGCCGCCCGATCCATCGCGCGCGCCGATCGCTAACCACACTTACGGATATCTTGACGCCGCCCGAGGCCGCAACTGTGCTTCGGGGGCGAGTCTCCGCATCGGGCTGACTCCACGTTAGCCAGCGAACCTATTCCCATTTTGAAAATAAGATTTGCACCGCTCTTGTGGGTATATGAAATTATTGTTTTCATGAGGATCTCCATCAAAGGTAGGACTTCATGCAAAACGATTGGGATAAATGGCAGGCCGCGCTCGCTGATCCGAGCAAGATTGGCACCGGAAAACTCACCATTCATCCGGGCGAGCCTTGGACCGGCTATTTCCGCGTCCGCCGCAAGGGCGGCGATTGGGAGCCTGTGCAGTTTTGGCGGGGCGCTGACGGCGATTGGTACGCGACGCGATCCGGCCGCCCCGTCGATCGCGAACAGATCGATGATTTGTTCCTGTCGGCCGTCAAGCAGCCCATCAGCGAGGAGGCGTTTGACCGGGCCAAGGCCGGCAACGGATGGGCCGATGAGCCCGAGCGGCCAGCGGCCGGCATAGGCCATAACAGCGGAGCCGAGGCCGATGAATATGAGGCCCTGCGCATCGAATGGCTCGGCGAAAAGGAACAGGCCCTCGCCTTCCTGAAAAAGCCGATTGCCAGCAAGGAGGAAGCCGACAAGGCGGCCATATGGGCGCGGCGGCTCAAGGACATCGCCAACCGCGCCGACACGCTACACGCCGATGAAAAAGCGCCGGTTCTCGTCAAGGCCCGGAAGATCGACTCCAAATGGCGCGAACTGCGCGAGGAGCCCGACGGCCTGCAAAAGCTCCTGAAACGGCATCAGCTGGCGTGGCTCCAAGAGCAAGACCGGATTGAAAAGGAGCGCGTGCGGGCCGCCGCCGCTGAAGCCGAGCGCTTGCGCCGCGAGGCCGAGGGAACGTTGAGCAAGGCAAAGACGCCCGAGCGCGAGCGCGAGGCCGGCGAAAAGCTGGCCGCCGCGAAAGAGGCCGAACGCGAGGCGGAATATAGGCGCCCGCAAGCCGGGCGGACCGGCGCCAAGACATCGCTGCGCACCCGCCGCGTCGGCCGGATCGTGGATCACGACACCTTCCTCGCCGCGATCAAGGACAGCCAAGAAATCAAGGACGCCGCCGATAAGGCCTGCGCGCGCTTGGCGAAAGCCAACGTCGCGGTGCCTGGAATGGAGATTGTCGAGGAAAGGACAGTCGTATGAACCAGCTTGCAAAAGCGCCGCGCCGGTCGGTGCTGATCGATATGGCCGGGCAATTCGGCATGGAGGCCGATGCCTTCGAAATGACGGTGCGGGCGCAATGCTCGCCGACGCCAAAAAAGGGCGAGCAATTCAGGCCGCTGACCCGCGAGGAATTTGCCGCGTTCCTACTGGTCGCCAAGAAATACGACCTTAACCCGCTGACGCGCGAGATTTTCGCCTATCCGAAACGCGGCGGCGGCGTCGTGCCGATCGTCTCGATTGACGGGTGGATCAACCTCGTCAATTCGCATCCGGCTTGCGATGGCTTTGAATTCACGTGGGAGCGCGATGCCAACGGCGATCCGATTTCCTGCACATGCATCATGCACCGCAAGGACCGGAGCCACCCGACCGTCGTCACCGAATACCTCGCCGAGTGCTGGCGCGACACCGAACCGTGGAAGATGAAGCACCGCATGTTGCGCCACAAGGCGCTGATGCAGTGCGCCCGCTATGCCTTCGGCTTTGCCGGCATCTATGACGAGGACGAGGGCCGGCGGATCGCCGAGGACCAGAACATTGCCCTATTGCCGCCAGCGCCGCGCGCGCCGCGCATAGGTCAGCAGAGCCCTGCTGGTGAAAAAATCCAGACGGCGCAGGGTGACGCGACGGAGGTCGAGTCAGGGACCGGGCAGCCGCCGGTAGACTCGGCCTCCCCCCTTGATGACGAGCCCGACCCCGATCGCGAGGAAATGGGCGGCGTCGATGCCGACGCAATCCCCGACGCGGAATTCTTTGACGAACTGCGCGACCGGCTGGCCGAGGCGAAAGACGCCGCCAGCGTGGAGGAAGTCTGGACCGAGCTTGACCCCATGGCGCGGTTCGAAGGCTCCGACCTTGATCAAGAGATTTGCCAGAAGATCAAAGCGCGCCGCCTGCGCGATCTCGAAAAGGAGGATGCAAAGTGAGACCGACGTTCGACAATGCCGCCCTGATCGATTGGTTGGCCGCGCAGGACCCGGAGCAATATTATGATTACATCAGCTGCCGCGAGTGCTTGCTGGCGCAATATCTCCGCTGCCGTGGCTTCCCCCATGCGTTCGTCGACTCCGAACGGGCGCATCTGCGCCGCTATGGGCTGGACGCGCGCGATTTGCCGCCCGGCTGGAACCGAGTAGCGCAGCCCAAGCCATGGACGTTCGGCGCCGCCCTCGTCCGCGCAAGGGAGGTGCTGAAATGACCCGGCGCGAATTTAAGGACATGCCCTCCCGCATCGCCCGGTTGCCTCGCGACAAGCGAGGCTTCCCCATCCCGAAGTTTGTCGGCGCCGTGGACAAGAAAGGCGAACCGGATTTTCGCCTCGTCAGCCACGACCACATGGCCGCATGCGTCAGGAAGAACCTTTGCTGGATTTGCGGCGATGTGATGGGCACCCGCAAGGCGTTTGCCCTCGGCCCGATGTGCTGCATAAACCGGGTATCGGCCGAGCCGCCGTCGCATTACGAATGCGCGGTCTTTGCCGCCAAGGCATGCCCCTTTCTTTCCAATCCCGACGCCCGGCGCCGCGAGCGCGATCTGCCCGAGGCCCGCGAGGTCGCCGGGATCATGATCGAGCGCAATCCCGGCGTGACCGCGATTTGGGTGACGCGCTTCTATAGCCTGATGCAGGTTTCAAACGGCGTCCTGTTCTTCGTCGGCGAGCCGGAAGGGCTGGAATTCTATGCACGCGGACGCGCCGCGACCCGCGCCGAAATCGAGGCGTCCATCGCCTCGGGCATTCCCCATCTGGAGGAGGTCGCCAAGCGCGACGGGCGCGGGGCGATGTCGGAACTCAAGCGCATGCGGAAACGCTTTGACGCCCTGCTGGCCGATCGGGTGCCGGCATGACGAAGGACGAAGAGCAATTATGGCGTGCCGAGCAATACCAGCGCCTCGCCGCCCTCAATTATGAAAAGGCGCTGGAAAGCGATCGCGACGCCGACCGCCTGATCTACCAGAGGATGGGCGCGACCTATTCTCGGTTCTCACGGCGATTGATGGGAATAGAGCAATGAAGAACGATATCCCCCCGCTCCGCATGACCGTTGAAGCCGGCAAGCTGGCGCCGGCCGATGCCTTTTCCGCCGAGAGGCTCGAGTCCTACCGGCATGGCACGACGATGTTCGTCCAGCCGATCACCGATCCGCAAAGCAAGAAGCGCCGCAAGTTTTGGGCGATCCTCGGGCTCGTCATCAAGAACTGCGAAACGCCCTGGCGCACCGTCAAAGATGCCGCGAACGCGATTAAGCGGACTTTCGGCCTGATGGATGACGGCGGCACGACCGGCAACGTGAGGATCATGTATCCGCGCAGCCTGAATGATCTGACCGAGCCCGAATTCGAGGAACTCTATGAAGACGCGATGCTCTATTTGCAGCGCGTGACCGGGGTGGACCCGGAAACCCTTTCAAAAGAAGCGCCCGATCCCGGCGACGATGAACCGCCGGCCTCATCCTCCAGCGAGGCCGACGCAGGCAGCGGCGGTGGCGAATCCCCCAATCCCGAAGGCAACCCCGCCGCCGCTGCCACCCCCCCATCGGGACGAATGCATCGCGAAGTTTCTTCAATTCGCGACCGATGGGGAAACCTCGGCGCAATGGAAGCTCGAAAACCTCGCCCCGACCGTCAAGGCGGCGTGGGTGCAACAATTGCCCGACGATATCCCCTTTGTTGAGGCGTGCTGCCGAACGGCGGAACAGCTAATTCGGGGCGATATCAAAAGCCCGGAGGCGACCCGCTATCTCCATGCGCTGGCCGCCAAGCCAAAGGAGAACGGCAATGGTCGTCACGAAGGAAGAGGCAAAGGAAATCTGCGATCAGGTCAATCTGGTCGTTGACGCGATTAAGCCGCACTTGGCCGGCCACCCGCCGGAGGTCCAGAACGTCGTGCTTGCCGATCTGGTCGCCACCTTCATTGCCGGCTGGTCGCCGGGCATGCGCAAGAAGATGCTCGACGCCCTGATCGCGAATGTCGGCGACCTGATCCCCGTCAACGAGATGATCCTTTTCGGCCCGGAAGGGCACCCGGATAGGGAGATGACACGCCAATGATCAGCTACCGCGAAAAAGCAAATTGCGCCGCCCGCGAGGTCAAGCGGCGGCGGTGGGTCTATTCCCGGCTCGTCGCCGAGGGCCGCATGCGGCAGCAATCCGCCGAGCATGAAATCGAGGTTATGCAGGCCATCGCCGAGGACTATCGGCAGTGGGCCGATGAGGAGGAAGCGCAGACGAGGTTGCCGCTATGACCATCAGACCCGACCCACTCGCCTATCCGCCGCGCGGTTTGCCGCATGATGAAGCCGCGCGATATGTCGGCGTCAGCCCGACCAAATTTGACAAGCTGGTTGCCGAGCGCCGCATGCCGAAGCCCCGGCAGATCGACGGCCGCACCATATGGGATCGCGTCGAACTGGATATCGCTTTCTCCGAACTGCCCAAGAAGGGCGAAGCAAGCCGCATAGAGGAGCTATTGGAAAGGAGCCGAAAAGGAGCTCCCTGATTGCGTTTCCATAGTTGAAGTAATATATTTTCTATCCTAACGTCCGGCGATGGACTTCGAATTTGACCCGGCCAAGAGCGCCACGAACCTTGAAAAGCACGGCATCGACTTTGATGCCGCGCAGGCCCTCTGGCTTGACGACCGGCTATTGGAAGTCCCGGCGAAAACCGAAGATGAGCCCCGCTCTCTGGCAATCGGCCAGATCAACGGCAAGCACTGGACAGCGGTTTTCACCTATCGCGGCACAGCCATTCGGATCATTTCGGTACGCCGCAGCCGGGAAAAGGAGATAGAGCAATATGAAAGCCTCTGAATTTGACCGGCGATTTGATGCCGGCGAAGACATCGCCGAGGCGGTGGATTGGGATAAGGCGCAGCGCCCCAATTTGGAGCCCCATCGGGTCAATGTAGATTTCCCTTCGTGGGTGGTTGGAAAATTGGACCAAGAGGCGCAGCGCTTGGGTATCACGCGGCAAGCGCTGATTAAGGTCTGGATCGCCGATCGGCTGGAGGGGCGGAATGGGAAAGCTGCTTAGTCATCCCGGCGTATCGTCGCGCATCAAGAACGGCAAAGAGGTCTGGCGCTACCGCGAGTCCGGTCGCAACGGGCGCCAGATCAATCTGCCCGGCAAGCCCGGCGACCCGGAATTCGAGCGTGCTTATCAAAGCGCGGTCGAGGGGCGGATGGTGGTCGCGTCGGCTGGAATTGTCCAGATCGGCGACGCGCGATCCTTCGGCGCGGCATGGCGGCTCTTGCAGCGCTCCAACGATTATTGGCTCGCGCTGGATGACGCCACGCAAGATAAAAACGAGCGTTATATAAAAATCTTCCTCAAAACACCCATCGTTCAGGGCGAAGAAATCACGTGGCGAGACGTGCCGGTCAAGTCGATGAAGATCAAGGACGCCCGGAAGCTGATCGAGGCACACCAGCTGGAGCACCCGACGAAAGCCAAGCACTTTCTCGTCGCATTGCGGAAGCTGATTGCGGTCGCGATCCGAGAGGAATGGATCGAGGTTGATCCGACCTATACCCTGCAAGCCAAAATCCCGCCGACCGAAGGGCACGAACCGTGGCCACTCGAAATCCGCCAGAAATAAAAGGCGAGGCACCCCATCGGCACTGCGGCACGGACTTGCTATGAACTGGCGTTCTGGCTTGGCAATCGGCGGTCGGATATCGCCCGCTTGAAATGGGAGCATCTGGTCGAGGAAGAGGTGGAACTTCCGAACGGCGAGCCGATCACGCTGTTCGCCTTTGCCTTTCGCCAGAAAAAGAACAACAAGAGGACCGGCGGCAAGGAAATGTTCCTGCCCTTGCGCCGCCAGCTGTCGGACGCGCTAGCGCCGCTGCCACGCGATACCGGCCATGTGCTCGTCAATGCTTACGGGAACCCTTTTTCAGAAAAGTCCCTGACCGGGATGATGGCGCATTGGACCAAGCAGGCCGACATTCCGGCCGGCTATACGCTGCACGGCTTGCGGCATTCCTTTGGCAACTGGCTTGCCGAGAACGGAGCGACCGCGCGCCAGATACAGGAGGCCATGGGGCATTCGTCACAGCGCGAGGCGGATCGCTATTTGAAGAAGGCGAACCGCAAGCGCCTTGTCAGCGATGCTTTTTTGATCGGGGAAGACAAAGAATCGCGGCGGGAGGCGGCGCGACGAAGGGCGGGATTTCGAATCATCGAATAGGGGGCCGGCATCGGCCCCTTTTCTTTGGGCCCATGTCGGGCCCTTTTTCGTGTCGGGCCGCGTCGGGCCCAATGTTGGGCCCATGTTGGGCCCATGTTGGGCCCAATGGCATTTTATGTAATGAAATCAAATAGATTGGTGGGCCCGGAGGGACTCGAACCCCCAACCAAGCGGTTATGAGCCGCCGGCTCTAACCATTGAGCTACAGGCCCTGCCGTCCTCGTGGTCGGCGGTTGCGGACCAATGGCAGTCCGCAGTGCTGGCTCTAGCCTAAATCTTTTTGGCCGACAAGCCATTGCCGCAATAGCTACACAATCGGTAAGCATGGAATCAGCGACAAACAACCGGAGAGAAACCCCGATGAGCTCTACACGCATTGCCCGCACCGTACATGTCGCAGCAGTTGCAGCCGCATTTGCTGGGGCCTTCGCGGCGGCAGCAGCCGCTCAAGACAGTGCCGCCGGCAAGGATGGCAAGGGAGACGGAAAGGGGCGTCCGGATGCCGTCCGGGGCCGCCAGGCGGTCATCAAGGTTTCCGGGGAAGGCCGTTCGACGACTGCGCCGGACATGGCGGTTCTGCAGCTCAGCGTAGTCAAAGACGCAAAAACGGCGCGCGAGGCGCTCGATGCCAACAACAAGGCGATGGCGGACGTGCTCTCGGCATTGAAGCAGGCCGGGATCGCCGAGCGCGACCTTCAGACGAGCGGCTTTTCGATCAATCCGCAATATCACTATCCTCAGAACAATGACGGCGGTAATCGGCCACCGGAACTGGTGGGCTACCAGGTCGTCAACGGCGTCGGTGTTCGCGTGCGGGATCTGGGGCAGCTCGGCGAGATCCTCGACAAATCCGTAAGCCTCGGCGTCAATCAGGGCGGCGGCATCGAGTTCACCAACGACAAGCCGGAGGCCGTGATCACAGAGGCCCGCAAGGCCGCGGTTGCCGATGCGATCAACAAGGCAAGGGTTCTGGCCGAGGCAGCCGGCGTCTCGCTCGGCCGTCTTATCGAAATATCGGAGCAGCCCTCCCGGCCTGAGCCGGTCCCCGTCGTCCGCAGCATGGCCAAGGAATTTGCCGCCGATTCGGTTCCGATCGCGACGGGCGAGAATGCTTACAACGTCAACGTCAACGTGACATTCGCCATCGATCAGTAACGGCCCGCTGGATCGCGATGTGTTCTGGGTCGAATCGACCCGGACCATCGTGATCAACTCCTGAAGAGTTGAGAAGCGGGATGGCGCTGAACACCGCATACGGGTTTCGTCATCCTGCTCCAGGCGCAAAGCAAGGAGCCCCCACGCCAGGGCGTGAGGGCTCCATTTCCGTCAGCCGGGGGAGACGAGACGGAAATTCGACGTTTACCAGCGGCCGATGATCGGGCATCCGCGGGCATTGGCAAACACGATGGCCTGACGGTGGCCGTGGCGGCGGCCTTCGACGACGACGCGGCGGCCGGTTACGTCCGCGACATAGGCGCGGCGAAGGCCACGGTCGCGTGCCTTGTCAACAGCAAGGCCGGGTGCACAGCGACCACGCCGGTCACGGCGGTCATAATGCCCGCGACCGCGCCAGTCGTCGTGACGGTCGTAATCGCGATACTGGACGCCACCCGGGCCGATTTCGAGGGTGAGCGACTGGGCAGAGGCCGTGGAAACCAGACCGGTCAATCCGATCACGGCGGCAATGGCGGCATTAACGAGGAACTTCTTCATGGTTTTTCTCCGGTGGTACGAAGCGGTTCTGCTTGACTGTTGAGGCAAACATAGCCCGGCCAAACTGAACGGCACCGGAACTCTCCGTTCATGCAGTGTTCAGGTTGATCCCGCCTTGCGACGCTTCCACGAATCGCTTCGCCCTGACGGTATTTTGCGCCATATCGGGTTCAGCCCGCGAGTTCCCGCTCGAAGAGCCGGATGTTACGATATTGGCTGAGCCGCGTGATCAAGCCATCCTCGATCTCGAAGACGAAAACACTCGCGATCGAATAGGCCTGACCGGAGGCGTCGGGAAAGCCGGCCAAAGTCTCGCGATAAGTGCCGCGCGCGGTCGCATCCGCAGCCACGCGCTGGCCGCCGGCGTCTCGCATCAACACGATGTCACTCAGGCTTTCGTCGAAATGGCGCAAATAGTTCATCATCCAGCTCCTGAGCGAGCCGGCACCGAGGGTTCGCTCTCCGCTGAGCGCGTCGAACGCAACGTCCTCGTCGACGAGGCGCGAAAGCGTGTCGAAGTCGCGATCGTTCAGGGCTTCCATGAAACGGCTGGCTATCGTCTGGGCGTCTGTCATTCTCTCCTCCGAAACCGGCTCCCGCTTCCACTCTACGCAGAATGCCGGCCGCGCCGAAAGAGAAAACGGCGCTGCAGCGAACGGTTGCCGCGCGGCTTAGCTGCCGATGTGCAGAACGATCTCGCGGCGGTGCGGCCGGTCACGGTGCTCAAAGAGATAAAGCCCCTGCCAGGTTCCAAGTGCCAGACGCCCCTTCATGATGGGAACGCCGAGCGACACCTGTGTCAGTGCCGCCTTGATATGGGCGGGCATATCATCCGGTCCCTCCATCCTGTGCACGATCCAAGCCATCGAGGGATCAGAAGATGGCGGCACCAATCGATGGAAGAATGCACCGAGATCACGTTTCACGTCCGGGTCGGCGTTCTCCTGAATGATCAGTGAAGCCGAGGTATGGCGCACAAACACCGTGAGCAGTCCCTCGGCCACGCCGGAGGCGCGCACGAATTCGCCGGCGTCGGCTGTGAACTCGTAGAGCCCCTGCCCCTTAGTCGATAGGGTGATGATGGTCTGCGCCATTCTCAGTCCACTTCCAACAATTGAACAGGAAAGGTTCTAAAGTTCGAGAAAGGCCTCGAACCCGCCATAGATCAGGCGCTTGCCATCGAAAACATCCTTCCACTTTTCACCCTGGAGCCTCGGATCCGCCATGACCTTGGCGACGATCGCGTCGCGATCCTGCCGCGACCGGTAGACGATCCATGAAAAGACGACCGTCTCGTCGTCCGTCGCCTGAACCGCGCGCGGGAAGGAAGTGAGTTCGCCGCGGGGAACGTCGTCGCCGATGCACTCGACGTAATTGAGGGCGCCATGCTCCTTCCAGACCGCACCCGCCTCGCTGGCCATCTTCTTGTAAGACTCCAGATTGGCCGTCGGCACTGCAACGATAAAACCATCCACATAGGCCATTTTCGTCTCCTCCATTCTTTGAAAGACAACACAAGGACGATCCGGGAGCACAGATTCCGACGGGGAGGCGACATTTTAATGGCTGGCTTCATGGCGCGCGTCCTCCGCGCGGGTCACGAATTGCAGCCGCGCAATTGGCGCGCATAGATAGCCGCCATGCCCGACGCCCGTTTGGCGCCCGCCTTTGCCGTGGCGCTCCAGTTGCCGCGGGAATACCCGCTGTGGCCGTGATAATAGGCAATATAGAGCCTGTACGTGTCGTTCAGGGCAATGCCGTTCCGCTGGTGGCTCTGATTGTGGTACCAGGCGATAAAGCGGATCGCGTCGCCGAAATCCGATCGGCGTGCCGTCCATCGGCCCGTTTCCGCCTGATATCGCGCCCAGGTGCCGTCAAGCGCCTGCGAATATCCATAGGCCGAGGAAATCCTTGTCCACGGAATGAAGCCGAGGAGTTTCGTCCGCGGCGGCTTGGCATTATGGCGGAAGCCGGACTCCGTATAGACCGTCGCCATCAGCACCGGTACGGGCACGCCATATTCGCGCTCTGCCGCATAGGCAGCCCGGCGCCAATTGTTGAAAAGATTGTCTCGCTGCTCGAAAACCGCACACGCGTTCCGGGTCTCTTTCGGCACCGTTCCGCAGCCGGCCAACAACAGGAGGACGACGACAAAAACGCAACGCATCGCGGAACCTCTCGTTTGCGAGAGATTGATAAAATGTAAATGTTAAGGATCGGTTTTTATGCGATGGCCGATTACCAGGCTGTGGGACATGCCGCGAACGCCCAAACCCCTGAGGAACTGAAGGGGTTCCTTCGCCCCGCTTGCGGGGAGAAGGTGGCCGCCAGGCCGGATAAGGCCGAAGGGCTTTCCGAACGGAAGCCGTACACTCTTTTCCTTGTCCCGCTCTATCCCAGCGTACCGATAAGTTCGCGGTAAGCCGCCTCGGGGAAGGCCTTCAGAGTACGGGTTCGGACGTTTCCGTTCATGCCGAGCGTCAAGGCAAAACGCGCAGCGACCGCATCGTCCGGCGCTTCGCAGATCGCCACCAGGTCATGTTCGCCCATCGTCAGGTAGACGTCCTTGAAGGACCCGCCCATATCCTCGAGCACCTTCTTGGCCGCATCGAGCCGCTTCGGCGACTCGCGTACGTTCCGGATCCCCTGCTCGGTCCAATTGAGAAGCACGACGTAAGTGGTCATCTCACACCTCCCGCAAAGCATCCCGCCTTCGGTCGAAGGCGTCCAAGATGCTCTTATCTGAAAAGGTTGGCGCGCATTCGCGCGTTCATGCGCGGCCTCGGGACGCCATACTCCCGGCGATGGGAACGAGCGACCTTCACTGCCGCAAGGCGCAAAGTATAAAGCATTTCGAGGAAATCGGCGTACGGTTTCGCGCCGGGAAATCGAGTAGAGCGGAAATGAAAAAGCCGGGCGCTAGGCCCGGCTTCGTCATCATGAAACTTCCTGGGATCAGCTGTCCAGGAACGAGCGCAGCTTGCGCGAGCGGCTCGGATGCTTGAGCTTGCGCAGCGCCTTGGCTTCGATCTGCCGGATGCGTTCGCGGGTGACCGAGAACTGCTGGCCGACTTCTTCCAGCGTGTGGTCGGTGTTCATGCCGATCCCGAAACGCATGCGCAGCACACGCTCCTCTCTCGGCGTGAGCGAGGCGAGCACGCGAGTCGTCGTCTCTCTGAGGTTCGCCTGAATGGCCGCGTCGATCGGCAGCAGCGCATTCTTGTCCTCGATGAAATCGCCAAGATGCGAATCTTCCTCGTCGCCAACGGGGGTTTCGAGCGAGATCGGCTCTTTGGCGATCTTCAGAACCTTGCGCACCTTCTCGAGCGGCATTGCGAGCTTTTCCGCCAGTTCCTCCGGCGTCGGCTCGCGGCCGATCTCGTGAAGCATCTGGCGCGAGGTACGGACGATCTTGTTGATCGTCTCGATCATGTGCACCGGGATGCGGATCGTGCGGGCCTGGTCGGCGATCGAACGGGTGATCGCCTGTCGGATCCACCAGGTCGCATAGGTCGAGAACTTGTAGCCGCGGCGGTATTCGAATTTGTCAACCGCCTTCATGAGGCCGATATTGCCTTCCTGGATGAGATCGAGGAACTGAAGCCCGCGGTTCGTGTACTTCTTGGCGATCGAAATCACGAGACGGAGGTTTGCCTCGACCATTTCCTTCTTGGCAATGCGTGCTTCGCGCTCGCCCTTCTGCACCATGGACACGATGCGGCGGAATTCGGCGATGGAAATGCCGGTCTCCGTCGCGAGATTCTGGATCTCCTGGCGGATGTCGCGGATCGTCTGGTTCTCCGCCCTGGCAAACTCCTTCCAGCCTTTGCCCGCGAGATTGCTGATCGACTTCATCCAGTTCGGATCGAGCTCGGCGCCGGAATACTGCTCCAGGAAAGCCTCGCGCTTGACACCATAGGATTCGGCCAGGCGCAGCAGCCTGCCCTCGTTCTGCGTCAGGCGCTTGGAGATGTCGTAAAGCTGCTCGACCAGAGCGTCGATGCGGTTCTGGTTGAGCGACAGCGACTTCACCGCCTTGATCAGCTCGTCCTTCAGTTCCTTATAGCGGCGCTCCTGTGCCGGCGACAGAGTTCCGGTCGCGGCAAGGCGCGCCTCGACCTGCTGGTCCTGCAGCTTGCGGAGCTTCTTGTAAGTCTCGGCGATGACGTCCAGCGTCTCCATCACCTGCGGGCGCAGTTCCGCTTCCATCGCGGCGAGCGAGAGGTTCGACTCGTCGTCGTCGTCCTCCTCTTCCTCGGCGGGCTGGCCTTCGCCGCCGACATTGGTGATGTCGTCGTCGTTGGCCGCAGCGCGAGTCTTGCGGACCTTTTCCTTCTCTTCTGCCGCCTTGCGGTCGGCTTCGATCTTTTCCGGGCTCTGAAACTGCGGAGCAGCCTTGGCTTCCGGGCCGGAATAGGTCGTCTCGAGATCGATGATCTCGCGCAGCAGCGTCTGGCCTTCGTTCAATTCGTCGCGCCAGATAATCAACGCCTGGAAAGTAAGCGGGCTCTCACAGAGCCCGGCGATCATCGTTTCACGGCCAGCCTCGATGCGCTTGGCAATGGCGATTTCGCCTTCGCGCGACAATAGCTCGACCGAGCCCATCTCGCGCAGATACATGCGCACGGGATCGTCGGTACGGTCGGTCGGCTCTTTTTTCTTGCTGGTCGCAAGCGCGGTGCCGCTGGCAGGCGCGAGTTCGCCGCCTTCGCTTTCAGCATCGTCGCTGCTGTCATCGTCGTCACTGCCACCAGCTTCCTCGGCTTCTTCGTCTTCGATGACGTTGATGCCCATGTCGGAAAGCATGGACATCGTGTCCTCGATCTGCTCGGAAGTCACTTCCTCGGAAGGCAGAACGGAGTTTAGCTCGTCCATCGTCACATAGCCGCGCTTCTTGGCGGCCTTGATCATCTTCTTGACAGCGTCGTCGGAAAGATCGAGAAGCGGACCGTCCGGCGCACCTTCACGTTCAACGTCGGCTTCTTCGTTTTCTTTGACTTTTGTTGCCATTTAATTCGTCGCTTTCCTTGTCGCAACCGGCCGGCGCCCGGTAATCAATGCCACTCGGAGGTCCGGGCACGCCGCGTACCCGCCACCGATTATTTCCCCTGACGTAACGGGATGATATTTAATTCCTGATTAACCACGACAGCGATCGCGGTGAACGGGCAAGCCTCGACAGTCCTGCCACTGAAACGTCCCTGGCATGATTTCCTATCCGCCGTACCATGTCGCCATTTCTGCTCGAAATGGTGATTCCCAGAATTTTTGATCCCGTCAAGCGTTTCCAGCGAAAAACCGCCTAAATCGGCAAAAAACGCTATTGTACGGGATTTGCGGCTGTACATCAGCTTTCGCTCAACATGTAGGAGCGCCCCACAGAAAGACAAGGGCCGCTCCTTCATCCGAGCACACTACATCAAGGAAATCGGCCCAGATGGTGCCCGGGCGCGCTGCCTACCAGTCCATCACGACCTTGCCGGAATTGCCAGAGCGCATCGCTTCGAAGCCGTCACCAAACTCGTCGATGCCGATGCGGTGCGTGATTATCTGTGAAAGGTCAAGCCCGCCCTGGACGAAGGCGATCATCTTGTACCAGGTCTCGAACATCTCTCGACCATAGATGCCCTTCAGATTGAGCATCTTGAAGATCACCTTGTTCCAGTCGATTTCGAAGCCCGCCGGCGCAATGCCGAGGATTGCGATCTTGCCGCCATTGTTCATCTTGTCGATCATGTCGCGAAAGGCGGGTGCGGCACCCGACATTTCCAGGCCGACATCGAAGCCCTCGGTCATGCCGATCACCCGCATCACATCGGCGAGATTTTCCTTCGATGCGTCGACGACATAGTCGATACCGACCTTGCGCGCGAGATCGAGGCGGACCGGATTGATGTCGGTGATCACGACCTTGCGGGCACCGCACCGCTTGGCAACCAAAGCCCCCATGATGCCGATCGGCCCAGCGCCGGTGACAAGCACGTCTTCGCCGACGAGATCGAAGGAGAGCGCTGTGTGCACAGCGTTGCCGAAGGGATCGAAGATCGCGGCGATCTCGTCGGGAACGTCGTCCGGGATCGACACGACATTATATTCCGGCAGACACACGAATTCGGCGAAGGAGCCGGGACGGTTGACGCCGACGCCGAGCGTGTTGCGGCAGAGATGCCCCCTGCCGGCGCGGCAATTGCGGCACTTGCCGCAAACGATGTGGCCCTCTCCGGAAACCCGCTCGCCGACATGATGCTTCGTCACGGCCGGCCCGACCTCGACGATTTCGCCCATGAATTCGTGCCCGACGACCATCGGCACGGGAATCGTTTTCTGCGCCCATTGATCCCAGTTCCAGATATGGACATCGGTGCCGCAGATCGCCGATTTCTTGACGCGGATCAGAACATCATTCGGCCCGACTTCCGGGACCGGCACCCGCTCCATCCAGAGCCCCACCTCGGGCCTGGTCTTTACGAGTGCCCTCATCATATTGGTCATTGCTCGCTCCTCCGCGTTGCGCGGGACCCCCGTTCGCCCCTTAAATCACGTTCAACTCTCGGCCCACCTCCTCGAAGACGGCTATGGCGCGGCGGATATCCGCTGCGCTGTGCGCGGCGGACATCTGCGTGCGAATGCGAGCCTGTCCTTTCGGCACGACCGGGAAGGAGAAGCCGATGACGTATACGCCCTTCTCAAGCATGCGTGCGGCCATCTCCTGCGCGAGCGCCGCATCCCCGAGCATGACAGGAATAATCGGATGGCCCTCGCCGGCGAGCGTGAAGCCGAGCCTGGACATCTCTGCCCGGAAAAGCGCCGCGTTTGCGGAAAGCCGTTCGCGCAGCGCATCCCCGTTTTCGATCAGCTCGAAGACCTTGAGGGAAGCGGCGGCGATGACGGGCGCGAGCGTGTTGGAGAAGAGATAGGGCCGCGAGCGCTGGCGCAGCCATTCGACGAGCTCGGCCTTTGCCGACGTATACCCGCCCGAAGCGCCGCCAAGCGCCTTGCCGAGCGTGCCGGTAATGATGTCGACCCGGCCCTCCACCCCGCAATGCTCGGCAGAGCCGCGCCCATGCCTGCCGACGAAACCGACCGCATGGCTGTCGTCCACCATGACCATCGCACCGTATTTCTCGGCGAGATCGCAGACGCCCGCGAGATTGGCGATGATGCCGTCCATCGAGAAGACGCCGTCGGTGGCGATCATCTTGAAGCGGCTGCCTTCCGCCTTCTTCAGCTCTTCTTCCAGCGCCGCCATGTCGTTATTGGCATAGCGGAAGCGCTTGGCCTTGGAGAGACGCACGCCATCGATGATCGAAGCATGGTTCAGCGCATCGGAGATGATCGCGTCGTCCTCGCCGAGCAGCGTCTCGAACAGACCGCCATTGGCATCGAAGCAGGAGGAATAGAGAATCGTGTCCTCCATGCCGAGGAAGGAGGATATGCGCGCTTCGAGCTCCTTGTGCTCCTCCTGCGTGCCGCAGATGAAGCGCACCGACGCCATGCCGTAGCCATAACGGTCGAGGGCCTTCTTCGCCGCGTCTGCAAGCTCCTCGTTGCCGGCAAGCCCGAGATAGTTGTTGGCACAGAAATTCAGGACACGCTGACCGGAAGCGACTTCGATTTCGCCCGACTGCTTTGAGGTGATGACACGCTCGGATTTGTAGAGACCGGCCTGCTTCAGGCCTTCAAGTTCCGAGCTGAGATGGGAGAGGAAGGCCTTGGTCATGGCTGAGTGCTCGCAATCGATGGAAATCACCAGCTAGAGGACTAACACGGTGGCACTTTTCATGGAATCTGTTTCGGACGCCACGTGCTGATGCCCCTCACCCTAACCCTCTCCCCGCGTGCAGGGAGCGGGGACGAGCACGACGCTGGCGCTGGTCTCCTTCGCCCCGCTTGCGGGGAGAAGGTGCCGGCAGGCGGATGGGGGGCGGATGATCACTCGACGTCAGCCCTCGAAAGCCTCGATCACCGCGAGGAAAGCCTGTCCGTACCTCTCCCGCTTGGTCTCTCCGATACCGGGGACGCCCAGGAGATCGTCGAAATCGCGCGGTCGGCGCTTGGCAAGCGCAATCAAGGTAGCGTCCGGGAAGACGACATAGGGCGGCACGTCCATCTCGCGGGCGATAGTAAGACGCTCGGAGCGAAGCCGCTCAAACAACTCGAGATCGGAGCCCGCGAGGTCGGACCGCTCTCGCGTCGCCTTCTGGCCGCGCGCCGCCTTACCGGAACTCGGGCGGTCCTTGCGGAAGAGCACCTGCCGCTCGCGGCGGAAGACGCTGCGTGCCTCAGGCTCGAGTTTCAATGCCCCGAAGGCGCCGTGATCCACGGAGATGAGTCCCGCGGCGAGCAGTTGGCGGAAGATGGATTGCCAGGTGCGCGCCGGCAGGTCCTTGCCGGCCCCGAACACCGGCATGTCGACATGCCCGAAGCGCTCGGTCTTTTCGTTCACGCTGCCCATAAGTACATCGATCAGATGGCCGGTTCCGAAACGCTCGCCGGTCCTGTAAACGGCCGCGAGTGCCTTGATCGCCGCTTCCGTACCGTCCCAGGTCTCGACCGGTTTCAGGCAGGTGTCGCAATGGCCGCACCCGCCCGGATGCGCTTCGCCGAAATGCGCGAGGACCGCCTGGCGCCGGCAGCCTGCCGTCTCGCAAATTGCAAGCAGCGAATTGAGTTTCGCCCGCTCAATTCTCTTGACCTCCTCGGGCGCACCGCCCTCGTCGATCATTCGCCGGCGCTGGATGACGTCGGCCATGCCATAGGCCATCCACACTTCCGAAGGCAGCCCGTCGCGCCCGGCCCTCCCCGTCTCCTGGTAATAAGCCTCCACCGAACCTGGCAGATCCAGATGGGCAACGTAGCGCACATCCGGTTTGTCGATTCCCATACCGAAAGCGACGGTTGCGACGAGGCACAAATTCTCCTCCTTGAGGAAAGCGTCCTGATGCGCGTCACGCAACGCCCTGTCCATGCCGGCGTGATAGGGGAGCGCACGAATCCCCTGCGTATTCAGCCATTCCGCCGTGTCCTCGACCTTCGCGCGAGAGAGGCAATAAACGATGCCGCTTGCATCCTTGAAGCGCGACAGGAAGCGCAGCAATTGCTGGCGCGGCTGATCGCGCTCCACGATCTCATAGGCGATGTTCGGGCGGTCGAAACTGGAGGTGAAAACCCGCGCCGCGCCAAGTGCCAGGCGCTCGATCAGGTCGGCGCGTGTGTGCGGATCCGCGGTGGCCGTGAGCGCGATGCGCGGTACGTTCGGGAAGCGTTCGGCGAGGCAGCCGAGGCCGCGATATTCCGGGCGAAAGTCATGTCCCCATTGCGAAACGCAATGGGCCTCGTCGATCGCGAAAAGAGCAATTTCGGCACCGGCGATCATTTCGGCGAAACCATCGGTGACGGCGCGTTCCGGCGTCACATAGATGAGGTCCAGAGTGCCGGTCGAAAGCGAACGGCGAACGGCAATCGCCTCCTCCCGCGTCAGGGAGGAATTGAGGGCGGCCGCCCGGACGCCGAGCTGCTTGAGCGCCTCCACCTGATCGCGCATCAAAGCGATCAGCGGCGAAACGACGACGCCGACGCCGCCACGGCAGAGCGCCGGAATCTGGAAGCAGAGCGATTTGCCCGCCCCGGTCGGAAAAAGCACGACGGCATCGCCGCCGGCAACCACATGCTCGATGACCGCCTGCTGCTGACCGCGGAAGGTGGAATAGCCGTAAATGCGTTTCAAGAGATCGAGCGGATTGCGGACGCCTTCCGTTTCGAACAGGCAGGCGGTGCTGTGGCTTTCGGGCATGGAATCGCTTTCGTCGGTGCGTACAATAGGGCGTCGCGGGTGCTCGCGTGTAAACCACAGGCAGCATTCCGCTAGCCTGCTGACCGCCGCACGACAGATGATTACCGCGCCGCAGGCCCCTTCACCCTCCCCGAAAGCACGCCGAAGCCTTCGATGATTGCTTCGAGCTTGTCCATCCGGTGAAGCTCCAGCTGTACTTCCTCCATGGCGCGCACGAGCCGCTGCCCTTGATCGGCGTCTTCGGAGGCCGTGGCTTCTGCGATTTCGCGTTCGAGTTCCCGTTTCTGCCAAAGCAGCGCCTTCGTCCGCCGGTGAAGGGTCAGGGCCTGGAGATAGCCTTCGCGTGCATCCTCCGGCGCCGCTGCCTCAGTTGCCGTCCAAAGCCGCGCATTTCTAATCTGCTGGTCGAGAGCGCCGATCAACTGGGAAAAACCCTCCGCCTCAAGCTGCTCCAGGAGGGTTTCCCGCGTCAGCCGCAACCCGTTCGCTGCCGCGGCGTTCAGAACCGCGGCCCAGCAGCGCTGCAGGTCACGGTGGTCGAACTCGATCGTGGCGATCTCGTCATATTCGTCGAATAGCAGTTGCGGATGATTGACGATCGTCAATGCGAGCACGCTCTCGCGCAGCACCGGCGGTCGAAGCGAGCCGCCGGCCTTCATCATCTGGTTGAGTTTGGAACTGCCGGCAGTGCCGGCCTCCACGGCCGCGCCCAGGACCGGGTTCGCAGCTCGCGACCAGCCCCTGCCGCCCTGGCGTCCGGCCTGGCCTCCGCCCTGCCTTCCGCCCCGATCGAACGGCCGCCTCTCGCCTCTGAAAGGCGCGCTCCCCTGAAGAAACGCGTTCAGGCGGTCGCGCATGTCCTGCCCGTAGTGGCGGCGCACACTCTCGTCGGCGATGACCGCGCTCACCTGCCGCAGCCGCCCTTCGAGCTCGGCGCGCTTTTCCGGTGTGTCGAAATCGCCGCCCTGCACTTCGCGAAGCCAGACCATGTCGGCGAGCGAGCGGGCATTGGCGAGCACCCTGTCGAAGGGCTCGCGTCCATCCTGGCGCACCACATCGTCGGGGTCCTTGCCCTCCGGCAGCATGGCAAAGCGCACGGAACGGCCCGGTTTCAGATGGGGCAATGCGAGATCGACAGCCCGGTGGGCGGCGCGGATACCGGCGCCGTCGCCATCGAAGCAGAGCACCGGCTGGGCGGTAAGCTTCCACAACAGATCGAGCTGGTTCTCGGTAAGCGCGGTCCCGAGCGGCGCGACGGCATTTTCGATCCCGGCCTGATGAAGCGCGATCACATCCATATAGCCTTCGACGGCAATGATCGTGCCTGCGCCATCGGCGCCCTGCGAGGCACGCCGTGCCCGCGTGAAATTGAAGAGGACATTGCCCTTGTGAAAGAGCTCCGTCTCGTTGGAATTCAGATATTTTGCCGGCGCATCCGGCGACATGGCCCGCCCGCCAAAGGCAATCACCTTCTCGCGCGCGGAAAGGATAGGAAACATGATCCTGTCGCGGAAGCGATCATAGGAAACAGGAATATCCGGTCCGTGAACGACGAGGCCACAGGCCTCGCTCTGCTCCTTGCCGATCCCCTTGCCCGCCAGGAACTCCTTCAGCGCGTTTCGGCTGTCGGGTGCAAAGCCGAGGCGGAATGTCTCGATCGTACGGCCGGTCAGCCCGCGCTCGCGCAGATAGGCGCGCGCCTTCGCCCCGGTCGCACTCTGAAGCTGATCCTGAAAGAAGTGCGTCGCAAGTTCCATGACGTCGAGCAGGCTCGTGCGCTCCCGCTCGCGCTGCTCGGCCTGCGGGTCGGGCTGCGGCATCGCGACGCCTGCCATATCGGCGATCTGCTGCACGGCTTCCGGAAAGCTCAGGCCTTCGAGCTCGCTCAGGAAGCGGAAATGGTCGCCGGAAACGCCGCAGCCGAAGCAATGATAGCGGCCTTTGCGGTCCTCGCAGTGAAAACTCGGCGATTTTTCGCCGTGAAAGGGGCAGCAGGCCCAATAATCGCCGCGCGAAACATTGGTCTTGCGCCGATCCCAGGTGACGCGTTTACCGACCACGTCCGAAATGGGGACGCGGTCGCGTATCTCGTCAAGGAAGGACGGTGAAAAGCGCATGGATTACCTCTGCTGCATGCCGCCCGAACCCCGTGCGACGACTTCGGGCGGCAGGCATGGAACCTCCATATAAGCGGCATCGCCGGAGGAAGCCACGGGCAGCCCTGGACCTTGCCCGCTATTCACAGGCACGCGCTCAAGCCGGGAATGCAAATGCCAGGGAGGCGACGCCCGCCGGAAGCGGGCGCCGCGACTTACTTCAGGAGGTCCTTAACGACGCCGGAGGCCTTGCCGAAATCCATCTTGCCCGGATAGCGCTCCTTCAAAGCGTTCATACATTTGCCCATGTCGCGCAGCCCGTGCGCGCCGATCTCCGCAACGGTCTTGGCGCAGACTTCCTTGACCTTTTCTTCGGAAAGCTGCTCGGGCAGGAATTGGTTGATGATGGCGATTTCCTGCCGCTCCTGCTGGGCAAGCTCCGGCCGGCCGCCCTCGTCGTAAACGCGGGCCGATTCTTCGCGCTGCTTGATCATCTTGACGAGTATCTGCAGGATCTCATCGTCGCCGACCGGGTCCTTGCCATGGCCACGATTGGCGATGTCGCGATCCTTGATCGCGGCCTGGATGAGGCGGACGGTCGAGACGCGCCGGGTATCCTTGGCCTTGAGGGCTTCTTTCAGTGCATTGGCGAAATGCTCGCGCATGTCTTAACTCCATGTCGAAACCGACCCCAGTGCTCAATCTGCGGGGCCGGTTCGATGCGTTCTTTGCCATCGTCTTAAACCAGTGCGGCAGGTACAATCAAACGTCTTTGACAACCGCTTGAATAATAAGGTGTTTTATTTCCAGACAATTCACAGCGGCTGGTTGACCTTGCCGGAGCCTTTGGCTATTTTCCGGCACCTGCACGTACATCGGCATGAACTTTCTCCCGCGGGGTCTCCGCGCGCCATGCCGCATGCGATATGAAATGGCCCTGAACCGACCGGCTTTCAAGCCTCGCTTTCGGCCGCAACGGGATAGAGACGATGACCGCGACACCCGCATGGACAATCCAGAAACCCACTGCCCTGCTCGTTCTGGCCGACGGCACGGTGATCGAAGGCAAGGGCATCGGCGCGACCGGAAAGGTTCAGGCCGAGGTCTGTTTCAACACGGCGCTGACCGGATACCAGGAAATCCTGACCGATCCCTCCTATCTCGGTCAGATCGTCACCTTCACCTTCCCGCATATCGGCAATATCGGCGCCAACGACGAGGACATCGAGGATCTGACACCCGCCGCGCGCCACGGTGCCGTCGGCGTAATCTTCAAGGCCGACATCACGGAGCCCTCCAACTACCGCGCCGCCAGGCATCTCGATACTTGGCTGAAGGCGCGCGGCATCATCGGCCTCTGCGGCATCGACACGCGTGCGCTGACCGCCTGGATCCGCGAAAACGGCATGCCGAACGCCGTCATCGCACACGATCCGGCGGGCGTCTTCGATGTCGAGGCGTTAAAGGCCGAGGCGAAGGCGTGGAGCGGTCTCGAAGGCCTCGACCTCGCCAAGGTCGCCACTTCCGGCCAGTCCTATCGCTGGGATGAGAAGCCCTGGATCTGGGACGAGGGCTATTCGACGCTCGGCGAAACCGATGCCGCCTATCATGTCGTCGCCCTCGACTACGGCGTCAAGCGGAACATTCTCCGCCTCTTCGCCGGGCTAAATTGCCGTGTCACCGTCGTCCCGGCTCAGACGAGCGCCGAGGAAGTTCTGGCGCTAAGGCCCGATGGCATCTTCCTGTCGAACGGCCCGGGCGACCCGGCCGCAACCGGCGAATATGCCGTGCCGGTCATCAAGGATCTCCTCAAGACGGATATCCCGGTCTTCGGCATATGCCTCGGCCACCAGATGCTGGCGCTGGCGCTGGGTGCCAGGACCGAGAAGATGCACCAGGGCCACCACGGCGCCAACCACCCGGTCAAGGACCACACCACCGGCAAGGTCGAGATCGTTTCGATGAATCACGGCTTCGCAGTCGATGCGAACTCGCTCCCGCAAGGGGTTGAACAGACTCACATCTCGCTGTTCGACGGCACCAATTGCGGCCTGCGCGTCGACGGCAGGCCGGTCTTCTCGGTCCAGCACCACCCGGAAGCTTCGCCGGGCCCGCAGGACAGCCATTACCTCTTCCGCCGCTTCCTGAACCTCATTCGTGAGAAGAAAGGCGAACCGGCACTCGCCGAGCGCTGAGCCGTTTTCAGGGCCCGCCTCGTGCGGGCCTTCTTGCCTCAGCCGTCGACGAGACGCTCAGCGATGAAATCGACTGTTGCCCGCACGGAGGGAAGCTGCCCGCGCCGGTGCGGCATCAGGATCGTCGTCACCACCTTGCCGGCAGTCCATCCGGGAAGGATGCGGATAAGCGTACCGCTTTCGATCTCCTGCTGACAGAGCTTACCGGGCAAGGTCGTGATGCCGAGACCGGCGAGCGCAGCTTCTCGCAGCACGCGGGATTCATCCGCTACGAAACGCGGCTTCGGCGAGACCGATACCGTTGACCCATCGGCGCGCTCCATCATCCAGCCTTCGGACGCCAGCGACGTAAGCAGCCCGTCATGACGATCGAGATCCTCCGGGCGTTCGGGAGTTCCGTTCCTGTGCAAATAAAGCGGTGAAGCGACGATCAGCTTTGCCTGGGTTCCGACCCGGCGCTGGACGAGACCGGAATCGGGCAGCGGCGCGAAATGGTCGCGCACGGCAAGATCGAAGCCTTCCTGAATGATATCGACAAAGCGGTCCGTCGCATGCAGCGTGACGCGCAGCTTCGGATAGGCAAGTGCGAGTTGCGGCAGGATCGGGGCCAGCGACAGCTGCGCGGTCGGCACCGAAGCCGTGATCCTCACCGTGCCGTTCGGTTCGGCAAGTCTGCCCCTGACGACATTCTCCGCCGCTTCCGCCTCGATCATCATCGCCGCCGCATGGCGATAAAAATCCTTGCCGGTTTCCGTCACCGCGAAATGACGGGACGTGCGGTTGATCAGCCGGACGCCGAGGTTCCTTTCCAGCTCGGCTACGCGCTTGCTGAGCGTCGACTTCGGCACATTCAACGCGCGCGCCGCCGGCGCAAAGCCATGGTGATCCACCACATGAACGAAAAAGGTGAAGTCGTTGAGATTGGCCATGAGCACTCATCATCCACAAATATGGACAATAGGTCCACAGACGCCCATCTAGCACAAATTCGTCCACAAGTGCATCTGTTCATCACCATTGTTGAACAGAAAGGGAATCGAACATGGGCAATTACCAGGGAAAGAAGGCAATCATTGTAGGCGGCACGCATGGCATGGGCCTCGCGACGGTCCGCCGCCTCGTGGAAGGGGGTGCCGAGGTACTGCTGACCGGGCGCAGCGAGAGCAATATCGCCCGCATCAGGGAAGAGTTTGGTCCGCGCGTGCATGCGCTATCCTCCGACATAGCCCACCTCAACGACATCGCCATTCTTGGTGCCGCCGCCGGTCAGAAGTTGGGAGCGATCGATCTCCTGCATATCAATGCCGGCATTTCCGAGCTGGAGCCGTTCGATCAGGTGAGCGAGGCCTCCTATGACCGCCAGTTCTCGGTCAACACCAAGGGGGCCTTTTTCACCGTGCAGCGGCTGGCGCCGCTGATCCGCGAAGGCGGCTCTATCGTCTTCACCTCCTCCGTTGCCGACGAAGGCGGGCATCAGGGCATGAGCGTCTATAGCGCGAGCAAGGCGGCACTCGTCTCCTTCGCTTCCGTGCTCGCGGCAGAACTGCTGCCGCGTGGTATCCGCGTCAACAGCGTCAGCCCGGGCTTCATCGACACCCCGACCAAAGGTGCTGCGGGCCTAACCGAAGCCCAACGGGCCGAGTTCAAGGCCCTCGGCGACGCCATCACGCCGATGAGGCGCAACGGCACCGCCGATGAAGTGGCGCGCGCCGTCCTCTTCCTTGCCTTCGAGGCCACCTTCACCACCGGCGCGAAGCTCGCCGTCGACGGCGGCCTCGGCCAGAAGCTCTCGACCGCCGCCTGAACGACCTTCTTTGGAAAGGAACTTCCATGAGCAGCATTTCAATTCTCGGCCTGGGCGCCATGGGGACGGCGCTCGCACAAACGCTTCTTAAGAACGGTCACACCGTCACGATCTGGAATCGAACGGGCCGCCGCGCCGAGCCGCTTGCCGAGGCTGGCGCGAAAATCGCGGAAAGTCCGGCCGAAGCGATCGCGGCGAGCGAGCTCACCATTCTCTGCGTCGTCGACTATCCCGCCGCACGTGCGGTGCTGACGCAGGCGGAGGGCGTCCTCGCCGGCCGCGACCTTCTCAACCTCACCAACGGCACACCGGGTGACGCCAGGGAATTCGGCGCATGGCTGGCGGCCAAGGGGGCGACCTATCTCGACGGCGGGATCATGGCGATCCCGCCGATGATCGGCGAGGCTGGCGCCCTGATTCTCTATAGCGGCTCGCCTGCGCTCTTCGAGCGGCACAGGAAAACGCTCGATGCGCTTGCCGAAAGCCGCCATCTCGGCGACGAAGTGAGCCTCGCCTCACTCTACGACTTGGCGCTGCTTTCGGGAATGTACGGCCTCTTTTCGGGCTTCCTGCATGCGAGCGCGTTGGTGACAAGCGCCGGAGGCAAAGCTGCCGACTTCCTGCCGCTGCTCCAACCGTGGATCCAGGCGATGAGCGGCACCCTTCCCGACCTTGCCGACAAGGTCGACAGCGATATGCACGGCCGAAACGTCGTCTCCAATATCGCCATGCAGAAAGTCGCACTCGAGAATATCGTAAGAGCGAGCGCAGAACAGGGCGTCGCTCCCGATTTCATCGAACCCATGTTGCGGCTGGCCGGCGGGCGCATCGACAAAGGCGGTCATGATGAGGACATTTCCGCCGTCATCGAGGAGATCCGGCAACGAAAATGATTCCGTTTCAACGGCGTAGGATTGCTGATTGAACCGGATCCGGAGATCGCTGAATCAAGTTCTGAACATGAAAAAGCCCGCCGATGGCGGGCTTTTTCATGTTCAGAAGTCGTGAGGAGGCTATCTGCAGGCGGCGCAGAAACGCTGGATACGGCGGCAGGCCTCCTCCAGCAGCGCCTCGGAGGTCGCGTAGGAGATGCGGAAATTCGGGCCGAGGCCGAAGGCAGAGCCGTGGACCACCGCGACGCCTTCCGTCTCGAGGAGCTCGGAGACGAAGTCCTCGTCCGTCTCAAGGACCTTGCCCGAGGGCGCGGTCTTGCCGATCAGCCCGGCGCAGGACGGATAGACGTAGAAGGCGCCTTCCGGAGTCGGGCAGGAAATGCCCCTGGCCTGGTTCAGCATCGACACCACGAGGTCGCGGCGGCCCTGAAAGATCTCCTTGTTGCGCCCGATGAAGTCCTGCGGACCGTTCAACGCCTCGACGGCAGCCCACTGCGCGATCGAGGCCGCGCCCGAGGTCTGCTGGCCCTGGATCATGTCCATCGCCTTGATGAGCTGAAGCGGACCGGCCGCATAACCGATGCGCCAGCCGGTCATGGCATAGGCCTTGGAGACGCCGTTCATCGTCAGCGTGCGCTCGTATAGACCGGGCTCGACTTCGACGGGGGTCGCGAATTTGAAGTCGCCATAGGTCAGGTGCTCGTACATGTCGTCGGTCAGCACCCAGACATGCGGATGCTTCATGAGCACGTCCGTCAGAGCCTTGAGCTCCTCATGCGAATAGGCCGCGCCCGAGGGGTTGGACGGCGAGTTGAAGACGAACCACTTGGTCTTCGGCGTGATCGCCCGGTCGAGATCCTCGGCCTTGAGCTTGAAGTTGTTCTCCTGCTCGGTCGAGACGAAAACCGGCGTACCGCCGCATAGCGCCACCATTTCCGGATAGGACACCCAGTAGGGTGCGGGGATCACGACTTCATCGCCCGGATTGAGCGTGGCCATGAAGGCGTTGAAGAGAATCTGCTTTCCGCCGGTGCCGACGATCGTCTGCGCCGCCGTGTATTCGAGATTGTTCTCGCGCTTGAACTTCCTGGCGATGGCTTCGCGCAGTTCGGGAATGCCGGAGACCGGCGTGTATTTCGTCTCGCCGCGATTGATCGCATCGATCGCAGCCGCCTTGATATTATCAGGCGTGTCGAAATCCGGCTCTCCCGCGCCGAGGCCGATGACGTCGCGGCCTTTCGCTTTCAACTCGCGGGCTTTCTGCGAAACGGCGATAGTGGCGGAAGGCTTTACACGCGAAAGGGCATCGGCAAGGAAGGCCATGGTGTGTTTCCTGATCGTTTCGATAACGGCGTGAGACGCTACGGAACGGAAAAACGAGGCTCCATAGCGGTTAGGTCTATGTCGAAAGACGCCAGTCCTTGCAAGCGCCTCAGGCGAAAAACGACCGCGAATCGGCGCAAAACGCGTCACCATGACAAAGTTTCATGGATGCCATCAAAGGGACCGATCGGGATCGGAAACCGGGCTCGCCTTATTTCCGCCACAACAACTGTCTGACCGCGCCGCAATTCCGTCCCGCAAGAGCCGATTTCCAAGCGCCAATTCCCGATGCGGATGCATCGGCACCATGGGGGTAGGCTATGTTTCTTGATGATGAAGTCGCTTCCTCGCGCACCCGCCGCAACGAGGCGCGCTGGGGTTTCTATATCGCATTGGCCGCACTTGCCGCCTGCATCGTAATGGTCCTCGGATTGATGACACAGGCCACCGGGCAGGCAAGTTCCGACGAGCAGCCGACGACAGCCCATGTTCGACATGAGACTTGGCGCCATGGATGATAATGAAAAGGAGCGGAAGCCAGGCGCCGACCTCTTCGCCCGGCTTTCGGCAATCCAAACCGTCGTCTTCGCGATTGTCGCCCTATTCGTCCTCGCCGGACTGATGCTTGTCGGTAAAGGCTTCTATGTGAAGGCCAAGGACGAAGTGGCCCAGTATCTCCTTCTGAGAGATGTCGAAGAACAGGACGTGACCGGCAAGGATTCACAGTCGGGGCTTTCGGAGGCGATGCCGGCACCGCTGACCACGGGTTCGGTGACGCGATAAAGCCGTTTTGATCCGATGTGACTTGAAGCCTTGTGCATGCCGCTCCAGTTTCAGATTTGCACCCATTCAGGTTTGCCCGCGCCTACGGACCTCCGAGACAAAACGATGCGGTTCCCGCAGGCAAAGACCGGAGAAAAGCAATGCGGCATAGGCGCTGGACGGCTCTCGGATCAAGCAATATCCCTGCGATCCTAATATCCAGTATGGCGGCTGCGGCCCCGTTCCTTGTGAACTTCACCGCATTCGCTGCGCTTGCGCAGGAGGCGCGGGAATTTTCGACGCAGACAGGAACCGTTCTCGTCGAGACGCTCGCCTCCGGGCTCGAACATCCCTGGGCGGTTGAGGCCATGCCCGACGGGGCGCTTATCGTTACCGAGCGACCGGGCCGGCTACGCATCCTGCGCGACGGCAAGCTTTCAGACGCGATCAAGGGCGTACCCACAGTGGCCGCCCACGGCCAGGGCGGCCTTCTCGATGTCGCTCTCGATCGGCAATTCGCGACGAACAGGACTATTTATCTCACCTTATCCGCGCGCGGCGAAGGCGGCTACGGCACGGCCCTTGTCCGCGCGGCCCTCTCGCAGGATGGTCGGAGCCTGACGGATGCGAAGGAGATCTTCCGGATGAACCGGTTCACCCGGAAGGGGCAGCATTTCGGCTCACGCATTGCCATCGACAAGGACGGCAGCCTGTTTTTCGGCATTGGCGATCGCGGTGAAGGTGAACGCGCCCAGGACCCGCACGACCATGCCGGCTCGGTCCTCCACATCAATGCCGACGGCAGCATCCCCGCCTCCAACCCGTTTCGTGGCGGTACTGGCGGCCTGGCCGAAATCTGGTCCACCGGACATCGGAACCCCCAGGGAATTACCTTTGATCCGGAAGATGGCAAGCTCCTCACAGTCGAGCACGGCGCGCGCGGCGGCGACGAAGTGAACAATCCGCAGCCTGGCAGAAACTACGGCTGGCCGGTGATCACCTTCGGCAAGGACTATTCCGGTGTGGAGATCGGCGAAGGCACGGCGAAGGAAGGCCTGGAGCAGCCGCTCTTTTACTGGGACCCCTCGATCGCGCCGGGTGCGATTGCCGTATACCGCGGCAGCATGTTTCCAGAGTGGAACGGCGATCTCTTGATCGCAGCACTGAAATACCAGTTGCTTACCCGCCTCGACCGCGACGAGACCGGCACGGTCACGGCCGAGGAACGTTTGTTCGACGGCGAATTCGGCCGAATCCGCGACGTCATCGTCGCTCCCGACGGGGCACTCATCATGGTCACCGATGAGGAAGATGGCGAAGTGCTCAGGGTCTCCAAAGCCCCGACACAGTAGCACGCATCCGGAAGGCTGCCGGCCGAGGCAACATCGCGCGGCTTGCCCGGAAAAAACGCAACTGGTAGAGCGACCTGCAATCACCGGAGCAGTATGGCTTTGAGTTGATTATCACGCATTGTGGATATGGGGCGAGAATTGCGCACCTCCCGCGAGCAGGACCACGACCCCGGAGCCGATCTGTGACACGCATTCAGGCAAATCTTTTTCTCCTGTTCTCCGGCGCGATCTGGGGTGCGGGCTTCGTGGCCCAGTCGACGGCGATGGAAGCGATCGGGCCGCTCTGGTTCATCGGCCTGCGCTTTGCTATTGCGGCGCTCGTGGCACTGCCCTTGGCGCTCCTTGAAAAGAGGCAAGCAGCCACTCCCTTGCCACGGCACGCCATGCCCAACTTCGTCTTTATTGGACTGGCGCTTTTCGGCGGAGCCGTCACACAACAATACGGCCTACTCACCACCACCGTCACCAATTCCGGCTTTCTGACCGGGCTCTACGTCGTTTTCGTACCGGTACTCACGGTGGTCTTCCTGCGCCGCCGGCCGCACTGGGTCATCTGGCCTGCCGCCCTGCTCGCTACTTTCGGCATCTTCCTGTTGAGCGGCGGCGCGCTCTCGGCACTGACCGGCGGAGATATGCTGACAATCGTCTGTGCACTGTTCTGGGCGGTTCAGCTGATGTTGGTGGGCATATTCGCTCCGGCCACGGGCCGGCCGATGCTCCTGTCAATGACGCAGTTCGCCGTCTGCGCCATCGCAGGCTGCGTATTGGCCGGCCTGTTCGAACCGCTGAGCCTTGCCGCGATCAAAGGCGCGCTCCCGCAGATCCTCTATGCCGGGGTCTTTTCAAGCGGCATCGCCTTCATCTGCCAGGTCGTAGGCCAACGCTATACGACCGCACCGCAGGCCGCCATCTTCCTCTCGAGCGAGGCGCTTTTCGCCGCCCTTTTTGGCGTGCTTTTGCTCGGAGAGACCATCACTCCCGTCGGCTATGTCGGTTGCGCCGTCATTTTCCTGGCGATGCTTGCGGTCGAGCTCATCCCGGAACTGACCAAGAAGCGCCGTGAGGCGGCGAAGGCTGCCGTCTGAACAGCGGCTTGCGCCTGCCGCGCCGTGCAATTTCTCCGCGCCCCGAATAAGGGTTAATACTACTAATACTCTCCAAACCCCTCAATTTTGCTTGGAACAGCGAAAAGCCTTCGGGCGGCAAGATATCCTTTAGTTTTTCTGTAGACATGCGCGCTGTGCTCGCACTCGCCGCCATGCTGCGAGAACCAGCAGCGATATCAGGCGCTTGGAGGGAGAAACCCGGCTGCACAAAGTTGCGGCAAGCCCATGAGCGACGGAATTTGGCGCAAATGGTCCACCCTGCCCCGAGCGTCTACCCAAAAAGCTTTGAATTCAACAGCTTGCGATGCTTTTTGAATAATGGAATCTAATCGCCGAACTGACCTCTTTTTGAGCAATGAAAAGACGCAATACCTCGTCAGAAAAGTTTTGCTTGCCAATTCAAAATAAACCCATCACTCTTACTGTGTTCGGGCAATCTGCGAACACGGGAAGATCTTGAAATAAAAGCGGGCCGGAGACGCAACCCACTCCGGGCGGCCAACGGGGGAGGCTGTTTTTCCTTCCTGCGGCTGGTCGCGATAACCAGGACCCTTTCCTCAATTGTCGAGAACTGCCCCCACGCCCAAACTGGGCAAAACTGCAATGCTGCCCGCAAATCGGGTGAGTGAAAAGGACCTGACGCATGGCCGAGACTGGCACTGTAAAATTCTTCAATACCGATAAGGGCTTTGGTTTCATCAAGCCTGAGAACGGTGGCGCGGACATCTTCGTACATATTTCTGCCGTGCAGGCTTCCGGCCTGAGCGGTCTGACGGAGAACCAGAAAGTCTCCTTCGACACCGAGCCGGATCGCCGCGGCAAAGGACCGAAGGCGGTCAACCTGCAGATCGTCGGCTAACGCCGTCTCTGCATCAAAACTTACGCTCGAGCCCGGCATTTTTGCCGGGTTTTTTCGTTCAGGCTCCATTCAGTTTGGCGTATATAGACTTTGTTCATCATGAAATCCGGAAACTGTCCGGTCGCATGCATAGGATTGAAACCCATGAACAAGTTCATCAAAGCAGCCGTTCTCTCACTCGCCGCGGCCGCTATCGTTATCCCTACCTTCGGCACGGCTCAGGCTGGACACCGCAATAACGACGATGCGTGGGTAGCAGGCGCAGTGGGCCTGGCCGCAGGCGCTCTCATCGGCAGCGCGATCGCCTCGCCGCCGCCGTCGCGCTACTATGGCGAGCGGGTCTATATCGATCCGGAGCCCGACTATTACGAGCCCCGCCCCGTTTACCGCCCGCGCCCGGTTTATCGGCCGGCCTATCGCCCGGTAGTCGAGACCTACGGCCTCGAGCCCTGGACCCCTGCCTGGTATCGCTACTGCTCGCAGCGCTACCGCTCGTTCAACCCCGATACCGGCACCTTCGTCGGCTATGACGGCCGCAGCCATTTCTGCAACGCAGGCTGAATACCGAGGCGGCATTATCCGAAGGACGCATGACCGCGAAGTCATGCGTCCTTTTATTTGAGTTTACACCGAACCATCAGAGACCGCGCAAAAAGGGATTGCTACGGCGCTCTTCACCGACCTGCCCCCCTGGGCCATGGCCGCAGATGAAGCCCACTTCATCCCCGAGCGGCAGGATCTTGTCGCGTATCGAATCCAGAAGCTGCTGATGATTGCCGCCCGGCAGGTCGGTGCGGCCGATCGAACCGTGAAAGAGCACGTCGCCGACATGCGCGAATTTCTGTGCCCGGTTGAAATAGACCACGTGGCCGGGCGCGTGTCCCGGGCAGTGCAAGACCTCGAAGAGGTGGTCGCCGAAGGAGACGGTATCACCGTCTTCCAGCCATCGATCCGGAACGACGTTCTGGACCTTCATGGCGAGACCGAAGCGCTCCGCCTGATCCTCCAGCCTTTCGAGCAGCGGCAGGTCGGCCTTGTGTGGCCCGACAATCTCCAGGCCTAGCGCTTCTTTCAACTCCTTGGCGCCACCGGCGTGATCGATATGGCCGTGGGTGAGCCAGATTGCCTTCAACAGGATGCCGTTCTCGCGGACCGTCTGCAGAATGATGTCGACGTCGCCGCCAGGATCGACCACCACCCCCTCCTTGCTTTCGCTATCGAACAGGACGGTACAGTTCTGTTCGAAATGCGTCACCGGAATGATGCCTGCCTGTAACATTGGACCCAAGCCTCGCTGTTGCTCATGAGGTGACCTGGGAACGAGAAGCCCTACCCTTACCCGGCCGTTCTCAGCTATAGCGATATGCGAGCGGGATGACAGCGCAAATCAACGTAGCGCGGCGATTTCCGAAGCGGGTGGCGGAAGGTGGACCGTCGCAAGGAGCAATGCAGAAACTCCGAGTTTCGCGGCCACGACGACCACCACTAGCGGACGCAGCCGCTTTGCGGCAAGTTCGTCATCGTGCAATATCTCACCTTGCATCTTTCACTCCCGCCTTGATAGTGCGCCCCGTTTCGCCGGCGAATGAGAAAAGCCGGGCCTCGGCCACGCGCCAGTCCGATCAACGCTTGTCATGGCAATATGTTTCATCCTGACATTTCGTGATGTCACAGGGGGAACATCCTTTTGCTGCGGCGCGTTCTGGCCTGCAAATGCAAGAGGAGCAAGATGATGAAGACCCTCTCTCCGACCCCTTCTAAAGCGGTCCGATTAAGGGCTGCCTTGACGGCGAGCGCGCTGCTTGCCGTCATCCCCTCGGCCTACGCCGAAATGAGTGCGACGACGCTGACGGACCTCAACGTGCGCGCCGGCCCCGGTCCGCAATACCCGGCGGTCGGCGTCGCGACACGCGGCAGCGCCGCTGTGCTCGACGGTTGCATGGAAGGGAGCAACTGGTGCCGCATCGACGTCAACGGCTTGCGCGGCTGGGCCTATGCCCGCTATCTGGCAACGGATATGGGCGGTACCACCGCCGTGATACAGGAGCGCCGCACCGAATTGTCGGTGCCCACCGTGACCTATGAGGGCGAGATGGTTGCGGCGACGTCCGAACCGCTCGAACTGGTCGGCCCGGTCGAAGAAGTCGAAGCCGTAACGCCGCCTCCGACGGTGCGCACCTATATCACCGAGAATCCGGTCGACACGGTTTACGTCGATGGAGAAGCCGTGGTGGGTGCCACGCTGCCGAACACAGTCTCCGTTCAGCCCATTCCCGACTATGAGTACCAGTACGTGACCATCAACGGCCAGCCCGTACTCGTCGACCCGGGTACAAGGCGGGTGGTCTACGTCTATCGCTGACTGCAAAGCGGAAGCACGAAAAATCTGACCGAGGCGCAACGCCGTCAATAGCAGGCGTTGCGCCTCGGCGAATCACTCGGCAAAGCGCGCCGACCGTAACAGGCTCATACGATCCGACATCGTCGTTCTCACGGGCCTCTCGAACGAATTCCTGAAGCAACTCAATCGACTACCGCTCGGGTGTGGTACCGGGTCGTCGTCCGGCGGCGACACCGATGGTGGTAAAATTGACAATTCCTCCCATCGGCTTCAACCTTCCCGTGCCGGATCGTCCGGCATGCCGTGACCCCGGGGATGCGGGTCGCAGGACGGAGGGACCGATGGAAGCATTAGTGCCTATCATTACTCAGTTGATTGCGGGGGCAGCAGGCGGCAACGCGGCCAGCGCCATGCTGAAGCAGCAGGCATTCAGCGTGGTCGCGCGTACGATCGTCGGTGCCATTGGCGGGTTGGGCGGCGGGTTCCTGATCCAGATGCTCGGCGGCGAGGCCGCCGCGACCGGTCTTGCCATGCAGGCAATCGGCGCCCTTGTCGGCGGCGGCGTGCTCAACGGCATTGTCGGTCAGTTCGTCGGCAAGCGGGCTTAAGCCCTTCGGGTGATATTCGATGCAAGCAAAAGGCGGCCGCGGCCGCCTTTTTTGTGGGCTATCGAAGGCATCGACAGGCGATTTGGACTTCTGCGGCCGGAAAGCCTGAGACTTCGTGGAAATATGTCAACCAAACTGACATATATTGCAGTATGTTTCGTGAACGGCATATCGATCGAAAGGAAACGACTGCGTGGCCGGCCAGACCAAGAACAAGAGCCTGGGCATAAACAATGACCCGGAGGACGATGAGGGCACGATCGATTTCGAGATCATCGAACTGCTCTTTTTCGCCTATCGCGACTTCACCGGCGATCCGGACGCCATTCTCGAGAAGAGCGGATTTGGCCGCGCGCACCATCGCGTCGTGCATTTCGTCAACCGCGAACCGGGAATGACCGTCGCTGACCTCCTCGACACTTTGAAGATCACCAAGCAGAGCCTGGCCCGCGTGCTCAAACAGTTGATCGATTCCGGCTATATCCGGCAGGTGACCGGTCCCGAAGACCGGCGTCAACGCATGCTTTACACGACAACCGAGGGCCGGGCCTTGGCGCGAGCCCTTGCCGAGCCACAGTCCCGCCGCATAGCGGATGCATTGGCAAAGGCGGGACCGGGCGCACGGGAAACGGTGAAGCGCTTTCTGGCAAATATGATGAACGACACTGTGGGCTGATCAACCGGCATGCTCCTCTTGATCCTCGCCGAACAGAGGAGAAAAACACGCAGCTGTTTGCGCCTCGCTGGACGCGCGGCGCTGTAAGGGGGTGGGCTCCAGAGTCACACAATGATTCAAAATGTTACGCGATCTGTGCGCCGCTGGTTGGACGTCGGCTTCCCGTTGATGCAAAACAGGTAGCGCTTGGATCAAGAGAATGGAGACAGCGGCGCCTGGATTACGATGTTTTTAGGTCGGATCCGGCTTTGCCGGCAATGAGGGTACCGAACGATGATGGCAAAGGCGACAGTCTCCGACGATGCGGCACATCTCCTGGTCGTCGACGACGACCGGCGCATTCGCGACCTGCTCAACCGCTATCTGGTCGAGCAGGGGTTTCGCGTAACGACGGCAGCCGATGCCGACGAGGCCCGGCGCAAGTTGATAGGCATTGATTTCGATCTTCTGGTCGTCGATGTGATGATGCCCGGCGAAAGCGGAATCGCCCTGACCCAGAGCCTCAGACAGATCAAGTCGGTCCCGATCATCATGCTGACGGCTTTGGCAGAAGCGAATTCGCGTATCGAAGGGCTGGAAGCGGGCGCCGACGATTACCTGCCGAAGCCCTTCGAGCCGCGCGAGCTCGTACTCCGGATAAACAATATCCTGCGCCGCAATCAGCCGACACAGACGCACAAAGTCGACCAGGTCATTTTCGGGCCGTATACCTTCTCGGTCGTACGCAAGGAACTGCGCCGCGGAGCCGACCATATCCGCCTCACCGATCGTGAGCAGGAGATCATGACGCTGTTTTCGCAGCGAGCCGGCGAAACCATCCCGCGCCACGAATTGATCGGCGACGACGCCGAGGTCGGCGAGCGGACGATCGACGTGCAGATAAACCGCCTGAGGCGCAAGATCGAGGACGATCCTTCCAACCCAGTCTGGCTGCAGACCGTTCGCGGAATCGGCTACCGGCTGAGCGTTGACTGATGATGAGCTCAGAATCAAGGACCGGATCAAGGGGCCATGGCAAGCTTTGACGGTTTGAAGCGCGAAGGATCGGCACCGACGGAGGGTGCCTGGAAGCGCCTCGTCCGATGGCTGCGGCGCCGGCTCCCGATGGGCCTTTACGCGCGTTCGCTGCTGATCGTCGTTATCCCGATGGTGCTGCTGCAGTCGGTGGTCGCCTTCGTGTTTATGGAGCGGCACTGGCAGCTTGTCACCCAACGCCTGTCTTCCGCGGTGACCAGCGACATCGCCGCCATCGTCGACCTGATAACGACGTTTCCGCGGGAGGGCGATATCGACCAGATCGTCCGCATCGCTCGCGATCAACTCGATCTGAACATAACCGTCGAACCGGGTGGCGAACTGCCGCCGCCGCGTCCCAAGCCCTTCTTCGAAATCCTTGACCAGATTCTCAGCGAGGAGATTTCAAGCCAGATCCGGCGCCCCTTCTGGATCGACACTGTCGGCAATTCGAAGATCGTGGAAATCCGCATCAAGCTTGAAGACGACCGTATTCTCAGGGTCTATGCCCGGCGCAACCAGGCCTATGCTTCCAACACGCACATCTTCCTCGTGTGGATGGTCGGCGCGTCGCTCGTCTTGCTGACGATTGCGATCCTCTTCCTGCGCGGTCAGATCCGGCCGATCCTTGCGCTGGCAAGCGCTGCCGAGAGCTTCGGTAAAGGTCAGAAGATCGACGATTTCGCCCCGCGGGGCGCCGACGAAATCCGGCGCGCCGGTCTCGCCTTCATCCTGATGCGCGAACGGATTGAACGCCAGATCGAACAGCGCACCGCGATGCTGACTGGCGTCAGCCACGATTTGAGGACGATTCTGACCCGCTTCAAGCTGCAGCTTGCACTTGTCGGCAACAATCCGGACCTGGAGAGCCTCAATCAGGACGTGGAGGACATGCAGAACATGCTGGAAGGCTATCTCGCCTTCGCTCGAGGAGAGGCGGAAGAGGACGTCGGCCGGTTGAAGCTGAGCGAGCTGATGGCCCGGCTTGCGGCGGAGGCGGAGCTGTACGGCAAGATACTGACCACTGCCATTCAGGGCGAGGACGAAATCCACGTCAGGCCGAACGCCTTCACCCGGCTGATCTCCAATCTCGCATCCAATGCGTATCGCTATGCGCGCACCGTGCATATCGAAGCGCGCCAGAGCGCGAAATGGTTGATCATCACGGTCGATGACGATGGTCCCGGCATTCCGGAACGCTCGCGCGAAGACGTGTTCAAACCCTTTTTCCGCCTCGACGAAGCCCGCAATCTCGACAGCTCCGGCACCGGCCTCGGCCTTGCAGTCGCACGTGACATCGCCCGCAGCCATGGGGGCAACGTCACGCTCGCAGACAGCCCGCTTGGCGGCCTGCGCGCAACCGTGCGCGTCCCGACGTGAAATTCGGAAGCGATCACGTTCATGTTTTTAGGTCGATCCGACCTGAAACATCGTGATCTGGGAGCCCTCCCCCGCCGGACTGGAGCGGCCGGTAGCGCAGCTCACATCAGTTTCTTGCCGTTCGGGACAGGCTTGCCGGTGGAGGCGAGAACAATGGCACCCGCCTCGTCTTCGAAGCCGAGCGTCAGCACTTCGGAACGGAAGGGACCGATCTGGCGCGGGGGAAAATTCACCACACCCAGCACCTGCCTGCCGACGAGATCTTCAGGCCGATAGTGCGCCGTGATTTGCGCCGACGATTTCCTGATGCCGATCTCAGAGCCGAAATCGATCCTCAGCTTATAAGCCGGTTTGCGTGCTTCGGGAAAGGTTTCTGCCTCGATGATTGTCCCGACACGAATGTCGACGCGTTCAAAATCGGCAAATTCGATGATTTCCGCCATGGCGATTCCCTGCTGAGGAACTCGGAGCAGGCTTAACGCATTGCGTCGGATTCGGGAAGACCGCCGGATGTACCTCGTATCACACGGGCAGCATCGCCTCCTTCTGCGATCGATTTTGCAAATTGTTCAGCGAGGAAATCGACGAATACGCGCACCCGTGGCGAGAGGAACCGGCGATGCGGATAGACGACGCTGATCGGCTCGGCCTCGGCATGATTGCAGTCCGTGAGCACCGGCTTCAGGCGCCCAGCCCTGATGTCCTGCCCGACCAGCATCTCCGAAAGCCGCACAATCCCCATTCCGGCAAGCGCAAGCCGGCGCAGTGCTTCCGTGCTGTTGGCCTCGATCGAACTTCGAATGCGCATCGACCGGCGGCCGCCAGCTTCATCGAACTCCCACAGGTTGAGCCCACCACGCGACGAAATGCCGAGGCAGATGTGCTTCAGGAGGTCGTCGGGCCTCATGGGGACACCATGACGCTCGAAGTAATCAGGAGCACCGCAGATGACGCGCCTATTGGGGGCCAGACGCCGCGTGACGAGCGTGGAGTCGCCTTGGGCAGCCACACGCACCGCCACGTCCGCATCGCCATTTACGAGATCGACGATCGCGTCGGTGAAATCCAGTTCAAGTTCGATGGCCGGATAGCGTCCGATGAAGGCCGGCAGCATCGGGACGATCAGACGATGGCCGAATGCACTTGGAAGACTGACGCGTAATCGGCCGCGCGGCTCGGCGCCCGGCTGAATCGCCAGCTCGGCCTCTTCCATATCGCCGAGAATGCGCCGGACCGACTCCGAATAGGAATTTCCCTCGGCCGTAAGGCTGATACTGCGGGTCGAGCGCTGCAACAGCCGAACTCCGAGCCGGGATTCGAGCCGGCCAACGATTTTGCTGACGGCGGATGGCGTCATTCGCAGCCGCCGGGCAGCCGCCGAGAAGTCCCCCTCCTCGACAACGGCGAGAAACACCGCCATCGCCTCCTGTCGATCCATGGCATCTATTCCATTTCGTCACAGATATAACGAAATCAATACGGATTATCGTCGAGAAAGTTAAGCCTTATCATCCGATGGCAATTGTCAGAAGGTGAATGTGATGATCGAACAAGAGCTTGATATCCCGGACAGCCAGCAGCTTCACGCGCTTGCACGACGCCAGCGCAGCCACGCAATCGGCGACTTCTGTCTTCGGGTGGTGCGTACGTCGCTTCAAATCTTGTTCGCACGCGGCACTGTACGGCGAGACTACCGCGAGCCGGCCAGCTCTTCTGCGCGCTTGCGGGCTGTTGCAATGGCCTTATCGAAGAGCGGCTGCATGCCGCCCTCTCCCATCAGAACGTCGAGCGCCGCAGCCGTGGTGCCGCCGGGTGACGTAACGTTCTGGCGCAGGCGCGCTGCATCGTCGGGGGACTGATGGAGGAGTTCACCAGCCCCCGCGACGGTTTCCCGAGCGAGACGCATGGCTAGGTCCGCCTCGAGGCCGGCCTTGCGCCCGGCCTCTGCCATGCACTCGACGAGATAGAAGACGTAAGCGGGGCCGCTGCCGGAGACGGCGGTCACGGCATCTATATCCGCTTCGGTCCGGACCCATTCAACCGGACCGCTGACTTTCAGCAGATCGTGCACCAGCGCGCGCTGCGCTTCGCTGACGCGGGCATTTGCGAAGGCACCGGTCACACCGCGCCCGATCATGGCGGGCGTGTTCGGCATGGCGCGAACCGTTGCAGCCTCGCCGAGGTGGCGCTCGATGAAGCCGAGCGTCTTGCCCGCGGCGACGGAAACGATCACGGTTTCGGAACCGACCAGCCCCTTTACGGGCGGCAGAGCCGACTCCATCACCTGCGGCTTGACGGCAAGGAAGACCACGCGCGCTTTGATCCCCGCCGGAGCTGACGTCGAATGTCGGACACCGTTATCCGCCAACAGCTTCGCCATGGAAGGCGGCGGTCCGGGATCGATTACGAGAAGATCGCCACCAGCGATCCCGCTTTTCAGCCAACCCGCGAGCATGGCGCCGCCCATATTGCCGGCACCGACAAGCACGATCGGACCCTTAACGGCGATGCTCACTTCATGCCTCCCCAACGGTCTCGAACAGAACCGCGTCCACCGCGCGCTGCGCATCCATGCCCGACCAGACGACGAACTGGAACGCCTGGAAATAGGATTCGCAGGCGTCGAGCGCATTCGACAGGAGCACTTCGACTTGCTGGTTGGTAGGCTCCGCCCCGCCAGCAAGCAACAGAGATTGCCGGAAGATGATGACTTCTTCTTGGCGCCACAGATCGAAATGACCCATCAGCACCTGCCCGTTGATATGGGACAGAAGCCGGATCACTTCGTTTGCCCGGCTGTCCGGCACTTTGATGTCGAAAGCACAAGCCAGATGCAGCGCCTCGAACTCTTCCATCCAGGAAAAGGAAACATGATAGTCCGCCCACCTGCCCTCGACGGTCATGGCGATCTCGTCTTCGCCGGAACGCTCGAAGGACCAGTCATTGTTCGCGGCGACGAACTCGATCATATCGACCGGGTTGGACTGGCGCTCGGCTTCCATTTCCAAAAGGCTCATGCATCACCCTAAAAGGCGCGGCAGAGGCGCGCAAAGTCACGCTCACAGGACGCAACACTGCAAACCCAGTACCGGATACGAACACTATGATTGCTGGACCCGCGACTACCCTGGCTTACTAACCCTGCCCGGAGCTTGCTTGGCCCGCGTCGAATCATCATTTAAAATCAGTGTATAACGGCAGAGTCAGCGTGCCAGCCCCCGAGCCGAAAAATTGCAGGGATGAGCAGCCGTGCCCGCTATGATTTTGATTCAGCGCGGCTGCTTAAACGACTCTGCGATAAAGGTTTTTTGCCAGTGTCCACAGGTGGAAAACTTTTCGTTTTGTTAGCCGCGATGGTCGTGATGTGCGAAGGCGGCAATGCGGAAAGCTGGCGACGTGGATAGAATGGGCAATGAGGGCGGCGGCACGGCCGCTCACAGCGTCTCTCAGCGAGAGCTGCGTCAATAGGGTTTTACTTGCCGGTCGTGATGTCGCCCGCTGCGGGACCGCTGGCCACTGCCAAACGCGCTTCGAGTGCTTCGATGCGAGCCAGCAGAGAATCGTTCTCGTCCCGAGCCCGTGCCGCCATCTCCTTGACCGCCTCGAACTCCTCGCGCTTGACGACGTCAAGTGAGTTCAGCCAGTTTTCGGTCTGCGCCCGAAATGCCGCCTCGACCTCGCGCCGCACCCCTTGGGCCGCGCCTGCGGCATCCGTCATCAGCCGGGCGAGATCATCGAGAATACGGTTGGCGCCTGTGCTCATCTTTCTGGTCTCCATTTCCAGTCCGCCACATGCGGCGAAGTCTCTGATTCAGGTAGGGCCCCCGAAGGGAGGATGCAAGGAAAATGACGCCGGCGACGAAACGCGACATCTCCCGGCCCCTCGAATTGACATGCAGCAATATAGCGTGTTTCGGCCGCCCTGGTACGTCGAGAGACCGGGAGCCCTTGTTGCGCCGCAGCAAGGGGGTGCTTGACCGCGCCGCATTCGCTCGTCATGTTCCGCCCAAACCATCGGTCCGGCACGAGAGAGTATCTTGGAAACCATCGCGACCCGCCTCGCCATTCTCCCCTTCCCCGAAATCGACCCCGTGATCTTCACGATCGGGCCGCTCGCGGTGCGCTGGTACGGCCTCGCCTATGTAGTGGGTATCCTCCTCGGGTGGTTCTATGCGCGCCGCATCGTCCAGAACGCCGCCCTCTGGCGCAACGGAACCCCCGCCTGCAACCTGACGCAACTTGACGATTTCCTGCTCTGGGCCGCCGGCGGCATCGTGCTCGGGGGACGCATCGGCTACATACTCTTCTACGATCTCGGCTCCATCCTCGACGACCCCCTCCGCGCGATCCAGATCTGGAACGGCGGCATGTCCTTTCACGGCGGTCTTGTGGGCACGACCCTGGCGATGATCATCTTTGCGCGTAGAAACGCGATCCCCATCTGGAGCCTGTTCGACGTGGTGGCTGCCGTGGTGCCTATCGGACTTTTCTTTGGCCGCATCGCCAATTTCATCAATGGAGAACTCTGGGGCCGCCTGTCTTCTGTGCCCTGGGCGGTCGTCTTCCCGACGGGAGGGCCCTTTGCACGCCATCCGAGCCAGCTCTACGAGGCCGCTCTCGAGGGCCTGGTTCTTCTCGCCGTCCTCGCCTGGTTCGTCTATCGCCGCAAAGCTTTGAAAATCCCCGGCCTCGTCACCGGCATATTCGTCTGCGGCTATGCCGCAAGCCGCATTTTCGTGGAGTTCTTCCGCGAACCGGATGCACAGATCGGCTATCTTGCCGGGGACTGGCTCACTATGGGCATGGTGCTTTCAGTGCCGATGGCGCTTATAGGAATCTGGGCCATTGCGCGGGCGCGCAGCGCTGCCGCCGCCGCTTGACTGGACGGGTCATGACGAATCCTCTCGCCGACAAGATCAAGGCGCTGATCCGGGCCAATGGACCGATCAGCGTTACCGACTATTTCTCCCTCTGCCTTGCTGATCCGCAGCACGGCTACTATCGCGTCCGTGAGCCTTTCGGGGCGGCTGGCGACTTCACCACCGCGCCGGAGATCAGTCAGCTTTTCGGCGAGATGATCGGCATATTCCTCGTGCATGCCTGGCAGCAGCACGGAGCACCCGCAAATGCCATTATAAGCGAGATCGGGCCAGGTCGCGGCACGATGATGTCCGACATGTTGCGCGTCATCCGCCGGCTGGCGCCGACGCTTTACGGGACGGCGACGGTGCATCTCGTCGAGACCAGCGATCGGCTTCGCGAGGTGCAAGCCAAGGGTTTGGCCGAGCACGAAGGCAAGATTCGCTGGCATGAGAGCTTCGACAGCCTGCCGTCGGGATTCCTGCTCCTGGCTGCGAACGAGCTTTTCGACGCAATCCCGATCCGTCAGTTCGTGCGGACCCCGCAGGGCTTCCGCGAACGCATGATCGGCCTCGATACGGAGGATCGACTGACATTTGCCGCAGGCGCTGGCGGCATTGATCCGACGCTTCTTCCCACTCCGGCCGCCTCTGTTCCCGAAGGCACGATCTTCGAAATCGCGCCGGCTCGCGACGCCGTGATGGCCGCGCTCTGCGAGCGCCTTCGCGCCGGCGGCGGCACGGCGCTCATCATCGACTACGGCCATCTGGCGACCGGCTACGGCGACACTCTGCAGGCCGTGCGAAACCATGAATACGATCCGCCACTCGCCAATCCGGGTTTCGCCGACATGACCAGCCATGTCGATTTCGAGCAATTGGCGAGCCGGGCGAAAGCGGAAGGGGTACAGGTAAACGGACTCGTCCGTCAGGGCGATTTCCTGGTCGGCCTCGGCCTCCTGGAACGCGCCGCAGCGCTTGGCCGGGACAAGGGCGAATCGACGCAGGAAGGCATTCGCGACGATGTCGAACGGCTTGCGGGCTCCGGCCCGGGCAAGATGGGAGAATTGTTCAAGGTACTGGTGGTCAGCAGTCCGGAAGTCGCCCTGGCACCCTTTCAGAAGAAGGCGCCCTAGAGCGGGGCGATTGACAGTGCCGGTCCGCCGGGTCAACATCGCGGCGGCAAATCAGCTGCAAGTCGACGGGCCGCAATGCGCCCTCAATTCCAATGAACTTAGAAAATCACGAGGGCGAAACCACCGAATGCAGGATGATGCCTCGCTATCCCCTGTGCAGAGCCCGCTCTTCGGCGCAAAGGCAGGCCCGTCAATCGCACACGGCTATTTCACCCGCGAGGGAGGCGTGTCCGAGGGCATCTATCGCGGCTTGAATGTCGGTCTCGGCTCTCACGACGACCGGGAACGAGTCGGCACAAATCGCGCTCGGGTCGCCCGCTGGTTCAATGCGGAGCCACGGCGGCTTGCGACTGTGCACCAGATCCATTCACCGGATGCGATCATCGTCGACGCCAGCTATGACGGCACGCGGCCGGATGCCGATGCACTGGTGACGGCGACCCCCGGCATCGTTCTCGGCGTTCTTTCTGCCGACTGCGGACCAGTTCTGTTTGCCGATCCGGAAGCAGGCGTGATCGGTGCCGCCCATGCCGGATGGAAGGGTGCGCTGGGCGGCGTGCTCGAAAGCACCATCGAAGCGATGATCTCGCTTGGTGCCCGTCGCGAGCGTGTCATTGCCTGCCTGGGCCCGTCGATCAGCCGGAGGCATTACGAGGTTGGCCCCGAATTCGTGGCCCGTTTCGTCGCCGCAGATGCAAGCTACAAGTCCTTTTTCACCCCGTCCGGCCGCGACGGCCATGCCATGTTCGATCTGCCCGGACTGACGGTCCGGCGTCTGGCGGAAGCCGGCGTGACCGCGGAAAATCTCGGCATCTGCACCTATGCCGACGAGGACCGCTTTTTCTCCTACCGCCGTACCACGCACAGGCAGGAGCCTGACTATGGACGGCAGATATCCGCGATTTCCATACGGGAGGCTTGAGATGGCGCTTCACTTCGCCGAAGAGGAATATGCGGCCCGCCTGGCGAGGCTCACGGCCAAGATGCAGGAAGAGAAACTCGACGCCGTGCTGCTCTTCGCACAGGAAAGCATGTACTGGCTTACCGGCTATGACACATTCGGCTATTGCTTCTTCCAGACGCTCGTCGTCAAGCGGGATGGTTCGATGGTCCTGCTCACCCGATCGGCCGACCTGCGGCAGGCGCGCCACACGTCGAATATCGAGCGCATCGAGATCTGGGTTGACCGCGTCAATGCCGATCCGGCCATGGATCTCAAGAACCTGCTCAGCGAGCTCGATCTCCTCGGCTGCCGCATCGGAGTCGAATACGATACCCATGGCATGACCGGCAAAACCGCGCGCCTCGTGGATCACCAGCTCTCAACTTTCGGGGAACTGGTCGACGCATCGCTGCTTGTCAGCCGCCTGCGCCTGATCAAGAGTCCGGCGGAAATTGCCCATGTCGAGAAGGCGGCGAGCCTTGCCGACGACGCGCTCGACGCTGCGCTGCCGCTGATCCGTCCGGGCGGCAGCGAGGCGGATATCCTGGCTGCGATGCAAGGCGCGGTTTTCGCCGGCGGCGGCGACTATCCCGCCAATGAATTCATCATAGGATCCGGGGCCGACGCATTGCTCTGCCGCTACAAGGCAGGACGGAGAAACCTCGATGCCAGCGACCAGCTCACCCTCGAATGGGCGGGCGTCAGCGCCCACTATCACGCGGCAATGATGCGCACGATCGTTATCGGCGAACCGACCAACCGGCATCGGGAGCTTTACAGCGCCTGCCGGGAAACGATCCAGGCGATCGAAATGGTGCTTCGGCCCGGAAACACCTTCGGCACCGTCTTCGACGTTCATGCCAAGATCATGGACGAGCGCGGGCTTGCCCGTCACCGCCTGAACGCCTGCGGCTATTCGCTCGGCGCACGCTTTTCGCCTTCCTGGATGGAGCACCAGATGTTCCATGTCGGCAACCCCCAGGAGATCGAGCCCGACATGTCGCTCTTCGTCCACATGATCATCATGGATTCGGACAGCGGCACCGCGATGACGCTTGGCCAGACCTACCTCACCACAGCCGACACCCCGCGGCCTCTTTCGCGCTACGGACTGGACTTCATATCTGCGTAAGGAAATCGCCCTATGATTTCCGCCTGAAGTGAAACGGTGTCGGCGGCTGATCCCGCTGCAGAACCTTTGAGCGTTCATGGAACGTGCGACGCTGCAGCGGCCGCAACCGGCGCCCGATGTTCGGGAGCGGGATGAGGAAGAGTGCGGGCGGCTTTCCGCCCGCGTCCCGCGTCTCAACTCTTTGGAAGCGATCACGGTCATGATCCTAAGTCGATTCGACCTAAGATCATCGTGATCCAGCGGAGACGGTGGGAACGATGCGCAAGCAGATCAATCCGATCGCAAGCCTTGGCCTTGCCGCAGCTTTGGCCGGCTGCAACACGACGGACGCCCTGATCCCGCAGGTGGATGTGGGTGAAGGCAGCTTCCGCTCGCCGCCGGTGACCCAGTCGGATCTCGACGCCATGTCGGCACAAACAGCGGTGATGCCGATGGAAGACGTGCCGCCTGGCCGCACCGCCGCCTTCGCTGCGCAGCCGAACATTTCGAGCCCGCCCCCGCAGCACGGGACCGGCAATGTCGGCTATAGCGATTACACCGACCCGGCCGGCACACTGGAAGGCCAGGCAAGCCGCCTCGCCGGGGGCGAATCGCCGGTGCAGGCAATACAGCCTCAGGAGGAGCGCTCCCAAATCGTTCAGCATCAGGCGCCTCCCGTGGAAGAGGCGCCACAGGAGAGCGGCGGCGAGCAGACCGCACCCGCCGAAACGGCGGAGGTTCCCGCGCAAACGCAACAGGCCGCCGCGTCGCCTGCTACGGCTGCAACCGGCTCGGGGGGGATCCGCTTCCTGCCGATCATCGGCGCCCCGGTGCAGGCGGTCACGCCACTTTCAAAACAGCTCGGCGCGTCGGCGCGAGCTCAGGGAATCGCCATCAAGAGCTCCACCGACAAGACCAGCGACCATATTCTCAAGGGCTATTTTTCGGCGCTGAACGACGGAGGCAAGACCACCGTCGTCTATGTCTGGGACATACTCGACGGCGGCGGCAATCGCCTCCATCGCATTCAGGGACAGGACACGGTTGCAAACACCGCTGCCGACCCCTGGAGCGCCGTTCCGGCTGAGACTATGGAGGCGATCGGCAACGAGACGATCGACGCCTATCTGGAATGGCGCCGGTCGATCGGCGGATAGCGCGTCCACCCGGCTATCGCCCACCTGCGTTTCTCGATTCTCGTCAACGGGCCAGGAATCATCGTCAACTTGGCCACTTGACGCAAAGTTTTTCGCATATTGAGCGCTGCGCCGCAGCAATCCCCTTGCATTCACCTTCAAGGACGCTAAAAAGCGGCCGATCAGCTCTGACGGCGGCCGTCCGCAAGTGATTGCCCGCAATCGGAATGGCTCACGGAATCTGCGCGGAGAACCCACCCCCCGGACGACCGGACGTGGCCGCGCCAGCTCAAGGCGGACCGTCAATGAAGGTTTTCGCAGGCAATTCGAACCGGCTGCTGGCCGAAGCGATCTGCAACTATCTCAACCTGCCGCTCGGCAAAGCCACAGTAAGGCGCTTCGCCGATCAGGAAATCTTCGTCGAAATCGGCGAGAACGTGCGCGGCGAGGACGTCTTCATCGTCCAGTCGACGTCCTTCCCAACGAACGATCATCTGATGGAACTCCTCATCATGATCGACGCGGTCCGCCGTTCCTCCGCCCGCCGCATCACTGCCGTGCTTCCTTATTTCGGCTATGCCCGGCAGGACCGCAAACCCGGCCCCCGCACACCCATATCCGCCAAGCTGGTCGCCAATCTCATCACCGAAGCCGGCGCCGACCGCGTTCTGACCCTCGATCTTCACGCTGGGCAGATCCAGGGCTTCTTCGATATTCCGACCGACAACCTCTACGCCATTCCGATCCTCGCGCGCGACGTGAAGGAGAACTACAATCTCAAGAATGTCATGGTCGTTTCGCCCGATGTGGGCGGCGTGGTACGTGCCCGGGCGCTTGCCAAACGACTGGACTGTCTGCTTGCGATCGTCGACAAGCGCCGCGACCGGCCCGGTGAATCCGAGGTCATGAACGTCATCGGCGAAGTCAACGGCAAGGACTGCCTCCTCATCGACGATATCGTCGATTCCGGCGGTACGCTCTGCAACGCCGCCGAGGCCTTGCTGAAGAACGGTGCGACCAGTGTCACCGCCTACATCACCCATGGCGTGCTCTCGGGGGGCGCAGTCGCCCGGGTCACGTCCTCGATGCTGAAAGAACTGGTGATCACCGACTCGATCCAGCCGACGACGGCGGTCCAGTCGGCGCACAACGTCCGCGTCATCTCGACCGCAGCACTGCTCGGCGAAGCGATTAGCCGCACGAGCCAGGAAGAATCGGTTTCGAGCCTGTTCGACTGACGCTTGCGCCGCAGAAGCGGCGCTGCTGATCCCTGTGAACGCGACCGCCATTCATCTCTTGGCGTCGAGCATATAGGATGCCGCTTCGGCGGCTGGCATGGCACTTTTGGAATAGTTGAACGTGCCGCGCTCCTTGACCTCCCGTGCCGCGCTCATGAGTCCTGCAAGGGCCGCCCGTGCAAACGAGCCGCCGACACTGATGCGCTTCACACCTGCCTCTTGCAGCTGTTCCACCGAGTACACCTGCCCCGCCAGCCCCATGACGACGTTGACCGGGCGCTTGACGGCAGAGCAGACCGTGCGGATGGCTTCGATATCCGGCAGCCCTGGAGCGTAGAGCACATCCGCGCCGGCTTCCTCGAATGCGACGAGGCGCCGGATGGTGTCGTCGAGGTCGTACCGCCCGCACAGGAAGTTCTCCGCCCGGGCCGTCAGGACGAAGGGGTGTTTGCGCGCCTCCTCCGCGGCCGCGGCAACGCGTTCCACCGCCAGGCTGAACTCGAAAACGCGGTCGGCGGCATCGCCGGTCGCATCCTCGATCGAGCCGCCGACGAGCCCGACGCCTGCCGCCAGCGAAATCGTTTCGGCGCAGGACAGGGGATCTTTACCAAATCCGTCCTCCAGATCGGCGGACACGGGCAAATCGGTCGCACCGACGATGTCGCGGGCATTCTGCAATATGACGTCCCGCGAGAGAGCCGCCGACGAATCCCTTCGGCCAATGGAAAAGGCAAGGCCGGCGCTCGTCGTCGCCAGCGCCTCGAAGCCGAGCGCCGCGAGGATTCGCGCAGAACCTGCATCCCAGGGATTGGGAATTACGAAAGCGCCCTGACGATCATGCAGGGCGCGGAATGCCCTGTGCTTGTCTTGTTGATTTTCCATGTGCTCTACTCTCGCCGCTGCAGACGAGACGCGATAGCATGAAACGAACAAAAAGCGAACAGTTCGAGAGCTTCAGCCTCGAGCCTGCACCGCGCACGCGTCGCCGCCGCCGCCCAGCAGACGCGAGCGGGTGAGAAAGCGCTTCTCCCGGCCGTTTTCGAGCGAAAACATCCCACCGCGGCCGGGTACGACATCGATGATCAGCTGCGTGTGCTTCCAGACCTCGTATTGGCTTGAGCTGATATAGACCGGCACGCCGTCGATCTCGCCAAGCTTCACGTCGTTGTCGCCGACGATGTAGTCGTCGGCCGGGTAGCACATGGGCGATGAGCCGTCGCAGCAGCCGCCCGACTGATGAAAGAGTATGTCCGGATGATCGCGGCGGATTTCGCGGATGAGATCTACCGCAGCATCCGTCGCTAGCACGCGCGGCACCGTTGCGTCATTCGTCAATTTGCATCTCCTCCTTCGCAAATGCCGCAGGGCCCCCGACGAACGATCGGGAGCCCGCGGGATCGATAGGTTTCAGCCGGATCAGAAGAAGCCGAGCGCCTTCGGGCTGTAGCTGACCAGCATGTTCTTCGTCTGCTGATAGTGGTCGAGCATCATCTTATGCGTCTCGCGCCCGATGCCGGATTGCTTGTAGCCGCCGAAAGCAGCATGGGCCGGATAGGCGTGATAGCAATTGGTCCACACGCGGCCCGCCTGAATCTCGCGGCCGAAGCGGTAGCAGCGGTTCGCATCGCGGCTCCACACACCGGCGCCGAGGCCGTAAAGCGTATCGTTGGCGATTTCCAGCGCCTCGGCTTCCGTCTTGAAGGTCGTCACCGACACGACCGGCCCAAAAATCTCCTCCTGGAAGATGCGCATCTTGTTGTGACCGTGGAACACGGTCGGTTTGACGTAATAGCCGCCGGAAAGATCGCCTTCGAGCACATTGCGTCCTCCGCCTGTCAGGACGTCCGCGCCTTCCTCCTTGCCGATCTCGATATAGGCGAGGATTTTCTCGAGCTGTTCGCTCGACGCCTGGGCACCGATCATGGTTGCCGCATCGAGCGGATTACCCTGGCGGATCGCCTCGACCCTCTTTACCGCCCGCTCCATGAAGCGGTCGTAGATGCTCTCCTGGACAAGCGCCCGGCTCGGGCAGGTGCAGACCTCACCCTGGTTCAGCGCGAACATGGCAAAGCCTTCGAGCGCCTTGTCGAAGAAGTCGTCGTCTTCGCTGGCGACGTCCGCGAAGAAGATGTTCGGCGACTTTCCGCCAAGCTCCAGCGTGACGGGAATGAGGTTCTGGCTGGCATACTGCATGATCAGCCGCCCGGTCGTCGTCTCGCCGGTGAAGGCGATCTTGGCGATACGCGGGCTTGTGGCAAGCGGCTTGCCCGCTTCGAGGCCGAAACCGTTTACGATGTTGAGGACGCCCGGCGGCAGGAGATCGCCGACCAGGTCAGCCCAGACGAGGATCGAACCCGGCGTCTGCTCGGCGGGCTTGAGCACGACGCAATTTCCGGCGGCAAGCGCCGGCGCCAGCTTCCAGGAGGCCATCAGGATCGGGAAGTTCCAGGGGATGATCTGGCCGACGACGCCTAGCGGCTCGTGAAAATGATAGGCGACGGTATCGTGGTCGATCTCTCCTATCGAACCTTCCTGCGCACGGATGCAGGACGCGAAATAGCGGAAGTGGTCGATCGCCAGAGGAATGTCGGCAGCCATCGTCTCGCGGATCGGCTTGCCGTTGTCCCATGTTTCGGCTCTCGCCAGAAGCTCGAGATTGTCCTCCATGCGGGTGGCGATCTTCATGAGAATGTTGGACCGCTCGGCCGCCGGGGTCCGGCCCCATTTCTCCCTGGCGGCATGCGCCGCGTCCAGGGCAAGCTCGATGTCGGCAGCGTCCGAGCGCGCGACCTGGCACAGCGTGCCGCCGGTAATCGGCGTGGTGTTGTCGAAATAGCGGCCGGCCACAGGCTCGCGCCATTCGCCGCCGATGAAATTTCCGTAGTTCTGTTTGAACGGGTTCTCCACGATCTTCTGATGCAGCATGGGTTTCCTCCCTTGGAAAAACAGCGATGCGGTTGCTGTGGGAGGAGAGTGCGACCGAATGCGCGTTCCCGATAGGGTGGCACCGCCGTTGATGGCGCCGACTGTTTCAGAATTGCGACAGGTCGACGTCCATATCGATCAGTTGAGAGAAAGCCGCTTCATCTTGCGGTAGAGGGTCGCGCGGCTGATGCCAAGGAGATCGGCCGCCATCGATACGTTGCCCTTGGCCCGTGACAGGGCGCGGCGCAGAGCCGCCCTCTCTGCGTCGGGCAATTCTTCCCGCTCGGCGGAAAGCTCCCCCTCGAGCAGGTCGGAAGCCGGGACGCCATCGGCGATACGCTCGTCGTCGAGCCCGAGCCACAGCCGGGCGGCCCTCGTAGCGCCAAGAACGAGATCGTCACGGTCGACGGCAAGCAGTGCAGGTCCGGCACGGTCGACCGGCACGAGCACGATGCGGGCGCCAACGAAAGCGCGCCGGAAGAGATTGGCCTCGATTCGTGCAGCGGCATCTCGTACCGCCTGCGAGAGGATCGAAAGCGTCGCCTCGGAAGCGTCGTCGCGGCAGGTGGATATATCGATTGCCGCAGCAAGCCTGCCGCTCTCGTCGCGGATCGGGGCCGTGGCACAACTCAGGCCGATATTGCGGCTGAGGAAGTGTTGATCTCGATGGATGAGCACTGGACGCTCGTCGGCGATCGCCGTGCCGATACCATTCGTCCCGACGCTCGCCTCGCTCCACACTGTTCCCGACCATAATCCGATCCCGCGGAAGTCGGCATCGTCACCGCCGGCCCCCCGGCGTTCCAGCGCAACGCCCTTCCCGTCGGTAAGCAGCAGGCAGCACCCGGCCTTGCCGACGGTGGCGAACAGCCGGTCGAGCTCGCCGGCCGCCTCCGCGATCAATGTGCCTGCGTTTTCGCGCGCCTGCCGGAACTCGGCGTCCGAAAGCCGCCAGGGCGCGCGCGCTTCCTCCGGCGCCAGTCCGTGCAGCGTCATGCAGCGGCGCCATGATGCGGCCACCGGCGAAATCACGGCAGCAGAGGATTGATGTGCCACCCGGTAGACGCGTTCGGTATGGTCCCTTATTGAAGGCATTCGCTCCCTCCCTGGATTGCGGTGGTCGGGCCTGTTGACCCGTGACATCGCCAACGCGCGCAAGCGGTATGCGGCTGAAATCCGCGCTCCGCGCCTTGGACAGCGTTCTCCGGCGGAAGCAGGCGCCGAACTCCCCAGCCGCGCAATTGCCCCCTTCGCCCACTATAGGCATCGATGCCGCAGGAGGTCCACCCGGACGAAAGTCTTTCGTCAATCCCTGACGGCGTCGACAGACGGTATCGGCAGAGGGGACGGATGTGCTACTCGAGACGATATTCTCGACTCGTCGCAACATCCGGTTGTCCGCAATGCTTCGTGATTTTTCCATCCAAAGCCTGTTCATGGGCGTGCTGGTCGCATTTGTGGGTTTCGCCAGCTCCTTCGCCGTGGTCCTGCACGGGATCACCGGCGTCGGCGCAAGCGAGGCGCAGGCGGCCTCCGGCCTCATGGCGCTGTCGATTTCCATGGGCATCTGCGCCGTCATCGTCAGCGCCGTCACGCGCCTTCCCGTCAGCATCGCCTGGTCGACCCCGGGCGCGGCCCTGCTCGCGAGTTCCGGCGCGGTCGAGGGCGGGTTCAACGCCGCCGTCGGCGCCTTCCTCGTCTGCGGGTTGCTGATCGTAATCGCCGGCCTGTGGAAGCCGCTCGGCAGGATCGTGTCCGCAATCCCGGCTGCGCTGGCGAATGCGATGCTTGCCGGCGTTCTCCTGAGCCTGTGCTTCGCGCCGGTTAAGGCGGTCGCCTTCAACCCGTTTTTCGGCCTTCCGATCGTTCTTGCCTGGGCGGTCGTCGGCAGCGTCAACAGGCTCTACGCCGTTCCGGCTGCGCTGGTCGCCTTCGTTCTTGTCGTCGGGTTTGGCGTGGACATGCCGGACGGCGCCCTGGCCGGGCTCTCCGCCGCGCTTGTTCCAAAGCCGGAGGTCGTTTCGCCTGCCTTCAGCGCTTCCGCCTTGGTCAGCATCGCGATTCCGCTTTTCATCGTTACGATGGCGTCGCAAAACATTCCCGGCATCGCAGTGCTGAAGGTGAATGATTATCACCCCGATCCGGGACCCCTCTTTGCCGCGACCGGGCTCTTTTCGCTGCTGAGCGCACCTTTCGGCGGGCATGCGGTCAATCTTGCGGCGATCACAGCGGCGATGTGCGCCGGTTCCGATTCCCATCCCGACCGCACCCGCCGCTACTGGTCCGCGATCATTGCCGGCTTTGCCTACGTCGTCTTCGGCCTCCTGGCGGGCGCCGTCACGACCTTTGTCAGCCTTGCGCCTTCGGTTCTGATCGAGGCGGTCGCCGGCCTTGCGCTGATCGGCGCCTTTTCGAGCTCAGCCGTGGCCGCCTTCACGGAAGCGGAGACGCGCGAAGCTGCCGCCATCACCTTTCTCGTCACCGCATCGGGCGTCGGTTTTGCGGGCGTGTCCGGGGCCTTTTGGGGGCTTGCGGCGGGTGGCCTGATCCTGGCGCTCGCGCGCTTCGCCAAACGCAGGACCTGATGCGCAATTTCCCGGGACCGCCGCGGTTTCGGGACGACACGCGCCGTATAAGTGCCTGACCCGCCATGCCTTGCATTTCCGCCGGTTCTCGGCTATGGACCCCGCGTCCGCGCAGACACCCTTGGAGGCAACGTGGATGAAGCCGCCCTGCGGCTTCAGGTTTTTCCGCCTTTGACGGACGAACTCTCCAAACAACATAGAAAGGTCTACCTATGAGCGAAACTTACGAGCTCAAGGCCGAGACGCGCGAACGGGTTGGTAAGGGGTCCTCCCGTGAACTTCGCCGCAACGGTCTTATCCCGGCTGTCATCTACGGTGACAAGCAGCCCCCGCTTTCCATCGCGCTCTCCACCAAGGACGTGACGATGAAGATCCACGCCGGCGGTTTCATGACCACCGTCGCGACGATCGACGTCGACGGCAAGAAGATCCGCGTCCTGCCGAAGGACTATCAGCTTGATCCGGTCCGCGACTTCACCATGCACGTCGATTTTCTGCGTGTTAAGAAGGGCAGCCAGGTTTCCGTACAGGTTCCGGTCCGCTTCGAAAACGAAGAGAAGTCCCCGGGCCTCAAGCAGGGCGGCGCGCTGAACATCGTCCGGCACGAGGTCGAACTCAACGTTTCGGCCGACAACATTCCGGAATTCCTGACCGTTGACCTCACCGGCCTCAAGATCGGCGATACCGTTCACATTTCGAACGTCGAACTGCCCGCAGGCGCGACCCCGGTCATCACCGATCGCGATTTCACGGTCGCCACGATCGCCGGCCGCACGCAGGAAGTCGAAGAGACCGAAGAAGCAACCGAAGTCGAGGGCGGCGAAGAAGAGGCTTGATCTCTGATTCAGACAACCGCCCGATCCGGGGTGGACCGTTCCCCGTATAGAGAACCCGTCCCATTTGCGTGGGGCGGGTTTCGTTTAAATGCGTGCATCCTCATCTAGCGGCGAGACGGGCTTGACTTGCCTCGATGTCGGTGATTGGGGTGCCTGCATGACTTGACGGGGAAAGGTCGCCCCTCTCCTCGGGTTAAACCCGAGGACTAACCCTCTCCCCGCCGGCGGGGGAGCGCGCCGCGAGTCCCTGATGCCATCAAAAATGGCGAGAAGGTGCCGGCAGGCGGATGAGGGCACATGCAAACGCATCAGGAGTTTGGCCGCATGCTGATCATCGCAGGACTTGGCAATCCGGGTCCTAAATACGCCGGTAACCGCCACAATATCGGCTTCATGGCCGTAGACGCCATTCAGGGACGCCAGGGCTTTTCTTCGTGGTCGAAGAAATTCAAGTCGGAGATCTCCGAAGGCGAGATCGACGGCGAGCGCGTCCTGCTGATGAAGCCGCAGACCTTCATGAACCTGTCCGGCGAAGCCTTGGGCGATGCGATGCGTTTCTACAAGCTCGCACCGAAGGACATCGTCGTCATCTATGACGAGCTGGACCTGCCCGCCGGCAAGGCGCGGATCAAGACTGGCGGCGGCCATGGCGGGCACAACGGCATCAAGTCGATCGACGCTCATTGCGGCAGAGAGTACCGCCGCCTGCGGCTCGGCATCGGCCATCCCGGAGCCAAGGATCTGGTCCACGCGCATGTGCTCGGCGATTTTGCCAAAGCGGACCGGGCCTGGGTCTCGCCACTTCTCGAGGCGATCGCCGACAATGCCGGAATGCTGGTGAAGGGCGAAGATTCACAGCTCATGAACAAGATCGCACTGGCAACCGGAGGCAAACCCGAGATGGATAAGCCGCCGACACCGAAGAAGCAGACGGCGCAATCCCATATCCATCAGGCTCGCGCCCCGGTTCAACCGAAGAAGCTGCCAACTACGGGGCCCATGGCCGATATGCTGAAGAAGCTGTTCGGGACGAAGGGGGAATGATAAGCGGACCGCCGCCGCTGCCTCAATCCTCCGGCTCCGCCGTGAACAGCAGCGGAAAGCCTGCCTCCTTGCCAAGGTCGGTCGCCTCCTTGGCCTTTGTCTCCGCCACATCCTTCTCGCACACCACAACAACCGACGTGCCGAGCTTGTGAGCCGTCATCATTACGCGGTAGCCGGCCTCCTCGCTCATCCGAAAAATGGCCTTGAGCACCATGACCACGAATTCCCGCGGCGTGTAGTCATCATTGACGAGCAGGACCTTATATAGCTTTGGCCGCTCCGGTTTCAGCCTCGTCAGGCGCTTTGCGGCTACGTCGTTTTCGCTCATCGGAAATCCGCCGTCGATGACATGAGAAAAGCCTTAGCGACCACGCGAACGGCGGGCGGAAGACCGCGTGAGTCTTCTTCGTCCCGCTTTCGTCAATATCGCGCTCCGATCCCGTGCATTCAAGTGAAACTCGCCATAAGGGGCAAGCGGAATACGCGAAAAGCTTGACCGCCCCTTTCCTTTATCCCATAGCCACGCCCAAGCAATCAGGAACGACGGATTATAGCCATGGGCTTCAAATGCGGTATCGTCGGGCTGCCGAATGTCGGCAAGTCCACCCTCTTCAACGCGCTGACCAAGACGGCGGCGGCGCAGGCGGCCAATTATCCTTTCTGCACGATCGAGCCGAACACCGGCGAAGTCGCCGTGCCCGACCCGCGCATGCGCAGGCTCGCAGACATTGCCAAATCGAAAGAGATCATTCCGACCCGCATCTCCTTCGTCGATATTGCCGGGCTGGTGCGCGGCGCGTCCAAGGGTGAGGGCCTCGGCAACCAGTTCCTCGCCAACATACGCGAGGTGGATGCAGTCGTGCACGTATTGCGCTGCTTCGAGGACGAAGACATCACCCATGTCGAGGGCCGTATCCATCCGGTCGAAGACGCCGACACGATTGAGACCGAGCTGATGCTCGCCGATCTGGAAAGCCTCGAACGGCGTGCAGACCAGACGCGCAAGCGCGCGACCGGCAAGGACAAGGAATCGATGGCGCAGCTTCCGATCATGGAAGCTTCCCTGAAGCTGCTGCAGGAAGGCAAGCCCGTCCGCACCCTGCTCTCCAGGCTCGACGCCGATGAGCTGCGTATTCTGCAGAGTCTCAACCTGCTCACTTCGCACCCGGTTCTTTACGTCTGCAACGTCGCAGAAAGCGACGCCGCGACCGGAAACGAGCACACCCGCGCCGTCGAAAAGATGGCCCAAGAGCAAGGCGCCGAGACGGTGATCATATCGGCTGCGATCGAGTCCGAAGTGGCGCAGCTGCCGGAAGAGGAAGCTCACGAATTTCTCGCGGCGCTCGGCCTCGAAGAAGCGGGCCTCGATAGGCTGATCCGCGCCGGCTACAAGCTCCTCGATCTCATCACCTATTTCACCGTCGGTCCGAAGGAGACTCGCGCCTGGACCATCCCGCGCGGCACCAAGGCCCCGCAGGCCGCCGGTGTCATCCACTCGGACTTCGAGCGTGGTTTCATTCGCGCCAACACGATCGCCTATGACGATTACATCGCCTATGGCGGCGAAAACGGCGCGAAGGAAGCCGGCAAGGCGCGGGATGAAGGCAAGGAATACGTCGTCCAGGACGGCGACGTCATCCATTTCCGGTTCAACACGTAAGCGACAATCCGGATTCCAGACCGGCGGCACTCACCGCACGGCATGCAGCCGCGCTGTGACCGCTTCCGGCAGCAGGCTCATTGCCGCCCGGCGCAGCGGCTGCCAGAAAATGCCGATAACGAGTACCGTCAGTCCGACGGCCGCGAAGACAACGAAGACATATGTGTCGAACGAAGCACCGCTCTTTTGGAGTATCGTCCAAATGGCTGCACCAAGCGACAGAAGGCCCGAGGTCACGAAGGCGCGGCGATCGATCACCAGACCGATGGTCATGAAGAGCGCCACGAGGAAAACGACGGCGACGGCCTGACCCAAGCCCCCTCGCCCCACCAAATACCGCCCTGGCCGAATGTGACGATGAAGCCGAGCATCGCGTAGAGCAAGGCCGGCGCCGCTGCGAGATGCAACCAGAAGGCTATGTCGGAGCGCAGCGTCAGGCGATGCGGGTCGGAGATGTCGTAGCGCATTGCAAGCGCAAAGACTGCCAAGGCCGCCACGAGGAGAATCGTCGCAGCCACATGTGGATAGGTCTCCAGAATGAAACTGGCCCCAAAGGCTTTTTCTAGAATCACGAAAACGAGGGCCACCATCACGGCCGCGATCGACAGAAGGAACAGGGCGAAAGACAAAGGAACTCTATAGCGCCAATAAAACAGCCCGAGAGGCGCCGGAAAGGCGCAGACATAGGCCAGCACATAAGTGTCGGATTGCCACGCGGGCCGCCAGACCGCAAAGACTCCGAACATGCCTTGGGCAACCCAATGGGCGAGTGCAAGGGTCAGCGAAACCGCAGGCAAGGCAAGCCTCTGCCGGCCAACGAGTATCTCCGCGAGAATGACGATTGCGGGCAGCACGACAATAGCCCCGCCGATGCCCCAAAGCCCGACCAATACGACCACCACGCCTATTGTGATAAGGATGTCGTGGAACCCTCGCAGGAAGCGCGGCTGCTCGCTTTCTTCTGCCGCTCGCGCATCCGGCGGCGCTTCCTCAGGGCCGCGTGCTGCGTCCCTTATCGGCCCCGCCCGGACACCTTGCGCCGAGAAAAGCCTCCAGGTCATTGACATGGTCGGCGGATACAAGTCCATTTTCGGCGGCGGCCGCCAGGGCCATCTTCAATTCGGTCACGGTCGGTTCCTCTTTGGGGAAAAGCAGCCTAGCACAACTTACGGTAATGTGATCGCATGAACAATCGACATGCACAACTCTGGAAAATCAGACAGGCCGAAGCCACGTTAGGATGGGCTGAGCGACTGCATGGACCGATCGACGGATGAAACATGCGCAAGCTGAAGCATTGCGGCGACCCTCGCGCCTCTGGCAGGACGCGCGGCGCCGTAAGGGAGAGAAAGAGGCATGCTGTATTTCGAGGATTTCATTCAGGGCCGGCGCTTCGACTATAGCCCTGTCCGGATGCGGACCGATGAGATGATCGCCTTTGCCAGCGAGTTTGATCCGCAACCGATGCATCTGGACGAAGAGGTCGGCAGGAGCAGCATTCTCGGCGGCCTCGCCGCTTCCGGCTGGCACACGAGCGCCGTCGGCATGCGGATGATGATCGAGGCCTTTCTCGGCGATTCATCTTCGCAGGGGTCACCGGGCGTCGACTTCATGGAGTGGAAGAAGCCGGTTCTTGCCGGAGATATCCTTTCAGGTTTCAGCTTGGTCCTGGAAGCGCGCCCGTCGAAAACCAAGCCCGCGATCGGCCTCGTCAAATTTCGCAACGAGATCGAGAACCAGAGCGGCGAGACCGTGGCGGCTTCGGAATGTTCCGTCATGTTCAGGCGCCGCAATGGCGAGGCGCGCTCATGATGACGCTGGAGGAACTCTACCAGACCGGGCGCAAGGTCGTCACCGGCAGCCTGACCTTCACCGCCGAGGACATCATTCGCTTCGCCCGCAATTTCGACCCGCAGCCCTTCCACGTCGACGAGGAGCAGGCGAGACATTCGCTTTTCGGCCGTCTTTGCGCCTCCGGCTGGCATACCAGCGCCGGCTGGATGCAGTGCTTCCTGAGGTTCTGGAAGGAGGAGGCCCGCCGCCTCGCAGCGGAGGGACTGCACGCGCCGAAGCTCGGGCCCTCGCCCGGATTCAAGGAACTCCGATGGCTGAAGCCGGTCTATGCCGGCGACACGATCACTTACGCGGTCACTTTGCTGGAAGCCCGGATCGTCGCCTCTCGCCCCGGCTGGCGGATCAACACTATCCTCTGCGAGGGCGAGAACCAGCATGGCGAGCCGGTTATCCGCTTCGAGAGCAAGGTCATTGAATTTGCTTGAAAGGCACGGCGCTGCAGGCGTTCAATGCCCTTCGAATTCGATCAGCGTACGCACATTGACGCCCAGCGCCTCGAGCTTCCTGCGTCCGCCGAGCTCAGGCAGGTCGATGATGAAGCAGGCAGCGACGATCTCCGCGCCCATCTGCTGCAGAAGCTTGGCGGCGCCTTCGGCAGTGCCGCCGGTGGCAATCAGGTCATCGACGAGGATCACCTTGTCACCGGGAACGACCGCATCCCGGTGCATTTCCATTTCGTCCACGCCGTACTCAAGGCTATAGGCGATACGCACCGTGTCGTGCGGAAGCTTTCCTCTTTTGCGAATGGGTATGAAACCCGCTGAAAGCTGGTGCGCGATCGCACCGCCCAGGATAAAACCTCGCGCCTCGATGCCCGCGACCTTGTCGACCTTGGTGCCGGCATAAGGGTGGACGAGTTCGTCAATGGCACGTCGGAAAGCCCTGGGGTTGCCGAGCAGGGTCGTGATGTCGCGGAACATGACGCCCGGTTTCGGATAGTCCGGAATGCTTCGAATGGCGGAAATCAGGTCCGATTGAAGAGCGGTCATATCTGAATGCGGCCTTTGCTGGATCTTCGATCGCCACAGGCATAGCACCAACAAAGCACCGGTTTACAGGATTTTCTTCGCACGGGATCCGGGGGAACAATTTGGCGCGAGCGCGGGTTGATGCTAGGCTTTTCATGGGGGAGGCCTTGCTGATTGTAAGAAGGAGGAACACCATGCGCCTATTCGAATGCGGTTCGCTCGTCCCGGGTTGCGCCTGGCACACCCGCGCAGACAATGACGCGGAGGTCATCCGCCGTGCCATCGAGCACATGCGCGAAACCCATGGCGAGACGATCATTCGCGAAAACATGGTCGACAACATCAAGGCTCGCATCGTCGACGAAACCAAGGTCGCCTGACCGGTGGATCGCGGCCGGCTCGGCACCTCGTGTCAGCCTGGCCGCGCCAACGTCTCAAGTCGGGCGACGAGTTTGGCCCGTTCGACGCTGAAGTTGCGCTCGATCCACAAATTTTCGAGTTCGGCCAGCACTTCTCCCACTCTCGGACCGGCGGGTATCCCCGCTTCGAGCACATCGGCCCCGCTCAACGGAAATACGGGCCGCTGCCATTTGTCCGCCCGCGCAAGGAGCCGCTGAAAGGAAGCGCTCTCGGCTAGCATTGCGGGATCGGTCTCGGCCTTCCGGCGCGCAGCAGCAAGCGCCAGCTTCAGCCGGACGATGATGCCCTCGGAGCCATGGCGATAGAGTTGGCGATCGAGCGCCGCATCCGCAAGTGCCGGCGCAATTGCCGGCGCCTTGGCGAAACGGTCGAGGTAAGCGCTCTCGGCTTTCGACAACCGCAGACGTTTCGCCATGGCCTCAAGCCGGTCGACGTCGGGCGGGACCATTGCAGCAAGCCTCAGGAGATGGTCCGGATGCCAGGAGAAACTCTTCTCCGCTGAAATCAACGCCGGGATCGCGTCGATCCCCCATTTCTCCGTCTCCGGCAGAACCTCGCCCAGCACGCCTGCCTGCCGCATCCATAGAAGCGCACGGCCCGGATCCACGGCCGAAAGCAGTTTCTTCGTCTCCGTCCAGACGCGTTCGGCGGAAAGCGTCGCCAGTTTCGTGCGCGCCTGCGCACAGGCCTTCAGGCCCTCCGCATCGGGACGGCCGCTGCCGTAATGCGCGAAGAAGCGAAAGAAGCGCAGGATGCGGAGATAATCCTCGGCGACCCGCTCGGCCGCGCTGCCGATGAAACGCACCGTGCGCGTCGCGATGTCATCGAGGCCGCCAACGTGGTCTAGGACCTCGCCTTCCGCATTTCCATAAAGAGCATTGATGGTGAAGTCGCGGCGTTGCGCATCCGCCTTCCAGTCGGCCCGGAAGGCCACTTCGGCGCGACGCCCGTCCGTTGCGACATCGCGGCGCAATGTCGTCACCTCATAGGGCATACCTTCGATGACGAGTGTCACCGTGCCATGGTCGATCCCCGTCGGCACCGATTTGATACCGGCGCCCCTCGCCCGCTGGATCACATCCTCGGGATGCCAAGTGGTTGCCAGGTCGACGTCACCGGCCGGCAACCCCATCAGACTGTTGCGGATTGCCCCTCCGACGATCCGAACCTCGCCGCCATCGGCATTCAACAGGTCGAATATGCGGCGAAGCTGAGGAGCCTGGAACCAGGGCTCGGCGGCAATGGAAGTCATGCATAGAGCCTTTCATAGAGCATGCGGACGATCCCTGCGGTGATCCCCCAGATGTTTCTTTCGCCATAGGGCATACGGTAGAAATGGCGCTCCGCGCCCTGCCAGTGACTGCTTCCGCGTTCGTGATTTTGCGGATTCATGAGGAAGGACAACGGCACGTCGAACACGCTTTCCACTTCCTGCGGATTCGGTTCGAGCACGAAACCCGGCTGGACCACCGCAAGCACCGGCGTGATACGAAAACCGGACATCGCCATGTAATGCGGCAGCCGCGCGACCGTTTCGACGAACCGCGGATCGAGGCCGATCTCCTCCTCCGCCTCGCGGATCGCAGCCACTTCGATAGAGAGGTCCTCCGGATCCACCGCGCCTCCCGGAAAAGCCACCTGGCCGGAATGTTTGCGCAAATTGGAGGTGCGTTGCGTGAAGATCACGCTGGCATCGTCCCCGTCGTCGACAACGGGAACGAGGACCGCGGCATCCTTAAGATGCAGGGACTCGACATAGGGAACGATCCCGGGGTTCAGCAGGAAATCGCCGTGATCGCGCCAGGCGGTTTCGATTGGTCCTCCCGCCTGCTGCAGCGCACGGCGACGGAACTCGTCGGCGGAATATGGGCGACTGCTCATCGAGACAGCGCTTCCAGCTCGGCCGCGGGCATGATCGGGAAGACCGCTCCAGCCGATTTGATGCAGAACATGTCCACCCCGCCGACCGCGACGGTGTGGCCGAGTTCGACGAGATCGTACATCACCGGCCGCGAGACGAGCGCCTCAAGCCGTCCGCGCACGTGTAGATAGGGTTTGAGTTCGCGATTGTCGCCATGAGTGACGAAACGCAACGGATGCTCCGGGCCCGCCTCTATCACATCGCCTACATTGGTGCGGAAGGTCAGCACGTTCTCACCAGCTTTCTTCATCGCACTCATTTCCACTGCAATGAACGGCGCGTCGGCGACGCGGATACCGACCTTTTCCACAGGCGTGACGAGGTAGGTCGTTCCGTCGTCGTCCTTGCGGAGCACGGTCGAGAACAGCCTCACCAGCGGCTCGCGGCCGATTGGGGTACCCATGTAAAACCAGGTCCCGTCGCTCCGGATTTCCATATCGATGTCGCCGCAGAATGGCGGGTTCCAACGCTCCACCGGGGGCAATCCTCTCCCCTCACCGCCCGTCTGCCCGGCAGCGCGCGCGATCAGCGCGGCAAGCCCCGCCGCGTCGCCCGTTTGCTGAATCTTGCCTTCTGCCATTGTTCTGTCCCGTTTGATCTCGATCTTCCATCTGAAGAATGGCGCCTTCACCTCCTGCATGTTTCCTTAATCGCAGCCGATTAAGGACAAAAATATGCAGCCGTTAAAACTGCTACAGCGGGCGTTGCGCGTCTGATAAAGACGCGGCGGCGCTGTAACGTCGACGATGCACCACAAACGCACGTCGGCGCATATGTCCGCATTCACGCCTCGAAGGCAATGCTTCGGGAGTTTGATGTCAAGCTCACGAGATAGTGCGACGGCGGCGGCTTGTCAGCCGCCCCGCGGGGTCTAAATTGAAAACAGGACTGGACAGCCGGCGACGGCGGTTCCTCCAAAAGCCGACGATCGGGAGACGACTGATGAGTGTGATGAGAGGCGCGACCGAACTTGCCGACGAAAAGGCGATCGTCGCAGCAGCCGAAGCGGCGCTCGGGGAGATCGCGCTCGTCCGAGCCGAGATCGGCAAGGTCATTTTCGGACAGGAAAGCGTCGTGGAACAGACGCTGCTTGCGGTGCTTTCCGGCGGGCACGCGCTGCTTGTCGGCGTACCGGGGCTTGCCAAGACCAAGCTCGTTGCCACCCTCGGCACCGTTCTCGGGCTCGACAACAGCCGGATTCAATTCACGCCCGACCTGATGCCCTCGGATATCCTTGGTTCCGAGGTGATGGACCAGGATGTCTCCGGCCATCGCTCTTTCCGATTCATTCCAGGCCCGATCTTCACGCAGCTCCTGATGGCCGACGAGATCAACCGCGCCTCGCCGCGCACCCAGTCGGCCCTTCTGCAGGCGATGCAGGAGTATCACATCACGATCGCCGGCGACCGCAAGGACCTGCCGCAGCCCTTTCACGTGCTGGCAACACAGAATCCGCTGGAGCAGGAAGGCACCTATCCGCTGCCGGAAGCCCAGCTCGACCGCTTCCTGATGCAGGTGGATGTCGGCTATCCCGAGCTTGCCGCCGAACGGCAGATCCTGCTGGAGACGACGGGCCTTGCCGAAACCGAGGCGCGGCCCGTGATCGACGCAGGGCGCCTGCAGCAGGTCCAAGGCCTGATCCGGCAGATGCCCGTCGGTGAGAAGGTGGTCGATGCCATTCTCGCCCTGGTCCGTTCCGCGCGCCCCGGCAACGGCAATGCTGCTACCGACAAGAACGTCGCCTGGGGGCCGGGTCCGCGCGCCGGGCAGGCACTGATGCTTTGCGCCCGCGCCCGAGCTCTTTACGATGGCCGGCTTGCTCCGTCGATCGACGATGTCCTTGCGCTTGCCGAACCGGTTCTCCAGCACCGCATGGCGCTGACCTTCGCCGCCCGGGCGGAGGGCATGTCGGTGCGCGATGTGATCGCCGACCTCGTGAAACAGGCCAAGGGCTGACGCATGGCCTCGATCGGGCACATCGTCGCGCGTACCCCTTCCGGTGAGGTGCTGTCGCGCGCGCAGCAGCGCGCAATGCTCGTGCCCGACTGTCTCGTCGAAGCGCGAAGGATCGCCAATACGGTGATCACCGGCTGGCACGGCCGCCGCAAGCGCGGCATCGGCGAGAATTTCTGGCAGTTCCGCCCCTACAGCAATGGGGAGAGCCTGTCGCGAATCGACTGGCGCCGTTCCGCCAAGGACGACCACACCTATGTCCGCGACCGCGAATGGGAGGCAGCGCATACGATCTGGCTCTGGGCCGATCTCTCGCCCTCGATGATGTACAAGTCAACGCTGGGTGCCGTTTCGAAGGAGAGCCGCGCCCTGGTCCTGATGCTGGCGCTCGCCGAAATTCTCGCCCGCTCCGGCGAACGGATCGGCTGCCCGGGGGTGATGGAGCCGGTTTCGGCACGCAACGCCGCCGAGCGGCTGGCAACCGCGATCATGCATAGCCCGCTGTCGGAGGGTTTGCCCGATACGGGAATGGTACGCGGTGCCAGCGACCTGGTCCTGATCGGCGATTTTCTTGATCCCGCGGACACGATAATGGAGCGACTTGGACCACTCGCCCGCAGAGGCCTGCGCGGCCACGTCGTGGAAATCGCCGACCCTGCCGAGGAAGTCTTCCCCTATGCCGGCAGGACCGAGTTCACCGACCCTGAAACCGGTGAGAAGCTGACAGCCGGGCGCGCCGAAATCCTGCGCGAGGATTACCAGCGCGCCTATCGCGCTCGCCGCGAAAGTCTCGGCACGAGCCTGCGCCATCTCGGCTGGACCTTTATTCCGCACAGGACGGATCGGGCGGCATCGGAAGCTTTGGTCGCGGTGCATATGTATCTTTCCGGCATGCCGGGCCGAGTTACACATGGAGGGGTCTCATGATCGGCAGCCTCTCCTTCATCTTTGCGAACCCGGCAATATTGGCGGCGCTCATCGCACTGCCGGTGATCTGGTGGCTGCTGCGCATGACGCCGCCACGGCCGGCCGCCGAGATCTTTCCGCCGCTGCGCATCCTTGCTTCGGTGATGAAGCGGGAGGAGACGCCCTCGAAAAGCCCCTGGTGGCTGACGCTTCTCAGAATGCTGATGGCGGCGGCCGTCATTTTCGCGATAGCCGACCCCGTTTTCAATCCGCGCAGCAATACGCTCGCAACCTCCGGACCTCTGGCACTGCTGATCGACAACAGTTGGGCGACGGCGCCCGACTGGGAGCGGCGTGTCGAAACGGCCTCGGCGCTGATCGACGACGCCGAATCGAGGGACGTCGCGATTTCGGTCGTCTTCACCGGAGAGCGTCAGCACGATGCGACCCCCGGCTCGGCGAGCGCAGCGCGCAACAGGCTTGCTGCGGCTAGGCCCGAGCCTCTGCCTGCCGACCGGGCATCCGCGATCGCAGCCTTGCAAACGGCCTTCGAGGACGCCCCTCCAGCTACCCTGGCCTTCATCACAGACGGCATCGCAAGTGGCGACGGTAAAACGATGGAGAGGCTGGCGGCGATGGGCGCGTCCAATCTCAAGGTGATCGAGGCGGACGGCAGCGAGGCGGTGGCGCTTACCGCGACGAGCAACGAGTCCGGCGGCATGGCTGTGACGGCGAGCCGGCTGAAGACAGACGACGGCCGATCTCTGCCCATCGTCGCCTTCGATACGCGTGGCCGCGCGATTGCCAGCGGAACGATCGACTTCGCACCCGGTGCGGCGACGGCCAGGGGGACGATCGAAGCCCCGTTCGAACTGCGCAACGATTTCGCCCGAATCGGCATCGAAGGAGCAGCAACGGCCGGCGCCCAGCATCTCCTCGATGACGGCTTCCGACGCCGGCGCGTGGCGCTGTTGAGCGGCGAGGCACGCGACCTGTCGCAGCCCTTGCTCTCGCCGCTTTACTATATCAACCGGGCGCTCGCCCCTTATGCGGACCTGATCGAGCCCCGCCAGAACGACCTCGCCGTTGCGATCCCGGAACTCCTGGAGCAGCGCCCGTCGGTCCTGATCATGGCCGACATTGGCAGGCTGCCGGAAGAGACGTATCCCCTGCTTGCAAAATGGATCGAAAACGGCGGCACGCTGATCCGCTTCGCCGGCCCGCGCCTCGCCGCCGCACCAGCCGACGATCCGCTCGTCCCGGTCACGCTTCGGCAGGGTGAGCGTGCGCTCGGCGGCGCGCTCTCCTGGTCAGAACCGCAGCCGCTCGCGGATTATCCGGGCAACAGCCCGTTTGCCGGCATGGCACGCCCGACCGACATTCTCGTCAAGCGGCAGGTTCTCGCCGAGCCTACGGCCGATCTGGCCGAGCGCACATGGGCAAATCTCGCCGACGGCACACCGCTCGTCACGACGGCGGTGCGCGGCACGGGCCGGATCGTGCTCTTTCACGTCAGCGCCGAGGCCACATGGTCGAACCTGCCGATATCAGGGCATTTCGTTGAGATGCTCCGGCGCAGCGTCCAGCTTTCGCGGGGCGGCGGCATTGCAAGCGACGGGAAGGCCGTAAAGGCCCAGACCTTGCCGCCCTACCGGCTGCTGAACGCGGACGGAGTGCTCATCGCCGAGACCGGCAATGTCCGGCCGCTTGAGATCGTGCCGGGGAAGCCACCGGTCGCAACAGCCGATAACCCTCCGGGGCTTTACGGCTCGGAAGACGGCTTTACGGCACTGAACCTCCTGCCGCGCGACGCGGAGCTCAAGCGGATCGACATGACCGCCGCCGGCCCTCACACCTCCGAGCGCTTGACTGGTGTCGAAAGCTGGTCGCTGAAGCCGGCCCTGATGACGATCGCGCTGCTTCTGTTGCTTGCGGACGCACTGATCGTCCTCTTCATGGGCGGAGTCTTTTCGCGCGCGCGGATAGCAAGGGCCGCTTCGGCAATCATCGTCGTTCTCGCCGGGGCCTTCGTCCTCGCCCCGCCGCATGCCTTTGCCGACGACGCACGCCCGGACGATCAACGTATCCTCGAGCGGCTGGACACCACACATCTCGCTTATGTCGTCACCGGCGAAGAGGATGTAGACCGCCTCTCCGAAAGCGGATTGAGAGGGCTTACCGATTTCCTGACCTATCGCACCACGCTCGAGCCCGGGGCACCCGTCGGCCTCGATATAACCAAGGACGAGTTGAGCCTGTACCCGATCATCTATTGGCCGATTTCCGCCACTGCTCCAATGCCGTCCCCGCAAGCCGTCAGCCGCGTCGACGCCTATATGCGCGCGGGCGGCACGGTTCTGTTCGACACGCGAGATCAGTTTTCCTCGCTCGGCTCCTCATCGAACGGCACCAGCCAGAACACCGAACGCCTCCAGGCTATCCTCGGCAATCTCGACATACCGCCGCTGGAGCCGGTTCCAGCCGATCATGTCCTGACCAAGGCCTTTTATCTGCTGACGAACTTTCCCGGCCGCTATACAGGCAGCCCACTCTGGATCGAGGCGCAGCTGGACAATGGCGAGGAGACGAGCAACCGGCCGGCGCGGCCTGGCGACGGTGTGACGCCCATCATGATCACCGGCAACGACCTTGCCGGCGCATGGGCGGTCGACTCGAACGGAGTCGCTCTGCTGCCGACCGTGCCGCCGGACGAAATGCAGCGTGAATACGCCTTCCGCTCCGGCGTCAACATCATGATGTATATGCTGACCGGCAACTACAAGGCCGATCAGGTGCACGTGCCCGCGCTGCTCGAGCGGCTCGGACAATGAGGACCGGGCCATGACAGTCGATTTCTCGCCACTTATTGCCTGGCCCTATTTCGCGGCACTGACGCTTGCCGCGGCTGTTCTCGCAGCGCTCGGCGTCTGGCGCGGCGTTCGGGGAGCCTGGCTCAGAGCCGCGGCGCTGGCTGCATTCTGCCTTGCCATCGCAAATCCCGTCCTCTTCCAGGAGGAGCGCGAGCCGCTCTCAACCATTGTCGCAGTCGTTGTCGACCGCAGCCAGAGCCAGGAGAACGGAGATCGCCGCGCACAGACGGACCAGGCGCTCGAGGGTCTCAAGGAACGCCTTGCGCGCTTTCCCCAGATCGAGGCGCGCATCGTTGAAGCTGCCGACGGCGAGGAGACCGAGGCACCCTCGACCAAGCTCTTCGGCGCGCTCGCGACGGCACTTGCCGATGTGCCTCCCGCCCGCGTTGGCGGTGCGATCTTCATCACCGATGGCCAGATCCACGACGTGCCGGACGTCAACCAGAAGCTCGGCTTCGAGGCCCCCGTCCACGCACTGATCAGCGGCGAGCCGGACGAATTCGACCGACGCATCGAAATCGTCAGTGCCCCCCGCTTTGGAATCGTCGGCGAACAGCAGAAGATGACCTTCCGGGTGGTCGATGACGGCGCAGCGCCGGGCGGCAGCGCCGAGGTGACGATCCGCCTCAACGGCAACGAAATCGCCACCGAACAGGCGGAACCAGGCACGGACGTACCATTCAGCTTCACCGTCCCGCGTGGCGGCAACAACATCCTCGAATTCGCCGTCGGCCCGGTCGCCGGAGAAGTGACGGAGACGAACAACCGCGCCGTCCATGTGCTCGATGGCATCCGCGAAAATCTCCGCGTCCTCCTCGTTTCCGGCGAACCCCACGCGGGTGAGCGTGCCTGGCGCAACCTGCTGAAATCCGATGCAGCCGTCGACCTCGTTCATTTCACCATTCTTCGGCCGCCGGAGAAGCAGGATGGCACGCCGATCAACGAACTCTCGCTCATCGCCTTCCCGACACGGGAGCTTTTCGTCGACAAGATCGGCGAGTTCGATCTCATCATCTTCGATCGCTACCAGCACCGCGGCGTGCTGCCGATCCTCTACTATGACAATATCGCTCAATACGTCGAGAACGGCGGCGCATTGCTGATCGCGGCCGGGCCGGAGCATGCCGGCGACGATTCGATCGCCGCGACCCCGCTAGCGGCAGTGTTGCCGGCCACCCCGACCGGTGTCATGAACGAGAAAGCGTTCTTCCCACGGCTTTCGGAGGAAGGGAAAATGCACCCGGTCACCCGCGGGCTCGAGGGGGCCGCGGACGAGCCGCCGGCCTGGGGCCGCTGGTTCCGTACCGTCGACGTCGACAGACCGCTCGGCCAGACGGTGATGGAGGCGGCGGACGGCAAGCCGCTGCTCGTCCTCAACCGGGTCGGCAAAGGACGTGTCGCCATGCTGCTGTCCGACCAGGGCTGGTTGTGGGCACGCGGTTTCGAAGGCGGCGGGCCCCATGTCTCGCTCTATCGACGCACTGCACATTGGCTGATGCAGGAACCCGCGCTTGAAGAGGAGGCGCTGACGGCCCGTGCAATCGGGCGCACGCTCGAGATCACGCGCCAGACGATCGAAGGCGACCCCGGGCAGGCGACGCTCACCTACCCTTCCGGCCGAACGCAGGAAGTCACACTCACGCAACGCGATCCCGGCCTCTACAAGGCTGAGGTCGAGACCGATGAAATCGGCCTTTTCGAAGTGTCAAACGACGAATTGACCACGCTCGTCCATGTCGGCAATGTCGATGCGCCCGAGTTCAAGGCAGCGATTTCCACGAAAGAAAAAATCCAGCCATGGGCTGAGAAGACCAAGGGACTCGTACGTCGTCTCGCGGACGCGGACGGGCCCGTCGACCTCCCGCCGGTCCTTCCGGTCCGCGGTGCCGTCCGCGTCGCAGACGATCAGCGCCTGTCATTGCGCATGACCGACGAGACGGTCCTTAAAGGCATCGATTCCCTGTCGCTTTTCGCAGGCCTTTTCGGTCTGGCCGCACTGCTCTTCCTTATCTCCGCCACATGGTACCGCGAGGGCCGGTGACGGTGGAAAACATCACGATTTCCAACCTGCGCGCGGTGCCTCATCTCGCAGTGGACGTGGCTGACCGCGTGTGGCGGGCCTGGTGGAAGCCCGCGGGATTTCCTTTGGAGCACATCAGCGAGCGTGTTCGGGAGAATCTCACCGGCAAGCCGCTGCCATTCGCGCTCGTAGCCCATTACGGCTCGACCTTTGTCGGCACCGCATCGGCCATCGTTTCGGATCTCGAGGAGCGCCCGCATTTCACGCCCTGGGTGGCTGCCGTCTGGATCGACCCGCCGTTCCGCCGGCTCGGAATTGGTGGCGCAATCGTCCGCGACGCCGCGCACGCGGCACTCGCAACGGGGGCCGATACGGTTTACCTCTGCGCGCTACCGGCCAAACGACGTTTCTACGAGGTGCTTGGCTGGTCTCGGCATGAGGAGAACGTGGGACATCACGGCCTCGATGTATTCACGTTCCGGCAAGGCTGATCAGGCAGCCGCCCCTTGCGCTTCCGACCGCGTGGCGAAGCCGGCATCAGGCGCAGCACCGTCATCCCGCCAGGCGATCACGCCCGCGAGCCGCGCGTGGACGTCCGGCGCCATCGGCACGACGAGAACCCTCGCCGGATCGACGGGACCCGGAAATTCGAGAGCTCCGTGACGGACCTTCTCGAAACCGAGTGGCTGGTAATAGGGCGGATCGCCGACGAGGATAACCGCTTCGGAGCCCCTCCGACGCGCCGCATCCACTGCAATGCGGACCAGTTCCCGGCCGATGCCCTTGTTCTTGTGCGAGGGCCGGACAGCGAGAGGGCCGAGCAGGTGTCCTTTCACGGAACCGGCCGTTACCGCTGTCATCCGCACCGACGCTATCGTTTCGCCGTCATCGGCGCAGATAAAGGAGAGCGACCGGTCATGCGGCCCCTGCTCGCGAATCCGTGCGGCGGCGCGGGCGAAGCGACCCGGGCCGAAGGCCTCTTCATTGATGACTTCGATGGCTGGGTCGTGGGATGCGTCTTCGGTCAGATAGACGAGATCGTGCTTTTTCATGTGTCGAGAACCGGCATGCGAACGGACATGGAGGATGACTCGCCCCGAATGGGCGTTTGCAGCATCAGCGTCGTCGCAGGCTTCCCGACAGGATCATCGTTACGATCGTCCAAATGAAAGAGCTATCCTTTTCGGCGATAGCAGAAAATTGCCCATGGTCAAAGCCTAAAACGCACTGTTCGAAATTTCACATCTATCGGCCGAGCGTCCCGGCGCTATCTATGGCGTCAGGAAACGAGCGAGAAGGAGTTCGCCATGGGCAGACTGGTCAATGGTGTCTGGCAGGACGTCTGGTACGATACCCGCGCAACCAACGGTCATTTCAAGCGCAGCGAGTCGCAGTTCCGCAACTGGATCACCGCCGATGGATCGGCCGGCCCTTCCGGCGAAGGCGGCTTCGATGCGGAAGCTGGCCGCTATCATCTTTATGTATCCCTCGCCTGCCCCTGGGCACATCGCACACTGATCTTCCGCAAGCTCAAAAAGCTCGAAGGTATCGTCTCGCTTTCCGTCGTCGACCCGCTGATGCTGGCGAACGGCTGGGAATTCGACAATCAGGCTGACGAGGACGAGAACGGCGGCACCGTCGACCATCTCTTCGGCTCGCGGGCACTCTGGGAAGTCTATCTTCGCGCCGATCCCGTCTATTCCGGCCGGGTGACAGTTCCAGTGCTATGGGACAAGCGGAAGAACACGATCGTCTCTAACGAATCCGCCGAGATCATCCGCATGTTCAACACGGCCTTCGATCATCTCACAGGCTCGACGGCGGATTTCTGCCCCGAAGAACTGCGCCCGGAAATTGACGCGCTCAATGCGCGCATCTACGACACGGTCAACAACGGCGTCTACAAGGCCGGCTTCGCAACAAGCCAGTCGGCCTATGAGGAGAGTGTCACGGCGCTCTTTGTAATGCTGGACGAACTGGAGAGCCGTCTCGGGTCACAGCGCTACCTGCTCGGCGGCCGCTTGACCGAAGCCGATTGGCGGCTGTTTACGACGCTCGTCCGTTTCGATCCCGTCTATGTGGGTCATTTCAAATGCAACATCCGCCGCATTGCCGATTATCCGAACCTCTACGGCTATCTGCGTGAGCTCTACCAGGTGCCGGGCGTCGCCGAAACGGTGAACATGCACCACATCAAAAAGCACTATTACTGCAGCCATACCACGATCAATCCCACGGGCATCGTGCCGGTGGGGCCGGCGCTCGACCTTGAAGCGCCGCACGGGCGGGATCGTTTCTAAGGCTGGCTTCCTACCAGAACGCGTCCGGCACCGCCGTTCCCGCCAGTTCCGCGAGTCGGCGCCGGGTCGCGGGCGTCGTGTCCGACGGAAGCTCGTCCGGCGCGAAAAAGCCTGCGGCGGCGATCTCGAGATCGGCACGCTTCGGCTGCTCCTGGCGAACATTGTCACAGCGGAAAAAGACCACGTGATCGCGTTTGCTGGTGCGCCGGTTGTAATAGACCTGAAAGAGCTGCGGCGCTGTCGTCAGCACGAGGTTTCCCTCTTCCCTGAGCTCGCGGGCGAGGCCGTCTACCGCTGTTTCATTGCGATCGAGGCCGCCGCCGGGAAGATGCCAGCCCGGCAGATAGGAATGCCTTACGAGAAACACGCGCCCCGCATCGTCGAAACAGGCGGCCCGCACGCCGAGCGTCATGCCGCGCGCCAGGGCGAAATACAGATGCGCAAACCGCGTCAGAAAGCGAACCCGCCATGACGGATCCCCCGGCCAGCGGCTCTCGTCCATGCGGCTTCTCCTCATATCGCATCCGCAGGTATCGTCCATTACCGATTCCCCTTGGCGGGAATATGCGCTAGACGGGATTAATGTTCAAACTTGCGCATATATCCGACGTCCATCTGGGGCCACTGCCGGACCTCTCCCTCCGCGAACTCGCCTCGAAGCGGATCACCGGCTTCGTCAACTGGCACAGGAACAGGGTTCGCCATCTCTTTCCCGGGACGCTCGACTGCCTGATGAAAGACATCGAAAAGCGCGATCCGGATCATCTTGCGATTACCGGTGATCTCGTCAATCTCGCATCGTCCCTGGAAATCGAAGCCGTAACGGAATGGCTGACGGAGGCCGGCGAGCCTGACGAAATCTCCGTTGTGCCGGGCAATCACGACGCCTATGTACCGGGGGCTTACGAGAAGTCCACGCATGCATGGTATCCCTTCATGCGCGGCGATGACGCCCCCAGCGGCTGGGTCAAAAAGCATGCCTGTTTTCCCTATATGCGGGTGCGCGGATCGGTTGCGCTCATCGGCTGCTCCACTGCAGTGGCCACTCCCCCCTTCGCCGCCAGCGGCTATTTCGGACCGCGGCAGGCGCGCGAGACCGTCAACCTCCTGCGCCGGGCCGGCGAGGCCGGGCTCTTCCGCATCGTCATGATCCATCATCCGCCGATCCGCGGCGCGACCTCGATGCACAAGCGGATGATCGGCATTCGCCGGTTCGCCGCGACCATTTCGGCCGGCGGGGCCGAAATGGTTCTGCACGGCCACACGCATCTCAACTCGCTCTATTGGCTCAAGGGACATGCGGGGCCGGTGCCGGTCATCGGCATCGCCTCCGCCTCGCAGGGACCCGGCGGCAGCAAGCCCGTCGCAGCCTATAATCTGTTTAGCGTGGACGGCGAGCCGGGCGATTGGAGACTGACGCGGGAACGCTACGCAATCAACCCCGACGCAACCGGCGTGGTACTCGCCGAGACGACCTTTTTCTGAAAGGCCACAAACCGGCGGGCGGTCAACGCGGCCCTGTGGGAAAATCGCGGACGTAACGCAAAAACCGCTTTCCGTTCCGGCTCTTCCCTTGCAGACTTAGGACCAAATGTTCCATATCATGAGGGATGCGTCCGGATCGCGAATGGACGCGCGATCCGGCACGTCTCACTGGAAGAGCAATGCGCCCAGCGGCAGAAATGAAGGACTTCAGACGGGATTTGGTCAGCCTGCTGCCCAAATTGCGTCGCTTCGCCATGACGCTGACCCGCAACGCCAGTGACGCCGACGACCTCGTCCAGGAGGCTTGCGAACGCGCCATTGCACGCAGCCATCTCTGGAATGGCGACGGTCGCCTGGAAAGCTGGGTCTATGCGATGACGCGCAACCTGTGGGTGGATGAAATCCGCAAGCGCAAGGTGCGCAGCGGCAGTGCGGCCGCTGTTTTCGAACTGGACCAACTGAACGTCGAAGCGACAGCCGAGAAGGCTGTCTATGTCAATCAGGTGCAGAAGATGATCCTCTCTATGCCTGAGGGATTGGCGAGCGTTTTCCTCCTCGTCAATGTCGAAGGCCATAGTTACCGGGAAACGGCAGAGATCCTCGGCATTCCGGTCGGCACCGTCATGAGCAGATTGTCGACGGCGCGGCTGAGGCTTGCAGCCATGTTATCCGAGAGTACCGAAAGGAGGGCCTGACCGTTGCTGCAAACGAAGGGGCTAGCGCTGGAAGTGCGGTTGTCTGCCTATATCGACGGCGAACTGGGAGAAAACGAGAGAACCGAACTTGACGCTCTTCTGGCGCGCGATGAGGAGGCAAGGACCTTGCTCGACAAACTCAAATCGGGCAGTGCATTCGGAAGCGGAGCTTTCGAGAACTTCCTCCATGATCCGGTGCCGCTGGCGCTGGTACGGCAGATCAAGCAGGGGCCGGGCATCAATCCGAAGACGGAGCGGGTAACGACGGCCAGCCTCCCGCGACGCAGCACGCGCATTTGGCCGCGCATCCTTGCAGCGTCCACTGCCCTCTTCCTGCTTGGCGGCGCCGCCGGCTTCATCCTCGGCAGCGCCACGGATCTGGCCGAGCCTACGCACGAAGCCGATCAGCGCCCCTGGATGGACGATATCGTCGGATCTCACCGTGTCTATTCGCGCCAGAAGGAGCACCTGGTCGAAGTACCGGCTGCGCAGTCCGCGGAGATCGAGAGGTGGCTTGCCGCAAGCGTTGGCGTGAACTTCACCGTCCCCGATCTCGACCGCAAGGGATTGACCTTCGAAGGTGCGAGGCTGCTCGTTGCGAACGGCAAGCCGGCGGCCCAGCTCGTTTACCGGGATCGCGATGCGGAAGTTTTCACAATCTCGTTTCTGCAGCAGGGCGACGGACAGCAACCCGACGCGTTCATCGAAACCATTCGCGGCGATCTCGGCCTGGTCTCTTGGCATCGGGAAGGCGCCTCATTCGCGATGATCGGACCGTCATCCGATCCCGCTCTGCACGACCTTGCCGAAACGGCGGCGGCTGCTATCTGAGGTTTGTTGTGGCTTCGCGGCCACCCTTCCCGCCACCTCCTGCCCGAGGTGTGCTGACTAACCCAGGTCGGTTTGCGAGAAATCATTCCCCTTATAGATCAGGGATAGCCGGTACCCCTTGGCGGCCGCATAGGCAAAGCAATCGCCGATATTCAGGCGGCTGGGTGGCCCGCGACTTTCCCGTATCGGGACATGGCAACGGGGGCGCCAAGGCCGGCGTGGGAATCGATCGCTATCTCGCGAACGGCGAAACGTAGAGCCCCCCCTGCCGCCTCGCCAAGGCGCTTTTCCAGTTCCTCAAAGCCCGGTTTCTCGTTCAATATCGCAACGATAGCGGACGCGTCTACGAAGCTCACTCGGCCTCCTCCCAAAGCTCATCCATGAGCTTCTTCATATCGACGCCGTAAACGGGCGGTCCGAGCCGGTGGCGCGCCTGTTGCCGCAAGGCGGCCATCTTTTCGCGCGGCGGAATCTCTTCCTCCACGCGGTCCAGTTCGTGCTGAAGCGCGATGCGGACAGCGTCAGTCTTGGTGCGGACACCCAGGCGCGCTCGATTTTGCTCCACCATTAGGCCGACGGTAGGATCTTTGATGTAGAGAGCCATAGGGATATCCTTTCCGGGATATCCCTACATAACAAATTGGATTTCCCGCCTAGCGTGATTGCGCAAGCGCGTCACTTCCCATGACGTCCAACACCCGGTTTGCAGCCGAGACGATCGCCTCCAGGGAGGCGGCGACGATATTGGTGTTGATGCCGACGCCGAAGAGTTTTCCGCCGGGATACTCGACCTCCACATAGGCAATCGCAGCCGCGTTCGAGCCATGCTGCAGCGAATGCTCGGAATAATCCGCCACCGAAAGTTCGATGCCGAGATAGATCGACAACGCATTGATGAAGCCGTCGATCGGGCCCGTGCCCTTGCCTTCGATCTGGCGTGTCTCGCCGCGATCCGTAATTTCCGCGGCAACGACGCGCAGGCCCTTGTGTTCGCCCACCGGATAGGTGTGGTGGTCGACGAACTTGATACGGGCGCCCGGCTGGTCGACATAGCTTTCGATGAAGCGCTGATGGATGCGCTTCGAGGGCAGCTCCTTTCCCTCCTCGTCGGTGATGCGCTGAATCTCCTCGCGAAACTCGATCTGGAGATTGCGGGGCAGATTGATACCGTAATCCTCTTGCAGGATATAGGCGATGCCGCCCTTGCCCGATTGCGAGTTGATGCGGATGATCGCTTCGTAGCTGCGCCCGACGTCACGCGGGTCGATCGGCAGGTAGGGGACCTCCCAGACCGGCTTGTTCGCCTGTTTGATCGCCTTCATGCCCTTGTTGATGGCGTCCTGATGCGAGCCCGAGAAGGCGGTGTACACCAGCTCCCCTACGTAAGGGTGCCGTTCCGGAATGACCATCTGGTTGGAATATTCGTAGACCTCCTTGATCCGCTCTATGTCCGAGCAGTCGAGCTTGGGGTCGACGCCCTGCGTGAACATATTGAGCGCCAGCGTCACCACATCGACATTTCCGGTGCGCTCTCCATTGCCGAAGAGCGTCCCTTCGACCCGGTCGGCGCCGGCCATCAGACCGAGTTCCGTAGCAGCAATGCCCGTGCCACGATCGTTGTGCGGGTGCAGTGAGATGAGCAGGTTCTCGCGATTGTCGAGATTGCGGCACATCCATTCGATCTGATCGGCATAGATGTTCGGCGTCGCCATTTCGACCGTCGACGGCAGATTGATGATGAGCTTGTTGTCCTGTGTCGGCCGGACGATTTCGATCACCGCGTTGCAGATCTCCAACGCCACTTCCAGCTCGGTACCGGTGAAGCTTTCCGGCGAATATTCGAAGCGATATCCGCCGCCCGCTTTCGCGGCCATGTCGGTAATCATCTTGGCGGCGTCGGTCGCAATCTGCTTGATCCCGGAGACGTCCTTGCCGAAGACCACACGGCGCTGCAGTTCGCTCGTCGAATTGTAGAAGTGCACGATCGGCCGGTGCGCACCTTCGAGTGCCTCGAAGGTGCGCGAGATCAGCTCCGGCCGGCACTGCACCAGCACCTGCAGAGACACGTCTTCGGAGACGTTGCTTTCCTCGACGCACCAGCGGGCAAAATCGAAATCGGTCTGCGACGCGGAAGGAAAGCCGATCTCGATTTCCTTGAAGCCCATGTCCAGCAGGAGTTGGAACATGCGTGCCTTGCGATCGTGGCCCATCGGGTCGACGAGTGCCTGGTTGCCGTCGCGCAGGTCCACGGAACACCAGATCGGTGCTTCGGCAATGACTTTGGACGGCCATGTGCGATCCGGCAGCGCAATCTGCGGGTATGGCTGATACTTCACGGCCGCATCGGGCATGCCGGTCTTGATGGAATGCGATTTCAAAATCATGTTCAGCTTCTCTTCGTCACTGGAGCGTAGCCTGCCGCATGCAATAGCCGATCATTCGGGGCATTGCGATGACCGATGCTGCCGGGGCCGCGCGATTTGGTTCAGCTTGTCTGGATTTGGAGGAGCATGTGCCGGCAAGGCTTTCGGCCGCCGGGCGCTCCTCAGCGAACCCGGCAACCGCGAATAAGGCCGAGAAGAAGAAGCGAGGCGAAGGCGCGCGACGGAGCACGATGGGCATCGTGTCCGGTAAAGATCGCTGGGATCTTGTGTGCGTTCGCCTGGGTCATGGAGAAAGCCTATACACGGCTTGGGAAAGCGGAGCAAGAGTGCGGGCAGAGGGTATCGGCGCGCCGCCGCCCCCTTCTCCCCGCAACCGGGAAGAAGGGGGCGGCGGCCGTTGAGGAGCGGACGCTTTAGATTTCCGCGATGGAGGTGACGATGCGCGAGACGAGCCCATACGCCTTCGCCTCTTCCGCGCCGAGCCAGTAGTCGCGATCGGTGTCCTTGGCGATTTTCTCGACGGGCTGACCGGTCGCTTCGGAGAAGATCCGGTTCAGACGCTCGTTCATCTTGATGATTTCGCGCGCCTGAATCTCGATATCGGAGGCCATGCCACGTGTGCCGCCCGACGGTTGGTGCAAAAGGAAGCGGGTATTCGGCAGGCACAGCCGCTGTTCCTTGGGGGCGGCGACATAGATGAGTGCGCCAGCGGAAGCGACCCATCCGGTACCGATCGTCCAGACCTTCGGCTTCACGAACTTGATCATGTCGTGGATGCTGTCGCCCGATTCGACATGGCCGCCGGGCGAGTTGACGAAGATGCGGATGTCGTCATCGCTGGCCGCGGCGAGAGCCACGAGCTGCGAGCAGACCTTCTGCGCGAGTTCCTGGGTGATGTTCCCGTAAATGAAAATCGAACGCGACTTGAAAAGGTTCGCCTCCGTTTCCTTGCCCAAGGGCAATTCGGTCTTCTTTTCTTCCTGATCGTCGTCGTTCCGCATTCTTCCGACTCCTCGTGAAATCTCTCCAGTGAGATAATGCGACTCGACGATGAAAACAATGCAGGCCGTCGCCCGAACACGGTTCGTACCGCCGGCTTTGCCATGATGGTAAATGTCCGGGGGTCAAATGACGTATGGACAGCCGGCAAGAGCGCAATAGTATCACCGTGCCTTCCAAGTGGGGACCATGATGAAAAAATCCATCCTTATCGCAGCCGCACTCCTTTTCACTTCGTCCGCGCCAGCCTTGGCCCATCTCGATCCCGCAGAACACGGGTCGCTGTTGGCGGGGCTTTCCCATCCATTCTTCGGCGCCGACCACGTTCTGGCGATGGTTGCGGTCGGGCTTTGGGCCGCCCAGATCGGCGGCAGGGCATTGTGGAGCGTGCCGGCTGCTTTCGTCACGACGATGATGCTCGGCTTCGCTCTCGCATTGCTTGGCGCTCCCCTGCCCTTTGTCGAACCAGCCATTCTCGCCTCCGTCGTGGCGCTCGGTCTGATCGTCGCCATGGCCGTCCGGCTCGATGTTTCGATGGCTGCGGCCGTCGTCGCAGTCTTCGCGATTTTTCACGGGCATGCACATGGAGGAGAATTGGGGAATGCCGGCGCCTGGTCATTTGCAGCCGGCTTCTTGATCGCGACCGTTCTCCTGCACATTGCGGGCCTGGGTCTCGGCATGGGGCTTTCACGCCTTGCCAACCGCGGCATCGTCGCTCGCATTCTCGGCGGCGTCACCGCTTTAGCCGGCGCGTCCCTGCTCTTCGGATGATGCTGGTCCGATCGGCGCGTCCGCATGAGACGGACGCTCTCGCTCAAATCGGCCTTGCAGCGTGGCAAAAGGGGATCGCGCCGCTTGTGTCGGCAAATGTCGCCGCGGCCATCGAACAAACCAACCCGTTCCTGCCATTCGTGCGAGAACTTGGTTCGCGCATACTGGTCGCCGAAACCGATGGAGAACCAGCCGGCCTCGGGGCCTGCGAACACGGCGACGATGTCATCAGCGACATCTGGGTCGACCCGGCCTTCGAAGGGCGCGGCGCCGGATCAGCACTCATGAAGGCGCTTGAATCGCAAATCGCCCACCGTGGGTACAGGCAAGCCAGAATCCAGGTGGCGGCTCAGAACGCACGCGCACTCCAGCTCTACCAGCATCTCGGCTACCAGGTGCGTTGGAGAAAGGTCGCCTTCGACCCCATACTCAGGATCGATCTGGAGAAGGTTGGACTGTCCAAAGCACTTCTTCATCCCCAGGTCAGCGGATCCAAACGAAGATAGAAGGCGAGCCGGCCTTCGTCCGGATTGGCGATCCCGTGAATGCCGAAGAGCGAGTCCCGTGCCATCTGCGCTTGGCCCGGCGTCGTCCAGCTTTCCCGGGCATTTCCGAGAAGAAGCGAAAAATCGACATATCGATCCGCCGTTCCGAGCCGGCCGAGGTCGATGAGGCCTGTGCAGCGCTGCGTTTCCGGGTCGACCATGAAATTCGGCAAGCATGCGTCGCCATGGCAGATCACGAGATCGCGGGCCTCCTCGGCCAGGCGCTTCGGCAACTCCACCCCCAGAGCCAGAAGCAATTTGCTCGGTGGTACGTTCTGATCCTCGGGAGCAAGGAAATCCGGGTTGACCGCTTCGCGGGCAACGACGTCCGTGGCATGCTCGAACATCGAAGCGAGGCGCCGTTCGAACGGGCATGATTCGCTGGGCAGCTCGTGCAGGGCCTTAAACTGCCGCATGATCGTGGGCCATGCTTTCATGAGATCGGGGACGGCCAGATCGCTCGCCGGCACGCCCGGAACCGCGCTGAGCACGAGACACGCCTCGTGGCTGTCGGCGATCCAGTCGTAAACGGCCGGTGAGCCGATGCCGAACGCCGCCAGCCACGCAGCGCGATCGCGCTCGCCTTCGAGCAGTGCCGCGGCTTTGCCGCTCGCAATCTTTGCATAGGCGGCGCCGTCGCTGCGCGCATAAACCCGGTCGCCGGATTCGCCGTGGCGAACCGACAGCCATTCCCTACCCGCGGGCGGCGACGGCAGAAGCCTTTCGGCGGCAAACTGGCGATTTATCATGGAAGCTGCCCGCGCAATTCAGCAAATGTCAGCCCCGCCCGCGATAGGTCGGCACGCCCTGATCGGGCAGCCAGACACCTTCCGGCGGGCTTCCGGTCTGCCAGAAAACGTCGATCGGAATTCCACCGCGGGGATACCAATAGGCGCCGATCCGAAGCCACTTCGGCGAAAGCAGCGAAACCAGCCGCTTGGCGATATCGATCGTGCAATCCTCGTGAAAAGCGCCGTGATTGCGGAAGGAGTGCAGGAAAAGCTTCAGAGATTTCGACTCGACCAGCCAGCCGTCCGGCACGTAATCGATTACGAGGTGGGCGAAGTCGGGCTGCCCTGTCATCGGGCAAAGAGAGGTGAACTCCGGCGCCGTGAAGCGGACGACGAAATCGGTGCCGCCATGGCCGCTCGGCACCCTTTCGAGCACCGCCTCTTCCGGGTTCTGGGGCAGATCGACCTTCGTCCCGAGCTGGGAAAGTCCTGATACGTCCGTCTTCGTCATTTCCGTGATGCTCCGCTCACTTTAACGCGCACGCCGTGCGCCTTTTCGCCTTCCGGTTCGACGTGAATGGCGACCCTCGCACCCGGATGCACGGCGCGAATCGCATCCTCGATCCGGTCGCAGATATCGTGCGCATCCCCGACCGGCATTGCCTCCGGCACGACCATGTGAAAATCCACGAAGGCAGCCGGGCCGGCCTGCCGCGTCTTGAGATCGTGAACGCCAAGCGACCCGCCGGCATTGGCGGCGATCGCCGCCTTGATCGCCTCTTCCTCGTCCGCCGGCACCGCCTTGTCCATCAGCCCGTCGACGGAGCGGGAAATAACCTTCCAGCCCTGGAAGAGGATGTTGCCCGCGACGACCACGGCAAGCAGCGGATCGAGGATCGCGTAGCCGGTGGCGATGGCAAGAAGAAGGCCGACGAGCACTCCGATGGAAGTCACGACGTCAGAGAGAATGTGCTGGCCATCGGCGCTCAGGGCCGGCGAGCGATACCGGCTGCCGGCGCGGATCAGCACATAGGCCCAGATCGCATTGACGACGCCCGCACCAAAGTTGATGGCCAGTCCGAGTGTCGGAGCCTTCAGCAAGACGGGCGCGATCATCTCCGGGATCGCCTGCCAGATGATCAGCAGTGCAGCGACGACGATCAGAACGCCTTCGATAACCGCGGAAAAATACTCAGCCTTGTGATGCCCGAAGGGATGGTCGGCGTCCGGCGGCTTTGCCGCATAGCCGATCATGGCGTAGGCGATCACCGCGGCGACCACGTTCACCGAGGACTCCAGTCCATCGGATAAGAGAGCCACCGAACCCGTCACCCACCAGGCGAGCATCTTCAGGCCCATCACGCCCAACGACAGAGGTATGCCCCAGAAGGCCAGCCGCAGGATGGTTTTGTCGTCGGATCCGGTCATCGTCAATCCTCCTGCAGATGCGAACGAGTTGCAAATGCAAGGCCATTCAAACGCAAAACCGCCCGCGCGGATTTTCGCGCAGGCGGATGATGGGAGCCATATGGGCGATAACGGATCGCTTGTCAAACGGCCGAGTGCCAAAGACCGGTCGCGAAAAGGTCAGGCCGCCTTGATCTTCGCCCGTTTTGCAAGATGGGCCACCACGTTCTCGATCATCCGCATGCCGGCGTCGCCGCCGAGCGTCATGATCGATTCCGGATGGAATTGCACCGCCGCCACCGGTTCCTTCGTATGCTCGATGCCCATGATCGTGCCGTCCTCGCTTTCGGCCGTAATCATAAACTCGCGCGGAAGGCCGGACGGATCGGCGAAGATCGAATGATAGCGCCCGACGGTCACCTCCTTGCCGAGGCCCGAAAAGACGATGCCGGGTTCGAGGACGCGAATGCGCGAGGGCTTGCCATGCATCGGGACCGCCAGTTGCCGCAAGTTGCCGCCATAGGCCTCCGCAAGCGCCTGCAGCCCGAGGCACACGCCGAAGATCGGCAGTTCGCGCGCCCGCGCCTTCTTGATCGTCGCCTTGCAATCGAAGTCTTTCGGGTTGCCGGGACCGGGCGAAAGCACGACGAGGTCAGGCTTGACCCTATCGAAGATTTCCTCGGCCACCGGCGTGCGCACCGTGGTGACGGTCGCTCCCGTCTGCCGGAAATAGTTCGCCAGGGTGTGGACGAAGCTGTCCTCGTGGTCCACGAGGAGGATGCTGACCCCGGCGCCGACGGCGGCAACATCGCGCGCTGCGTTGGCGCTGTTTGCGGATTTCGCGTCACGGATGGCTGCGATCATGGCAGAGGCCTTCAGTTCGGTTTCGGCTTCTTCTTCTTCCGGATTGGAATCATAGAGCAGCGTCGCACCCGCCCTCACCTCGGCAATCCCGTCCTTGATGCGGATCGTACGCAATGTCAGACCGGTATTCATGTCGCCGTTGAAGCCTACCATGCCGATCGCACCCCCGTACCAGGCGCGTGGGCTCTTCTCGTGGCTCTCGATGAACCGCATCGCCCAGAGCTTCGGTGCGCCGGTCACCGTCACCGCCCAGGCATGGCTCAGAAATCCGTCGAAGGCGTCCATATCGTCCCGCAGGCGGCCCTCGATGTGATCGACCGTATGGATCAGCCGCGAATACATCTCGATCTGCCGCCGGCCGATCACTTTCACCGAGCCAGGCACGCAGACGCGGCTCTTGTCGTTGCGGTCCACGTCCGAGCACATGGTAAGTTCGGACTCGTCCTTCTTCGAATTCAGCAGCTTCAGTATCTGCTCGCTGTCTGCGATCGGATCGTCGCCGCGCTTGATCGTACCGGAGATGGGGCAGGTCTCTATCCGCCGGCCGGAGACGCGCACGAACATTTCCGGCGAAGCACCGACGAGATATTCCTGGTTTCCGAGATTGATGAAGAAGGAATAGGGCGACGGATTGATCGCCTTCAGCCGGTTGGAAATCTCGGAAGGGCGACTATCGCAGCGCTCGTAGAATTTCTGTCCCGGCACCACTTCGAAAAGATCGCCGCGGCGGAAGCTCTCCTTCGCCTTGACGACGAGCTCGGCATATTCGCCCGGGCGATGGTCCCCGTGCGGCGGAATGCTGTCGACGCTGCGGAACGCCTCAGGCGCGATATCGGCTGCCTTGTCCTCCGTCGACAGCGCCTCCTTGGCGAAGTCGTAACGATCGATCCAGGCCTTTGCCGCATAGTGGTCCACGACCAGGATCTCGTCCGGCAGGAAGAGAACCATGTCGCGCTGATCCTCCGGGCGCGTGAGCTTCAGTTCGATCGCGTCGAACTGGAAGGCCAGGTCATACCCAAAGGCGCCATAGAGGCCGAGGTTCGAATCCTCCTCCGAATGAAAGAGGTCCGTCACCGCGCGAAGCACCGTGAAGACGGTCGGCATCTTCGAACGCTCTTCCTCGGTGAAGACACGATCGGGCTCATTGATGGTGAGATCCAGTCGGCGGTCGGTCAGCGTGCCGAGCGTGATGTCGGAAACGGACTTGAGATCCTCGGCGATCAGCGCGAGAAGCACCTCGCCCCGCTCATTATAAGCTTCGATCCAAAGCGAACGACCGAAGGAGGAAATGGCAAGCGGCGGGTCGACGACGGCGGTGTCCCAGCGCGTGTAACGCCCCGGATATTCGTAGTTGGAGGAGAAGACCGCGCCGCGCCGCTCGTCCAGCCTGTCGACATAGCCGGCAATCGCCTCCGTATAGGAGGCCTCACGCCGCCTGCGGTTGACGACGATGCCGCCCTTGGTCGTATAACACTCCGCGCCGTCTTCCAGAATTACCGCTGCCATTCGTCTCGCTCCGTAAAAGCCCGGTCTTCCCACGCGGCCAGAATACGAAAAAGCCGCCTCGAAATCTCCGGGCGGCTCCAACTCTCAATCACGCATGACTGGTCAAGGCCGCCTCAGCGAGCCCACCACCAGATCGAAATGTTCTGCGTGTTTGTCATGGACGCAAGTGTTAGCGCGGCTTGCGGTGGCGCGCAAGCGGGAAAAGTGGGCTGCTGATCCGGTCCTGTCAAAAGAAAGGCGGCCATCGGGGCCGCCCCTTGATGCATGCCTTCCAAGCTCAGAACCGCTGTGTCAGCGAGACCTTGAAAGTGCGCCCCGGCTCCGAATAGAAGTCGGCGGGCTGCGTGAACGCGTTCTGCGTGTTCACCGCGTCCCAATAGGTCTTGTCGAAGATGTTGTAGACGCCGGCATTTACTCTGAGACCCGGCATTTGCTCCGGCTCCCACCAGCCGGTGACATCGACGATGCCATAGCCTGGCGCCTTGAAACTGTTCGTCGATTTGTCGGACACGTCCATCGCGGCTGTCACGATGAGATCGGTTCCCCAGGTCTCTGCGGCGTAGCCGACATTGAGGACGCCTTTCAACGGGGCAACAGAACCAAGGACTTCGTCGGTATCGAGATCGCGGCCGTGAGCGTAGGCGAGCGCGGTACGCACGTGGACACCATTGGCGAAAACCTTGTGCCCCGAGACCTCGACGCCATGGATGGAGACATTGGCGCGGTTGATGGCTTCGGTGATGCCGATCGGGTAGGTGCCGGTCGGATCGAAACTCCAGCGCTCATCGATGAAATTTCTGTATCTGTTGTAGAAGGCAGCGATGCGACCGCCGAATTCCTCATCGCCGAGATTGGCTCCGATCTCGAAACCCTGGCTCGTTTCCGGCTTCAGGTCGGGATTGCCTATTTGAAGATAGCTGCCCGGTGCGCCGTAATTCAGATAGAGCTCCTCGGCGGTCGGAGGCCGGAAAGCCATTGCCCATTGCGCGAAGAGTTCGACCTCCTCCGCTGCCTGATAGGTTGCAAGCAGCTTCGGCGACAGCGCGAGGTCGCTCTGTCCCGGCGGCAAACCGTCATAGTTGGGGTTGCGCATGTAGGCGGCCGTGTTCTCAGGCGCGTAGTCGTACCAGTCGAGGCGAAGCCCCGGCGTCAGCGCGAAGGGTCCGTCGCCGATCGAGATGCGGTCCTGCAAGTAGACGCCGATTTTCCTGCTGTCGACGTCGGGGCTGTCAGACTGATTGGTATGCAGGAAATTGCATGATGGGCTCGGCGCCGTGTCGCAGCTATCCTCGCCCGAGGAATATTGATGCAGCTTGCCGATGGCAAAGTCGCCGCCGAGCGTCACCTGGTGCTGCAGGTTACCGGTTTCAAAGAATTTCTCGACATAACCGCTGGCGCCGAAGCCCTCTTCTTCCGCTTCGTTGAGACGCGAATAGTCGCCGATCACCGACGTGCTGCGGTAGGCGTCGACGCCGTTTTCGCGCAACAGCCGCTGCCAGTAGACCGTCGCCGAAGCGCTGTCGAACCAAGCGTTGTCGTCGGTGGCTTCGAATTCGTAATCGAGCGAAAGACGCTCGCGCCGGGTGTCATCAAGCTTGTCGTAATCGCCCGGCCGATAATTGCCGAAGAGGCTCTGGCCGGACATGAAGTCGATATCCTTGTCGCGGTCGAAGCGCTCGGCCGTGAAGCCGAAAGTATGGCCGCTTTCGGTATATTGCCGCACCTTGAACAGGAGATTGTTCTGGTCGTAGTCAGCCGGGTCGGCCTCGGTGCGCGTCGTGGAATAGCCGCCGACGTCGCCGTTGCTCTCCCGTTCATGCCCCCTCCTGTACCCCCCCTGGAACAGGGCCGCCGTGTTGTCATAGCGCGCAGCAACGGCAGCGGAGCCCCCGAGGCTGTCGTCCTCGCCGTCATAGGCGAATTTGAAGATGCCGCCCCACGTCTTGCCCTCGCCGATCAGGTCCTCCGGTTCGAGCGTGCGCAGCACCACGGCTCCTCCGAGAGCACCGCCGCCCGCGCGGCTGGAATCCGCGCCGCGAACGATGTCGATGGTCGAGAGCGCCGAGAAATCGAAGCTGTCTATGCCGCCATCGGCATCGCGCGCGCCATCGTCGATGAAGGGGATGGGAATGCCGTCGATCGTCGTCAGCACGCGCGGCCCTTCGAGGCCGCGTATATTTACGCTGCCGCTCGTCCGGTTGAAGTTCACGCCAGGTTCGAGGCTTCTGCCCAGGTCTTCGAAGCTCGTGATCTGATTGCGGTCGAGTTCTTCCTCGGTCACTTGTTCTGCGAGCGGCGTGTCGGCCACACCCTCCTTCTCGCCGCCTTGGATGGAAAGTTTCTTCAGCACTGTTACGCGCCCCTGCTTTTCGGCGGCACCTGCCGCCTCCTCGGTGGATTGCGCGTGAGAAAGTGTCGTTTCGACGAGGGTAACGAATGCCGTGCAAGCCAAAAGCGCCAGGCGATGATGCCGGTTGAGCATGGACCAGTCCTTTTAAAAAATGTGAGGCCGGGCTTGCTGTTGAGCGGCGAACTCAAGGGCTGGCTGGGCATGTGCAGGAATCGAACAGGCGGCCAATCTCCGCCTTATTTCCGTCACATAAGAAAACATGAGTATTATTGTCAATATAAATTTGGGGCTTGTTCTTCATCGGCGTAGCCCCTGTGAAGCGAGGCCTCGTCCTCAGTTCCCGCACATTTGGAAACAGAATTGTTTCCCAGGCGTTTCGTCGTCTCGGACCGCTGGAAATGGAGAGGACCTGTATGCGCCGCACTGGAATCATTCTCGTTTCCGCCTTCCTCCTTTCGGGCGCAACGCTGCCCGAAACAGGGCCGCGGCCGGTGCCGAAACCGGTCACGGGCGGGGATCAGCCGATGCCGACGCCAAAGCCGCCGCAGCCGCAAGCCGATGATGCGAAGGCAAAGGAGTCCGGAGAGCCGCACAAGGCGCAGGAGCAGAATGGTGCGCGTGCCGGGGGAGAACAGCGCCCCGGTTGGAAGGACGACATTCTTGACGCCAGGCCGGTCCTGGCGATCGAAAAGGAAGACCCGAAGGAATATGCCGCCTGCCTGTCGGAACTCAAATCGCTCGGCAGCACGTTCGCCGAAGTCGATCGCATGGACGAGGGCAAGGGTTGCGGGATCGACAAGCCGGTCAAGGTCACTGCGATACTGCCGGGGGTGACCCTGAAGCCCGAGGGCGTGATGCGTTGCGAAGCCGCACTGGCGTTGGCTCGGTGGACCAAAGAAACGGCAGCGCCGGCCGCAAGGAGCGCCTTCGGGGCCGAAGCCCGCATCGTCGCTTTGAACCAGGCCTCGACCTATATCTGCCGCCTGAGGAACAATGCCGACACCGGCAAGATCTCCGAACATGCGCGCGGCAACGCGGTCGACATCGCTTCATTCACCCTTGGCGACGGCAAGGCCGTCGAAATCCAGCCACGCGACGAGGATGGCACCCTTACCGGCGCCTTTCAGCGGGCGGTCACGGCTTCGGCCTGCCTCTATTTCACGACCGTGCTCGACCCAGGCAGCGATGCTGCCCATGAAGACCATCTGCATCTCGATGTCATCGAAAGAAGGAACGGGTATCGGTATTGCCGTTGACGGCGCGCATGATGGCCCGCGGCGCCAGCCCAGCCTCTGAATCCCCTTCAGAACAAACCCTCGATGTATCCCTCCTCGTCGAGCCGTATCCGCTCCGAAGAGGGTACTTTCGGCAGGCCCGGCATCGTCATGATCTCGCCGGTGATGACGACGATGAACCCAGCGCCGGCGGCCAGGCGAACCTCGCGTATCGGTACGGTGTGGCCGGTGGGCGCGCCGCGGAGATTCGGGTCGGTGGAGAAGGAATATTGCGTCTTGGCCATGCAGATCGGCAGATGACCGTAACCCTGGTCTTCCCAGATTCGAAGCTGGTCGCGCACCAGCTTGTCGGCGATCACCTCGCTCGCGTGATAAATATCCTTGGCGATCGCCTCGATCTTCTGAAAAAGCGGCATCTCGTCGGGATAGAGCGGCGAAAACTGCGAATGGCCGGCGTCGGCGAGATCGGCAACCTTATCGGCAAGTTCCTCGATGCCGGCTGAGCCCTCTGCCCAATGCTTGCATAAGACCGCTTCGGAACCGAGCGTGCGGACATAGTCCTTGATCGCCTGGATTTCGGCCTCGGTATCGGAAGTGAAGTGGTTGATTGCGACGAGCACCGGTACGCCGAACTTCTTGACGTTCTGGATGTGGCGCCCGAGGTTCGGGCACCCCTTCCTGAGCGCTTCGACATTTTCTTTCGCGAGATCCTCCTTCTTCACGCCGCCGTTCATCTTGATTGCCCGGACCGTCGCAACGATCACCGCAGCATCCGGCATGAGGCCTGCCTTGCGGCACTTTATGTCGAAGAACTTCTCGGCACCGAGATCCGCACCGAAACCCGCTTCGGTCACGACGTAATCGGCAAGCTTCAGCGCCGTCGTGGTGGCAACGACCGAATTGCAGCCATGCGCGATATTGGCGAACGGACCGCCGTGCACGAATGCCGGATTGTTCTCGAGCGTCTGCACCAGGTTCGGCTGCATCGCGTCCTTGAGCAGCACCGCCATGGCTCCGTCGGCCTTGATATCGCGCGCATAGACCGGGCTCTTGTCGCGCCGATAGCCGATGATGATGTTGCCGAGCCGCCTTTCGAGGTCCCTGATGTCCATCGCGAGACAGAGGATCGCCATGACTTCCGAGGCGACGGTAATGTCGAAGCCGGTCTCTCGTGGATAGCCGTTGGCGACCCCGCCGAGCGAGCCGACGATATGGCGCAGCGCCCGGTCGTTCATGTCCATGACCCGCCGCCAGGCAATTCGGCGGATGTCAATCGCCTGCTCGTTCCCCCAATAGATGTGGTTGTCTATCAAGGCGGAGAGAAGGTTGTGGGCCGAAGTGATCGCGTGGAAATCGCCGGTGAAGTGGAGATTGATGTCCTCCATCGGCACGACCTGCGCATAACCGCCACCGGCCGCCCCGCCCTTGATACCGAAGCAAGGACCGAGCGAGGCCTCGCGAATACAGACGATCGCCTTCTTGCCGATACGGTTCAAGCCATCGACGAGACCGACGGTCGTCGTCGTCTTGCCCTCGCCCGCCGGCGTCGGGTTGATCGCTGTGACCAGGATGAGCCGCCCGTTCTTCTTCTCCCTTTGCGCCGCGATGAACTCGGCGCTCACCTTGGCCTTGTCATGGCCGTAGGGAAGCAGATGCTCCGGCGGGATACCGAGTCTCGCGCCGACCTCCATGATTGGTTGCTTGCGCGCCGCGCGCGCGATCTCGATGTCGGTCTTTACCTCTCCCACGGCTTCCCCCAGTTGCTTGCGCATCCCGCCTCCTCCGCGGCATCCGCAAGTCCGTTTCCTTTGCCTACGCTCGCACGAAGCCCGTCAACGGGCAAGAATATCGCGCATCTCCACCAGGTTGGAGCGGACCCGCAGGATATAAAAACCCATCGTCGCGAGGTGCGTTGGCATGATCCAGCCGTCCTCGCGGCCGTTCGAGATGATGAGCGGCTGGATCCTGAGCGCCGCGCGCAGCTGCTTCATCGTTTCGGTATAGATCGGCCCCAACCCACGCTGCGTGACGACATTCTCGAAATCGGCGCCGGCAGCCGAGAGGATGCCGTAATAGCCATAGAGCTGCCCGAAGGCGAACCAGAAGCGGTCGTCCGCGCGCGTGTCGAACCAGCCGCCATTGTGGAACTCCGAACGCTCGCGGATGATCGCGGACGTATTGCCGAGATCATTGGCAACGCGGTCCAGGAACTCGACCATGTTGTCGGACCGGCCGTCGAAGACCGCTTCGCACTTGCTGAGCGAGACATTGAACGTCCTGAGATCGCGCATCGCCGACCGATAGAAGCTCGGCGTCGGAGTCTTGGGACCAAAGGGGTTGAGACCGAAATACCAGGTCTCCTCGTCGAACTGGATGTTACCGCGCGCGCTTTGCAGCTCTCTGTTGACGCCGGACGTGCCACGCACGCGCCCGAGCGAATCCACCAGTTCCACCGCCGTGCGGCGAACGGCCTGGTTTATGCCGCGCTGAAAGGATGCCTTATTGTCCAGCCAGGGCGTATCGTCCCAGTCGACCCCGAAAAAGCCGAGCTTGTAGCCCAGCATCGACGATATCCACGCATTCTGATCGACGTTGAACTCGATGAGGTCCGCCGCTACGTCGACGACGGCCGATGTCTGGCAGACAGTCCCGGCCGGAAGCTCCGCCACCGCAAGGGCCTCGGTCGTGCTGTCCGCGCCGGAGGGAGCGACCGCGGCGTGGTTTGCGTCGACCGCGGAGCCGGACTGCCCGGTCGTCGCCCCTGGACCGCTGATGGGCGAGCCGGCCGGCGTCCTGCGTTCGACGAGCTTGTAGCGATCGACATAGTCCGGATTGAAATTAGTCCAGGCTTGCGTCTGCCAGACAAAGTAGCCGTAAAAGAGCACGAGGCAGAGGAGGATGAGACCGATCGGCCCCTTGATCACCCAGCTTCGCGCGCGATACCAGCTGCCGAGAGCGACGAAGGGCCAGAGAAGCCACGCCACCGCCAATCCGATGCCACGGCCTATTGCCGTGAATACACGCTGAAAGAACGCAACGATCGGATCGAACATGTTTTATTCCTCTTTGAGACCGTAGAGCTTTTGACGGAAGGCGGTCTTGTCCTTGAGATATGTGCCGGTCAATGTTGCAACAACATATTCGCGGAAGGTTTCGCTGTAGCCTTCATAGGCTTTGTAGAAGCCCTGCTTGTCGAATACGAATCGCGAAACGAAGTCGCGCGGGACGAGTTCGGAGACCAGCCGGTTGACGAGCCATTGATCCGGGTGCTGCGGGGCGGCCCGCACGAGCAGGAAACGATTTTTCGGTGCGACGTCCTGCATCTTGATCGTACCCGTTGCGGCGATCGCACGCGACATTTCCTGAAGGAAGGGGTAGGCCCCGTCGCGCGCGACAAGCGCCGCATTGCGATGTATCCAGGTCTGCAGCCATATTCGGTCGGCACGCCTCAGGTCGATCTCAGGATCGGCGTCGTTGACAAGTCCGCGGATGACCATGTCCGCCCGATGCTGGAAAAGACCGGAGGCCTGCACCCATGAGGCCTGCGGCAGCTGCAACCGGTTCGACGCCGCGAGAAAGTCGTAGATACGGGCGTAGTCGGTGATGGCGATGTAGCTCACCTGCCAGGGCCGCGACCGCCGGAAACCGGGGACCGAAGGATCGCAGATGACCGTCGTCGTTTTCTCGTCGAGGAAGACGTAGACGCCACTGAAGTGATTGGCCCAAAAGGCTTCGTGTCGGAAGACGAGCTCGTCCGGCACGAGCACGTTCTGCCTTATGTCGCCGGTCGCCTTGGCGAGCTCCACCATGCGGCCGAGCATCGCGTCGTCCGCCCAGGCATTCGGCACCTTCTTCAACCGGTCGACGAGTTCGCGCAGTTCGGTTGCCTTGCCGAGCATGTCCTCGGCGGAAAGCACACGGAAACGGACTTCGTTGATCGACAGGAGATCGTCTATGTCTTCAACCACCGAGACCGAATCCTCGATCTCGCCATAAAGAGCATCCTTGATCGTGATCGCGTTGATCGCACGGCTGTTGGCATTGAAGAATTCATGCATCAGCGCCGCGGTGTTGGAGAAGCTTGTGTGCACGACCGGCAGCTCCGCCTGCGCCGGCGTCAGGATGATAAAGCGCCGATTGACGCGATTGGGGTCCAGATAATCGCGGTCGCCGAGCTCCTCGGCGATTTCCGGAGAAAAGCCGGTCATGTCGATACTGAACCGCTGAAGCGAAGTCCGCTTCAGCCCGAATCCTTCCAGCGCCTTGTTGTAGCGAGCAATAAGATGCGGCTCCAAAATGTCCAGCAGCCGTCCATAGATGAGCTCTGCTTCCAGAAGACGCTTCATACGGCGATGGCCCTCATTTGCTCTGCTTCGGCCTCCAACTGTCTCTTCGCCGGAATGGACGTCAAATCCGCTGTCCTTACTTCCCCAAGCAAGCGCTTCTCCAGAAACGCCACGATCGTCTCCAGCACCGATGGACGGTCATTGAAGATTTGCATGTTCCAGAAGCGCACCACGCTCCAGCCAGTTGCGACCATGTTTTCGTCCCGCCTGATATCGCTACTTCTGTTCGCATGTTGGCTGCCGTCGACTTCGACAACCAAACGTTCATCACGGCACCCAAAGTCCGCAAAGTAAGGGCCAAGCGGAAGCTGCCGGACGAACTTGAAGCCGTTGAGATGCCGGCCTCGCAGTTCCGACCAGAGGAGCGCTTCCGCATCGTTGTCCGCCTGCCGCAGGCGTCTGGCGCGCTTTGTCTGACGTTCGTTCGCACCCCTCATGCTAACCTCTGCTGCCCCTCACCCTAACCCTCTCCCCGCAGGCGGGGAGAGGGGACGAGATCCCGTAGGCGCGTTGTCGGGTGCGATTGAACACAACGGTGTCCCCTCTCCCCGCGCGCGGGGAGAGGGCTAGGGTGAGGGGCAAACCCAGGTGAGGGGCGACCGCTAACACAACCGTCATCCCTGCCACCTGCCCTCGCGCTTCATCGTCTCGATCTCGCGGATCGCCTTCTCGCGCTGCCGCTCGCGCCGGATGATTTCGGCAACGGCCGCGTCATCCGATTTGTCGGTGTAGCGGAACTCGCTGTCGGCGTAGCGGTTGATCTCCTGCAGCACCATGTCGATGGTGATCGGACCGCGCAGTTCCTCGATCATCGCCGTCTTCTCATCGTAGGGCTTGTGCATGAACGCAGCCGGATCCTTGAACCAGTCATCGGGCAGTTCGATATCCATCGCCCTCAGCTTGACCGCATCGGTGATGTTCCTTATCGCGCGGCCGGTGAAGCGGGGCTCGGCTTCCTTGATCATGTGCAGATAGGCTCCGACATCGGCAAGCGTGGCAATCTTGCCCTTCTCCTTCTCGTAGCGCTCCCAGACGGCGGCAAGTCCCTCCTCCTGCGGCCGCCCATGTGCGGCATAGGACTGCGAGACGGCGCGCTTGATCTCCTGCCCGGCATAGAGCTCATGCTCGCCGAGCGGGATCTGGTGGTTCTTGCCGACGAGCAACGCGAAAATGTCGATGTAGTCGTCTTCCGTCTGCGGTCCGTCGACCAGCCAGCGCGCTCCGGCCCGCTGGCGCAGCGCATCGTCGACGTTTTCGGGATAGTTCGAGAACATGCCGAAGGTGCAGTTGCCGCGCACCACAGTCGAGGCACCGGCAAAACTCTCCATCAGCACCGCCGTTACCTCATGCTGACCGGCCGAAGCGCGGTCGTCGGAGCGTTTCGCCGCCACCTGGTCGACATCGTCGACCGTGCCGAAGCCGATCGCCCGCGGGTTCATGACGTTGTTGATGAATTCCTTGCAGTTCTGACCCGATTTGCCCTGATAGGAGGAAATCTGGTCCACGCCGAAATTTTCATAGTGGAAGGCGTAGCCGGCAACGCCGCAATAGTCGTGCAGCATGCCCGCAAGCATCTGGATCAGGATCGTCTTGCCGGTGCCAGGCATTCCGTCGCCGATGAAAGTGAAGAGGAATCCGCCAAGTTCGACGAAGGGGTTCATCTGCCGGTCGAAGTCGTAGGCCATCAGCATCTTGGCGAGCTTCAGCGCCTGGTATTTGGCAATGTGATTGCCGATGATCTCCTCGGGTTTCTTGAAGGTCATGACCAGCGGCTTGAGCTTCTGGCCGGGCGTCACGTCGAAACCATTGAGCGTGAAATTGTCCTGATCCAGACGGATGTGCACGCTCTCGAAATTCTGCAGACCGGTGAAGCGAGCCTTCCGAGCGACCAAACCTTCAAGCGCAACGCGTGCGAAGGCCCGGCTTCGCGCGGTCAGTGCAAGCTCGTCAGACGCCCCGGCTAGGCTGCGGTCGAGACCGGCGATCATGCTCTTCAGCGCATCCTGCGGCGTGTCGAAGAGAAAATCCGGTTCCGCGGCATCGTCGACCGGCTCGCCCTCACCCTGCAGCGTCGCGCCGATATAGGCAGCCAGCGTGAAGGCGGCGATATAGGCCGAAGCCGAAAGCAGAGCCTTGAAATGAGCCGCATCCTCACCGGCGAGCGGCGCGGTGGCATTGCGCGCCTGCAACTGTTCGAGGTTCGTCTGACGCGCGAAGACATCGGAAACGGCCAGCGCCACCTGGATGCCGCGGCGCGTGCGATAGAGCACCGCATGCTGTGCGGGCGACAGGAGCGGATCGGCGCTGCGCACCGCCTGAATGGTGCGCGCGAGTTCGACCTCGCGGCTACGGCGCTGACCGCCGGTCGAGACCGTCGAAACGAAGCGGCGACCTGTTCCCGCCAGCGGCGTGCCGGCGGCGCCGTCGTCCCGCTCGAGAATGGCCAGTTTGCTGACGAGGCTCTGCGCGACCGCCTGATGTTTTGCGATCTCATCCTCATGCAGGGTCGTCAGCCCTGTGTTCAACGCCATGGCCTAAACCTCGCTCACCACCTGGTTGCCGGAAATGACATGCACCTTGTAATCGCCGAAGACCTGGGCGGCCTCGCCGGAGGCATAGAGCGCCTGATAGGCGTCGTGGGGGACCAGGGCGTGCTTCTCATAGGCGCTCACGCCCATGCGCGCCGCCTCGAGATCGGAGGTCTCGATGTGAAACTCCTCCTGCGCCGGCGTAGAGGACCAGAAGCCGTTCTTCGCCGGCCGCTCGGCCTTGGAGAAGACCTCCTGCACGGTCCAGGTGAGCAGCCAGGCATTTTCACTCTTTCGCACCCGGGAGAGAATGTCGTTGATCCGTGCATTGTTCTCGGTGATGCCCGCCGAATAGAAGGGGCCAAGCACGATGCGTCGAAGCTGTTTTGGATGCAGTTCCGTGAAATCCTTGTCGAGATTGGTGGCGATGGTCACCGGCGTCAGCGAATAGGCGCTGTTCTTGGAGGCGAAATCGTCGAAACGGCTTGCGAGCTGCGGATTGAGCAGGCCGCCGACCGGCAACGGAATCTCGACGCCCGGATTGAGCTTGCCATCCTCCGTCACCAGCATTTCAATCACGTTTTCGGAGGAATCTTCGATCGTCGCCATATAGACCATCGGCAGGGTTTGACTCCCGTCGAATGCGCCCCAGGAGACGACGTAATAGGGCCGCATCGTTTTCGGGTTGACGGCAACCCGGATCGTCTCCGGCAGGACGAAGGGCGAGAAGATGTCGCCCTTGCCGATCTGCTCCAGATAGAGCCTTTCGGCCATGCGGACCTGAAGCGCCTCCGGGAACGCCTTCTGCCTCAGGATGAAATCGACCATTTCGTCGCGCAATGCATCGGCGGACGGAATGCTCGCGAGCCGCTTTTCCGCGTCGCGCCGATCGTTCTCGAGCTCCAACACGTTCTGGTAGACGGGAAAGCCGCTTTCGGCGCGGGAGATGCGGAACTGCTCCACGAACCCGATGCGGTTTTCCCAGCAAGCGATCGAGGCTTTCAGCCGGGCAAGATAGGGAACGATCACCTCGCCGACGACGCTGTTGCGGTAAAGCGGCGAGTTGCGGTCTGCTAGGAAGAGCTCGAGCCCTGCCAGAGCGGCGCGGATGGAACCGAAATATTGCCTGACGGCCGGAGAAATGGCGGTATTCATGGCAACTCTCCCGGCAAAGGCCGAAAGCCGGTCGGAAATCGGGTCATCGCCGCCTTGCCGATCACTGCTTCACGTAATTTGCGGCGTTGTGCTTGTCCATCACCGTCTGGAAGCGGCGCGCGAAGGCGTCGTCGGCGAGTTTCTTGCGCCGCTGGATATCCTGCGTCGCAAGCATGTTCTTTTCATGCATCTCCAGCAAGTCGCCGATGTGGCGCTGCGCGGCCGCTCCGATCCCCGCCATGGTCTCCTCGGCGGCAGTGTCGACCTGACTGCCGAGCGTGTTGATCTTGTGCGCCACATCCTGCTGCGCAGCCGTTTTCAGCGAATCCTCCAGCGCCTTGTAAAGTACGATGCGCTGTTCGGTGTCGATCGTCAGCTTGTTGATCAGCGTGTTCTGGGCGGCGATCTGGTTGTTGAGCGAATCGACGAAGGTCTGGAACATGGCCGTGTAGCGCTCCAGCGTCTGGCTCTCGGCCAGAAGTTCTTGCTCCTTCGCCTGCTTTTCGTTGTATTCGGTCGCAAGCTGCGAGCGCTCGCCTTCGAGGTCGGTGCGGGTCTTCTGGTCGGTCGAGGCTGCGATCCTGTTCTCTATGTCGAGCAGCAGCGGGTTCAGTTCCTCGATCCGCTTCTGAGTCTGCTCCAGCGACGCCATCGTGCCCTTGCGACGCTCGATCACCTGGATGAGGCTCTGTTCGGAGGTCTTGTAGCGCTGGTCGAGGATCGCTCTCTGGTCCTTGAGGATGCCGACGATGGTGTCCGATTTCGAAAGCAGCTCCTGAAGGTTGCCGGCAAGCGACATGTTGCGCACGCGATCGGTTCGCAAACGCTGCATCTTCTGCTTGGAGAAGATGCCGATGAACTTTTCGTAGCCGGTATAGCTCTTCATGCTCTCGAACTCGGCACCGAAGACATTGGTCGCATCTTCCAGTCCGATGATCAGGTCGGCGATGTTGGCTTCCATCACCTTCTGCTGGTTGACGACGTCCTGGATGCGGGCGTTCTCGATATCGAAATTGACATCGCCGAGCTTGGTCTCCGCCTTGGCGAATTGATCGAGCACGACGCCGGACTGCTCGAGCTTGCTGCGCATGTCCTTGACGACATTCCTGGTCTTATCGATCTCGGCGTCAAAATTCTGAAGCGTCGCCATTGCCTTCTCCCCTAAGCCAGCAGTGAAAGCCGACTGTTTCAGCCCTTGATTGCACTCATATAAAGGATGTTTAGCACGGAACGACAAGGGCGGTGGCCGGTTTTTCGATCGGCCGCACGACAGAGAGGCTTGCGCTCTTCGTCCCTCGGCTGGCGCGTCGGCAGGCCGGCATTTCGTGAGCATTGCGACATTCGACGTCGCTTTGTGCATCCCCTTAATGTACTGAGGCAATACACTTCTTTAAATGCCGAGGTGCTTGTATTCGAGCTTCATTGGTGTTTGGCTAAGAAGAACACGAGGCAGGGGAACGACAACGATGATAAGGACACTTTCTCGCGAATTCATGCTGGCAGGTGCCGTTTGCATGGCAACCCTGACCGCCGGACCCGCATTCGCGGCGGAGCCGGAAAGCTGCGGTACGGTCCGCTTCTCCGACGTCGGCTGGACCGATATCACAGCAACCACCGCGACCGCGACGACCATCCTCGAAGCGCTCGGTTACGAGACGGACGTGAAGGTTCTGTCGGTGCCCGTTACCTACACCTCGCTGAAGAACAAGGACATCGACGTCTTTCTCGGCAACTGGATGCCGACCATGGAAGCGGACATCGCCCCCTATCGCGAAGACAAGTCCGTCGAGACGGTACGCGAGAACCTCGCAGGTGCGAAATACACGCTTGCGACAAATGCCAAGGGCGCGGAGCTCGGCATCAAGGACTTCAAGGATATCGCCGCGCACAAGGAGGAGCTCGACGGCAAGATCTACGGGATCGAGCCGGGCAATGACGGCAACCGCCTGATCATCGACATGGTCGAAAAAGGCACTTTCGATCTCAAGGGCTTCGAAGTCGTCGAATCTTCCGAGCAGGGCATGCTCGCGCAGGTCGCCCGCGCTGAAAAATCCGGCGACCCGATCGTTTTTCTCGGATGGGAGCCGCATCCGATGAACGCGAATTTCAAGCTCACCTATCTATCCGGTGGCGATGACGTGTTCGGCCCCGACTACGGTGGCGCCACCGTGCATACCAATGTGCGCGCCGGCTACACGACCGAATGCCCCAATGTCGGCAAGCTTCTCCAAAACCTCTCGTTTTCGCTCCAGATGGAGAACGAGATCATGGGCAAGATCCTGAACGATGGCGAAGACCCGGAAAAGGCTGCAGCTTCGTGGCTGAAGGACAATCCGCAAGCAATCGAACCGTGGCTTGCGGGGGTCACCACGAAGGACGGCGGCGATGGGCCGGCCGCCGTCAAGAGCGCGCTGGGCCTCTGACCGGATCACGCGTAGCATTTGAATTGCTGCATGTTCCGTGCTCCAATCGGCTGCGTTATGGGGATGCGTGCAGTGAGGCGGGGAAACACCCCGCCTTTTTTCCACCGGTCTTCCGACCTGAGTGCTGACCCTGGCAAGAGGGACCCTGTTTCGTGGAACTCCTGACTGAAAACCCAATCCCGATCGGCGCCTGGGCGAAGGCCTTTGTCGACTGGCTGACGACGAATTTCGACCTTTTCTTCGACCAGCTCGCCAATGTGCTTTCGGGCATCATTTCCGTCCTGCTCTACATTCTCCAAACGCCGCATCCGCTCATCGTCATCGCCATCGTGACGGCGCTGGCATGGTGGTTTCGCCGGTCCATCGGCATTGCCGTTTTCACCTGTCTCGGAATGCTGCTGATCGTCAATCAGGGATACTGGCAGGAGACCACGGAAACGCTGGCCCTGGTGCTTGCGGCGACCTTCGTCAGCATGGCCGTCGGGGTGCCGCTCGGTATAGCCGCCGCGCGCCGCGCCTGGATTTACTCGTTCATGCGCCCGATCCTGGACCTGATGCAGACGATCCCCACCTTCGTCTACCTCATCCCGGCGCTGATTCTCTTCGGTCTCGGCATGGTACCCGGGCTGATCGCCACCGTTATCTTCGCCATACCCGCGCCAATCCGGCTGACGCGGCTCGGTATCATCTCGACACCGCCTGCGCTTGTGGAGGCCGCAGAATCCTTCGGCGCCACGCCCTGGCAGGTGCTGCGCAAGGTAGAACTTCCCTTCGCCATGCCGCAGATCATGGCGGGTCTCACGCAGACGATCATGCTGTCCCTTTCGATGGTGGTGATCGCGGCGCTCGTCGGAGCCGACGGCCTCGGAGTGCCGGTACTCAGGGCTCTGAACACGGTGAACATCGCCAGGGGATTCGAGTCCGGCCTCTGCATCGTCATTCTTGCGATCGTCCTCGACCGCCTTTTCCGTTCGTCCGATGAAGGAGAAGGCGCATGACCGACGCCGTCATTTTCAAGAATGTCGACATCATCTTCGGCAAAAATCCGCAGATCGCAACGCAAATGGTCGATCAGGGCAAGACGCGGGACGAGATCGGTGCTGCCACCGGGCTGGTCCTGGGGGTCGCCGGCGCTTCGCTGACCATCAACGAGGGCGAGATTCTCGTTCTGATGGGGCTGTCCGGTTCCGGCAAGTCGACGCTGCTCAGGGCCGTCAACGGCCTTGCGCCGGTTGTGCGCGGCGAGGTCGAGGTGAAGACCGGGAACGGGGCTCTCAACCCTTATCGCTGCAACGCCAAGTCTCTGCGGGACTTCCGCATGCATACGGTCTCGATGGTGTTCCAGCAGTTTGCCCTTCTGCCGTGGCGAAGCGTGGCGGACAATGTCGGTTTCGGGCTCGAATTGGCAGGCGTAGCCGATGCCGAACGGCGCAAGCGCGTCGACGAGCAGCTTGAACTCGTCAATCTTACGCAATGGGCGGATCGCAAGGTCAACGAACTCTCAGGCGGCATGCAACAGCGCGTCGGCCTTGCCAGGGCCTTTGCCACCGGAGCCCCTATCCTTCTGATGGACGAACCGTTCTCGGCACTCGACCCGCTGATCCGCACACGCCTTCAGGACGAATTGCTCGAATTCCAGCGGCGGTTAAAAAAAACGATCATCTTCGTCAGCCACGACCTCGACGAGGCCTTCCGCATCGGCAACCGGATCGCCATCATGGAAGGTGGAAGAATCATCCAGTGCGGAACGCCGCAGGAGATCGTGAGGAGCCCGGCAAACCAGTATGTCGCCGATTTCGTCCAGCACATGAATCCGATTTCGATGCTGACGGCGAAGGATGTGATGCAGAGCGGTGTCGGGCGAACCGCTGCAAGTACCGGCGTCACGGCGACCGCAAAGCCAACCACGCCACTCGTCGATATTCTCGATGCCATGTCGCGCCAGCCGGGCAGCATAGGTGTGGTCGACAACGGCGCGGTCGTCGGTACTATCGACGCGCAGAACATCGTCGAGGGACTGACGCGCCACCGCAGCAAAAACTGACGCGGCACGACGGACCGTCGCAAGGAGACGAAGCATGAGCGAAAAACCCAATGTGCTGCGCGAGACGGATGACGAGGCGCGCAAGCTCGCACGGGTGCTCCTTCGGTCGGCGAGAAGCGCCGCTCTGGCCGTGACGGAACCGGGGAGCGGCGGCTTTCCTTTCGTCAGCCGCGTCCTCGTCGGCATCGATATCGACGGCACGCCCGTCATTCTGGTGTCGCGGCTATCGACACATACGCAGGCGCTCACCGCAGACCGGCGCGCTTCGCTGCTGACCGGAGAGCCTGGCAAAGGCGACCCGCTCGCCCATCCTCGGCTGACCGTCCAATGCGCTGCGGAGGCGGTTCCGCGGGATGGCCCCCTTCACCAGCGTCTTCGCGAGCGCTTCCTCCGCCGGCACCCCAAGTCCAAGCTTTATGTCGATTTTCCGGACTTCGGCTTCTTCCGTCTCAAGCCGCTTCGGGCGAGCCTGAATGGCGGTTTCGGCCGCGCCTATGTGCTGACGGCAGAGGACCTCGCCATCGCTTCACCGGCCGCCGACGCGCTTGCGGAAATGGAAGGCGGCGCGATAGAACACATGAACAGTGATCACGCCGACGCCGTGAGACATTATGCAACCGGGCATTGCCACGCCCCCGAAGGCGACTGGAAGATCGTCGGCATCGATGCGGCGGGTCTCGACCTTTCGGACGGGGACCGTCTGCGCCGCCTCGAATTCGATACGCCCCTTGCCGAGACAGCCGAATTACGGCCATTTCTAAAAAAACTTAACCGTTAATCCCATCTTAGCTACCCCCATTTCTTGCAGTGGGTGGTTGCCCTTTTATGCATCACGGCTAATGATCGTGCTTCGTCAATCATAAGTACGTGTGATGAATTTTCGCATGGAGCACACGATGCAGCCTCTTCCGCCTGAAAAACACGAGGAAGCCGAAATAGCGGCCGGCTTCCTTTCGGCCATGGCAAATCCGAAACGCCTGCTCATCCTCGACTCTCTCGTCAAGGAGGAAATGGCGGTTGGTACCTTGGCCAATAAGGTCGGGCTGAGCCAGTCGGCACTTTCTCAACACCTTTCGAAGCTTCGTGCCCAGAATCTGGTCAGTACCCGTCGCGACGCACAGACGATCTATTATTCGAGCTCTTCCGACGCCGTTTTGAAGATCCTGGGCGCACTATCCGAAATCTACGGCGAACAAACCAATGCCGTGGAAGAAAAGCCTCTCATTCGCAAATCGGCGTAATCTCCCAAGACCTCCGTCGACCGGCAGCAATGCCTGATTGAGCCCCGCCGATTCGATGGCGGGGCTTTGTTTTCTGCTGTGTTGGGGGCGCTATGAACGATTCGGGCGAAGTTCTCATCCTCACCGGGCCGCCCGGCTCGGGAAAAACCACGACGGCGCAGGCGCTTGCCGCAGCGCCGGGATTACCCAAGGTCCACCTTCACTGCGACGACTTCTGGCATTTCATCAAGAATGGGGCGATACCGCCTTATCTGGCTGAAGCCCATAAACAAAACACCGTGGTCGTCGATGTGTTGACGAAAGCCGCCGCGGCTTACGCCGATGGTGGTTACTTCGTCATCGTAGACGGCATCATCGGACCCTGGTTCCTGGAGCCATTCAGGAGGATGGCGGCTCCGATCCACTACATCGTTCTGCGTCCACCACTCCATGTCGCGATCCGGCGTTGCCAGCAGCGCGGCGGCGAAACGTTGACCGATCCCGAACCCATCACGGCGCTGCATCGACAGCTCTCGTCGCTGGGAGCGCTCGAGCGGCACGTTCTTCCGACCGACGGACATAAGCGCGAAGACACCTTGGCCGCAGTGGTCGAGGCCGTGAAAGGTGGATCGTTTCGCCTCGGCCGGGATGAAGAAAAGGCTGTCCCGTCTTCCCACCGCACCCCGCTCTGACGCATTGGAAACGATCACGTTCATGATCTAGGTCGATCCGACCTGGATCATCGTGATCCGGTTTGGCGTGTCCCCGGGATTCCTGGAGGAAGACTGAGTTACTGCCGAGAAACGCTGCCAAGGTTGCGATCCAGGTGCTCGATCCTCTGCTCGGTCCTGGCGTCGAAAAAATGCACTGCCGTTTCGTCGAGCGTTACCCCCACGCTTTCGCCGGGCCTGTAGGTTACGCGCCCCTGAACCAGCGCAACCAGTTGCAGGTCTCCTGATTGAACGACGACTTGTGTTTCGGCGCCCGTGGGCTCGACGACCAGAACCTCAAAAGGAGCACCGCTTTTGCCGAGTTTGATCTTGTCGGGCCTGATGCCGGCAACAAGCGCTCCGTGGAAGGCCGCCGGCAGGTTCGAATGGCATTCGATTCCTCCCGTTCCACGAAATATATCGGCTTCCATGGCGCCTTCAATGAAGTTCATCGTCGGGCTTCCGATGAAGCCGGCGACGAAGAGGTTGGCCGGTTCGTCATAGAGGTCGAGCGGCGAGCCGACCTGCTCTATCAGGCCGTCGCGCATGACGACGATACGGTCGGCCATGGTCATCGCCTCGACCTGGTCGTGGGTGACATAGATCGTGGTGGTCTTCAGCCGCTGGTGCAGCGATTTGATTTCGGCGCGCATCTGCACGCGCAGCTTGGCGTCGAGATTCGACAGCGGCTCATCGAAGAGGAACACCTCCGGGTCGCGGACGATCGCGCGACCCATGGCCACACGCTGCCGCTGGCCGCCGGAGAGCTGACCGGGATAGCGATCGAGCAGCTTCTCGAGGCCGAGGATTCGCGCCGCATTGCCGACCTTGTCCCGGGTCTCGTCCTTGCCCAGCCCGGAGAGCTTCAGCGAGAAGGCCATGTTCTGCGCCACCGTCATATGCGGATAAAGCGCGTAGTTCTGGAACACCATCGCGATGTTGCGGTCCTTGGGAGCGACATCGTTGACGACCTCGCCGTCGATGCTGATCGTGCCGTCGGATATATGTTCCAGCCCGGCGATCATCCTGAGCAGGGTGGATTTTCCGCAGCCGGACGGCCCGACCAGAATGACGAACTCGCCGTCTTCTATGCAGGCTGAGACGCCATGAACGACTTCCAGATGTCCATAACGCTTGGTGATGTTTTCGATTTCTACCCGAGCCATGATTCAGCGCCTCGTCCTGGCTTCGACCGCCGACCAATTGTGGTAGGGGCGGCGAAAGGTTGGAATCCGGTCCTCGACCTTGGGGAAAGCGCCGAACGGCTTGTGCGGCTCGGCCTGATACCAGAAGGCAACGGAGGACATATCGTCGGCGCGTCTGTTGGCGTGACCATGCTCGATCGTCACCCGGATGTTCTTATGGAAAATCACCGGGTCCTCGATGTGCCAGCGATAGAGGGTCACCGGCTCGGTCCAGTTCGGACCGCCGGCGGAGATGATGCCGTGGTAGGGGGCGTCATAGTCCTGCGTCGGACACCATGCGGTGTTGAAATAGTCTTCCGTGCCGGTGCCGTGCAGCGTCGGTGGCCAGGCGTCGTTGGCTCCGGGCGCGGATTCCGGCCGATCTTCGATCAGCGCCGCTTTCGGACCGATGCGGGGATCCGGCTTACGGATGCCGTCCGGGACCGAAATGCCCGGCTCGCCGTCAACGTAGATCATATCGTCGCCCTCGCCGTACCAGTCCCATACCTCGGAGCGGCGGCGTGAGTAGACGCTGTAGAGCACGCCGACATAGTGGCCGTGACCGGCAGCGTCGAGGATGACGTAGTTGCCCTTGCCGTCGACATTCTCGCCGCCGAACAGCACCTGCTCATTCGTCAGCCCGGCCTCGTCGAAGTTTTCGGGCCGTTCCTGGCGGTATTGCGCATGAAAGCGGCCGAGGTCCTCTTCCAGCTCATCATGCAGCTCGAGGTCGATATAGTAATAAAAGAGCAGATCGTGCTCGGCTTCATTGGTGATGGTGAATTTCATGCCCGAGCCGAACGGCATCGGGAAGTAGCAATTGAAGGCCTTGCCGTCTTCCGGGCTCGCCTGCATCGGCAAGCTGGCATAGTTTCCTGTGCGCGCATTCCCCATGCCGAAAAAGTCGCCGATCGGCGCCTCGATGCTGGGCGCGCCCTCGCCGTCCCACCAGGCGCGCAAGACAGCCTTGCGAAGGTAACTTTCGCTTTCGCATTGGATCGTGACCCAGATATGGGTGACGATGCCCGCGCCCGCATATTCAGCGATGGTGACCGTCTGGCCCGGCTCGATATGCAACCGGTCGTCATTGCCGCCTGTCCGGTCATAACTCGAGAATCGTCTCGTCTTTGCATCGCGCAGCTTTGCGAGACCGCGCAACGGTGAAAGGCCGGCATTGTTCATTCTTTGATCCCTGGCGTTTTGGGTTGTCATTTCAGACCGCTTGTCTTTATCGAGTCCATGATCTGCCGTTGGAAGACCAGGAACAGGACGAGGGTGGGGATGGCAACGATCGTCGAAGCCGCCAACATGTAGTTCCAGGCCGCCGAATACTCGCTCTTGAAGTTGGCGATACCGACCTGCACGACCCAGAATTTCTGGTCGGATGCGACCGTCAGCGGCCACAGAAAGGCATTCCAGTTGGCGAGAAAGAACAGGATGGCCAGTGCCGACAGAATTGGCTTGGACAGAGGCAGGATGACGCTCCAATAGATGCGCCAGTATCCGGCGCCGTCCATCACGGCCGCCTCCTCGATTTCACGCGGCAAGGACAGATAATATTGCCTGAGCAGGAAGATGCCGAAGGCGTTGAAGATCGACGGAATGATGATCCCGCCATAGGTGTTCAGCATGCCCATGGCGCGCACGATGATGAACAGCGGCACGATGACGACCGGCAGCGACACGAGCAGAGTCGAGAAGATGGCGAGGAAGATCAGTTCCCGGCCCGGGAAGCGCAGCCTGGCCAGCGCGTAACCCGCCATCGAATGGAAGAACAGCGCCACCACCGTGACGGTGACCGACACGAAAAGGCTGTTCAGCATATAGCGGATGAACGGCACCTCGGTCAGCACATAGACGAAGTTCGACCAGGTCGGCGCCGACGGCAGCAGCGCCGGAGAAAACGACTCCTGAGCGCCCTTGAAGGCGATCGAGACCATCCACAACAAAGGGAAGACCGTCATTAGCGCGAGGATGGCCGCCACCGTCATCCAGATCAAGCGGACGGCGGTTACCTGCGAATTACTGAAATAGAGAGACGGTTTACTCATAGCTGAAGCGGCCTCCGCGGGTCAGCAGGAACATCAGGCCGGTCATGGCCATCAGCGAAATCACCAGGATCGAGGCCATGGCCGCTGCATAGCCGAACGCTCCGAAACTAAAGGCCTGCTGGTAGATATAGACGATCAGTACCGAGGTGGAATTGGCGGGACCGCCGCCCGTCATGACCCAGATGATGTCGAAGGCCTGTGATCCTGCCACGGCCGCCACCATGGAGATCATGATCACGAAGAAGCTCGTGGGCTTAAGCAGCGGCAGGGTGATGTACCAGAATTTTGCGATCGGTCCGGCGCCATCCATGGTCGCCGCCTCGTAATACATGGCCGGAATGTCCTGCAGCCCGCCGAGGAAGATCAGCATGTAGTAGCCCATCAGGAACCAGACGCTGACCGCCACGACGGTAAAGAGTGCATAGTCGGGATCACCCAGGAAAGAGATGCCCCCGAGTCCCAGAGCCGGCGTGAGGCGGCTGAGGACGCCAATCTTGTCGACGACGAGGAACTGCCAGACCAGAGCCACCACGATGAGGCTGACCATATGTGGGGCGAAGAACATCGAGCGGATGACGCCGTTGAAGCGGTTGGTTTTCTGAACAAGCAGCGCCAAACTCAGGCCGCAGACATAGAGAAGCGGCACCAGCATGAGCGCGTAAAGGGCGGTCACCTTGGCGGACTGCCAGAACAGCGGGTCACGCATCATTTTCGTGTAGTTGGCCATTCCAACGAAACGGTAGGCTCCGAAACCGTCGACGTCGTAGAGCCCGAGCACCAGCGACAGGAGCATCGGCAGGCCGAGAAAAACCAGCAGGCCGAGCGCGTCGGGCAGCACGAAAAGGTAGCCGGCGATCCATTCGCGATTTCGGGCCGACAGGCGGCTGTGCCTGAATTTTGTTTTGGGACGGACTGACGTGCTCATGGCTATTCTCGCACCGCTTCTCTAACCTTTTTGAAAATGCACACGTCCGGATGGAAAGCCTCGTGCGCTTTCCTGGACGTGCTGGGCGGCCGCCGGGTTTGAAAACCGGAGCGGCCGCCCCCGGGGAGGATTAAAGAATCGGCGCGCCGGAATAGGAGGCCAGGTAGGCGTCGAGCCGCTGCGAGGCCGTGGTCGCGGTCGCCTGCGGGTCGGCGCCACCGAGCATGGCCTGTTGTACGGCGTCCGAGATGATCTTGTAGACTTCCGGCGGCACCCGCGGCTCGGCGCGCGTACCCGGGTGAATCTCTTTGGCGAACTGGCCGATTATGCCTTCGCTGAATGCCGCTTCACGTGCTTTCAGAGCGCTGTCGCGCGGGGGCATGTCGGATTTCGCTTCGGTGCACCAGCTCGCGACACGATCGATCGAGCCTTGATCCATCGATGCCAGCGCCCAGGCGCAGAACTGCCCGGCAGCTTCCGGGTTCTTGCCTTTGGAATTGGCGACGAAAGCCCATCCGCCGCCGACTGTGACGTACTTGCCATTCGCCGGCGTCGGCAAGCGGAACACGCCGTAGGGGAAGTCCTTGGCGTTGTTCTTCAATTGGGAAATGGCCCAGATACCGACATTCTGGATCGCGCAATAGCCGGAGGCGAGATTGGCGACACTGTCGTTGGCGCCGTTGCCGAGTACCTGCCGGGGTGCGGCGCCCGAATTCACGGCATCCTGCCAGAGCTTCAGCGCCTGCACGGTCGCGGGCGAGTCGAACGCGCTTTTTCCCTCGGCGTTCTGGAATTCGCCGCCGCCCTGCCAGAGGAAGGGATACCAGGTGAAGTTCTGGTAATAGCCCGGCGCGGTCTGGAACAGCAGGCCATAACGTTCCGGCGTGGTCAGTTTCTTGCCCAGTTCCAACAGTTCGTCCCAGGTCTTCGGCACGTCATTCTCATTGAGGCCGGCATCCTCAAAGGCCTTGATGGAGTAGAACATCGCCATCGGCTCGACTTCCATCGGAAGGCCGAAGATCTTGCCGTCGACCATACGGTTCGCAAGCACGCTTTCCGGGAAATCGGCCCGGGCCTTCTCGTCGATATAGGGCGTCAGATCTTGCAGAACCCCGCCATTGTAATAGCGCAGGAAGTCGCCGGGCGAGATGATGAAGATGTCCGGCCCGTCACCGGAGGCGAAGGCGGTCGCGAGCTTCGGACCGTTGATGTATTCCTTGTTCGGGATGAATTCGAGCTCGACCTTCTGGTCGTGCGTTGCGTTCCAATCGGCGACGGTTCTCTCGAACCATTCGACCTGCGGCTTCACCTGGCCGCCGGGCGCGTAAAATTGCCAGAACTTCAACGGGGCGTCCTGGGCACGCACCGGCAGCCGGTTGATGAACGGAAAGCCGCTCAGGCCGCCGGCCAGTCCGGCGGCGGCGAAGGTTGCGCCGTTGCGGAGAAATTCCCGGCGCGACTTGCCGGATGCCGCAACAAGGCTGGATCTATTCTTCATTGGTACCTCCCTCTCACACTTGTTCAGGCCCTCTCCTCAGGGCCGCCTCACTTGAGCGATGTCACGCTGTCTCGAACTCCCGCAGCACGCATGAAACGACCTCGCTTCTCGGCTCTCCCTCATAGGTTCCGTTGATCCGTTCGAGCAGCATGCGAGTTGCGCGGCGCGCCAGTTCGGCCGGCGCGTTGCCGACGCGGGTCAGCCGCGGCCGGACATATTCGAGCTGCGGCTGATCGCCGAATACTGCGACCTTGAAATCGTCGGGTATGCGAATGCCGCGGTCGTAGAACTCGGCCAAAGCGCCAGCTGCCATCAGATAGTTGCCGAAGAAGACTGCCGACGGCAGATCACCGCCGTGTCCGGCAAGCAGCCATTCGGCGGCTGCCTTGCCGGAAGGCGCAAGATAGCTGCCCTCGAAGCGCAAACCGGGATCGGGCGTTGCACCATGGTCGGCCAATCCCTGTTCGAAGCCATCCGCCCGCGACATCGCTTCGGCGAAGAATGACGGACCGGTTACATGGGCAATGCGCCGATGGCCCTTCCCGGCCAGGTAAGCACCCATCTGGTAGCCGCCGCCGAAATCGTCGATCCGGACGCAATCCACGGCGTGATTCGGCAGGTTGCCAATGAAGACGGTCGGCGTCTCGACGCGCATCAGCGCGTCATGCATGCCGTGCAGGGCAAAGTCGCCGACGATGAGACCATCGACGCGCTTGTTGCCGATCTGGCGCAGGTATTCGCGCCCATGATCCTGGGACTGACCGCCCGGAACGTCGGTGTTGAAGATCAGCATGTCCAGACCGGCAACTTCAAGCTCCGACTGCGCTGCCTTGACGAGCTCCGGATAAAACGGGTTGCGGATGTCGGGGATCAGCATTGCGACGATATTGGTGCGCCCCGTCCGCAGGCTCTGCGCCTGCGGATTGGGTTTGTAACCGAGATCCTTGATCGCCGCCTCGACGCGCTCGCGCAGGGGTTTCGACACGCGATCGCTATGATTGATCACGTGAGAAACCGTCGTCGGCGACACGCCAGCCCTTGCTGCCACTTTTGCGATTGTGCTCATGGACGCCAACATTACGCAAAAAAATCGATTTGCAAATCGATTTTTTTTTACCGTCGTGACTCTTTCAACCGGCGTGGCATTCAAGCATGAGGGGAGCGACGCAGCACGCCTGGGCACGAGGGGCCGGCTTGGATGCCCACTCGAAGGTTCCGTTTACCGCATTTCTGCGATCCGGCGGTGGCAGGATATTGAATCGGTGCTACGTTCTGGCGGAGGCCAGCATCGCCACGAATCGAGGAGGAGATGAGACATGTCCAACCGCCTGAATACGACGCCGAATGATTTGCGCGCATTCTGGATGCCCTTCACGGCCAACCGGCAGTTCAAGAAGGAGCCGCGGCTCTTCGTTGGCGCCAAGGACATGTACTACACCACCCATGACGGACGGACGGTTCTCGATGGTACAGCCGGACTCTGGTGCGTCAATGCCGGCCATTGTCGGCCGAAAATCACCGAAGCGATCCGCGAGCAGGCGGGCGAACTGGACTACGCGCCGGCCTTTCAGCTCGGTCACCCCAAGGCATTCGAACTCGCAAACCGGCTGGTCGATATCGCGCCCGAAGGCATGAACCACGTTCTCTACACCAATTCAGGCTCGGAATCGGTCGATACCGCGCTGAAGGTCGCGCTCGCTTATCACCGCGCCAAGGGCAACGGCTCGCGCTTCCGCCTCATCGGCCGCGAGCGCGGCTATCATGGCGTCAACTTCGGCGGCATTTCGGTTGGCGGGATCGTCGCCAATCGCAAGATGTTCGGCACGCTGCTGACGGGCGTCGATCACCTTCCGCACACGCATTTGCCAGCCAAAAACGCCTTCAGCCGCGGCGAGCCCGAGCACGGCGCCGATCTCGCCGCCGAACTCGAGCGCATCGTCACGCTTCATGACGCCTCGACGGTCGCGGCGGTCATCGTTGAACCCGTGGCCGGCTCGACCGGCGTTCTCATCCCGCCGAAGGGCTATCTTCAGAAACTGCGCGAAATCTGCACCAAACATGGCATCCTGCTGATCTTCGACGAGGTGATCACCGGCTATGGCCGGCTCGGCACGCCCTTTGCCGCGCAATATTTCGACGTCAAGCCGGACATCATTACCACCGCCAAGGGCCTCACCAACGGCGTCATCCCGATGGGCGCGGTCTTCGTGACATCGGAAATCCACGACGCCTTCATGACCGGTCCGGAGCACCTGATCGAGTTCTTCCACGGCTATACCTATTCCGGCAACCCGATCGCCTCGGCAGCAGCACTCGGAACGCTGGACACCTACAAGGAGGAAGGCCTTCTGACGCGCGCCGCCGAGCTTGCTTCCTATTGGGAGGAGGCGTTGCACGCGCTGAAGGACTGCCCCCATGTCATCGACATCCGCAATATCGGACTGATCGGCGCGATCGAGCTCGAGCCGATCGCCGGAGAGCCGACGAAGCGCGCCTTTTCCGCTTTCCTGAAGGCCTATGAGAAGGGCCTTCTGATCCGCACCACAGGCGACATCATTGCGCTGTCACCGCCGCTGATCATCGAAAAACAGCAGATCGACGAGCTTTTCGACAAGCTACGCGACGTGCTGAAGAACAATATCTGAAGCGTTTCCTGCCATGTGCGAGGCCCTTTCCCCGACCGCGGGGAGAGGGTTATTGTCATGATCAGGATCAAGTGCGAGGTGCATAGATGTCCGAAGCGCTGGAGCGTCTCATAGATCAGGGCGTGGGCCGCGAGCCGGCGGAAATCGTGCTCAAGGGCGGGCGGTTCTTCGATCTCGTCACGGGGGAACTCGTTGCCTCCGACATCGCCATCTCGGGTGGGCGTATCGTCGGCACCTGCGGCGACTATCAGGGCCGCGAGGAGATCGACGTCACCGGCCGCGTCATCGTGCCGGGCTTCATCGATACGCATCTCCACATCGAATCGTCGCTGGTGACGCCGCACGAGTTCGACCGCTGCGTGCTGCCGCTTGGTGTCACCACTGCGATCTGCGATCCGCACGAGATCGCCAATGTGCTCGGCACCGAAGGCATCCAGTATTTCCTGGATTCGGCCATGGAGACGATCATGGACATCCGCGTCCAACTCTCCTCCTGCGTGCCGGCTACGCATCTCGAAACCTCGGGCGCCGACCTACCGGTGGAGCGCCTTATCCCCTTTCGCAACCACCCGAAGGTGATCGGGCTTGCCGAGTTCATGAATTTTCCGGGTGTCGTCAACAAGGATCCGATTTGCCTTGCAAAACTCGATGCCTTCCAGGATGGGCATATCGACGGCCATGCCCCCCTCCTTCGCGGAAAGGAACTGAACGGTTATCTCGCGACCGGAATCCGCACAGATCATGAATGCACAAGCGCGGGGGAAGCACTCGAGAAAATACGCAAGGGCATGCACATCCTTGTGCGCGAAGGTTCCGTCTCGAAGGATTTGCAAGCGCTTATGCCTCTCATCACCGAGCGGCTCTCACCCTATCTGGCGCTCTGCACGGACGACCGCAACCCGCTCGACATTGCCGAACAGGGCCACCTCGATCACATGATCCGCACCGCAATCGCGGCCGGCGTCGAGCCGCTCGCCATCTATCGCGCCGCTTCGATTTCAGCCGCACGCGCCTTCGGCCTTCGCGATCGCGGCCTCGTCGCTCCGGGCTGGCGCGCCGACCTCGTCGTTATCGACAGCCTGGAAGACTGCAGGGCGGGAATCGTCTTTTCCGCCGGACGGCGCGTCACGGATGCTCTCTTCGCAGAACGCCGGCCGGTAGAGCCGGTGGGGCTCGACAGCGTCAAGGCACGCAAGGTCCGGGCAGCCGATTTCGGTCTCCCCTACAACGAAGGAGAGACCCCGGTTCTGGGGGTTCTGCCCGGCAAGATCATCACCGAACACCGCCGCTACCGGCTACCCGCCGAAGGCAATCAAACGGGTGTCGATCTCGACCGTGACATCATCAAGGTCGCCGTGATCGAGCGCCACGGCGTCAACGGCAATCATGCCAACGGCTTCGTCCAGGGCTTCGGCCTCAAGAAGGGTGCGATAGCGTCCACGGTCGGCCATGACAGCCACAACATCTGCGTCGTGGGGGCCGGCGACGAAGACATGGCGCTCGCAGTCAACCGATTAAGCGAAATCAAGGGCGGCTTCGTCGTCGTCGAGGATGGCAAAGTCACTGGCGAGATCGCCCTGCCCGTCGCCGGCCTCATGAGTCTCGAACCCTATGAGAGCGTCCGGGATACGCTTCACCATCTGCGTCAGGCCGCCTTCGCCCTCGGTGCCACGCTGGAAGAACCATTCCTGCAACTCGCCTTCCTGCCGTTGCCGGTGATCCCCCACCTGAAGATTTCGGATCGCGGGCTCGTGGATGTGGACAGATTTATGCTGATCGGGTGAAGTTAGAGGAAGGGGCGCAGCAATCTCGCGCGGGATGCGAAGCGCTTTTCCGTCCGGAATTGCGCCAAACAAGGGGCTGCAGAGTTTCCGCGATACGGAGAAAAGCGGAAATGCTCTACAGCGCCGTGCGTCTTATCAGACGCACAAAGGCCGCTGTAGCACTTTGATCTGCTGCATGTTTTTGTCCTTCAATCGGATCCGATTAAAGGAAACATGCAGTAGGTCGACCCAAGGTCTCAATGCCGCTGACGTCGATCTCACGCCAGCGTGCCATGTGTCGTAAGCCGCCTGCATCCTGATGCCGGGCCCATCTCCAAAAAGCTTACCCAGACGCACTGCAATTGCAGGAGTCACCGGCTGCTTCTGGTTCAGAATATCGTTGAGGGTAGACCGGGAGACGCCGAGCCGACGTGCGATCTCCGCCTTGCTCCTGCCAGTGGCGGGTATCATGATCTCACCCAGCATCTCACCCGGATGGGCAGGCCCGATGGATGGATGGCGCTGCGTATCGGTTGCCATGGTAGTCCTTCATTTCAACATTCGTGGCGTTCTCACCTTCCCAAGAAAAGGTGATCCGCCAGTTTCGAGAGACCCGAACCGCAAAGCGCCCAACCTGATCGTGTTTCAGAGCATGAAAGCCCGCACGACAGAGCCTGACCTGATGACCTAACGCAGCCTGCCGCAGAAAACGTCGAGCGCAGCAAGCGTGATCGCATTGTCCGCGAAAGGCGGCGCGAATCCGGGCATCGGCAGCGGCTCGGCCGCGAGCGTTGCCGGAAGCTGAAACGTCTGCGGTTCCGGCGTCAGGTTGAAGACGAACAGCAGCCGATCGCCGTCTTTCTCCCGCGTGAAGACCAGAATATCCTGGTTGGTGCCGAGGAACGCCATGTCTCCATCGACGAGCGCCGGCCGCCTCCGGCGGAATTCAAGGGTGTCTCGATAGTGCTCGAGCACGGAACCCTCGACACCATCCTGCGCGTCCACCGCCAGCGTCCGGTGCCCTTCGCGCACCGGCAGCCAGGGAACGCCGTCGGAAAAGCCGGCATTCTTCAGTTCACTTCCCCATACCATCGGCGTCCGGCATCCGTCGCGTCCGGCAAAGGCGGGCCAGAAGCGGATTCCGTATGGATCGCGCAGTTCTTCGAAGGCAAGCTCGGCTTCCGGCAATCCCAATTCCTCCCCCTGGTAAAGGCAGATGGTGCCCCGCAGAGTGGCCAGCAACGAAATCGCGAGCTTCGCCACGCGCGCACGGTCGGCCTCGCGCAACGCAAAGCGGCTGACATGGCGCATGACGTCGTGATTGGAAAAGGCCCAGCAGACCCAGCCGTCGGCCACCGTTGCCTGGAAACTCTCAACGCAGCGGCGGATGTGACGCGCGGTGAATTCCGGTCCGAGCAGGTCGAATGTGTAGCACATGTGCAGCTTGTCGCCGCCGCTCGTATAGGCGGCAACCGTCTGCAGCGAGCGTGATCCGTCGCCGATTTCGCCCACCGTCGCGCGGCCGCCATATTCATCGAGCAGCGCCCGGAACCGGCGCAGGAAATCGATGTTTTCCGGCTGCGTCTTGTCATAGAGGTGGTTCTGCATGCCGTAAGGATTGACCTCTGGCGCGTCGCGGCTCGTCGCGTCCGGATCCGGCACCAGCGGCGGGTTGTCCCGCAAAAGCCGATCGTGGAAATAGAAGTTCGCCGTATCGAGCCTGAAACCGTCCACGCCTCGGTCCAGCCAGAAGCGGACCGTCGCCAGCACAGCTTCCTGAACTTCAGGGTTATGGAAATTGAGATCGGGCTGCGACGAAAGGAAATTGTGCAGGTAATATTGCCTGCGGACCCCATCCCACTCCCAGCCCGGGCCGCCGAAGATTGAAAGCCAGTTGTTCGGCGCCGTGCCGTCCGGTTTCGGGTCGGCCCATACATACCAGTCCGCCTTGGCATTCGTCCTGCTCGAACGGCTCTCCATGAACCAGGGATGCCGGTCGGATGTGTGCGAGATCACCTGGTCGATAATCACCTTGAGTCCCAGCCGATGGGCTTCCGCCATCATCTCGTCGAAATCGTCGAGCGTGCCGAACATCGGATCGACGTCGCAATAATCCGAAACGTCATAGCCCATGTCCGCTTGGGGCGAGGTGAAGAAAGGCGAGAGCCAGATGGCATCGACACCGAGCGAGGCGATATGCGGAAGCCGCCGGGTAACGCCGCGAAGGTCACCCATTCCGTCGCCGTCGGTGTCCTGGAAAGATCGCGGATAGACCTGATAGATGACCGCTCCGCGCCACCAGTTGTCATCCGATTCCGATGGGGCCGCCATGCGCAGGTCTCCGTGTTTGGTTCAGCAACTCAGATTTATCTTCACCGCCGCTTCGAGTAAACGCCGCCCCCAACATTCGCTTGCTCGCTCGGCGACATCGGCTTAATTCGGATCAGCAAAAATGGGAGGAGTGAATGGCAGGGAAGATGCTTTTGATTGGCGAGTGCATGGTGGAGCTCATGCAGGCGGAAGGCGGCATGCTGCGGAAAGGCTATGCAGGCGATAGCTTCAATACAGCCTATTACGCGCGCCTCTTCCTGCCGGCGGACTGGACGGTCGATTATTTTACGGCCGTCGGAACCGATATCGTGTCGCAGGAACTCCTGACCTTCATCGAAAGCACCGGCGTGGGCACCTCTCACATCCGAAAGATCGAAGGGCGGATGCCCGGTCTTTACATGATCCATCTCAAGGACGGCGAGCGCAGCTTCTCCTATTGGCGCTCGGCCTCGGCGGCGAAATTGCTCGCCGACGACCCCGACCGGCTCCGGGCGGCAATCGAGGCGGTGAACGTCGTATTCTTCTCCGGGATTACGCTGGCGATCCTTTCGCCCCAAGCAGCAGAGACATTGCTGGCCGAGCTTCGGCGGGCAAAGGCTGGCGGCAGGAACGTGGTCTTCGACCCGAACATCCGCCCGCGCCTTTGGGACGACGCCGCTCGGATGCGCGCGACGATCGAAGCCGGTGCGCGGTCCGCAACCATGGTTATGCCCAGCTATGACGACGAGGCGACGCATTTCGGCGACGCATCCGTCGAAGCGACGATCGAACGCTATCGGTCACTGGGCGCCGAAAACGTCGTTGTCAAAGACGGAGCGAACGGCGTGGCGCTGAGCTTCGCCGGAGATGAGCGCGTTCATGTTCCCGCCTCGCAGGTTTCCGCCGTCGTCGACACGACAAGCGCCGGCGACAGCTTCAACGGCTCCTTCCTCGCCCGTCTTGCCAGCGGCGACAGTCCGGCGGCCGCCGCGGCCTTCGCCGCCCGAGTCGCCGCGGCGGTGATCGGGCATCATGGGGCGCTGATCGGACGGGACAAGCTGCCGGCGGGTAGCGCGCAATTCGCGTGAGGATGGCGGCAATACCCCCTCTGCCCGGCAGGGCAGAGGGGGTATTGCCCTACCCGCTTTGCGCCACCGCCTCCCGCCTGAACCCTTTGCTCGCGACCATGAGATTGCGCGTATACGCCTCCGCGATACGCCCGGCCACCAGATCCGCCGAGGTAAGCCGCTCCACCACGCGGCCGTTCTGCATGACGGCCAGCCGTTCGCACATATGGGTGACGACGCCGAGATCGTGGCTCACCATGATGAAGGTCAGGCCGCGGTCGCGCCGCACCTCTTCGAGGAGGTTGAGCACTTCCGCCTGCACGGACGCATCGAGCGCCGAGGTCGGCTCGTCCAGGAGCAGGATCGAGGGCTCCAGGATAAGCGCGCGTGCGATCGCGATGCGCTGGCGCTGTCCGCCGGAGAGCTGATGCGGATAGCGGAAGCGGAAACTTGAACCAAGGCCCACCTCGTCCAGGGCCTTCAGGATGCGGCGCTCGCTGTCGCCGATACCGTGGATCGCCAGAGGCTCCATCAGCTGCCGGTCGACCGTCTGGCGCGGATGCAGCGAACCGTAAGGATCCTGGAACACCATTTGCACCGCCCGATAAAAGGCCTTGTCACGACGCGTCCCACGAACCTCGCGGCCCGAAACGCGGATCGCGCCTTTGCTTGCGCCAGTGAGGCCGGCGACGGCGCGCAACAGGGTGGACTTTCCCGAGCCGGACTCGCCGACGAGCCCGAAGGATTCCCCCTTCCCTACATCCACGCTGACGGCATCGAGTGCTTTGAACTCGTCGAAGACGACGCTCAGATTTTCGACGGATACGGCCTCGGTCATAGTGCCCACTCCGGCTTGCGGTCGAGCACCGGCAATGGATGACGATCCGCCCCGATCACCGGCATGCAGTTCAGCAGACCCTGGGTATAGGGGTGCTTTGCCTTGCCGAGCTCCGATGCGGCGATCTCCTCGACGATCTTTCCCGCATACATCACGAGAACGCGGTCGCAGAAGGACGAAACGAGGCGCAGGTCATGCGAGACGAAAATCAGTCCCATGCCGCGCTCCGCCACCAGCCGGTCGAGGATTGACAGCACCTCGAGCTGAACCGTCACGTCGAGCGCCGAGGTCGGCTCGTCCGCGATCAGGAGTTCCGGTCCGGCAACGAGCATCATAGCGATCATCGCCCGTTGCCCCATTCCGCCCGACACCTCGTGCGGATAAAGATCGAAGACGCGGGAAGCATCACGGATCTGCACCGCCGCAAGCATTTCGAGCGCCCTCTCCCGCGCCTCCGCACGGCCGATCTTCTCGTGTCGCTTCAACGTCTCGACGATCTGCCGTCCGATGCTCATCACCGGATTCAATGAATATTTCGGATCCTGCAATATCATGGCGATGCGCTTGCCGCGCAGGTCCCGCCGGCGTTTCGGGGAGGCTGAAAGAAGATCGATCCCTTCGAAGGCGAGCCGCTTCGCCGTTACTTCCGCGTGCGGAGGGGTCAGTCCCATGATGGCGCGGCCCGTCTGCGATTTACCGGAGCCGCTTTCACCGACGATGCCCAGGCGCTCGCGCGCCAGCGTGAAGGAAACGCCGCGCACCGCCTCCACGACACCGGTGCGTGTCGGGAACCGCACCCGGAGATCCTCGACAGTCAGAAGCGGACTCATTGGCCGCTCTCCCGCGGATCCAGCGCGTCGCGCAGGCCGTCTCCGAGCAGGTTGAAGCCGAGGCTTACGATCAGAATGGCGATCCCGGGCATGGTCGCAACCCACCATTGATCAAGGATGAAGCGCCGGCCGGAGGCGATCATGGCGCCCCATTCCGGCAGCGGCGGCTGGGCGCCGAGACCGAGGAAGCCGAGTCCCGCCGCCGTCAGGATGATGCCGGCCATGTCGAGCGTCACGCGTACGATGAGCGACGACATGCACATCGGCATGACATGGCGGAAGATAATGCGCAGGGGCGATGCTCCCATCAGCCGCACCGCGGCGATATAATCGGAATGGCGAACCGTCAGCGTTTCGGCCCGTGCGATGCGCGCATAGGGCGGCCAGGAGGTGATGGCGATCGCGATGACAGCATTCTCGATCCCCGGCCCGAGCGCCGCGACGAAGGCGAGCGCCAGGACGAGTTTCGGAAAGGCGAGGAAGATATCGGTGATGCGCATGAGGACCGCGTCGATCCAACCGCCGGCATAGCCCGCGACGGCGCCGACGATCAGCCCGACCGGAGCCGCGATGATTGCGACGAGCAGGACGACGAGGAGCGTCAGCCGCGAGCCGTGGATCAGCCGGGACAAAATATCACGGCCTTGATCATCCGTGCCGAGCAGGTAGCCTTCGCTGCCGGGTGGAAGAAGCCGCGCGCCGGCAAGATTTCCGATGACCGGATTATAGGGCGCCAGTGCATCGGCAAAGATGGCAACGAAGATCAGCGCCAGCAGAATGCACAGGCCGAGCACCGCAAGCCGGTTGGCGGAGAAGCGCCGCCAGGTCATATAGGCGCGGCCGAGCCGGGCCTGGGTCCGCGACTGGGGGCGGTCGGAAAGCAGCCATTCGCGCCGCGACATCGGGCGTGTTTCGGGGGGTGTTTCGGGGGGGCGTGTTACGGGGGCAAGACTCATCGGGCGCGCGTCCTCGGGTCCAGCGTCCGGTAGAGAAGATCGGACAGGAGGTTGATGCCGATGAAGACCGATCCGATGATGATCGTGCCGCCGAGAACGGCGTTCATATCGGCATTCTGCAACGAATTGGTGATGTAGAGGCCGAGCCCCGGCCAGGCGAACACCGTCTCGGTCAGAACCGACCCTTCGAGGAGACCGGCATAGGACAAGGCGATCACCGTCACCAGCGGCACCGCTGCGTTGCGTAGCGCATGAGACCAGATGATTCGCGCCTCCGAAAGGCCTTTGGCGCGTGCCGCGACGATATATTCCTGCTGCAGCTCGTTCAGCATAAAGCTGCGGGTCATGCGGCTGATATAGGCGAGCGAAAAGTAACCGAGCAGCGAGGCCGGCAGGATGATGTGGCGGAAAACGTCGCGGAAAACGTCCCATTGCCCCTGCCAGGCCGAGTCGAGGAGGTAGAAACCGGTGGCGGGCGTGAAGCTGTATTCGTAGACGATGTCGATGCGGCCGGGATAGGCGACCCATTGAAGCCGGGCATAGAAGACCAGCAGCGCCAGGAGTGCCAGCCAGAAGATCGGCACGGAATAGCCGACGAGGCCGATGACGCGAACGATCTGGTCGACGATACTGCCGCGTTTGACAGCGGCGAGAACGCCGAGAGGCACGCCGATGAATGCACCGATCAGCGTTCCAAGCGTCGCGAGTTCCATGGTCGCCGGAAAGACGCGGCGTATGTCCGCCATGACCGGGTTCGTGGTCAGCACCGAAGTCCCGAAATCGCCGGTGAATGCTTGCCGGCAGTAGATGAAGAACTGCTGGTAGAGAGGCAGGTTGAGACCCATCGCTTCACGTGTGCGCTCGACGACATGATTCGGCGCGCGGTCGCCGAGCACGGCAAGCACCGGATCGATCGGGATGACGCGGCCGATGAAAAAGGTGACGGCGAGAAGGCCGAGATAGGTGGTTGCCACGACGACGAGAAACTGCAGCGCGGCGACAAACGCCTTCCGGGAACGGGCGCGCCGGCGCCCGCTCATTGGTTCTGTTCCGATGATGCTCAAGGGAACGGTCCTTTCGACTATTCCTTGGAGACGTTCCAGACGTAGTTGGTGTCGAAGCTCGGCCCGAGCTTGAAGCCCTCGACATTGCCGCGCAACCCGGCGACCTCTGTCTGCTGGAAGATGACGCCGAAAGGACTGTCCTCGAGCACCGTTTTCTGCAGCTCCTTGTAGATCTCGGCGCGCTTTGTGCTGTCGCGTTCGAGGAGCGCGTCCTTGGTCTTCTTGCTGAGTTCCGGAACGTCCCAGGCGTTGCGCCAGGCGAGCGTCTTGTTCGTGCCTTCGTCGGAATTGTCCGGATTGTTGGTGAAGGTATCGGCATTGGAGTGCGGATCGAAATAATCCATGCCCCACTGGCCGATATACATGTCGTGATTGCGGGCGCGGTACTTGGTCAGGGTCTGCTTGCCGTCCCCTGGAATAATTTCGAGCTTCACGCCCGCCTGCCCCAGCGTCTGCTGGAAGGATTCGGCAATGCCGGTGACCGGCTGGGTATTACGCACATCCATCGTAACGGTGAAGCCGTCCGGATAGCCGGCCTTCGCCAGCAGTTCCTTCGCCTTGGCTACGTCGAAGGTGTAGGGGTTCTCGTCGACGGCACCCAGCACACCCTTCGGCAGGAAGCTCTGGTGAATCTCGCCGATGCCCTTGATCAGGGTCGAGCCAATCGCGTCGTAATCGACAAGATACTTGAACGCCTGCTGTACCTCGGGTTTTGCGAGCTTTTCGTTCTTCTGATTGAGGCTGATATAGTAGACCGTTCCCTTCGGGGCGCTGGCCGTCGCCAGATCGGCATTCTTGCCGACTGCGTCGTAGTCGCCGGGCTCGAGGTTGCGCGCGACATCGATGTCGCCGGCTTCAAGCGCGAGCCGCTGACCCGAGCTTTCCTTCATGTGACGGTAGATGACGCGGGCGAGTTTCGCCGGTTCGCCATAATAATTGTCGTTGCGTTCCAGCACCACGACTTCATTGGCGCGCCACTCGCGCAGCTTGAACGGACCGGAACCGGCATAACCCGTCTTCAGCCACTCATTGCCGAAGTCGTTGTCATACTTGTACTCGTCGCTCGGCGACACGGATTTCACATGTTCGAGCACGAGCTTCTTGTCGACTACGGAAGCAACCGTCGCGGTCAGACAGTTCAAGACGAAACTCGGCGCGTAGGGCTGGTCGACCGTGAAAACAAAGGTCTCCGGGTCGGCGGCCTTCGCCTTTTCCGTGACATTGTCCCCGGTAAGGCCGAACTGGGTGAGGATGAAGGCCGGGCTCTTGTCGAGCTTGACGGCACGTTCGAACGAATAGGCGACGTCCTCGGCGGTGATCGGATTGCCGGATGCGAATTTCATTCCCGGCTTGAGCTTGAACGTATAGGTCAGGCCGTCATCCGAGACCGTCCAGCTTTCCGCAAGATCGCCTACGACCTTGGAGGTATCGTTGAGATCGAGCCTCACGAGCAGGCTGTAGGTATTGCTCGTCATCTCGGCGGTCGAAAGCTCGAAGGCTTCGCCGGGATCCATGGTGATGATGTCGTCGAATGCGAAACCCTCGACCAGCGTGTCCTTCGGCGTTTCCGCGAAGGCCGGCTGAGCCGCGCCCATCGCCATGGCGAGGGCCGCCGAGGCGGCGAGAATTCGAAAACGTCCATTGAGCTTGTGCATCATATTGCGCTTCCCTCTTTTAACCCTTCTCGGGCTCTTCTTCATGATGATCAGGCGGGCTCGTGCCAGGCCTGTCCCAGAACTCTCAACCAGTTCTCCCGGCATATTTTCGCCAGTTCGGCGTCACCATATCCGGCGTCCATCAGCGCGGCAACGAGCTTCTGATTTCCCGCGGCGTCGGCAATTTCCTCCGGGATGGTCGCGCCGTCGAAGTCCGATCCAAGTGCCACGCAATCGACGCCAAGGCGCTCGACGAGATAGTCGACATGGCGCACCATGTCGGAAAGCAGGGTCGACGCGTTTTCCTGCCCGTCCGGGCGCAGCATCGTCGTCGCGTAATTGAGGCCGACGAGCCCGCGGCTCTCTCTGATCGCATCGAGCTGCCTGTCGGTCAAATTGCGCGCGACGGGCGTCAGCGCATGAGCATTGGAGTGGCTGGCGACCAGCGGTTGGTCGGTCGTCTTGGCGACGTCCCAGAAGCCTTGCTCCGTGATGTGAGCCAGATCGATCAGAATGCCGAGCCGATTGCAGGCGCGCACGAGCTCGAAGCCGGCTTCTGTCAGGCCTGGACCCGTGTCAGGCGACATCGGATAGGCGAAGGGAACGCCGTGACCGAACACGTTGTGACGGCTCCAAACGGGACCCAGTGAACGAAGCCCCGCGGCGTGGAACGTCTCGAGCGCGGCAAGATCGGGTCCGATCGCCTCGCAGCCCTCCATGTGCAGGACGGCAGCGAACACCTCGACCGCCATCGCCGCACGTATCTCGCCAACGGAACGACAAAGCCGCCAGGCGCCGGCACGGTCGAGCTTGATCGCAATATCGGCAAGTTCCATGGCGGTTGCGAGCGATGGCAGGTGGTCGAGCGGCGCCGCCATAGGCGTCGCGTAATGGCCATTCTCATCCGGTGTCTTGAGTACGAGATCGCCGGATGGAACGTAAATCGCACAAAGTCCGCCTGAAAGCCCTCCCGCCTTGGCGCGCCCTGCATCGATGTGGCCCTTGTCCGTGCCCTCCAGAAACTCCACGACCGGATCGGCACCGCCGCGCGCATGCTGCCAGAGGCGCAAAAGTACATCGTTGTGGCCGTCGAAAACCGCCTGCATTCCCAAGTTTTCCTTCGTATATCAAGGGGATCGGAATGGATGTCGCCTCGTCCCGTCCGGACGAGAGGAAGCGCGATGCTATTGAAGCGCGCCGCGCATTTCAATGAATATCCGGGAACATCCGTGGACAGGCTGTAGTGAAAAATTGCAGGGAGACTTCCGCCGCGCGCAGAAATGCGGAGGGCGCGAGGCGTTCAATGGAACGTCGACTTGGAGAAGAGGTTGAGCACCAGCACCCCGGCAATGATGAGCGCCAGTCCGAGCACCGCCGGCAGATCGAGCTTCTGGCCGAAGACGACGTAGCCCGCAATCGAAATCAGCACGATTCCGAGGCCGCTCCAGAGCGCATAGGCGATCCCGACGGGGATGTAGCGGAGCGCATAGGACAGGAAGAAGAAGGCGACGGCATAACAGAACACCATGAGCAAGGTGGGCGTCAGCCGCGTGAAGTGTTGCGCCGCCTGCATGGCCGAGGTGCCGAGGACTTCGAAGACGATTGCGATCACCAGAACGGTGTAGAGCGTAGCGGGGTTCACGGGAACGTCTCCGATTGAGATTGCAGATGGAAAGCTTCGCCCTTCACTCCAGCGAAAGCGCGTTGAGCCTCTGAAGCAGTGTCGCCCGCGTCGGACGATCGATGTCATGGCTGCCCATCAGATCCGCCAGCCAGATCCCATCGGCGGCGAAACGGGCGAGCAGGCAATTGGCCGAACCGTCCGTGGCGGCGAATTCCGCCGTACGGCGCGCCACCCATTCGCGCCAGCGAGCTTTCAAATGCGGTTCAGCAAGGAGCGCGATGGTCAGCACCTGCCAGCCTTGCGCCTCGGCCTCCGCATCGAGTGCGAAACAGACGCCGAGATAGGCGCGCGTGAAGCGTCCTTTTTCGATTTCGTCCCTCGCCATCGCCTCATCGATTGCATTATCGAAGCGCGCAACGAGATCATCGAAGAGCCCGTCGAGCAGGGCCGACTTGTTCGGGAAATGGTGCAACAGCCCACCCTTGCTGACACCGGCTGCGTGCGACACGGCATCGAGGGTCAAGGCGGCGATTCCCTGCTCGAGTGACAGCCGAGCTGCGACCTCCAGCAATTGCCGGCGGACGCGCTGCGGTTGCTTCTTCCTGGAGTGGGCGTTTGTCATGCTTCATAAACATACCGTCTGGACGGTTTGTCAAACAATTTCGTCAGAGCCGCGCCGAAAAGCCGCAAGCGAGAGAATGGCACGCCATTGCCCGCCCCTGTCGCGCGCTGTACCAGATCTCGATCGAGGAATATGACCATGACGGAACCGAAAACGACGACGCTATATGAGGCGATCGGTGGCGACCCCATCGTCCGCGCGCTGACGCAGCGCTTCTACGCGTTGATGGACAGTCTGCCGGAGGCGGCGCGCTGCCGCGCCATCCATCCGCCGGATCTGACCGGCAGTGAGGAAAAGTTCTACGAATATCTGACCGGCTGGCTCGGCGGGCCGCCGATCTATGTGCAAAAGCGAGGCCATCCGATGCTGCGCCGCCGGCACTTCATCGCCGGGATCGGGCCCGCCGAGCGCGATGAGTGGCTTCTCTGCTTTACCCGTGCGCTCGAGGAAACTGTCCTCGACCCCGACCTCAGGGGGATCATCCTCGAGCCGATCACCCGCCTCGCCGATCACATGCAGAACAAGGAATAGCCTTGATGTCGAACAGAGGACTGCGCTCGACCATGCTTTTCGTCGCCGGCCTCATGGGCCTGTTCGGAGTCGCGAGTGCCGCCGCGGCTTCGCATGGCACGGATCCGCGGCTTCTCGGCGGTGCGTCGGCCATGTGCCTGGCGCACGCGCCGGCGCTCCTCGCGCTTTATGCCGGATGGGCGCATTTCCGTACGGCCGCCATCGCCGCCTTGCTTCTGGCTGCGGGCACGGCACTCTTCGCGGCGGATCTCACCATGCGCCATTTCTCGGGCAACGGCCTCTTCCCAATGTCGGCGCCTATCGGGGGCGTGACGATGATGGCCGGCTGGCTTGTTGTCGCGCTTGGGGCATTCCTGCCGCGAAAGAGCGATTGAAGTGGTCCGCTAATCACATCGCATTTTGCTTCTTAGGGCAGAGAGCACGCCGTTTCTCGGTGACTCCGCCTGGTGAGACTGGATGCGTAGATCAGGCGCCCTCGACGACTGTATAGCCTTCAAATTTCGGCGGGCCGAGATACATCGCCTTGTTGTCTCCCGCGTTTCGATGCGCTGCCCGGAAATTGTCCGATTTTGTCCAGGCGACAAAAGCATCCTTTGTCTTCCAGACCGATTTGGAGATAAAAGGCGTGTAGCCTTCGTCCGGTACGCTGTCGCCGCGCAGCAGATGAAATTCGATGAAGTCGGGCATCTCCGAGAGAGACGAGTCGCGCGCCTTCCAGACAGCGTCGAAGGCCTCCTCCTGACCGGCTGCGACATGGAAGCGGTTCATGGCGAAATACATGTCGTTAGCTTTCCTGTACCTTCACTTCGGAGCCTGCCGTTTCCGGGTCCGGCTGGGCGATCGATCGCGGAAACGGCAGGATAGCTCCCTCGCCGGACGACGCAAGGCCGAGCGGATCCCTCGCCGGCGGACGCGCCTGCCAGGCGGGAAACTCGGTCACGTTCGCGTTTTCCTCCAGCATGCGCGCCCTGTTTGTCAGAAGCTCGTACAGTTCGGGAACCAGGCCGTCGCCGAATTGGGAGGCAAGCTTATGGAGGCCTATCATGGTCATCTGATCGGGACCTTCGTCATACATCCGCAATACTCCTTGCGAGGGCCCGGCGGAAAAGACGCCTGCCACCGCTCATCAAAGGATCAGTTCTCGTTGCCGTTGCCTGTCAGGTCCTGAAGCGCCCGCTCGAGGCTCGACTTCGAGCCGTTGCGCAAGGGCACGAAGGCCTTGCCCCACTTCTTGCAGCCCGTCTTCACGCGAAGGCACGCATCATGGCTGATACAGTCGATAGGGCAGAACACGCAGTCGACCGAGGGCAGCACACGATCGATGCGCGATACCGCCTCTCGTAAACCGCCGTCGTGGTGGATGAGTTCCGCACCGTAGGAACTGGCGATCTGGCGCAGATGCGCCACCTGGCAGTCGCGGCCGCCCACATAGAGAAAGCTGCGGCCCTCGAGCGTCACCTTGCCCGCATCCTGGCCGGCATTCGCTTGCGGCGCGTTCGCCGCACCCCTTGCTTTGCCCTTGCCGCCCTTGCCTGCATTCTGGTGCCGCTTGCCGCGCATCCGTCGTCTCCGTCTCGCTCCGCGAACGTCGGCCTCGCCGACAATCGCCAATCAGAATTGACACACACCGAACGGTTGCGTGACGGCTGCAACCTATTAAACTTGATAGAAGTAGTAAAGTATAAACATGAGTGTTTTCATCATATTTTCGACGCCACAATGATCGACGCCTGTCGACAAACCAGCATCCGCCGCGAGGCGCGTGCGGACTGGCCTCAGGGTTCCAGGCGAAGGTACCGGCACCCTCGCATCGCGATCTCAAATCATTCAAGGCCGCCTTATCGCTTGCGCCAGTTGGCGCAGGCGGACCTTACAGCGGCAATTCACCGAGTGAATGCCACCGGAATGTTGAACTCCCATCTGTCGCGGCCCGCACCGGCTGGGATGGCTGGGAATGGTGCAGCTCGACGTACTGTTTCCAACGCCGCCTGATCGAGGACGGGCGAACCAGCGCTCTTCGTGATCCCGACACTTGCCACCCCACCACCGGAAGTTACAGTAAAACTGACATGAGCGACGCCGCGCAGTCCCTGTCGCTTGGCGGCCGAGGGATAGCGTATGGCGCGGGTGAGCTTCCTTCGTACCTTGCCGGGATAATTCGACACGGCGGCATTGCCGATTTCCTGCGACCCACCCCGTTTTTCTCCGCTGGCAGCCGCCGCCCTGGCATTTTCTACACCATCGCTTTTGCCCTTGTTCTGCGTTTTCGCCTGCTTGCCGCCATCTCCCGCCTTTTTTCGCGCGACCTTCTTTTTCTTTACCGGCTCCTTCTTTGGTTCCGGCTTCTCGACCTCCGGCTGTACGACTTTTGGCAGTTCGGGTTTCTCTTCCGGAATGACGGTCTCGACCGGAGCCACGCTGGCGATCACCGCAGCGTCATCGGCCTTGGTCACCGGTACTTCTTCGGCTGGAAGGATCACGTCCGCTTCCGTCGGCGTCATCTCGGACGGCTGTGCCGAGACAGCTTCGGTCGGCGCAGGCTCCACGGCTTCGACCACCTCTTCCGTCGCCTCGGCCTCGGTCGGCGTAAGTTCCTCGGGCGTCTCTTCAGTCGGCTCCACCACGTCGGAGGGATCACCTGCCTGAACCGTGTCTTCGAAGGCATTCCCGAGCAGCGACACTTCGACGGACGAACCGCCCGCGACGAGCACTTCCTCCTTCTCGTTCTCGGGCGCAAGGAACATCGCCCCGCCGGCATGCGCCAGCAGGGAAAGGCCGATCGCGGCTGCCCATTTCACCATGTGCTTCATTTGACTTGCCTTCCGCCGGCGCTTTCCGGGACGCGGACGTCAGCCTTTCGAGCTCAGCCCTTGAGTTCGACGTCCGATTTCGATCCGGTCTTCAAGCCCGTCATGCAGGCGCCCTTGTCGACGCCTTCGCCGATGCAGGCCGGAGCATCGTTGATCAGCAGGCTCTGTACCGCATCACACTTCGTTCCCGCCAGATCGAACTGCCTGACTTTCGTCTTGCCGGCGGGAAGGTCCCTGAAGTCGAGGACAGCCATGCGCTCGACCAAACCCTTTTTATCGAAGAGGACGAATTCAAACGACACTTTCGAAAGCGACCGGGTAAGCGCATTACCGGCGACGAAGGTTAGCTTGCACCCCTTTTCCGATGGCGCGATTTCGTTGAGCTCAATCGAAAGGCCTGCGGGCGGGGCAGCATTCTGCGCTCCCGCTGCCCCTGCCGCGAAGAGAGCCGCAAAGGCCGCAAAAGCGAAACGGGAAAAGTAATTCATCGTAACACCACTCGCTGTCCGCGCGCCGGCCGGCCCGGGAGGCGCAACCGCGCGATTCCTAACTTGACCGCAACAATCCGGTATTGCGTCCATAAAGAAATATGAGTAATGAAGTCAAGATACTAAATGAATAAAGGCAGGCTCAATGGACGCGGCGGCAGCCTCGTCTGCGGCTTGCGAACCGGCAGAACCGTGATACCGAACGACACCGACAGCGAACGATCCCCGCAGGCGGCGGCACCCGTCGACCGCACCCAACGGATCGTCGAGAGCCGCGACCTTTTCCGTGGCCAGAGCGAGATTCTTATTTCCCACGACGGAGCGATCTACCGGATGAAGATCACCCGCCAGGGCAAGCTGATTCTGAACAAATAGCGAGATGACGATGACTGAGAGCATGCGCCCCACCCCTGCTGAAATCCGTGCCTATCGCGCTGAAAATCCCAAGCTTCGCGAGCGCGACATTGCTGCGCAGCTCGGCATTTCGGAGGCAGCGCTGGTCGCTGCCGAATGCGGTCTCACCGCCATCCGAATCGAATCCAGCGCCAACCGCTTCCTTGAACGCGCCGAAGAGCTGGGCGAGGTCCTTGCGCTGACCCGCAATGAAAGCGCCGTCCACGAAAAGGTCGGACTCTACGAGAACGTAAAGCAGGGGCACGCCGCGACGCTGGTACTTGGGTCCGAAATCGACCTGCGCGTCTTCCCTGGCGCCTGGGAACACGGCTTCGCCGTGACAAAAACCGATGCCAAGGGGGAGGTTCGCCGCAGCCTGCAGTTTTTCGACAAATGGGGCAACGCGGTGCACAAGGTCCACTTGCGCCCTGCATCGAATCTCGCGGCCTACGAGAAGCTTGTTGAAGACCTTCGCCTTGACGACCAATCGCAAGACTTCATTGCCGATCCAGGCGCGCCTGCAAACGACGACGTGACCGATGACTCGGTCGATACGGCAGAGCTGCGCGATCGCTGGTCGAAGCTCACCGACACGCATCAGTTCCCGGGCATGCTGAGAAAGCTCAAGGTCGGTCGGCGCCGGGCGCTGCATTCGATCGGCGACGACTTCGCCTGGCGCCTCGACACCGCCAGCGTCGAAACGATGATGCGCAGTGCCGCAGAAACGGCGCTGCCGATCATGTGCTTCGTAGGCAATCGCGGGGTCATCCAGATCCACTCCGGTCCGGTCGTGAAGATCGGGACGATGGGGCCGTGGCTGAACGTCATGGACGAAACCTTCCATCTGCATCTGCGCACCGACCACATCACCGAACTGTGGGCCGTGCGCAAGCCGACGGCGGACGGACATGTGACATCCGTCGAGGGGCTCGACGCCAAGGGCGAGATGATCATTCAGTTCTTCGGAAAGCGGAAGGAAGGGTCCTCGGAAAGGGCCGAATGGCGCAGCCTGGCCGAGGGACTGCCGCGTCTGAAGACCGTCGTCGCGGCCTGATGGCTCCGCCCGTCGGTGGGCGGCTTCCCCATGACGATAGGTCCGCAATCGCGAGCGTGATTGGTTACAACGAGATAGGGCGGGATGCGGGCGGAAACCGCATGCTTTTCATCCCGCTCCGGATCCAAAGGAAGTGATGATGAACGGCTCCTCTATCCGCCGACTTCGGCGTTGGGAAATGGCATTGGCGGCTTTCGCGCTGTCGGCTCCCTTCGTGCTGCCCTCGCTGGCGCCCGGGGCCCCGCCGTTCCTGCGCCCGGCCATGGCCGAAGTGCTCGAAAAGCCGGATGCCTCCCGCGTCGTCTCGGTGGGCGGGGCTATCACCGAAATCATCTACGCGCTCGGCGAGGAGAACCGCCTCGTCGGCCGCGATTCCACCAGCACCTATCCGCCAGCCGCAACGAAACTGCCGGATGTCGGCTACATGCGGCAACTGGCTCCCGAGGGCATCCTCTCCGTCAACCCGACGGCGATCGTCGCGGTCGAGGGCAGCGGTCCGCCGGAAGCGCTGGCCGTGCTGAAAGAAGCGAACATTCCCTTCACCAGCGTCCCCGAGACATATGACAGGGACGGTATCGTCAATAAGATCCGCGCGGTCGGAGCCTTCCTCGGCGTGCGGGAAAAGGCCGAGACGCTTGCAGCATCCGTAGAGAAGGATCTTGCCGTCGCCATATCGGAAAGCGCTGCTCGTCCGGCAGGCGAGCGAAAACGCGTCCTCTTCATTTTGAGCACGCAAGGAGGCAAGATTCTCGCTTCCGGTACGGGCACCGCCGCCGCGGGCATCATTGAGCTTGCCGGCGCGGTAAACGCCGCAGGCACCTTCCCCGGCTACAAGGCGCTGACCGAAGAAGCGGTCATCGAGGCCAAGCCCGACGTGATCCTGATGATGAACCGAGGCGGAAGCCACGCCGCCGGGTCCGACGATCTCTTCGGCCTTCCGGCGCTCAGCCTGACGCCAGCGGCGAAGAACAAGGCCCTGATCCGCATGGACGGACTGCATCTGCTCGGTTTCGGCCCTCGCACGGCAGGCGCGATCCGCGAATTGAATGCCGCGATCTACGGAAAGAAGACCAATGCCTCCCAGTAAGGCCATGGGCAACGGGGTCGTGGAAAGTCCGATGCGCAAGCCCGCTTTCGCAGCTCGCGTCGTCCGCGACTGGCGCAGCGGGGACCGGGCAGGCCTGGCGCGCTGCCTGATCGTCGTCCTGACTCTGCTTGCGGTGGCGACGTTCACGACCTCCATCACCACCGGCGCAGCGGACGCCTCGCTTGCCAATATCCTTCGATGGCTCACCGGCGAGGCCGATCAGGCGATGAGCGCACGCGACCGCATCATCATCCTCGATATCCGCCTGCCCCGCGCCGTGCTCGGGATGCTCGTCGGCGCATCGCTCGCAGTGTCGGGCGTGGTAATGCAGGGCCTCTTCCGCAATCCGCTGGCCGATCCCGGCCTCGTCGGCGTCTCCTCCGGCGCAAGCCTCGGCGCGGTGCTGCTGATCGTGCTCGGCGACGTCGCCTTCGGCCCGCTGTTCGCGGTTCTGGGCTTCTATGCCCTCCCCTTCGGCGCCTTTCTGGGCGGGCTTGCCACGACGCTGCTGCTTTACCGGATCGCGACCCGCGGCGGCCAGACATCGGTCGCAACGATGCTGCTTGCCGGCATCGCCCTCGGTGCGCTTGCCGGCGCGGTCACCGGGGTGCTCGTCTTCATCGCCGACGACAAACAATTGCGCGATCTCACCTTCTGGGGTCTTGGATCGCTGGCGGGCGCCAATTGGACCAAGATCGCCGCCGCCGGACCGATCATCCTCGTGTCGCTGGCAGTCGTCCCGTTCCTGGCACGCGGCCTAAACGCCATCACCCTCGGCGAAGCCGCGGCGTACCACATGGGCATCCCGGTGCAGCGCCTGAAAAACATCGCCGTCTTCAGCGTCGCCGGAGCGACCGGCGCCTCGGTTGCGGTCAGCGGCGGCATCGGCTTCGTCGGCATCGTCGTTCCGCATCTCCTGCGGCTGGTGATCGGCCCGGATCATCGCTACCTGCTGCCGGCATCCGCCCTCCTTGGAGGCACGTTGCTGATCTTCGCCGACATGCTCGCCCGCACCATCGTGTCGCCGGCGGAACTGCCGATCGGCATCATCACCGCCTTCGTCGGAGCGCCGTTCTTCCTATGGGTCCTGCTGCGGGGCCGATCGAATATAGGACTTTGACTGCAGCCATGATCAGAGCATTCGACATTTCCGTCCGCCTTGCGGGAAGGCAGGTCCTCCACGGCATCTCCTTCGACGCCGCTCCCGGAGCCATGACGGCGATCGTCGGCCCGAACGGGTCGGGAAAGACCACAACTTTGAAGGCGATCTCGGGCGAGCTCACGCCTTCGGCCGGGAAGGTCACCATCAACGGTCGTGACCTCGCAGGACTCAAACCATGGGAGCTTGCGCTGCAACGCGGCGTTCTGCCGCAATCGATGGTCATCTCCTTCCCGTTCACCGTCCGCGAAATCGTACGCCTCGGCCTGATGGCGAATAGCGGCGAAGCCTCCGCCCACGACAGGATTGCCGACGAGGCGCTCGAGGCGGTCGATCTTGCAGGGTTTTCCGGGCGCTTCTATCAGGAGCTATCGGGCGGAGAACAACAGCGGGTCCAGCTCGCACGCGTCCTCTGCCAGATATCGGCCCCCGTTGCCGGCGGCGAGCCGCGCTATCTCCTGCTCGATGAGCCGGTATCGAGCCTCGACATCCGCCACCAGCTCACGATCATGCGGCTGGCACGCCAGTTCTGCGCCGAAGGCGGTGGTGTCATTGCAGTGATGCACGACCTTAACCTTACATCGATGTTTGCCGATCAGATCATAATGATGAAAGCCGGCCGCATCCGGGCGCGCGGAGCGCCGAAAGATGTTCTGACCGACGAGACCATGGAAGCGGTGTTCGGCTGCCGAATGCGCGTGAGTGTCGCCCCGGCACACGACATCCCCTTCGTGCTGCCGCAGTCCGCCGCGATCTGAGATCCTGCCCGGCAAGGGCCTCGACCCGGCAACGTCAGGATTTAGCGAAACAAATTCCTCCCTCATGCGTTGATCCCGATGCCGGCGCATATACCGCCCCGGCCGGCGGGTCGGGAGCGTGCCTCCGTCAGCCGACTCGCATGACCCATCACCTGCCGGCCGTCTCGCGCCGGCGCACCAGCGAGGGAGAAGACAGATGGCGACAGGCATGTTCTCAGGTTCGGGCAGCCGCAAGCGCAACGGAAGCGCGATCGATCCATCCGTGGAGGAACAACTCAACGAAATTCGCGAAGACATCGCGCAGCTCATGGCCGTGCTTGCCGATCGCGGGGCGGCAGCTTCGCGTGACGCAAAAGCCAAAGCGCGTGGCGCCCGTGACCAGGCCGAAACCGATCTGCAGGGCCTGTTGGAAAGCGGCGAGCAGATGCTCTCCGACTTGCGCGGCCGCTATGCGGATACGGAAAGGGAGGTCCGTCGGACGATACGCGAGCATCCTCTTGCGACTCTCGGTACCGCAGCCGTTATCGGCCTCATCGCAGCCGCCTTGCTGCGCCGATAAGGCCAGGCACTGCGCTGACCGGGTATGAAGGGGAGTTATTTTATGGGGACACTCGGGACCGTCCTGTCGGCGCTGCTTGCGTTCGACGCTGCCGCGGCGGCTTCGCGCTATAAGCGCAACGTCATCCTGTGGGCCATCATCGCCGTGCTTCTCGGCACCGCCTATGTCTTCGCACTGATCGCCATTGCCCTGTTACTCTCCGAACACTATTCGCCGGTCGCCGCCGCGCTGATGGTCACCGCCGCCCTGGTGGTGACCGCTCTGGCCGTCATCGGCGTGATGGCGGGGCTTAACGCCCGCGACCGGCGCCTTGCCGACGAGCGCCGGCGGCGTTCGGCAATGCGAACGAATCTCGCCCTCGTTGCCGTGACAAGCATTCTGCGCAAACAGCCCCTGCTGGGCGCTGCAACGGGCATTGCCGTGGCTGCACTTTTCGGACTCAGCCGAGGGCGTAAACGCGGCGATGACGGATAGTTCGGAGCTGCCAGCATGCACCTTTGCCCTGCTTGCGGAGAGAAGGTTCCGGCAGCCGGATAACCGCAATTCAACCGAACTCGATCAAAGCGGCAGCCGGATCAACGCGGTGACTCCCGCCGGCAGATATTCTACCTTGACCGAGCTGCCGATGATCTTGTCGAGGCTGCGTTCGATCAGGATAGATCCGAAACCGCGGCGGCGCGGCTCGCGAATCGGGGGGCCGCCCACTTCAGTCCAGGTCAGATGCAACACGGATTCTCCGTCCTCGATTAAGCGGCGGGCCGTCAGCACGATTTTTCCCGTCGGCAGCGAGAGAGCGCCGTATTTTACGGCATTGGTCGCCAGTTCGTGCAGAACCAGCCCGAGCCCCACGGCCTGGTCCGGACCAAGCAGGATCTCATCCTTGTGCAATTCGATCTGTTGGGAGTAATCGCTGACATAGGGCAGCAACTGTTTCGAAATCAGTTCGGACAGGTGGATCGTGCCCCATTCGTAATCGGAAAGGAGCCCATGCGCCTCGGAGATCGCCTGAAGCCTGCCGGCGAAGGCGGTCATGAATTCGGCCGGGTCGCTCGTCTGGCGAAGCGTCTGGCGGGCGAGTGACTGGAGCATTGCCAGCGTGTTCTTGACCCGGTGGTTCAGTTCCTTCAGCAGCAGCCGCGTGCGGTTCACCGACGCCTGCTGCTCCGAAACATCGATCGTCATGCCGAGAAAGCTCAAGGGTGCACCCTTGCTGTCGCGGTCGTGCACACGGCCGCGGCCAAGCAGCCACCTTCCATTGGTGCCGATGCGAAACATGCCGTCATATTCCTCATTGGCAGCCATCGCCTGGCGAAGTTTCGAGAAGGTCGGCATGCGATCGTCGGGATGGATGGCGGAAAATATGGCCTTGGCGCCAACGGTGCGTTCTGGCGGAAGGCCGAACATGCGCATCATTGCGCCGTTGCCCGAAACCGTGCCGGCCCGAATGTCCCAGAGCCAGCTGCCGACATTGGCCGCATCGAGCGCCATGGCAAGCCGCTGCTCTTCGCGGGAAAGCGCGGCCTCCTTGAGCGCACGCCGGCGTGTTTCGTCCTTCAGTTTGAACAGCGAGGCGGCGACGCCTGCGATGCGCTGCAGCTCGCCTTGCTGCTTGACGGATATCTCGAAACGGGGAGCGACGTCGACGACCGCGACTGTTCCTATCGCCTGCCCGTCCAGAATGATCGGGGCGCCCGCATAGAAGCGCACGGAGGGCGGGCCGGCGACCGCCCGACGCTGTCTGAACGCCGGGTGGCGAGAGGCATCGAGCACGACAAAGGCGCCGTCGCCTTCTGCGATCGTATGGACGCAGAACGACTCACGAACGTGCAGCCGCGTTTCCGCCGTGCCGACGGAAGCCTTGAACCACTGCCATTCGTGGTCCACGAGGGTGATGAGGGCGACCGGCGCATCGAAAAGGCTGGCCGCAAGCCCCGCAAGCCCGTCGAAATCCCCGTCTGGGATCGACATGTCCGGCACCGCGGCCTGAAGAACGCCGAGCCGTTCCGGCGCATCGAGCACCTGCGCTACGGCTGGGAGCATCGCCTCTGTCTTTTCATGCATCCGGCCTGAACTCCAACTCGCACAGGCACCCAAATTGAGCTCCGCCGTGTGCTTTCGTCGATCGGAGCCGGTCCAATGATGAAAACATACAGCAAATTGGAGCAATATGGCGACTACGCTCAGCAGTTCGCGCGCGGCGCCGGCGAAATCTCCGATTTATTATTCGAACTACCGCCTGCGGCGCCAGGTATGATCCGGCACCCCTTTACCGCATGACAGCCGCTTTATGGGCCAGGCGGGCCCAATCAGGAAACGAAGGCGCGCGAAGTAATGGGTGCTGAAGTCTCGTCCGGCCCATAATCGTTTTCTCCTCTGACCTGGAGAATTTCCTGCAGCCGCTGGCGCGCCCGGTTGACGCGGCTCTTGATCGTTCCAAGAGCACAGCCGCAGATCGTGGCCGCCTCCTCATAGGAGAAGCCCGAGGCCCCTACAAGAATGATCGCTTCGCGCTGGTCAGGCGGCAACTGGTCGAGCGCGCGGCGGAAATCCTGCAGATCGAGCGAGCCGTACTGCTCCGGGTGATGGGCAAGCGTTTCCGTCAAATGACCGTCGCTGTCCTGCACCTCACGCCCACGCTTGCGCATCTGGCTGTAAAGCTCGTTGCGCAGGATCGTGAATAGCCACGCCTTCATATTGGTGCCGATCTGAAAATGGTCCTGCTTCGCCCAGGCCTTCATAATCGTGTCCTGCACGAGGTCATCGGCGCGGTCGTGCCGTCCGATCAGCGACATTGCGAAGGCGCGCAGGCTCGGCAGCGCGGCAAGCATCTCACGCTTGAACTCTTGATTTTCGGATGACATCCGGCGCTTACTCCTTGCCCTGCAGAGTCGATCGCTGTTCCGCGGCTTCCAGCTTCTCCAGTAGATCGAGAAAGCGTGCCGGTATCGCTTCCTCCTGCACTGACTGAAAGAGGGCCTTCAGCTTAACAGCAATCTGCGCATTTGGATCGTCGGAGGACGGATTTTTACCGATCATCCGCCCTGCCCCTGTCGTATATCTCATTGTTGCAATGTCGCCCTTGAAAGTTCGCCTGCTCCATAACGCCGGGAAAATTTGAAATGTTCCACAGCGGAACCTTTTTTTCGCCGGAACGTTTCCGCCACGATCCTTTTAGCCTGGATTGAGGGAGTCCTTGCATGACATTGTCCACCCGAATCGCTCCATTTCTTCCTTACCTACGCCGCTATTCCCGCGCGCTGACCGGCTCTCAGACCTCCGGAGACGCCTATGTCGCGGCCGTGCTCGAGGCGCTCATCGCCGATACCTCAATCTTTCCGGAAGCAAGCAGCGACAGGGTAGCCTTGTTCCGTCTCTTCACATCCATGTTCGGCTCGTCGTCCGTCATGGTGCCGGAGCCGGTGTCGCCCTTTGCCTGGGAGCAGCGTGCGTCGGTCAACCTCGCCGCCGTCTCGCCTCTCGCCCGTCAGGCCTTCCTGCTTGTATCGGTCGAGGGATTTACCCCACAGGAAGCCGCCGAGGTCCTCGACGTAGATGCCGCGAAACTTGCTTCCCTTCTCGACCGAGCTTCCCAGGAAATTTCGCGCCAGGTCGCCACCGATATCATGATCATCGAAGACGAACCGCTGATCGCGATCGACATCGAGCAAATGGTCGAAAGCCTCGGCCACACTGTGACGGGGATCGCCCGAACAAAAGACGAAGCCGTTGCCCTCTACGAGGCGACCAAGCCGAACATGGTACTCGCGGACATCCAACTCGCCGACGGCAGCTCGGGAATCGACGCGGTCAACGAAATCCTGCAAACGGCGGCCGTTCCGGTAATTTTCATCACCGCATTCCCCGAGCGTCTGCTGACGGGTGAACGTCCCGAGCCCACATTCCTCGTCACCAAGCCATTCAATCCGGAAATGGTGAAGGCGCTGATCAGTCAGGCATTGTTCTTCAACGAAACGACCAAGGCTGCGGCCTGAGTCGAGGGCGTAGCGTTTCCCGCTAAACAACGCTGAGGGAGAACGAAGCTAGAACAGGTCATGCTGCCCGTCGCCTCACGGACAGCATGACTGCGATCGGTGATCGGCCCATGGCAGGAACCGCCATATCATGGTTTGTCAACGATGGGCCCCGCCTTGCGGGGACGATATCCATCAAAACCGTTCGTATGTGACGCGCCAACCTTCACTGGGATCGGCTGGCAGGATAACAAGCTGATCTTCGGTTACTTGGAATTTTCGCACCAATTTCTGGCCAATGAGGTCGCGCACCAAAGACGACTCAACCGTAATGGTGAAGGTATTTTTTGCCTCATCGATCTCGACCGGACCATAATAGGCTTCATAGCCGTTCGCCGTGTAGGTGGTCGGTTTTGCGGCGGGATCCGGGTCCATTGCCTGAACCGAGAGCGAACCGCTCTGAGAGAAGATGACCTGGCCGGAGTACGGCACCTCGGCCAAACTGCCTTCCGAATTCGTGAACTGCAGGGACGTCATTCGCCATGCACCAACGATGGACGCCTTGTTGTCTTGCGCGAGGGCGGGGCCTGAAACAGCGAGGGCCAAGGCAAACATCGCGAACTGGAGCTCGGTCTTCATGTGCATCCTTCTCTTACTGGTGGGAGTGAAGTCGAATCTTCCGAAGCTTTCTGCGCTTGGGCGGCAATTAGCATAACCGCGGCGGCTAGCGCAGTTCCGGCAATACGGGGCGGTGAACGGCAGCGATGTCATGTTCACCACCTCAAACCGGCTGGCCGGGCGGTCGGAACAGGATTTCGTTGATGTCGTGGGAGCGAGGGCCGCAGCCAAACTCGAAGCGGCAGCACCGCCGTATAGAACAACACGACCGTTCTCCGATCGACCTTGGCCAAGAGGGTGTTGCCGAAAAGGCTGGTGATTACGGCAAAGAGCCCCGACACGGCAATCGCCTGTCCGGCCTGGCCTTCCGTGATCGCCAGGTCCCGGGCAATCGGCGTCAGAAGGCTCACCGGCATGAACTCCAATCCGACCAGGAGAAAGGTCAGGAGCGAGAGGCAGGTGACCGCAGCCCACGGGGTCACCGCCCGTTCGGCCGAAAGGGTGTCATCCTGTGCCACTTCGATTGCCATGTTGTGCCTCCAATTCACTTCGGGACTAGATAGCCAGACTGGCCTTGGCAGACTAGAAGCTATAATCTGCATGTTGTAGTGAATGGGATTCACCAATGTCCCGCGACGAGTTCAGTGAGATGCGAGCATTCCTCGAAGTCGCTCGGGAACGGAGTTTTACGCGAGCGGCCGCCAAGTTGGGCGTCACCCGATCGGCCCTCAGTCATACGGTCAGGGCGCTGGAGGAACGGCTTGGCATCCGTCTCCTCTCCCGCACCACCCGCGACGTCGCACCCACGGCGGCCGGCGAGCGCCTTGTGGAGTGCATCGAACCTCATTTCGAGAGCATTGCCGCCGAAATCAGCGCGATCGGTGCCCTTCGGGACAAGCCCGCGGGCCACATCCGCATCGTGTGCCCCGATGACGCCATCGGCATGGTATTTCGCCCCAGATTGCCAGCGTTTCTGCGCGACTACCCGGACATCAAGGTGGAACTCATTGCCGACAACGGTTTTACGAATATCGTCGAGCGCCAGTTTGATGCCGGCGTTCGGCTTGGCGAGGCAATCGCGCGCGACATGGTGGCAGTTAGGATCGGTCCCGATGTCCGCTATGCCGTGGTCGGCTCACCCGATTATTTCGGGCGTCATTCCACGCCGAGCAGCCCGCAGGAACTGACCAACCACAAGTGCATCAACCTGCGGCTGCCAACGTTGGGCGCGATATATGCCTGGGAGTTCAACAAAGACGCACACGAATTCAGCGTCCGGGTGGATGGCCAACTGACCCTGAACAATATCGAGCCGGCGCTCGATGCGGCCCTCGATGGCATAGGGTTGGCTTATGCCCCGAAAGATCTTGTCCAGCCATACCTTGAGAGTGGTCAACTTCAGGAGGTCCTCGCGGACTGGTGCCCGACCTTCCAGGGCTATCATCTCTATTATCCCAGCCGGCGAAATCCCTCGCCTGCGTTCTCCGCTTTCGTCGAAGCCTTCCGATACCGATCTAAGTAGCTTGCCCGGAATTGAAGGGGGCAGCTCGGTAACCAGCCCCGAACGCAAGACAGCCAGTGCCGAGGGAAGGGCACTGGCTGAGCTTAGGCAACTCACTGAGGGGGATTGTGAGTTGGCAACCGGCGGTATGCCTCCGACACACATTGGGGGCGATGTGCGTCACCGTCCGGTTATCGCCAAAATGCGCGAGCCGAAAAAAGGTTCCATAGATTGTCAGAGACAATTCGCAGATAAACGGCGACCTTCGCCGATCACGTTATTCTATCGACTCCAGCTCCTCGCGATGTCGATAAAGCGCGAGGAACCGCCGATAGTCGCGATCGTAATCCCTGCGGCGCGTCGCATCGGGCAGCCGCTCCTTTCCGGCCGACGACATTGCGGGTCCGGCGCTGGCGAGATCAGGATAGAGCTTGCCGGCCACTGCCGCCGTCATTGCCGTGCCGAGCAGAACGGCATCGGGAGTCTCGGGTGCCACCACACGGCAACCGGTGACGTCGCAATAGAGCTCCATCAGCAGGGAGTTGCGGACATGCCCGCCGGTCACATGCAGCGTGTCGAGTTCGTAGCCCACTTCCTTCATCATCTCCAGGATGTGGCGAATCCCGAGTGCGATCGCTACGCATGTCCGCCAATACAGGCGGCACAGCGCATCGAAAGAAGAGTCGAGCGCCAGTCCGCTGATCACGCCGAGAGCATGCGGGTCGGCAAGGGGCGAACGATTGCCGTGAAAATCCGGGAGCACGTGAAGACGATCGGCAAAACCGGGGCCCCCATGGAGCGCCCGCAATTCCTGTACGCGCTCGATGATCTTCGCATGGGTTTCAGTCGTAGGGGGCAGCCCGCCTCCGTGCAGCCGCACAATATGATCGAGCAGCGCGCCTGTCGCCGACTGGCCGCCCTCGATGAGCCAGAGCCCGGGCAATACCGCCTCGAAATAGGGGCCCCACATGCCGAAGCCGGGCTTCATGTCCTTGGAGAAGGCGACGATGCAACTCGAGGTCCCGCCGATCAGTGCCAGCTGGCGTTCGAGCTTGGCCTTGTCGCCCGCAAAGCCGCCGAGCACGCCGAGTGCCCCGGCATAGGCGTCGATCAGCCCGGGCGCCACCCGGCATTCCGCGTCGAGCCCGAGTTCTTCCGCCGCGCTGGCATTCAGGCGTCCGACGGCACGTTCCACCGGCAGCGTCTCTTCGGGCAGGCCGCCGCGCGCGAGCAGGTCCTCAAGGCCGATCTGCTCCAGGTAATCCTGCTGCCAGCCGCGTTTCTCATGGGCGAGATAGTTCCATTTGGCAGTCAAAGTACAGCGCGAGCGGGCTGGACTTCCGGTCGCCCGCCAAGACATGTAGTCCGCCAGATCAAAGAAATAGCCTGCTTTTTCCCATTGGTGCGGAAGGTTGCGCTTCAGCCACATCAGCTTCGGCATTTCCATCTCGGGCGACATCACCTTTCCCGAATGATCGAGAACTTGATGCCTGGTCGCCGTGCAGAAATCGGCTTCTGCCAGCGCCCTGTGGTCGAGCCAGACGATCGTGTCCCAGCGCGCCTCCCCCTGACGATTGACCGAGAGCGGCGCGCCGTCACGATCGCGCACGACGAGCGAACAGGTGGCGTCGAAGCCGATCGCAGCGACGCTCTCCGCCGGCACCGCCGCCTTCTCGCGCGCCGATCTGACCGCGCCGCAGACCGCCGCCCAGATGTCCTCGGAATCGTGCTCGGCGTGGTTTTCTTCCGGGCGATTCATCGCAATCGGTTGGTCGGCTCGCGCCAGAAGCCTGCCTCGCCCGTCGAACACGCCCGCGCGGGCGCTGCCGGTTCCGATATCGACCGCCACGACATATTCGCGCATCAATGGATGCCCCCGTCCCGAAAAAAGGTGATGAATTGCCGCCGAAGAAACGGTGCGACCGGAAAACCGTCACACGTTTTTCCCGCAAGCATTCTTTCCCGCAAGTGTTCTATTGCCGCACAAACTGTATCAATTCATGCATGTCGTCAAACAGCACGTCGGGGTCAAGACTGGCAAGCACCCGCCGATGACGCTCGTTTCGCGCATGGCTGGCCCCCGCAAATGCGAAGACCCGCATGCCCGCGGCCTTTGCGGCCTCGATGCCCGCCGGGCTGTCTTCGACGACGACGCAGTCGGACGGATCGTACCCCATCTCGGCACTTGCATGCAGGAAAAGGTCGGGCGCCGGCTTGCCGCGTGACACCATGCTGGCGCTGAAAATACTTGGCTCAAAAAGATCGATGAGCCCCGTCACCGTCAGCGAAAGACGAATGCGCTCAGGCTGGCTCGACGAAGCCACACAATGGGCGGTCCCCAGCCGTTCGACCGCCTCGCGTATGCCGGCGACGGGCCTCAATTCCTCGCGAAAGCGCGCATAGAGCCGGGTCCGCATCCCCTCGAGAAAAGCCTCGTCGGTCGCAAGCCCGTGTTCTTCATGCAGGATGGCCGACATGGTCTTGAGGCTGCGGCCAAGGAAGCGCTCGCTCGCCTCCTCCGTCGTCATCGCAACGCCGGCGGCCGCCAGCGCTTCCACAAGAACCTCAAGCGAAATCGGCTCGCTGTCCACCAACACGCCATCACAATCGAAAATCACCAGCTTCGAGGTGCTCCCCGCCATCGTCATTCCCCGAGCTTTCCGTCCAGATAGACCTGGAGCGTTTGGCGCGTACCTTTTTCCCAAAGTGTTTTCAAGGCGTGGGAAAATCGGCGACGGAAAAGATCGGATTGCGCGACATCGCCGAAAATATCGGAAAGCGCGAGGAATTCCATGGGGTCGTCCTTTGCCAAAAGCGCAGCGGCATGCAGCCGGTCCGAATTTGGGTCGTTGAACAGGATCTCCCTGCCGCTGTCGGATTTTCCGGCGAGGTAGCGGCACCACAGCGCCGAGACCAGCGACAGACCGACGACGTCGTCGCCGCGGCGCAGGCGGTCCGCCGTCGATGGCAGGATGAATTTCGGCTGCCGGTTCGATCCGTCCTGCGCCAGCCGAGCAACCGTGTCACCGATCTTCGGGTTTGAAAAACGCGTTTCGATGAGCTTGTAATACTCCCTCAGATCCGTGTCCGGAACCGGCGGAATGACGGGGATGATCTCTTCATGCTCCAGTTTCTCCAGGAAAGCGCGGATCAGCGGTTCCGCCATCGCCTCATGGACGAAGTGTATGTCGAGCAATGCCGCCGGATAGGCGATGGCAGCATGGCCGCCGTTGAGAATGCGTATCTTCATGTGCTCGTACGGCGCCACATCGGGGACGAACTGCACGCCGACCTCTTCGAGCGCCGGGCGACCCTGCGGGAAGCGGTCCTCCAGCACCCATTGCTTGAACTCCTCGCAGAAGACCGGCCAGGCATCGTCGATCCCGTATTCCGACGCAACGATGCCGATCTCGCGCGTGCCGGTTGCAGGCGTGATGCGATCGACCATGCCATTGGGAAAGGCGACATTGGCGTCGATCCAATCCGCGAAGCCAGGATCCGACAGGCGCGCAAGGCCGGAAACGGCAGCGTGGGTGACTTCGCCGTTTCCGGGGATGTTGTCGCAGGACATGATCGTAAACGGCGGAATGCCCTTGGCTCTCCGTTCGGCGAGCCCGGCAAGGATAAGACCGAAGACGGTTTTCGGCGCCAGTGGGTTTCGCGCATCCTCGGCGATAGCCGGATGGGCAGGGTCGAAGACCCCGGAAGCTGGATCGATGAAATAGCCGCCTTCGGTGATGGTCAAGGAAACGATGCGGATTAAGGGGCTCGCGAGTTGCGCCACGATCGCCGGCACGTCACCCGGCTCGAGATAAGCGATCATGGCCCCCGTGACATGTGCGCCCGTCCGGTTGTTGTCCTGCTCCACCACCGTCGTCAGGAAGTCCTGCGCCTCGAGCTTGTCGCGCATGATCCTGTCCGATGGAAGGACACCCGCGCCGATAATCGCCCAATCCCGGTCGCGTCCCATGTTGAAGAGATCGTCGAGATAAACCGCCTGATGGGCGCGATGAAAGTTTCCGACGCCGAAATGAACGATGCCGGCCCTGAGATCGTGCCGGCCATAATTCGGAATGCCAGCCTTGGCCCTGACCGCATCGAGCGTGGCAAGCGAGAGTTTGGTCGTCATCCTGTTGTTCCTTTCGAGAACCCGCGTCTCAGCTCATCCAGTTGCCGCCGTCGACGTTGTAGGTCTGAGCGACAACGTAGTCGCTTTCGGACGAGGCGAGAAAGATCGCCATGCCGGTCAGGTCCTCCGCCGTTCCCATGCGCCCGTAGGGCACGGCCTCGCCGACCAGCCGCTTCTTCTCGCCGCGCGGACGGTTTTCATACCTTGCGAACAGCGCGTCGACGCCCTCCCAGTGCTCGCCGTCGACGACCCCCGGAGCGATGGCATTGACGTTGATGCGGTGCCTGATGAGATCCAGTCCGGCCGACTGCGTGAGGCTGATGACTGCCGCCTTGGTAGCGCAGTAGATAGCCACCAGAGCCTCCCCGCGCCGGCCGGCCTGGCTCGCCATGTTGATGATCTTTCCACCCCTGCCCTGCGCGATCATCTGCCTGGCGGCAGCCTGCAGCGTGAAGAGCGTTCCGGCGACATTGATCGAGAACAGCTTGTCATAGCTCTCGCGGGTTATGTCCGCGATGGGAGCCAGATCGAAGAGCGCCGCATTGTTGACGAGGATATCGAGCCCACCGGCATGTCCGACAGTCTGCGCGATCGCCGCATCGATGGCGTCCTGCCGGGTCACGTCCATTTCGACCGCATAGGCCGCCGCTCCGATTTCCGCCGCAGCCTGCCTTGCACGCTCGATATTGATATCGGCGATCGCGACCATGGCACCCTCGCGCACATAGGCCTCTGCGAAAGCGCGGCCAATTCCCCGGGCCGATCCGGTGATCAGCGCACTCTTGCCTTCGAGACGTTTCATCGAATTGCCATTCCCTTCTCGTCGAACCTGTGCAGATGCTGCGGATCCGGTGTCAGGAAAACCTGGTCGCCATGGGTGACGGCGAAATCGCCGCCGACGCGTGCCGTCAACGTGCCGATGCCGTCGGCATTCACATGCAGGAACGTGTCCGAGCCGAGATGCTCGGCCACACCGACCGTGCCTCGCCAGATGCCCTGATCGGTTGACAGGGCAATATGCTCCGGCCGAATACCGATCGTGTGAGCTCCATGGTCTGCAGCCGGCGCGCCGGATATGAAGTTCATTCTCGGCGACCCGATGAACCCGGCGACAAAGAGATTGTCCGGCCTGCGATAGAGATCGAGAGGCGAACCGACCTGTTCGATGCGACCGCGATTGAGCACGACGATCTTGTCGGCCATGGTCATGGCCTCCACCTGATCATGGGTGACGTAAACCATCGTCGTCTTCAGCTGCTGGTGAAGCTGACTGATCTCGAGCCGCATATTGACCCGGAGGGCCGCGTCGAGGTTCGATAGCGGTTCGTCGAAAAGAAAGGCTCCCGGCTGGCGGACGATCGCCCGGCCGATGGCGACGCGCTGGCGCTGACCGCCGGAGAGCTGGCGCGGTTTTCGGTCGAGATAGTCGGTAAGATTCAGAACGCGCGCCGCATCCTGAACCTTCTTGTCGATGGTCGCCTTATCCTCGCCCGCCATCTTCAGCGGGAAGGCGATGTTCGAGCGCACGCTCATATGCGGGTAAAGCGCATATGACTGGAACACCATCGAAAGGCCGCGCTTCGCCGGCGGCAGTTCCGTGGCATTTCGGCCGTCGATGACGATCTCGCCATCGCTGACGTCTTCAAGGCCGGCGATCAGCCTTAGCAGCGTCGACTTGCCGCAACCCGAGGGGCCGACGAAGACGACGAACTCGCCGTCGGTGATATCGAGATCTATCGATGGAATGACGGCGTGGGCGCCAAAGACCTTCGATACGTTCTTGAGAGTGATGCTTCCCATGGTGTGACCCTTAATTGAACCGCGCCGCCCCTATTTGACCGCCGCCCCTATTTGACCGCGCCGAAAGTGAGACCGCGTACGAGCTGTTTTTGCGAGAACCAGCCGAGAATGAGGATGGGGGCGATCGCCATCGTCGAGGCCGCCGAGAGCTTCGCATAGAAGAGTCCTTCAGGGCTCGAATAGGAGGCGATGAAGGCGGTGAGCGGTGCCGCCTTCGCAGCACTCAGGTTCAGGGTCCAGAACGCCTCGTTCCAGGCAAGGATGATGTTGAGGAGCAGCGTCGAGGCGATCCCCGGGATCGCCATCGGCGTCAGCACATAGATGATCTCCTTGGAGAGCGATGCGCCGTCCATACGCGCCGCTTCGAGGATTTCTCCCGGAATCTCCTTGAAATAGGTGTAGAGCATCCAGATGATGATCGGCAGATTGATCAGCGTCAGCACGATCACCAATCCCGTCCGTGTGTCGAGCAGGCCCCAGTTGCGGAATATCAGATACATCGGCACCAGCACGCCGACGGGCGGCATCATCTTTGTGGAGAGCATCCACATCAGCACGTCCTTGGTGCGCTTCGTCGGCGAGAATGCCATCGCCCAGGCCGAGGGGATCGCGATCAGCAGGCCCAGCAGCGTCGAGCCGAAGGAAACGATCACCGAATTCATGAAGTGCTTCAGATAGTCCGACCGGCTCTGCACCTCGGCATAGTTTTCGGTCGTCCAGTCGAAGAAGAGGAAGACCGGCGGCGAAGCAATCGCCTGGGCTTCCGTCTTGAAGCTCGTCAGGAATGTCCAGAGGATCGGGAAAAAGATGAGGATTCCGATCGTCCAGGCCACCACGGTGGTAATGAGCTTCCGCCCGGTGGAAACATTGCGTGCCATGACTATCAGGCCTCCAGCGTCTTGCCGATCATGCGCATCAGGAAGAATGCGACGATATTGGCGAGAATGACCGCGATGATCCCGCCCGCCGAGGCGCCGCCCACATCGAACTGCAGAAGAGCCTGGGCGTAGACGAGGAATGTCAGGTTCGTGCTCTGCGTACCCGGACCGCCATTGGTGGTGACGAGAATTTCGGCGAAGACCGACAGCAGAAAGATCGTCTGGATCAGGATGACCACCGTGATCGCACGGGAGAGATGCGGCAGGACGAGGTAGATGAAGCGGCTCACGGCGCCGGCACCGTCCATCTGCGCTGCCTCCTTTTGCTCCTCGTCGAGTGACTGCAATGCCGTCAGCAGAATGAGCGTGGCAAAAGGCAGCCATTGCCAGGCAACGATCAGGATGATCGAAAGCAGTGGCGCATTGGCGAGGAAATCGAAGGGCTGCAATCCCAGGAGCTTGGCAAGCCAGGCAAAGAGCCCGTTCACGGGATTCATGAACATGTTCTTCCACACCAGCGCCGCCACCGTCGGCATGATCAGGAAAGGAGCGATCACCAGGATGCGCACGATTCCCTGACCGAACATCGGCTGGTCGAGAAGAAGGGCCAGTGCGGTACCGCCCACCACGGTAATGAAGAGCACGCCGAGAACGATCGCGAGCGTGTTGAAGATCGCCTGGAAGAAGGCCGGGTCGGTCAGAAAATAGGTGTAGTTGGTGAGCCCTGCGAACTCCTCCATTCCCGGCATCAGCAGATTGTAGCGCAGCAGCGAGAAATAAAGCGTCATGGCCAGTGGCACGATCATCCAGGCCAGAAGCAGAAGCACCGAAGGCGCGATCATCAGGCGCGCAGCGGAGCGGGTGTGCAAGGTCGCCATGGCGTCCTCCGTGTGAAGTCGACGCGGTTCGGAGAAAGGCACACGCATCGCCGTTCCAAACGCGCAGCCGGTTAAATCGGAAAAGTCAGAGCGGAACGCGGATCGAAGGCAGGTATGGCCCCTTTCCCCGTCCCGCTCTGGAGGTAGCCGGAGGGCAGCTGTTTCCAGCGGGAGCCCCGGCTCCTTGGGAGCTCACTTGATGTAGCCGGCCTTGGTCATTTCGCGGGTCGACAGCTGCTGTGCGCTCGCGAGTGCCTGGTCGACGCTCATCTGGCCGGCCAAAGCTGCCGAGAATACCTGCCCGACCGCCGTGCCGAGGCCCTGGAATTCCGGGATCGCCACGAACTGAACGCCGACATATGGCACCGGCTTCACCGCCGGGTTCTTCGGGTCGGCCGCATTGATCGAGTCCAGCGTCATCTTCGCGAAGGGCGCCGCCTTCTGGTATTCCGGGTTCTCATAGAGAGAGATGCGGGTGCCGGGAGGAACATTCGCCCAGCCCTCCTTCTCGGCAACCAGATTCAGATATTCCTTGCCCGTTGCCCAGGCGATGAACTTCTGCGCCGCTTCGGCCTTCTGCGTGCCCGCCGGAACCGCGAGGTTCCAGGCCCAGAGCCAGTTGCCGCGCTTTCCGAGGCCGGTATCGGGAGCGAGCGCGAAACCAACCTTGTCGGCGACAGTCGACTCCTTCGGATTTGTGACGAAGGAGGCGGCGACGGTCGCGTCGATCCACATCCCGCACTTGCCGGTCTGGAACAGCGACAGGTTTTCGTTGAAGCCGTTGGACGAGGCACCGGGGGGGCCGGCGTCATTCATCAGCTTGACGTAGAAGTCGAGAGCGTTCTTCCACTCCGGCTGATCGAATTGCGGCTTCCAGTTCTCATCGAACCAGCGGGCGCCAAAGGCGTTTGCCGTGGCCGTCAGGAAGGCCATGTTCTCGCCCCATCCAGCCTTTCCGCGAAGGCAGATGCCGTAGATCTCGTTGCTCTTGTCGGTGATCTTGCGAGCCGCTTCGGCAACGAATTCCCAGGTCGGCGCATCGGGCATGGTGAGACCCGCCTTCTCGAACAGGTCCTTGCGATACATGACCATCGAGCTTTCGCCGTAGAAGGGCGCGGCATAAAGCTTGCCATCGATGGTCAGGCCGCTGCGGATCGCCGGCAGAAGGTCGTCTACGTCGTATTCGGGGCCGAGATTGTCCAGAGGCAGGAGCCAGCCCTGTTTCGCCCAGATCGGCACTTCATAGGTGCCGATCGTCATGATGTCGTACTGACCGCCCTTGGTCGCAATGTCCGTCGTGACGCGCTGGCGCAGGACGTTTTCCTCAAGAGTGACCCACTCGAGTTGGATGTCCGGGTTCTTCGACGTGAAATCGTCCGTCAGCTTCTGCATCCGGATCATGTCGCCATTGTTCACGGTGGCAATGGTCAGGGTCTCCGCTTGGGCCCAGCCCGCGTGAGTCAAGCCGGCCAGTGCGGCTGCCGAGCACGTGCCCAGCAGGAAAGTTCTCAAGTTCATCGACTTCCTCCCAGAAGAAATGAGCATTTGCCTCGCTCGTGAGCAATTACTCACCGAATGACCCTAAATGTCAATCCGCAATTTTCACCCCGATGCGGGGCAACGGCTAAGAAGGTGTTTTAGCTATGCATTTTTTAAGGGAGACCGGAAAAGGCAGGCTCAGACTCGGAGCAGATAATCGGCCGTAGCCTCGTCGGTGACGAGACCGTTGATGATCCTGCCTTGGAGTGCGGCGCGCAAGGCCCCGTATTTGCGCCTGCCTTTGGCGATGCCGATGACCGAGGCGCGGTCGCGCGGCGGCAGGGGAACGGAGGCGACACGCTCATTGATGCTGTCTTGAAGAAGCACGCCTTCGTGGTCGAACATCCAGCCGCAGATTTCGCCGGCAGCGCCCGCGGCCATCAACCTGTTCATCTCGTCGCGCGCCAGGAAACCATCTTCGCAAAGCGGCGCGTCGAGCCCGAGTTCGCCGACGCCCACGAAGGCGGCGTCAGCCTCGGCGCCGAGCTCCAGGGCGATTTGCACCAGGCTCTGCTTGTGCAGGACCTCCCGTTCTTCCGGTGAGGAGACGAGAACGGGCAAAGGCATCGGGAAGTGCCGTGCCTTGATCGTGTCCGCCATGCTGAAGATGACGTTATAATAGGCTGCGGAGCCGTCGAGCCGGATGTTGCCGGTAAGGGAAACGATGCGGTGCTGGGGGCATTCCATCGAAGGCAGTTGATCGATCGTCGCCTTCAGCGTCCGGCCCGTGCCGATCGCCAGCACCACCGGGTCGGTCGATTTCAGCCAGCGCTCGATTTCCGCCGCTGCCGCCTCGGCGATGCCGACGGTCGACGATTGGGAACCGGGGTCGCTCGGTACGACGTCGACATGTCTGAGGTCGTATTTCTCCTTAAGACGCGCAGCCATTTCCAGGCAGGCGGCGATCGGATGGTCCAGACGTACCTTGATCAGCCGCTCGGCCATGGCAAGCGAGACGAGCCGTTGCGCCGATTGTCGCGAAATCCCCATGACAGACGCTATCTCGTCCTGCGTCCGGCCGGCGACGTAATAGAGCCAGCCCGCACGGGCCGCATCGTCGAGCCTGTTGTTGCCTTCCGCCTTGCGTGCCATCGACCGCCTCCCTTCCCCTTGATTTGCTGCCACCATTTCCGGTGCGCTGTCAAACGGGAGGTGCAATCGGGCTTAAATACCTTCGGCAAGGTCGGATTTTCCCGGGCTTTGCGCCCACCGGGAAGAAACTTTTACCGTTTGATAAAAAAATAAAGCGTGTTACCGTTCCTTCATCCTGAGAAAACATTGGGAGCCAAAAATGGGAACGACTCAATCTGGGATTCTCGGCGGGCGCTTGCCGCTTGCCGAATACGAAGCCAATTTTTCCGACCTTCACGCGCCTCTCGACAGGCATGAGGCGCTGGTCGCCGCGGATCGCTGTTACTTCTGTCATGACGCGCCCTGCATGACGGCCTGTCCCACCGCCATAGACATCCCCCTCTTCATCCGGCAGATCGCGACCGGTAATCCCATCGGCTCGGCCAAGACGATCTTCGATCAGAACATACTTGGTGGAATGTGCGCCCGCGTCTGTCCCACCGAAACGCTCTGCGAAGAAGCCTGCGTGCGCAACACGGCAGAGGAGCGGCCGGTCGAAATCGGCCGTCTGCAGCGCTATGCTTCCGACATCGCGATGACGGAAAACAAACAGTTCTACACGCGATCCGCCCGCACCGGCCGCCGGGTCGCGGTCGTTGGCGCCGGACCCGCGGGGCTCGCCTGCGCGCACCGGCTGGCCGTGAAGGGCCATGACGTGGTGATCTACGATGCGCGCGAAAAGGCCGGTGGCCTGAACGAATACGGCATTGCCGCCTATAAGGCGGTCGACGATTTCGCCCAGAAGGAAGTCGACTATGTGCTTTCGATCGGCGGCATCGAGGTCAGTCACGGCAAAGCGCTCGGCCGCGACTTCTCTCTTGCCGACCTGGCAGGCGAATTCGACGCTGTCTTTCTCGGCCTCGGCCTCGCAGGGGTAAACGCACTTCGCATTGAAGGCGAGAACGCCGAAGGCGTAGAGGATGCCGTCGATTTCATCGCAGCACTTCGCCAGTCGAAGACAAAGGCCGACATTCCGGTCGGCCGGCGCGTCGTGGTGCTCGGCGGCGGCATGACTGCGATCGATGCCGCCGTGCAGGCAAAGCTGCTCGGCGCAGAGGAGGTGACGATCTGCTATCGCCGCGGCAAGGAGCATATGAACGCCTCCGGATTCGAGCAGGACCTCGCGGCGTCCAAGGGCGTCACCATCCGTCACTGGCTGCAGCCGAAGCGTATTGCGGTCAAGGACGGCAGGGTCGCCGGCATCGAACTCGACTACACCACGCTCGATAACGGGAAGCTGACGACGACCGGGGAGACCGGCATCCTCGCCGCCGATCAGATCTTCAAGGCCATCGGTCAGACCTTCGAGGCCTCCGCCCTCGGCGCGCTTCGGATGAAAAGCGGCCGCATCGTCGTCGATGCCGAAGGACGCACGTCGCTGGAGAAGGTCTGGGCCGGCGGCGACTGCGTGCTCGGCGGCGAGGATCTCACCGTTTCCGCCGTTGCGATGGGACGCGATGCGGCCGGATCGATCGACCGGGCTTTCGCCGCGGCTCAACCGCTGGCGAGTGCCGTTGCCTGAGCGCGTAAATGGATCGAGAGGACGAGAACAATGGCTGATCTTCGCAACAATTTCGTCGGCATCAAATCCCCCAACCCATTCTGGCTCGCCTCGGCGCCGCCGACGGACAAAGCCTATAATGTCGAGCGCGCCTTCAAGGCGGGCTGGGGCGGAGTCGTCTGGAAGACGCTCGGCGAAGAGGGACCGCCGGTGGTCAACGTCAACGGGCCGCGCTACGGCGCGATCTGGGGCGCCGACCGGCGGCTGCTGGGCTTGAACAATATCGAGCTTATCACCGATCGCGATCTCTATGTGAACCTGCGCGAAATGAAGCAGGTGAAGATGAACTGGCCGGATCGGGCATTGATCGCTTCGATCATGGTGCCTTGCGAGGAGAATGCCTGGAAGGCGATCCTGCCCCTGGTCGAGGAGACGGGCGCAGACGGTATCGAACTCAATTTCGGCTGTCCGCACGGCATGTCCGAGCGCGGCATGGGCTCGGCTGTCGGCCAGGTGCCTGAGTATATCGAGATGGTCGTGCGCTGGTGCAAGCAATATACGCGCATGCCCGTCATCACCAAGCTGACGCCCAATATCACCGACATCCGCAAGCCAGCCCGCGCTGCCAGGGCCGGCGGCACCGATGCGGTGTCGCTGATCAACACGATCAATTCGATCACCGGGGTCAATCTCGACACCTTCTCGCCGGAGCCCTCGATCGATGGCCGCGGCAGCCATGGCGGTTATTGCGGTCCGGCCGTTAAGCCGATCGCGCTCAACATGGTCGCCGAGATCGCCCGTGATACGGAGACCCACGGCTTGCCGATTTCGGGCATTGGCGGCGTGACCACCTGGCGGGATGCGGCCGAATTCATGGCGCTCGGCGCCGGCAATGTGCAGGTCTGCACGGCGGCGATGACCTATGGCTTCAAGATCGTCCAGGAGATGATTACCGGACTTTCCGACTGGATGGACGCCAAGGGACATCGCACGCTGGACGACATCAGTGGCCGCGCCGTCCCCAACGTCACGGATTGGCAGTATCTCAACCTCAACTACATCACCAAGGCGAAGATCGATCAGGACGCCTGCATCAAATGCGGCCGCTGTCACATCGCCTGCGAGGACACGTCGCATCAGGCCATCACCCAGTTGGTCAACGGCGTTCGCCATTTCGAGGTGATCGAGGAGGAATGCGTCGGCTGCAACCTCTGCGTCAATGTCTGTCCGGTCGACAACTGCATTACCATGGAAACGTTGCCTGCCGGCACGCTCGACCGGCGCACGGGTAAACCGGTCGACCCGAACTACGCCAACTGGACGACCCATCCCAACAACCCGATGGCCCGCCAGGCCGCCGAGTGAAAGCCTGTTCAAGCCAAGGGGAAGGCCGCCGGCATCGCCGGCGGCCTTTTCCCTTGCCGTCGTCTCAGAACTCTATCACCACCTTGCCGAAGGGGCCGTGGTCGAGATGTGCGAGAGCCTCCGGAAACTCTGCGAATTTGTAGCGTTTGTCTATAACGGGCTTCAGCCGCAAGCGTTCGACAGCGCCCACCAGATCTTCGAGTGCCCTGCGATGGCCGACGCTGATGCCCTGCACGACCGGCGACTTCAGAAGCAATGGCCCAACAGGGCCGGAAACCTCGAAGCCTTCGAGCACGCCGATCACCGAAATGCGCCCGTCCGGCGCGACAGCCCTCAGCGACTGACCGAGCCCTGCACCGCCGGCGATCTCCAAAATGTGATCCGCGCCATGGTCCGCGGTGAGCTGATATAGGCGCTCCACCCAATCCTCGCTTGAACGGTTGATGCCGTGATCGGCTCCAAGGGACAGTGCCCGTTCGAGCTTTTCCGCGCTGCTCGAGGTGATGATGACTTCGGCACCGGTTGCCTTGGCGATCTGCAGGCCGAAAAGCGCAACTCCGCCTGTCCCCTGCACCAGGACACGGTCTCCGGCTCTCAAGTGCCCTCTTTCGACAAGAGCAAACCAGGCGGTAAGTCCGGCGCATGGCAGGGTGCTCGCCTCCGCGGCATCAAGGCTTTTGGGAGCCGCCACGAACCAGTCTTCCGGAAAGGCAACATATTCCGACATGACGCCGGGAAAAGCGCCGCCAAGCGTCGCATAGGCAGGCGTCCTGCCGTTGCCCGGCCTTAAACCATCGATCCAACCGGGAGAGAAGGTAGAGATCACGCGATCGCCTGGCTGGAAACGCGTGACGCTCTTGCCGACCGCTTCGACCACTCCGCTCATGTCGGAGGCCGGCACGAAGGGAAAAGCGAGATCAAGCCCCATGCCGGTCTCGAGTACCAGCTTGTCGCGATAGTTGAGCGACACGGCGAGCGTCCGCACGAGGACATCGTGCTCGCCGACCTCCGGCAGCGGCCGTTCAGCAAGCTTGAGATCGTGCGGACCCACCGCCGCCGTGCTCCATTCCTGCATCCATTTCGACATGCTCGTTCCTTTCCATCTGTTTCGGTCGGGCGAGCATAGTGTTGAATTTGCCTCTCCAGTTGCGGTATGATTTCCCATCATTGGTTCCTCAAAGGACGCAATCCATGGAACGCTTCACAGGCATTTCGGTCTTCGTCGAGGTCGCCGACGCCGGCGGCTTTTCCGCTGCCGCCGCGCGACTCAATCTTACGCGGTCGGCCGTGGGCAGACGGTTTCCAGGCTCGAACAGAGGCTCGGTGTGCGTCTTTTTAATCGCACCACACGGACTCAGAACCTCACTGAAGAAGGGCAGCTTTTCTACGAGAGCTGCCAGAAGGCGCTCGGTGAAATAAAAACGGCCGAGAGCCTCCTCGAGTCCGGGAGGCGCGAAATACGCGGTCGTCTTCGCATCTCGATGCCGGTCCTCTTCGGACGCCAATGCGTGGCGCCATTGCTTCGCGACCTGCTGCAGGCGCATCCGCATCTGGAGTTCGATCTCTCCTTCAACGACCGCGTCATCGACCTCCTCGACGAAGGTTTCGATCTCGCCGTCCGCAACGCCCCGCTCGGCAACGGCGCCGGCCTCATGATGCGCACGGTCGCGGAACAGCGCATGACGGTCTGCGCCTCGCCGGCCTATCTCGAAGCGCGCGGCATGCCAAAAAAGGTGGCGGAACTCGCCGCACATGAGGGGGTCGTCTATTGCCGCGGAGGCGAACCGCGATCCTGGACCTTTCCCGCCGAGGGGAAGGCGGCGGAAGCCGTATTGCCGCAGGCACGGCTGAGACTCGACGATCTCGCAGCAATCGCCGATGCCGCCGCTGCGGGCTTCGGCCTTGCATGGCTGCCTTGCTGGCTCGTGCGCGAGCGCGTGCAGAAAGGCGAGCTCGTCCGCGTGCTGACCGACCGGCCCGGATTGATTTTCAAGGCCCATGCAGTCTGGCCGCAAACGCAACACGTCCTGCCTAAACTGCGGGTGGTGATCGATAAACTGGCCAATGCGCTGCCGCGCATCATGGAGTAGGTCCCTGCATGGGCATGTGCATGTGCAGCGCGTTCCGCACAAGTCACGGAAACGAAACAGTTTGTACAAAAAACGTAAGTTGCCGGCACCAGTGATCTGGTTGATAAGGAAGATACCGAAGCGGGCCGCTCCGCGGTCGCCAGAGCCAGGCAAATTATTTGACGATACTCTCCGCCAGCACGCGCAAGAAGATGCACCTGATCTCCGGGGCTGTGCTCGGCATATTCGTGCTCTGTCACTTCTCAAATCATGCGCTTGGACTCGTCTCGATCGGCGCGATGGAAGTGGGGCGGCGGATTTTTACCTCAGTCTGGCACAGCGTACCGGGTACCGTCGTGCTTTACGGAGCGCTGCTCCTGCATTTCCTTATGGCGCTCGACAGCCTCTATAGGCGGCAGACATTCAGAATGCCTGCCGGAGAAGCCCTGAAGATCGTCTTTGGCCTGAGCCTGCCGTTTCTGCTCGTCCCTCACGTGGTCGCCACCCGCGTGGAGCCGCTCCTTACGGGCATTTACCCGGATTATGCTGGAATTCTGCGAACCCTGTGGTCAAGCTCGATCAACGCCTCCCGGCAGTCGCTGGCGCTGATCGTCGTCTGGGGCCATGCCTGTCTTGGCGCCTGGTTCTGGATGCGCGGCCGCGCATGGTTTCCGCGATATGAGACCCTGCTCTATACCGTCGCGCTTCTGGTGCCGATCTTTGCGCTTCTCGGCTTCGTGAACGGCGCGCGTTCGCTCGAGCGGGACTATGCCGAACATGGAGGTTACGGCGACCGTGCCTATGCCGGCGCGTCGCAGGAAAGGGCCGATCCCGCTGTGCTCGAAAGCATCCGGCTCGCATTTTACGGCGGCTTCGCAGCCCTCATCGGCGCAACGCTGGCGCTGCGCGCCATGCCTGCGCGTGGCCGCATCCGCATCCGTTATCCGGACGGGCGGGTCGCTGCCGTCAGCCTCGGCTTCAGCGTGCTCGAGGCGAGCCGGGCAGCCGGCATTCCGCATGTTTCGGTCTGCGGCGGACGCGGCCGCTGCTCGACCTGCCGCGTCCGGATCACCCAGGGGCTCGAGAATCAGCCCGCACCTGAAGCAGCGGAGCTCGCGACGCTGACCCGCATCGGCGCGCCCGAAAACATACGCCTCGCCTGTCAGTTCCGGCCCGTTCACAATGTGAGCGTCGTACCGATCCTCAATACCGATAGTATTGGGGTCAAGACGCAGATCGCCCGCCAGAATGCCGGCGGCCGCGAGCGCCGCGTGGCGGTGCTCTTTTGCGACCTGCGCGACTTCACCCGAATTGCCGAGCACAGGCTGCCCTACGACACCGTCTTCCTGCTCAACCGCTACTTCGAAGTCGTCGGCGAAGCCGTCGAAGGTTCGGGCGGCGTAATCGACAAGTTCATCGGCGACGGGGCACTCGCGATCTTTGGTCTGAAGACCCCCTTGCCGGAAGCCTGCCGGCAGGCACTTTCGGCCGCTGCCCGATTGTCGCAGGGCATCCGCGCGCTGAACCAGACATTCGAAGGGGAGCTCGACCAGCCACTGAGGCTCGCCATCGGCCTGCATGCGGGCCCGGCGATCATCGGCGAAATGGGATACGGTCAGGCAACGTCGCTCACCGCCGTCGGCGACACCATCAACACCGCGAGCCGCCTGGAAGGCCTTGCAAAAGAGCACGACGCCGAGCTTGCGGTTTCCGCCGAACTGGTCCAGCGCGCCGGTCTTGCCTTTGAAGGCCATAGACGCCTAGAAATCAGTCTGCGCGGCCGCCAGGCGACGCTGGAAACCTGGATAGTGGGTGACGCGTCACAGCTCTCGCTTTCGCTACCGTCACCGAGCTGACCGGCCTCTCATCCGCCTGCCGGCACCTTCTCGCCGCAAGCGGGGCAAAGGGATATGCCGCGCCGTCCAACTCCCTCTACAGAGATGAAGGCCGTCCGCGAGTCCCTTCTCCCCGTCGAAAAACAAGAAGAAGGCGGTGGCAGCCGGATGAGGGGCGAATCCCCGAGCGAAGCTACTCACGCACCTGCAACCCACCGACGAACAGTTCCTCCAGAAAGCGCGCCGCATCCTCAAAGCGCCCCTCGCCGTCATTTTCCTGGCCCAGCACGGCGCGCACCTGAACGTCGAAATCGGCGTAATGCTGGGTCGTCGACCAAATAGCGAAGATCAGGTGATAAGGATCGCACTTCGCGATCTTGCCGGCCTTCGCCCAACTGCGGATGACTTCGGCCTTCTCGTCCACAAGTTGCTTGAGTGGTCCCTTGAGCTCGTCCACGATATGCGGAGCGCCCTGCAGGACCTCATTGGCGAACAACCGGCTTTCGCGCGGAAAGTCCCGCGCCATCTCAAGTTTTCGCCTGATATAACTGCGTATTTCGGCTACCGGATTGCCTTCCGCATCGAACGCGCGCAAAGGGTCAAGCCAGGTGTCGAGGACGCGGTCGATCAGCGACCGGTGCATCGCCTCTTTGGTGCGGAAATAATAGAGCAGATTCGGCTTCGACATGCCCGCCACCTCGGCGATCTGATCGACGGTCGCACCGCGAAAGCCGTTTGCGGAAAACACCTCCAGCGCCGCCTCGAGAATCTGCTCCTCCTTCTCCTCCTGGATTCGCGTGCGCCTCTGGGTTCTAGCCGCTCTCGGAAGTACCATTTCGTCCCCTGTCCACACCCCCGACGCATGACGTCCGGCGCAATTTGCCCAAAATACGGACCCGCCGGTTTTTTAAGCAACAACTCCTGTTTTTTATTTTTCCCGCTTGAGTGCTGCCACGGAAGTTGTAATGTTTACCAACCGGTCAAATTATCAGGCAGATTGCTGACAAAGGCAACGCCCGATCGAAGGGCATACAAACAAGCTCGCGATTTGGCCGAAGGGAACAAGAGGGCTATCCCCCGGGGAGGGACCGGCCGGCAAAAGAGGAGAACGCCATGGCAGCACCTGGCGAGAATAGGCGCGTCAATGCCGATCGCCTGTGGGATTCGTTGATGGAAATGGCGAAGATCGGCCCCGGCGTTGCCGGCGGCAATAACCGCCAGACCTTGACGGATGCGGACGGTGAAGGCCGCCGGCTTTTCCAGTCCTGGTGCGAAAAGGCGGGGCTCTCCATGGGTGTCGACAAGATGGGCACCATGTACATGACCCGCCCGGGTACCGATTCGGATGCGCTGCCCGTCCATATCGGCTCTCACCTCGACACGCAGCCGACGGGCGGCAAGTTCGACGGTGTGCTCGGCGTTCTGAGCGGTCTCGAAGTCGTACGCACGATGGACGACCTCGGGATCAGGACGAAGCACCCGGTCGTCGTGACCAACTGGACCAACGAGGAAGGCGCCCGCTTCGCGCCTGCCATGCTCGCCTCCGGCGTCTTTGCCGGCGTCCACACGCTTGATTACGCCTATGCCCGAAAGGACCCGGAAGGGAAGAGCTTCGGCGACGAATTGAAGCGCATCGGCTGGTCCGGCGACGAAGAGGTGGGCGCGCGCAAGATGCACGCCTATTTCGAATACCACATCGAACAAGGCCCGATTCTCGAGGCCGAGAACAGGCAGATCGGCGTCGTCACACACTGCCAGGGCCTCTGGTGGCTGGAGTTCACGCTGACGGGCAAGGAGGCGCATACGGGCTCGACGCCGATGGAGATGCGCGTCAATGCGGGCCTTGCCATGGCGCGCATTCTCGAAATGGTTCAGACCGTCGCGATGGAAAACCAGCCGGGCGCTGTCGGCGGTGTCGGCCAGATGTTCTTTTCGCCAAATTCCCGCAACGTGCTGCCCGGCAAAGTGGTGTTCACGGTTGATATCCGCTCGCCCGACCAGACCAAGCTCGACCGCATGCGGGCCCGGATCGAAGCCGAAGCGCCCAAAATCTGCGAGCGGCTCGGGGTTGGCTGTTCGATCGAGGCGGTCGGGCACTTCGATCCCGTCACCTTCGATCCGAAGCTGGTCGAAACCGTGCGCGGCGCCGCCGAGAAGCTCGGCTACAGCCACATGAACCTCGTCTCGGGCGCGGGCCACGATGCCTGCTGGGCCGCGAAGGTCGCGCCGACCACCATGATCATGTGCCCCTGCGTCGATGGGCTCAGTCATAACGAGGCGGAGGACATCTCCAAGGATTGGGCGGCCGCCGGCGCGGACGTCCTCTTTCATGCCGTCCTCGAGACGGCGGAAGTCGTGGAATGAGTTTTGCGGGCGGAACGGTGGTTCCGCCCTTTTTACTGCATGCTCCTTTGATCGTAGCCGGCCAATGGACAAAGCATGCAGCAATTCAAAGGATGCAGCGCCTTTGCACGTCTGAGACATGCGGCGCTGCAGGCGGCTCAGCCGCCGAAAGCATCATCCAGAGGAACATAATCCATGAGCACTGTCATAAAGGGTGGAACCATCGTTACGGCCGACCTGACCTACAGGGCCGACGTGAAGATCGAGGGCGGCAGGATCGTCGGGATCGGGCCGAACCTATCGGCTGCCGAGACACTGGACGCTACCGGCTGCTACGTCATGCCGGGCGGCATCGATCCGCACACCCATCTCGAAATGCCCTTCATGGGCACCTATTCCTCGGACGATTTCGAAAGCGGGACGCGGGCAGCGCTTGCCGGCGGCACGACGATGGTCGTCGACTTCGCCCTCCCCTCGCCCGGTCAGTCGCTGCTCGAAGCGCTCACGATGTGGGACAACAAGTCGACGCGCGCCAATTGCGACTATTCCTTCCACATGGCGATCACCTGGTGGAGCGAGCAGGTCTTCAACGAGATGGAGTCCGTCGTCAAAGAGAAGGGCATCAACACCTTCAAGCACTTCATGGCTTATAAAGGCGCTCTGATGGTGGACGATGACGAGATGTTTTCCTCATTCCAGCGCTGCGCGGCACTTGGCGCCCTGCCGCTGGTTCACGCCGAGAACGGCGACGTGGTTGCGCAGTTGCAGGCGAAGCTGCTGGCGGAAGGAAATTCCGGTCCCGAGGCGCATGCCTATTCGCGGCCGGCAGAAGTCGAGGGCGAGGCCACCAACCGGGCGATCATGATCGCCGACATGGCCGGCTGTCCCGTCTACATCGTGCACACCTCCTGCGAACAGTCGCATGAGGCCATCCGGCGCGCCCGCGCCAAGGGCATGCGCGTCTTCGGCGAGCCCTTGATCCAGCACCTGACCCTCGACGAGACGGAGTATTTCGACAAGGACTGGGACCACGCCGCACGTCGGGTGATGTCACCGCCCTTCCGCAACAAGCTGCATCAGGACAGCCTCTGGGCGGGCCTCGCCTCCGGTTCGCTGCAGGTGGTCGCGACCGATCATTGCGCCTTCACGACCGAGCAGAAACGCTTCGGCGTCGGCGATTTCACCAGGATCCCGAACGGCACCGGCGGCCTGGAGGATCGCATGCCGATGCTCTGGACCCATGGCGTCGCGACTGGCCGCATCACCATGAACGAATTCGTGGCGGTCACCTCGACCAACATCGCCAAGATCCTCAACATCTATCCGAAGAAGGGTGCAATCCTCGTCGGCGCCGATGCCGACATCGTCGTGTGGGACCCGAAGCGGTCGAAGACGATCTCTGCGAAGACGCAGCAATCGGCGATCGACTACAACGTCTTCGAAGGCAAGACCGTTACCGGTCTTCCGCGCTTCACGCTGTCGCGTGGCGTGGTTTCTATCGAGGAGGGTTCGGTCAAGACACAAGAAGGCCACGGCGAATTCGTGCGGCGCGACCCCTTCCCCGCTGTCAGCACCGCGCTTTCGACCTGGAAGGAAGTGACGGCACCTCGCGCAGTACAGCGCAGCGGCATCCCCGCAAGCGGCGTCTGAACCGAGATGCCGCACCCCTATGCCATCAGACAAAAATACGTCGGCGACCCGTCAGGCGGGCACCAGCTCGTCAAGTTCCGGCAACAGCACGACGCTCTCGCGCCCGTTCGGATCCGTCCGGGCGATCACCGCCGTGCAGGGGGCGTCCGAGAGGTTCGCCGGCAGGTGCGGCACGCCGGCGGGGATGTAGAGCATATCTCCGGCCTTCACGATCACTTGCTCCTGGAGCTGCTCGCCGAACCAGGTGTGCGCCTCTCCGGACAGCACATAAATCGCGGTCTCATGGGCCTCGTGGAGATGCGCCCTGGCGCGCGCACCGGGCGGCATGGTCACGAGATGCATGCAGATGCCGGTGGAGCCGACCGTTTCCGCGGCGATCCCCTCGAAGTAGTCGAGCCCCTGCTTGCCGGCGAAGGCAACCCCGGGGCGAACCACGCGACAGTCAGGATTGGGTGATCGAGACATGACCGTTCTCCAGAATACGCTGAAAAACCCGCAAGAGGCGCCATTGCCGGCAAATCCGCGATTGCATGTTGCGGGTCCGGATAGCAGTCTGCCACAGACGCGCCACAATGAGAATCCGCCCATGACATCCAATTCCGCCTCCGTGGTCTCGGCCCGGAACCTCGGCCTGACATTCGAGACCAGTGACGGTCCGGTCAATGCTCTGACCGGCGTCGACCTCGACGTGGCCAAGGGCGACTTCGTCTCCTTCATCGGCCCGTCCGGCTGCGGCAAGACGACGTTTCTGCGCGTCATCGCCGATCTGGAAAAGCCGACCGCCGGCAGCATAACGGTCAACGGCATGACGCCGGAGGAAGCGCGCCGGAGGCGCGCCTATGGCTATGTCTTTCAGGCGGCCGCTCTTTATCCGTGGCGGACCATCGAAAACAACATCGCACTACCCCTTGAGATCATGGGCTATTCGAGAGAGGACCGAAAAGCACGGATCGAGCGGACGCTCGAGCTCGTCAATCTCTCAGGCTTCGGGAAGAAATATCCCTGGCAGCTTTCCGGCGGTATGCAGCAGCGCGCGTCGATCGCCCGGGCACTCGCCTTCGATGCCGATCTCCTGCTGATGGACGAGCCTTTCGGGGCGCTTGACGAAATCGTCCGCGACCACCTGAACGAACAGCTCCTGAAGCTTTGGGCGCGTACCAACAAGACCATCTGTTTCGTCACGCACTCCATTCCCGAGGCGGTCTACCTCTCGACCAGGATCATCGTCATGAGCCCCCGCCCGGGACGCGTCACTGACGTGATCGAATCGACGCTTCCGAGGGAACGCCCACTCGGCATCCGCGAAACGCCGGAGTTCCTGGAAATCGCGCATCGGGTTCGCGAAGGCTTGAGAGCGGGGCACAGCTATGAGGAATAGCGACGCTGGACAGGTGCACTGTCGCGTTGCCGTCCCGGCCGATATGGCGGCATGCGCGGCCATTCTCAATCGCTGGATAGACGCGACGCCATGGATGCCCCGCGTCCATCCTGAGGATGATGTGGAGCGGCATTATCGGGAAAGCGTCTTTGAGAGCGGTCCGGTCATCGTCGCCGACTGTCGAGGCGAAATCGCGGGATTTCTCGCTCTGTCTGGCGGCGGCCATGTGACTGCTCTCTATCTGGACGAACGTTACAGAGGTCTTGGGATCGGCGCCGCTCTGATCCGCGAAGCCAAAAGGCGCGCAGAAACCGGGCTCGAGCTTTGGACGTTCGAAAACAATCGCGACGCTCAGCGCTTCTATGAACGCGAGGGTTTCGTCCCGGTGCGCAGGACCGATGGCGACAATGAAGAGGGGCTGCCGGATATTCTCTATCGATGGCGCGCCGACCCCTTGCGCGAAAGGGAGGCGTGATCATGCGCGACGAAAGCTTCCTGAAAGACAAGCTGCTTCCGATCGGCACCGTCGTCCTGCTCTTGATTGCCGTCTGGTACGTGGCTGCCGTCTATCTGAACGCGCCCTTCGAAAGAGACACGGCCGGCCGTGCCAGCACCGAGATCGGTTTCTCGCAGATCGTCCGGAACACAATGGCTCAGGAACGCCCGGTGCTGCCCGCTCCCCATCAGGTGATCGTCGAAATCTGGGATACGACCGTCAACAAGGCGATCACCTCGAAGCGCAGCCTTGTCTATCACGCCTGGATCACGCTTTCGGCCACGCTGCTTGGATTCGGCATCGGTGCCGCGCTCGGCGTGCTGCTGGCCGTCGGCATCGTCCACAACCGGGCAATGGACCGATCGCTGATGCCCTGGGTGATCGCCAGCCAGACGATCCCGATCCTGGCAATCGCGCCGATGATCATCGTGGTGCTCAACGCCATCGGCATTTCCGGCCTGCTGCCAAAAGCGTTGATTTCCACTTACCTTTCGTTTTTCCCGGTGGTGGTCGGCATGGTCAAGGGACTGCGCAGCCCCGAGACGATCCAGCTGGACCTGATGCACACCTATAACGCCTCGCCCGCCCAGACATTCTGGAAATTGCGCTGGCCCTCTTCCATGCCCTATCTCTTCACCTCGCTGAAAGTTGCCGTGGCGATCTCGCTCGTCGGCGCGATCGTCGGCGAACTGCCGACCGGTGCGGTCGCCGGACTCGGCGCACGCCTGCTCGCCGGTTCTTATTACGGCCAGACCGTGCAGATCTGGGCGGCGCTGTTCATGGCCGCGGCCCTTGCCGCGATCCTCGTCATGATCGTCGGTCTGGCGCACACGGCCGTCCTGAAGCGCATGGGAGCAAAACCATGAACCTTGCCGCTCTCGCCGGCGCAATCCTCTTCTGGCTCGCGGCCTGGGCCCTCAACCAATGGCTGGTCCAAAAGCGGTTCGCAAGCAACGTCGCGAACAATGCGGCACATCTCGCCGTGCCGCTCCTCTTCGGCATCACCATACTCGTGCTCTGGGAAGGCATCGTCCGCGGCTTCGCCGTTCCATCGGTGCTGCTGCCGGCGCCATCGATGATCTGGCTGCGGCTGATAAATTCGCTGCCGACGCTGGCCGCGGACTTCCGGCAGACCTTCCTGAAATCCGTGCTGACCGGCTACGCCCTCGGCTGCGGCCTCGGCTTCATCGTCGCCATCCTCATCGACCGTTCGCCCTTCCTGCAGAAGGGCCTTCTGCCGCTCGGCAACTTCGTCTCCGCCCTCCCCGTCATCGGAGTAGCCCCGATCATGGTCATGTGGTTCGGCTTCGACTGGCCGTCGAAGGTCGCGGTCGTCGTCATCATGACCTTCTTCCCGATGCTGGTGAACACCGTTTCCGGCCTGGCAGCCGCGAGTCACATGGAGCGCGACCTGATGCGGACTTACGCGGCTTCCTGGTGGCAGACGCTCCTCAAGCTCCGCTTGCCGGCCGCCTGGCCTTTCATTTTCAACGCTCTCAAGATTAACTCCACCTTGGCCCTGATCGGTGCGATCGTGGCCGAGTTCTTCGGAACGCCCATCGTCGGCATGGGTTTCCGCATCTCCACGGAAGTGGGCCGCATGAATGTCGACATGGTCTGGGCCGAAATCGCCGTCGCGGCGGTGGCTGGCTCGGCCTTTTACGGGGTCGTCGCGCTTGCCGAGCGAGCCGTCACCTTCTGGCATCCGTCCATCCGAAGTGGCCGGGCCTGACATGAAACAACGATAAGAGGGAACTGAAATGACGAACAAACTCGCATCTCTACTGGCAGCGGGCGCCTTTTCGCTCGCCGCCTTCCATGCCAATGCCGCCGACAAGGTCACCCTGCAACTGAAGTGGGTGACGCAGGCCCAGTTCGCCGGCTATTACGTAGCGAAGGACAAGGGCTTCTACGAGGAAGAGGACCTCGACGTCGAGATCAAGCCCGGCGGCCCCGACATCGCACCGGCACAGGTGATTGCCGGCGGCGGCGCCGACGTGATCGTCGACTGGATGCCTTCGGCCCTCGCGACGCGCGAGAAGGGCGTGCCGCTCGTCAATATCGCCCAGCCCTTCAAGAAATCCGGCATGATGCTCACCTGTCTGAAGGAATCCGGGGTGAAGAGCCCCGAAGACTTCAAGGGAAAAACGCTCGGCGTTTGGTTCTTTGGCAATGAATATCCGTTCCTCTCCTGGATGGCCCATCTGAAGATCCCGACGGATGGCGGGGCGGATGGCGTGACCGTGCTGAAGCAAGGTTTCAACGTCGATCCGCTGATTCAGAAGCAAGCCGCCTGCATCTCGACGATGACTTACAACGAATATTGGCAGGTCATCGATGCCGGGATCAAACCGGAGGACCTCGTCACCTTCCAATATGAGGACCAGGGCGTGGCAACTCTGGAGGACGGTCTATACGTGCTGGAGGACAAGCTCAAGGACGAGGCTTTCAAGGACAAAATGGTGAAATTCGTTCGCGCCTCGATGAAGGGCTGGAAATATGCGGAGGAAAATCCGGACGAGGCGGCCGATATCGTACTCGAAAACGATTCCACCGGCGCGCAGACGGAAAAGCACCAGAAGCGCATGATGGGCGAAGTCGCCAAGCTGACCGCCGGTTCCAACGGCGCGCTCGACGAGGCGGATTACAAGCGCACCGTCCAGTCGCTGCTCGCCGGCGGCTCCGACCCCGTCATATCCAAGGAGCCGGAAGGCGCCTGGACGCACGAGATCACGGACGCAGCGCTCCAGTAGGGCACAGGGAAGAGAGGAAGCGCGTGGTCATCCCAATCCAGCCCGCGCGCTCCCTACCCGCGAAGTTGTGCCGCGACAGCGGGGAATTTCAGCCCCGCCCCGGTCAAAAGGTCGCAACCCCATTATCGGAGAATGCACCCCGGGCCAGAATCGCTTAGGCGAAAAACGCACGGTCCCAACGGGTTAGCGAAAAGGGCACGGCGAAACCGGCGCGGTGCCGCTGCCGTTGTTAAGACAACCTTCAGGTTGCACCTGTATTGCGTCCGCAGACGCATGACAGTAGAAATAGTGAGGCACCATTGCTTCGCCGCTCTTGTAAGCATTTGCTCCGGCGATTACATAGGCCGGAACGTTTGACTGAGGGGCAAGCGTATGGAGGAAGCTCTATTTCTTTGGCGTTGCCCATCAGGGAATTTTCTTCCCGCCCGGTGCCCGTGGTTTGAAACCGCTGCCCCGGGCTGCATTCAAAGTGCTACGGCGAGCTTTGCGGTCAGACAATACGCGCGGCGCTGTAGGTGAAATAGCATGATTGCGGCCGGATATCTGCCCTGCTGGGCGTGATCGGGCGTGTTTGCTTCAGTTTCGGGAAAACAGGCGTATGGCTCAGAAAATCCTGCCCCTCGTCGGCGCTTGTGCAGCGATTCTCATCTGCGCCCTTGTGAGCGCTTCGGCCGAGGAGGCCGCCAAGCCGCAGCAAAAGCAGGCGCCGCCATCCATCGTCGTGACCGAAGCGAGGGAACGGTCGATCACCGACCGCGTCATCGCCACCGGATCGATCGAGGCGGTGGACGAGATTTATGTCTCTCCCCTGGTCGAAGGTCTTGCCATCCGGTCGCTCGATGTCGACGTCGGCGATCGCGTGGAAGAAGGCAGCACGATGGCCTCGCTCAACCAGGACGCGCTGCTCCTGCAGAGAAGCCAGCTCGAGGCCAACCTTGCAAAGGCCGAGGCGTCGCTCGCGCAACTGCACGCCCAGCTCGCCGAGGTGACGGCCAATTCGGAGGAGGCGACGCGTGTCGCCAACCGTGCCGTGCAGCTGTCGGAAAATGGTACCGTTTCGACGGCCGAAGCCGACCGCTTGAAAGCGCTTGCCGCGGCCGGGCGAGCACGCGTCCGCTCGGCGGAGCAGTCGGTGAGCGTCGCAACGGCAGACATCAAGGTGGTAAAGACGCAAATCGACGACGTCGACCTGCGCCTCGCCCGCACCGCAGTGAAGGCGCCGGTCAGCGGCATTGTCTCGCGGAAGAACGCGAAGGTCGGTGCGATCGCCAGCGGCAGCGGCGAGCCGTTGTTCGCGATCATCCGCGACGGAGAAATCGAGATGACGGCCGACATTGCCGAGTCCGATGTCATCAAGCTTGCCGTGGGGCAGCCCGCGACGGTCAAGCTTGCCGGCAGCACCACCACGATCGACGGGAAGATTCGGCTGATCGCGCCGACCGTCGACCCGCAGACCCGGCTCGGCACCGTTCATATCAGCCTGAACGATCCGTCGAAGGCACGCGCCGGCATGTACGCAAGCGCCGTCATCGTGGCGGAGCAGAAGCAGACTGTGGTTTTGCCGCAAACAGCCGTTACATCGGAAGACGGCAAATCGATTGTCCGCAAGGTCGAAGATGGCATCGTGCGTCTGGTACCCGTGGAAACGGGTATCCAGGACGGACAGTTCATCGAGATTCTCTCCGGCATCAAGCCCGGTGAGCAGGCGGTGGCGAAGGCCGGTGCCTATGTGCGCGATGGCGACCGCATCAATCCGGTCGAATCCGCTGAGCCGGCAACCAACTGACGGGAACATGAGACCATGAATTTCTCCGCCTGGTCTATCCGCAATCCGGTCGCGCCGATCCTGGCGTTCTTCGTGCTCGTCGTTCTGGGATGGCAGTCGTTCAATTCTCTGCCCATCACCCGCTTCCCGAACATCGACGTGCCGATCGTTTCGATCGCCGTCACGCAGAGCGGTGCTGCCCCCGCCGAGCTGGAAACCCAGGTCACCAAGGAGATCGAGGACGCGGTCGCCGGCGTCACTGGCGTCGACCATATCGAGTCGACGATCACCGACGGCATTTCGACGACTGCGGTCATCTTCCGCATGGAGGTTCCGACCACGCAGGCCGTACAGGACGTCAAGGATGCCATCGACCGTATCCGAAGCGACCTGCCGACCTCGATCGAAGAGCCGATCGTTTCCAAAGTCGACGTCGAAGGCCAGGCGATCCAGACATTTTCCGTCTCGTCGCCAGGCATGACCCTGGAGGAGCTCTCCTGGTTCGTCGACGACACGATCAAGCGTGCCATACAGGGCCAGACCGGCATCGGCCGCGTCGACCGCTACGGCGGCTCCGATCGCGAGGTGCGGGTCGAACTCGACGAAGACCGTCTGAATTCCTTTGGCATCAGCGCCGCCGACGTCAATGCTCAGCTTCGCCGGATGAATATGGACCTTGGTTCGGGCCGCGGTCAGGTCGGCGGCAGCGAGCAGGCAATCCGAACCTTGGGCGACACGCGAGACGTAACAGCGCTCGCCGATACGATGATTGCTCTGCCGAACGGGCGCTTCGTCCGTCTGTCGGAGCTCGGCAAGGTGATCGACACCTATGAGGAGCCGAAGTCGTTCGCCCGCTTCAACGGACAGCCGGGCGTCACCTTCGCCGTCTTCCGCGCCAAAGGCGCGAGCGAAGTGTCGGTCGCGGAGACGGTCGCCAAGACGCTGGACGATATCCGCGCCAAGCATCCGGACGTCTCCATCGAAATGGTGGACGACTCGGTCTACTTCACCTACGGCAACTACGAGGCGGCGATCCACACGCTGATAGAAGGCGCGGTTCTCGCCGTCATCGTCGTTATGCTGTTCCTGCGCAATTGGCGCGCAACCCTGATTTCGGCTGTCGCATTGCCCCTCTCGGCCATCCCCACCTTCTGGGTGATGGAACTGCTCGGTTTTTCGCTGAACCTCGTCAGCTTTCTGGCGATGACGCTCGCAACGGGTATTCTCGTCGACGATGCGATCGTGGAGATCGAGAATATCGAGCGCCACATCCGGATGGGCAAGTCGCCCTACCGCGCAGCGATAGAGGCCGCGGACGAGATCGGCCTTGCGGTGATCGCCACCACCTTCACCATCATCGCCGTCTTCGTGCCCGTGTCCTTCATGCCGGGCATTCCAGGGCAATATTTCATCCAGTTCGGCCTGACGGTCGCCGTTTCGGTGTTCTTCTCACTGCTCGTCGCCCGGCTGATCACGCCGGTCATGGCTGCCTACCTGATGAAGCCTTCGGATGCGAGCGGGCATGATGACGATGAAGGCTTCATGATGCGCCAGTATACGCGCCTCGTGCGCTTCACCACGAAACGCTGGTATACGCGCTACTCCACGCTGCTTGCGGCAATCCTGCTTTCGGTCGGTTCCGTGATCGCGCTGCTCGTCTTCGTCCCGGGCAGCTTCCTGCCGCCGGAAGACAGTTCGCGTGTCAGCCTGTCGATCGAGCTCCCGCCCGATGCGATGCTCGCCGATACGGATCGGACCACGACCGAGATTTATAACCGCATCAAGGATGTCGAGGGTGTGGAGAACGTCTTCGTGCTTGGTGGTGCATCGCCGAAGGGCGACCTGGAACTGAGGCGCGCCGCCGTTACGGTGCTTCTCAGGAAGCTCGACCATTCGCTGATCAACAAGGTCGTCAACGATGTGATCGGCCGCACGCCGCTCATCGGCGAGTATCTTCCGAAACTGCCCCCGGCGGGCCGGATCATACCGCAATCCGCGATCGAGAGGGAAATCTTCGCCCGGTTGCGGTCGATTCCGGACGTTCGCGTCACCAAGCTCAACGATCGAGGCGAGCGCGACCTGTCGTTCAACCTGCTCTCCAACAACGAGGCGGATCTCGATAAGGCCGTTGCCACTCTCGAAGCGGACCTGCGCCGAGATCCGTTGCTTGCCAATGTAAGCCCGGAAGGTGCGCTGCCCCGACCGGAACTGCAGATCCGGCCACGTGACGAACAGATGTCCCGGCTGGGCATCACCACGGCGCAGATATCCGAGGTGATCCGCATCGCCACGATCGGCGATATCGACGCACAGTTGACGAAGATCGCTCTCGACGGACGTCTGATCCCGATCCGGGTCCAACTCAACCGCGACTTCCGTACCGATCTCGCGGCGATCCGCAATCTCAAGGTTCAGACCGCATCCGGGGCCACCGTTCCGCTGTCGAGCGTCGCCGACATCAACTATGCGGAGGGGCCGAGTTCCATCAAGCGTTACGACCGTTACCGCGTCGTCAAGCTCGGCGCCGACCTCCCCGCCGGCGTCGCTCTGGACACGGCATCAGCCCGCTTCCGACAGATCGCTGCCGACGCGGAACTCCCCGCAACGGTCCAATTCCTCGAAAGCGGCGATGCCGAGGTGCAGGCGGAAATGCAGGAGAGCTTCGGCAACGCCATGCTGCTCGGCCTGATGATGGTGCTGGTCGTACTCATCCTCTTGTTCAAGGATGTTATCCAGCCCTTCACGATCCTGTTCTCGCTGCCGCTCGCCATCGGCGGCGTGGCGGCAGCCCTGATCCTGACGCAGAACGCGCTTTCGATGCCGGTTCTGATCGGCATTCTGATGCTGATGGGCATTGTCACCAAGAACGCGATCCTGCTCGTCGACTTCGGAATCGAGATGATGCATCACGGCATGGATCGGACGCTTGCGATGATAGAGGCGGGCCGAAAGCGGGCGCGTCCGATCGTCATGACCTCGATCGCAATGTCCGCGGGCATGCTCCCCTCGGCACTCGGCGTCGGCGAAGGCGGTTCCTTCCGTGCGCCAATGGCGATCGCCGTCATCGGAGGCATCATCGTCTCGACGGTCCTGAGCCTTGTCGTCGTGCCCTCCTTCTTCCTGATCATGGACGACCTGTCGCGGCTCCTCGCCTGGACCTTCGGCCGCTTCATCGGCAAGAAGGACGAGGAGGAGCTGCCGCTTGATCAGGAGGCCCTGAGCAAGCTCGCCGCCGAACAGGGCAGCACAATCGAGAGCCTCGAAGAGCGCGTGAAGGCGCTCGAAGACGAGAAGCGCCGCAAATCCGACCGGAAGGTCATCAGCCATCCGGCGCTGGCTGCGGAATAACGTCTCCCGACTTCGTTGCAGATAGCCCGCGCTTCCTGGAGCGCGGGCTTTCTCCATGAGCTTTTGACCAAGGTCAACTCACCACCTGTCCGGAAGTCGTAGCGTCACCTCGACTTTATTGGGGATGGCTGGAATGAAGACCTCGCGACTGACTTCGAACGACAGGGCCGTGCTTCTCGGTTCGCGTCTTTTCGCAAACCTGCCGGCACCCGCCGCCGAAGCTGTTCTTGAAGGCGCCACCATTTCAAGACACGAGGCGCAGGATGTTCTTTTCCATCAGGGCGACGCCATCGAGCACGTCTTCTTCGTCGTCTCCGGCCTCGTGCGTCTCTACGGCACCGGCAAGGGCGGGCGCGAGGCGGACATCGCCGTGTTTCCCAGGGGCGCGCTTTTCGGCGAAAAGGCCGTCTTCCTTGATCAGCGCGCAACCGCACACGCGCAAGCCGTGCACCCGTCCATTATCGCGAAGCTGGACGGCCCGAGGCTTTGCCGGCTTGTCCGCGAAGAGGCCGATGTGGCGTGGGCGCTCCTAGAACTCCTCTGCCGTCATGGGCAGATGACGGAAAAGCGCCTTGCCGAGGATCGATTGCTGACCGCACCGCAGCGTGTCGCAAACTACATCCTCGGCCAGTGCCCGGGCGACTCACCGGCCTTCACCTTCCGGCTTCCATTTCAAAAGAATGTGCTGGCAGGCAAGCTCGGGCTTGCGCCGGAGGCGCTCTCGCGCGCCTTCTCGACCCTGCGGCAGTCGGGCGTCATCGTGAAGGGCCGCCTGATCGAAATCCGCGATAGAGAGGCACTGGAGCGATTCTGACCGAGGCGGCTTAGAGACCACCATGCAGTATCAGGAAATCGACGATCCGCTCCACCCCATCGCCCCGTTTCATGTCGGAAAACACGAAGGGCTTCTCGCCGCGCATCCGCGCCGCATCCCTTTCCATGATCTCGAGGTCTGCGCCGACATGGGGGGCGAGATCCTTTTTGTTGATCACCAATAGATCCGACTTGGTGATTCCCGGTCCGCCCTTGCGCGGAATTTCCTCGCCCTGACAAACCGAGATCACATAAATCGTCAGATCGGCGAGATCGGGCGAGAAGGTCGCCGCGAGATTATCGCCGCCGGATTCTATGAAGACGAGGTCCAGCTCGGGAAGCCGGCGGTTCAGATCCGCAATTGCCTGAAGATTGATCGATGCGTCCTCGCGAATGGCCGTATGGGGGCATCCACCGGTCTCGACGCCGACGATTCGTTCCGAAGGCAAAGCCTGCATCCGGACGAGCGCCTCTGCGTCCTCTTTCGTGTAGATGTCGTTTGTGACGACCGCGAGGGAATATCTCTCCCGCATCGCCTTGCAGAGCTTTTCGGTCAGCGCCGTCTTACCGGAGCCGACCGGACCACCGATACCAACGCGAAGCGGACCGTTTTTAGATGGCATCAATTCTATCCTTTCGACTATCTGTTCCTGCATTATGAGCGGAACAGGCGCGAATGCAGGTTTTCATGCTTCAGTGACGCAATTTCCGCAATGAACGTCGCGCCGCCCAGGTCCTCAAGCGAGGCGGCCGCGGCGCGCGCAACAACCGCGCCGATCGTGTCCTCGACGCGCGCAAGAACGCCGACGCCGTCGCGCTGGCCGGTAATGCCGCAGCGGATGGCGACCGAAACGGCGTTCGATACTGTCGCATTGAGAAAGGCGGCGAGCGCCGGCTTGAGGCCGGTACGATGCGCTCCGGCAACCGCCCCCACGGACACCGGATACGCAGCCTTTGTTCCGAGGACTGCGAGCGACGGATGCGGCCAATGTCCGGCGGCAGCCAGGAAAGCCTCGCCGAGGAGCATGGTTTCCATATGCCGTTCGCGCGATCCGGCAAGCGCCTCGGCAAGCTCCGAAACCGCAATCAGCCGCTGGGCATCACCGTATGCTCGGTAACTTTCCGATAGAAGCAGCGCATCGTTCCAGGTGTTGCCGCGCTCCAGGAGCGTTTCGCACCAAAGCCGCAAATCATCGGCGCTCGTGACCAATCCTTGGTGAATTGCCTGCTCCAATCCGCCGGAATAGGAGAAGGAGCCGACGGGAAAGGCGGGCGAGAGCCAGGTAACGAGGCGCAGCAACGCCTGCGTATCGGCATGTTCAGCCATGGCTGTGACGGTCGCCGTGGCCGTGCTGGTGATAGGCGCCGCGTAGAGGGTGGAAGGGTAAGTTCACTTCCGTGACGGTAGCGCCAAGGCCTTCGAGCATGGCGCGGATAACCGGGTCGCGAGCAATCAGGATCCGGCCCTCCTCAATCGCCGCCGGCAGGTGCCGGTTACCCAGATGCCAGGCCAGCTCGATGAGATGCAACGGGTTACGCGCTCGGATGTCGTAAAGCTCCTCCGTGGCCGCTTTTACCTCGATATAGCCGCCGCCTTCGAGCACCAGGAGGTCGCCATCGGCGAGCATCACCGCCGCCTTGAGATCGAGCATCACCACGTCTTCGTTTTCGAGGTGGAGGAGCTTACGGCGCAAGTGGCGCTGGTCATGAGTCAGGTTCACGCGATGCAGCGGCGCCTCTTCGGAAGGACCGGGCGTAAGGACTTCGGTCGACCGATATGGCACTTCAAACCACCTCGACCTTTTCCGGATGCACGATTTCGACGCGTGCGCTCGCCAGCAGGCTCGCCGCGGCAGTCTGGAAGGCCTTCAGATGCGGTTCGGCAAAATGCGCGTCGATCGCTGCCCTGTCCTTCCATGTTTCGACGAACACCAGTGCGTCGGGATCGGTAGGCTTGCGATAAAGTTCATAGCTGACGCATCCGGCCTCGCTTCGCGTCGCCTCGATCAACGATTTCGTAAGCGCCACAACCTCGCCGCCCTTGCCCGTATGGGCCGTCAGATACGCAATGATGTAAACCATAAATTTCTGCATTCCCCTTGCCAATGAAACGTCGAAGCGTTCACGGTTCCCGCCCCCGCATCCGCTTCCTCTTCGAAGCCTTCACTGTAGCAAGAAAAAGCCCCGGCACCAGCAGGAAGGCGAAAATCGCGTGGATTTTCAGAAGCCTGCTTGCGGTGCCAGGGCTTTGTCTATGTCGGCAAATCGGAATCAGGCAGCGAGTTTCCGGGACTTCAGCGCCGCCAGGATGTTCTGCGGCGAGGAGACGCCGTAGGGATCGCTGTCGCAATTGTCGGAGTAGCCTTCCTCTTCGAACCACTGCTCGACAACGCCATTGTTAACGATAGCGGCGTAGCGCCAGGAGCGCATGCCGAAGCCGAGATTATCCTTGGCGACGAGCATGCCCATTTTGCGGGTGAACTCGCCCGAACCGTCCGGAATGAGCTTGACGTTCTCGAGGCCCTGCGATTTGCCCCAGGCGTTCATGACGAAAGCGTCGTTGACGGAGACGCAGTAGATCTCCTCGATCCCGAGAGCCCGGAATTCGGAGTTAAGCTTTTCGAAGTCCGGCAGCTGGTAGGTCGAGCAGGTCGGTGTGAAAGCACCCGGGAGCGAAAACAGCACGACGCGCTTGCCGGCAAAATAGTCGTCCGAGGTAACGTCCTGCCAGCGGAACGGGTTGGAACCGCCGACGGACTCGTCGCGGACGCGGGTGCGGAAGGTTACAGCGGGAACTTTTCTGCCGAGCATCATCATCTCCTAAAGGTGGCAGCCGGCGCGCAGTCTTGGGAGGAAGGCGTACCGGCGGAAAGTGAGTGCTCTTCCTAACGAAATTTCCGCTGCAGCGCAGCATGAAAGCGATCATTCGAGGCCCTCCGCATGGCAGCCATGCGGGCTATGCATGGCTTTTTCGGCCGGCTGCGCGTCTGGCGGACGTTCAATTGTAGAGACGAAGGGAAAAGTCCAGCGTCTCCGGCAAAGGATTCCAGATGCCTGTCCGCAGACCGCTGCTTCTGAGCGCTCCCGCTGTCCATGTATTGCAGCCGAGCAAGGCATTGAAGTAGCCATTTGCCTCGAAGAAGCGGTCGTTCGGGCCGTACGAAATATCTGGGATCAGCACGGTCTCACCACCCTCCCGCCGGAAACTTTCGGATATGTATTCCGTCAATCGCCGGAACCCATCATCATCGATGTCGAAACTGGTAATTGCGTCCTGCGGCTCGACGAATGGGCCCGCGACATCGACGTGCAGCACAGACAGATCGACTGAAAGCGCTCTCAGGACCGGCAAAGGCTTCAACTCGCTCCAGGTTGGAGTTTCGAGATAGAATGAGCGCCCTCCCCAGCCAAAGATGAGCCATCGAGCATCCGGATGCAGGAGGGCTATGCCCGCATCCCGGAGAAACCCGAATTCTGTCCGGACGTCATCGTCCAAGGGTATGGCGATGTCGGTGTGTATGGGACCGGAAAGGACGAGTATCCGCCGTAGCCCCGCGGTGTCGGCGGAAGCATTGGCAGGCATGAGCGGCGACGGGATCAGAGCTCCGCCCGTCACTGCAAGCGCCAGGAATAGAACGGAACCGCAAAACCACCTGAAGGCACGCTTCATTCTCTGTTCCGGGGCAACAATCTAGAACAAGAAATAGCGCTGCGCCATTGGCAGTACCGACGCCGGCTCGCAGGTGAGGAGCTCGCCGTTGGCGCGAACCTCGTAGGTTTCGGGGTCGACCTCGATATGTGGCGTGAGGCTGTTGTGGACCATCGACGCCTTGCCGATGCCGCCGCGGGTGTTCTGGACGGCAACGAGCGCCTTGGCGACGCCAAGCCTGCCGGCGAGCCCCGCATCGAGCGAGGCCTGCGAAACGAAAGTGACCGAGGAGTTGGTCCGGCTCTTTCCATAGGCGCCGAACATTGGCCGATAATGGACCGGCTGCGGAGTGGGAATCGAGGCGTTTGGATCCCCCATCGGTGCTGCGGCGATCGTTCCGCCCAGCAGCACCATGTCGGGCTTCACGCCGAAGAAGGCCGGATTCCACAGGACGAGATCGGCGCGCTTGCCGGTTTCGAGAGAGCCGATCTCATGGCTGAGGCCATGGGCGATCGCCGGGTTGATCGTGTATTTGGCGATGTAGCGCTTGACGCGGAAATTGTCATTCCCGCCGCTCTCCTCCTTGAGCCGCCCACGCTGGCGCTTCATCTTGTCGGCGGTCTGCCAGGTGCGGATCGCCACCTCGCCGACGCGCCCCATCGCCTGGCTGTCGGAAGAAATGATCGAGAAGGCGCCGATGTCGTGGAGGATATCTTCCGCCGCGATAGTCTCCTTGCGGATACGGCTTTCGGCGAAGGCGATGTCTTCCGGAATGCTGGGAGACAGGTGATGGCAGACCATCAGCATGTCCAGATGTTCAGCCAGCGTGTTCACGGTATAAGGCCGCGTCGGATTGGTCGAGGACGGGATGACGTTCGGCTGGCCGCAGATCCTGATGATATCCGGCGCGTGGCCGCCGCCAGCCCCTTCCGTGTGATAGGCATGGATCGTCCTGCCCTTTATCGCAGCAATCGTATCCTCGACGAAGCCGCTTTCGTTCAGCGTATCCGTGTGGATCATCACCTGCACGTCGTATTCGTCCGCAACCGAAAGGCAGCAATCGATGGCTGCCGGTGTGGTGCCCCAGTCCTCGTGGAGCTTCAGCGAGGTGGCGCCGCCCAGCACCATTTCCACGAGTGCGCCGGGCAGCGACGCATTGCCCTTTCCGGCAAAGGCGAGATTCATGGGAAAGGCATCCGCCGCTTCAATCATGCGGGCGATGTGCCAGGGGCCCGGCGTGCAGGTCGTGGCGAGCGTGCCGTGCGCCGGCCCCGTTCCGCCGCCGAGCATGCAGGTGATACCGCTCATCAGCGCCTCTTCGATCTGTTGCGGGCAGATGAAGTGGATATGGCTGTCCATGCCCCCCGCCGTGACGATCTTGCCCTCGCCCGCAATGACCTCCGTGCCCGGGCCGACGATGATGGTGACACCGGCCTGCGTGTCGGGATTGCCGGCCTTCCCTATTGCCGAGATGCGCCCGTCCTTCAGTCCGATATCCGCCTTCACGATCCCCCAATGATCGACGATCAATGCATTGGTGATCACCGTGTCGACCGCACCGCCTTCGCGGGTCACCTGGCTTTGGCCCATGCCGTCGCGGATGACTTTGCCGCCCCCGAACTTCACCTCCTCGCCATGGGTGGTGAAATCCCTTTCCACCTCGATGAAGAGTTCGGTATCGGCCAACCGCACCTTGTCGCCCACGGTCGGACCGAACATGTTGGCATAGGCCGCACGCGACATTTTGTAGGACATGGCTCAGGCTCCCTGGGGCAAATCTGAAGAGGTGAATGGAGGAAGACGCCGAAGTCGCCCTTGTGCCGCGAGCGAATCGACATAGCGGCGCTCGGCGGCAAATGGATGCCACTGCCAGCCCACATGGCCGAAGCCGGCAAGCACGACATGATCCTCCGACGAGGCAAATCCCGACAGGATGTCGGCGATCACCACCAGACCACTCGACGGCGCGACAAAGGGTGATGGTGAAAAGCGTGCGAGATCGCGCTCCAGCCGATCATGCGTCTCCGCTTCGATGACCCGGTGCTTGCGCGCCGTAGCGCGCGCGAAGCTCTCGAAGCCATCCGTGTAATCATCGCAGAAATCGTCCAGGTCCGGATGCGTCGCGGCAAGCGCGGCCCGCATGGCGGCGAACCTGGTAGCGGCGCGGACACTCCATATCTCGCGGGCCTGCCGGACGGGCGCGCTCGTCTTCCAGCGCCCGCCGCCCAGCATCGCGAGCGCCGGTCGGCCGGTATTACAGACGGCGACGATATCGGTCCTGCCGCCGCCTTTCCCGACCGAGCGGCAATCGTTGAACCGGACCACCAGATCGGCGGCATCGATCGTCGCGCCAACGCCCTCGGGCACGTCACCGTTTCCCACGATCATGATGACGCGGCCGTTATGCAATAATCAATTCTCCGCCGATTCAACGATCTTCCTGAGCTCGTCAGTGCGCTTGCGTGTCAGCTCTGCGAGGCAGCCGGAAACCAGCATGGGTTCCATCGAGCCGCCTCTCGCCTCGAAGCCTGCGAGTTCGCATTGTCCGTCGCGATAGCCGATCCAGGCACGCTGGGCCTTTTTCAGGGCCTCCAGCGCTCCGACATAGGCCGCGTCGATTTCGCCAAGCTCCTTGTCGGTCGCCTGCATGGCCGCCACCGCAAGGCGGTAGGTCGTGTTCAGTTCCGCATCCGCCATCCGATGGTCCTTATCGGCGCAAATGTTGAGATCCGTCTGCGTCACCGCTTTCCGGCAATCCGGCTCAGGCTGCTGCTGAGCCGAGGCAAAAGCCGTGCAGCATAACGCCAGGCCGAGAGCAGGCGCAGCCGCCTTCATAGCTTTCCCATGACCTGCTGGCGGAAACCGAAAACCTCGCGTTTTCCCGAAAGCGGGATGAGCGTCACCTGCCGCGTTTGCCCCGGCTCGAAGCGAACGGCCGTACCCGCAGGAATATCGAGCCGCTTGCCGCGCGCTGCATCTCGGTCAAAGAGCAGACCCGGGTTGGCCTCGGCGAAATGATAGTGGCTGCCGACCTGTACCGGCCGGTCGCCGGAATTGGCAACTTCGATGGTGACGGTCTCGAGACCGGCATTCAACTCGATCTCACCGGCGGCGGTGATGATTTCACCCGGGATCATCGTCTTCTCCTCAAGCAGCTTGCCGAGGCGCACAGCCCCCGGGCTTCAAGACGCGCTCCGTCGATGCCGGATATTTCTTCAGCATTGCCGCAGGGCGCAACGGGCGCCGGACCAACTCGCCGCCGCAATTCCGGCAGGCCCCGCCAAGCTTCGCCTCGGCGCAGTCGGTGCAAAAACTGCATTCGAAGGTGCAGATCATCGCATCGCGGCTGTCGGGCGGCAGGTCCCGATCGCAACATTCGCAGTTCGGACGCAGGCTCAGCATCGTGGCCTCCCATCATCTAACGGATCGGCTCGTGAACCGTGACGAGCTTCGTTCCATCAGGAAACGTCGCCTCGATCTGGATGTCGTGGATCATCTCCGCAATGCCCTCCATGACCTGATCGCGCGTAAGGACATGGGCACCGGCCTCCATCAACTCGGCGACGGAGCGGCCGTCACGCGCACCCTCGACGACGAAATCCGTGATGAGGGCGATCGCCTCCGGATGGTTGAGCTTCACGCCCCGTTCGAGCCGCCGGCGCGCGACCATCGCCGCCATTGAAATCAGCAGCTTATCCTTTTCGCGCGGGGTGAGATTCATGCGTCGCCATCCAATTGTTCGCGGATTCAGAGAGTCCAGACTCTCGGCACAGATGCGCCTTTACGCAAGTGCGAAATCAGTGGGATCAGAATTTTTCTGAGCGCGAACCCGTCGGCCGCAACCACGCGGGCGACGATCTTGTCGCGCCCGTTAACGGCAAAATGGCTGACGCCCGAGAGGGCATGTTCCGCAAGCGATGTCCGCAATCTCGGGAGCAGGGCCTCGCAATCAGGGGCGACATAGACGAGGGTTGCAAAGGCGACCGCGCCGTCGAGCACGGCTCGCCGCGACCCTAGCGCCGCGATATCGCCGGCTAATGCAAGGTTTTCCGCGTGGACCAGCGCTCCACCGCTGCGAATGCGCCAATGATCGCGGAAGAGGCCGGACCGCACCGTCTCTCCCATGGCCTTCCGGCCGATCAGAACCGCCTCCAGCGCAAGAAAGGACGCATCAGGAGCGAGATCGACCTCCAAAGAGCGTGACAGGGCCGACCGATCAAACAGGATTGACTCCTGCGGCAGCCAGTCGACGTGGCCGCGGGCAGCGACCGAAATGCGCGTCGCAACCACGGCCGTGTCCACACTCGCCTTGTAAACCTTCTCGCAGGCCTGTGTCGTCAGCGTGAGGTTGGTGCCCTCGCCCGCCTCGAACTCCCAAGCGAGCCGGTCGCCACCGGTCACGCCGCCCGACGAATTGATGAGCACGGCCTCCATCGATGCGTCGAAGGTCCTTGGCAAGCGGATCTTGGCGCAACCTTCCTGATAGAGACCGGCGATGCGCGTGCGCCCCCCTCCGGTCTTGGCGACGAGCCGTCCTTTTCCCCATGCCCGCTGAGGGGCAATCGCCGCTGCCGCTTCCATCAGATCTTCGCCGAAGTGTTCCTGCCGATACGACTATCGTCCGAAACCACAAGAGCAAAGTCAAATCGTAGCTTTCATGAGGTCGGCCAACGCACCCGAAAGTCACGCCACTCGGTCCGGCGGCGCCAGGCCGGCGAAGAAAGCCGTGACGTTGTCGACCACCTTCATTCCCATTGCCGTGCGCGTCTCCTCCGTGGCGCTTCCGAGATGCGGTAGCAGCACGACGTTTTCAAGCGCGCTCAGACGGGCCGGTACGTCCGGCTCTGCCGCATAGACGTCGAGACCGGCGCCGCGGATCACGCCCTTCTCGAGGGCCTCGATCAACGCGGCTTCATCGACGACATCGCCGCGCGCCGTGTTGATGAGGTAGGCGCCGGGCTTCATCGCCGCCAGACGCTCCGCGTCGATCAGATTCCGGTTCTCGCCGCCGCCCGGGCAATGCAGCGACACGAAATCTGCTGCCTTGAGTACGTTCTCGACCGTGCGGAACTGTCGTGCCCCGAATCGAGCCGCTTCCTCCGGTGCGATTCTCGATCGATTGTAGAAGACGACATCCATGTCGAAGCCGAAATGGCAGCGCTTCGCCATGGCCTTGCCGATGCGCCCGAATCCGATGATGCCGAGTGTCTTTCCGGTTACCTTCGTCCCGATCATATGGGTCGGCCGCCAGCCAGTCCAAGTGCCGGTCCTCACCTGCCGCTCGCCCTCGCCCGCGCGCCGCGCGACCGCAAGCAGCAGCGATACCGCGAGGTCTGCGGTGCAGTCGGTCAGAACGCCTGGCGTGTTCGTCACCACGATACCTGCAGCCTTGGCAGCCTCGATGTCGATATGATTGTAGCCCACCCCGAAATTGCCGAGAATCCGGGCGCGAAGCCCCTCGCCCGCGAAAACATCCTCCGGCAGGCGGTCGGAGACGGTCGGCAGCACCGCATCGAAATTGCGCAGCGCATCCGCGAGGGCACTTCTGTCGAGCGGCCTGTCCTCCTCGTTGAGAACTGTCTCGAACCTTTCGGCCAAGACCTGTTCGACGGCTCGCGGCCAGCGGCGAGTGACAAGAATACGGAATCTCGCAGTCACAATGCTACCTCCATAAAAAACACCAGCGCTAAGGTTTACATAAGTAATAAGTTTGTCTATTACCTGAACGCAAGTTCTACCAAGAAATTGCAAAATGTCAAGTATGAAAAAGCTAGTAGCAATGAAAGAACGAACATGAAAAAGAACGAAATTATACTTTCGCAAAGAGAGGCGTATCGGACAAAGATGCGCAAGGGTGGCGTTAGGTCTACCGTCGAAGCAGAGAATACACTGGTGTTCGAACTTCGCCGCGGCGCGATTACGAATAACGGCGCCACACCATGGTGGGTTTCCGCCACTGTTGGGACGAGCACCGTACCGCAGACTTTCAAGTTCATGATGGACACCGGAACAACCAACACATGGGTTACGGCGAAGAGCTGCTCCACCAGTGAATGCACACAGCACGATTCCTTCGACGAAACCGCGTCCTCGACCTTCGTCTGGCAAGACCAGTCACTGACACCCATCGACTTCAGCGGTTGGGGGAACATGGACGTCAACCTCGGAAATGACGTATGGGTTCTGTCTGACAAGAACGCCATCGACCAGGACGTCACCGTCGACTTCTGGCTCAGCCAGGCCTATTCCGGGGCCCGTTTTGGCGAACTTATCCAGGATGGGTTCATCGCCTGCGGTCCCTACGGTGACAATTCCCGGTCGAATTTGATTTTCGACGCGCTGTGGTACTCCGGTGCACTGGCTTCGCCGTGGATGTCCTATTGGGTCGATTACACGATCGACGGTGCAGCAGTCGACAGCGGCGAGATGATTTTTGGCGGCAGCAATGCCGACAAATACGACCCGGACACTGTTATCTCCCTCGATATCGTACCAGGAATCTGGACTCACATGGGCGATTCGATCGTCGTGGACGGTGCCGAGATATTTACGTCTCCCGCACTGCTGATCGACACGGGTGCCTCTGAAATCAAAGGAGAGCAGGCGGAGATCGATAAATTGATTGCCGCAGTAACGCTGGACGGGCAGCTGCCGCTTTCTCCCGACAACCCGGATCACTATGCCTATCCCGACCTGGTCTTCAATCTTGGAAAGACCAGCGACGGCAGCACCGGGCAGTTGGTCTTCCCGCCCCGCGCCTATTTCAACTATATCGAGGCAGGCACAGACCAAGGAAAATGGCAGATTGCGATGACCGTTCTTGAAGACCTTGGAGAAAACTCCCTGATCTTCGGCCGCAATCTTCTCGATCGGCTGTATTCGGAGTGGGAATACGACACCTCGGGCACGTCGGTCGCCGGGAAAACCATCCGGCTGGCACAACGGGTCTAGTTTAACCAGGCGCCGGGAGGACATGTCCTCCCGGCGCGCCCAAAACGATAGAAGGCCCGGCGCTTGGCGCCGGGCCTTCTGAATTACCTTCGAAAAGAACTATTCGTTCTGGAAGTAGCTGAACTTGCCGTCGTCACCCTTCTTCCAGGTGTACATGACGTAGTCCGGACGGGTGATGTCGCCCTTTTCGTCGAAGCCGAGTTCGCCGATCGCGGTCTTAAACGGGCCTTTGGCCTTGATCGCTTCGGCGACGGCCTGCGGATCGCTATTGCCGGCAGCCTTGGCACCTTCTGCAATGACCTGAAGGGCCGCATAAGCATAGAGCGTGTAGGCTTCCGGCTCAAAGCCCGCAGTGCGGAACTTCTCGACGAGATCCTTGGCAGCCGGGCTCTTGCGCGGATCCGGTGCGAAGGTCATCAGCGTACCGTCAACGGCGTCGCCGGCGATCGAGGCCAGTTCGTTCGAGACGATGCCGTCGCCCGACATCAGCGTCGCCTTCAGGCCCTGGTCCTTCATCTGACGCATGATCAGGCCGGCTTCCGTGTGCAGACCGCCGTAATAGACGATCGAAACGCCAGCCTGCTTCATCTTGGCAATAAGGGCGGAGAAGTCCTTGTCGCCGGTGTTGATGCCTTCATAGAGGGCCTCGGTGACGCCGGCTTCGTTCATCGACTTCTTGGTTTCGTCGGCAAGGCCCTGACCATAGGGCGTCTTGTCGTGAATGACGGCGACCTTCGCATCCTTGAAATTGGCCGCGATATAGGCGCCGGCAACAGCGCCCTGCTGGTCGTCCCGGCCGCAGGTGCGGAAGGTATTCCACAGGCCGCGTTCGGTGAACTGCGGGTTGGTCGAGGCAGGCGTGACCTGCAGGAGGCCGTTTTCGGCGTAGATTTCCGATGCAGGGATCGACACACCCGAGTTGAAGTGACCAACGACAAACTTCACGCCGTCGGCGACGAATTTCTGGGCAACGGAAACACCCTGTTTAGGGTCCGAAACGTCATCGCCCAGCACAATCCTGATCTGTTCCCCATTGATGCCGCCTGCAGCATTGATGTCTTCGGCGGCCTGCTCTGCACCTTTCTGAATCTGCGCGCCGAATGCGGCGTTCGGACCGGTTAGCGGAGCTCCGACGCCGACCAGGATCTCAGCCCATGCGGTGCCGCTGAAGGCGAGCATTGCTGTCAGCGCAACGGCCGACAGAAGAGACTTTCTCATCTTGTTACTCCCAATTATCCGAGCGGGTCTCGTTTCATAAGCCTGCGCAATGCCCACCATCATAGCGCCGGTGTTTTTTCGCACCGGCCGCGCGGGCCGGCACGCGCTGTTCCTTATTTCGCCTTCCAGGAAAACGGCGAGGTTTTTTCATAGAGCCAGTAGTACATGCTAGCCATTTGCTTGGTCCGATAGTAGCGGAAGCCAGCGGTAGCAAACAACAAAAGTACGAGCGTGTCCACGATATAGTATTGGAGCGTGAACATCGTTCCGTTGAACAGCGCATGATGGATGAAGCGGATGCCCCAACCCAAAAGCGCGACATAGAGGACGAGCCGCGGAACGTCACCCCAGCTCTCCGCGACGCTCTTGCCGGTCCGCCACGCGGTCCAGCCTCCCAGAACACAGGTGATGAAAAAAAACTGCCAGACCGATGGTTCTTCGTAGAGAATTCCCTGCATCTCACTCAACTCCAGGCGCGGCGGATCAATGGCGGCCGCCTTCCAGATAGGCTGCGCGGACCTCCGGATTGGCGAGGAGGTCCTTGCCCGTCCCGCTCATCGTCACACGGCCGTTGACCATTACATAACCGCGATCGGAGAGCTTGAGCGCTCCGAAGGCGTTCTGTTCGACGAGGAACACGGTGAGGCCCTCGCTCTTGTTGAGCACCTTGATCGCTTCGAAGATGCCTTTGATGATCAGCGGCGCAAGCCCGAGCGACGGCTCGTCGAGCAGCAGGAGCTTCGGCCGGGCCATCAGCGCACGGCCGATCGACAACATCTGCTGCTCGCCCCCCGACAGAGTACCCCCGCGCTGAGACTGCCGTTCCTTGAGGCGCGGGAACAGCGTGAAGACCTTCTCCACGTCTTCCTTGAAATGCTTCAGAGCGTCGAGGCTGGCGCCCATCTGGAGGTTTTCGAGCACTGTCATGCGCGGGAAAATCCGGCGCCCTTCGGGCGACTGGGCGATCCTGAGACGCGCGATCTCATGCGTCGGCAGACGCGTGATGTCCTGGCCGTCAAAGTGGACCGAGCCGATGCGCGCCTGCGGACTGCCGCAGATCGTCATCATGAGCGTCGATTTCCCGGCACCGTTGGCGCCGATCAGCGCAACGATTTCGCCGCGATGGACCTCCATGTCGACGCCGTTCAGCGCCCGGATATTGCCGTAATAGGTCTCGACGCCTCTCACATGCAGCAGGGGCGCCGTCATTGCCTGGTCCCCCCATGCTCGCCTTCGATTTCCTCGATCTCTCCAATCACCTCGTCAACCTCTTCATCCTCGACGCCCAGATAGGCCGCAATGACCTTTGGATCGTTCTTCACGAAATCCGGGGTGCCGTCGGAAATCTTCTGACCGTATTCGAGAACCACGACGTGATCGGATATCTCCATCACCACGGACATGTCGTGCTCGATCAACAGGATGGAGGTGCCGGTATCGCGGCGAATCTCCTGCAGCAGTTCATTCAGCGCGAGCGACTCGCGCGGGTTGAGGCCCGCGGCGGGCTCGTCCAGGCAGAGAAGCTCCGGTCCGGTGCACATTGCGCGGGCGATCTCCAGCCGCCGCTGAGCACCATAGGGAAGGTCGCCGGCCGGATCGTCGGCCCGCTCGATCAGCGAAGCTTTTTCCAACCAGTGCCTGGCGAGTTCGATTGATTCCCTTGACGCCTCGCGATAGGTCGGGAAGCCCAAAAGGCCGAGAATGGTATAGCCGGATGCCCGCATCAGCTTGTTATGTTGCGCGACGAGCAGGTTTTCCAGAACCGTCAGGCCCGAGAACATGCGGATGTTCTGGAAGGTGCGTGCCACCTTCGCCTTCTTGGTGATTTCGAAATCCGGCAGCCGCTCCAGAAGGAACTCGTCGCCGGAATTCTGCCGCAGGGTGATCATGCCCATCGTCGGCTTGTAGAAGCCGGTGATGCAGTTGAACACCGTTGTCTTGCCTGCTCCGTTCGGGCCGATCAGCGCCGTGATCTCGCCGCGTTCCGCCTCGAAGGAGAAGTCGTTGATGGCCATCAGACCGCCGAAGCGCATCGACAGACGCTCAACCTTCAGGATGGGGTCTTTTTTCATTGCCTCTGTCCCGATCGCCATCAGCCGTGCCCCTCTTTGGTGAAGCTGCCGGAGACTGCCCTGCGTTGGCGCAGGAACGCGGTCGGCTCTCGTGATCCGACGAAGCCACGCGGCTTCCAGACCATGACCGTCACCATGGCCAGGCCGAAGATCAGCATGCGATAGAGTTCGGGTGTGAAGGCCGGTCCGAAGATCATCTTGAGGAACGTCAGCTCACGCAGGATTTCGGTGCCGCCGATCATAACGACGGCGGCAATGGCGATACCGGTCAGCGAGCCCATGCCGCCAAGAACGACGATGGCAAGGATGACGGCCGATTCCAGGAAGACGAAGGATTCCGGCGAGACGAAGCCCTGACGCACGGCAAAAAAGGAGCCTGCAAACCCGCCGAACATCGCACCCGTCGCAAAGGCCGTCAGCTTGGTGGTGACAGTGTTGATGCCGAGCGAACGGCAGGCGATCTCGTCTTCGCGCAACGCCTCCCATGCGCGCCCGATCGGCATTCGGCGCAGCCGGATCGTTACGAAGGCGGTCAGAAGGGCGAGCGCGAGGATCAGATAGAACAGGAAGATCTTGTAATAGGCCGAAGAGAGAGGCAAGTCGAAGAGCGCCGCAAAACCATCCTTCGAAGCATCGAACTTGATGCCGAAAAGCGTCGCCTTGGCGATGCCGGAGACGCCGAATGTCCCCTTGGTAACCTCGGTCCAGTTGATCAGCACGAGGCGGATGATCTCTCCGAAAGCGAGCGTGACGATCGCCAGATAGTCACCCCTGAGGCGCAGCACCGGGAAGCCGAGAACGATGCCCCAGAGGGCGGCGAGAAGTCCGGCGACAGGCAGCAGCACCCAGAAGGAAAGTCCGAAATAACTGGAGAGAAGCGCGTAGGAATAGGCGCCCACGGCATAGAAGGCCACATAGCCGAGATCGAGCAACCCGGCGAGACCGACGACGATGTTGAGGCCCCAGGCAAGCATCACGTAGATCAGGATCTGAATGCCGAAATTGTCGACCCATTTCAGCGACCCCTGAACGCCCACGAGCGAGACGATGACCGGGGGGTAAAGCAGCAGCATGACGACCGCGATCTTCGGCCATTGGCGGGTGAAAAAGGTGTCCTTCTTCACCACGTCGGGCGCGGCCGCCTTTGCCGCCTTCCGTTTGGCGAACCGCGGCTGCACATAGACAACGATGAGGAAACGGCCAACCATGGCAACCGCCACGAATATCGCAAGCAGTCCCCAGCGCTGGGTGAGAATGAGTTCGTTGCGGATGTTCTGGTCGGACTTGAGCCCGACGAAGAGCACGAACAGTCCAAGCGTGATGAGGCCCGCAAAAACAGCCTCGCGAAGCGCCCGCGCCGTCAGTTCGCTGCCGGCGCTTGCGGTGGTGGATGCGACATTTGCCATGAAACTATACCTTCTCGACTTCCGGTCGTCCGAGAATACCCGACGGCTTGAAGATCAGGACGATCGCGAGAATGGAAAAGGTTGCGACGTCCTTGTAGTCGATGGTGAAATAGGCGGACCAAAGCGACTCGATAAGGCCGATCAGCAACCCGCCGAGCACGGCACCGGGCAGCGAGCCGATGCCACCGAGGACTGCAGCGGTAAAGGCCTTGACCCCCGGAGCGAACCCGTCGGTGAACACGACCACGCCGTAATACATCAGATACATCGTACCCGCGACGGCGGCGAGCGCGGCCCCCATGATGAAGGTCACAGAGATCGTGCGGTCGACATCGACACCGAGCAAGGCAGCCATCTTACGATCCTGCTCGGTAGCGCGCTGGGCACGTCCGAGCGGCGTTCGATTGACGATATACCAGAAGACCGAGAGCAGGATCGCGGTGATGACGACGATAACGATCTGCTTCAGCGAGACGGTGATGCCGAAGATCTCATAAACCGAGGATACCAGCGGCGGGATCGGCTTGTTTCGCGGGCCTTGCGTCACCTGAATGAAGTTCGACAGGACGATCGACATGCCGATCGCCGTGATCAGCGGCGCCAGACGGAACGAACCGCGCAACGGACGATAGGCCACGCGCTCGATGGTCCAGTTCCAAAGCGCAGCCGTCAACATACCGACGATCATCATGATCAAAAGCGCCAGTACAACCGGCACACCGCCAATGAATGTCGTGAGAATCAAGAATACAATCAAAGCGGCAAAGCCGCCAAGCATGAAAATATCGCCATGGGCGAAGTTGATCATGCCGATGATGCCGTAGACCATGGTATAACCGATCGCGATCATACCATAAATAGACCCAAGCGTCAGCCCATTGACGAGCTGCTGGATAAAATACTCCATCAATCTTCCCCTGGACCGGATCCTGTCGGTCCGATCTCTTGTTTTTAATACTCGTTTTCGAGCATGCTCTAAGCTCGATTTCATACCGCTTTCAAATGAAAATGAAAGCTAAAAAATGCGCCACCGCCAAATTCTACCGCGATAAAATCGATTTGACACTTTCGAAGCCAGGAAAATGAAAACTTGAGCAGCATTCGCCCGCGAAATAACCAACTTCGGCAGCAAAGCCGTCAAAGGCGATGAAATGAAAAACGGTTGCTGGAGTGGGGCTCCACAATACATCGCCGCTATGGGAGCGACTCCGTCTCCCATTCCTCGATGGCTTGGCTCCGCCGCCTTCGGCCGCACTAAGAAGCGCAGGTTCAAAGTGCTACAGTGACCTTTCCACGTCTGATAAGACGCGAGCGCCCGATGCGAATCGCTGCGACTCCAAAGAACAGGAAACAATGCTCGAAATACTGGAAGCCTCGGCGCTCGCCGCCGGACAAGCAATTATGGAGATCTATCTTGCCGGCCCCTCGGTCACCTACAAGCGGGACGCCTCGCCGGTAACCGATGCGGACCATCGTGCCGAGCGGATCATTCTTGCCGACCTGGCGGCCGCCTTTCCAGATATCCCCGTCGTAGCGGAAGAGGAGGTCGCAGCAGGCCGCGTTCCCGATATCGCCGGCAAGCGGTTCTTCCTCGTCGATCCGCTGGACGGCACGAAGGAATTCGTCAAGCGCAACAGCCATTTTACCGTCAATATCGGGCTCATCGAAAATGGCGAGCCGGTGACTGGCGTCGTCTATGCGCCGGCGCTCGGCCTGATCTATTCGGCAGCCGCTGGCAGGGCGAAGAAGGCGCTGGTGGAGAATGGCAAGCCTGCCGGTCAATGGACGACGATCGGCTGCCGCCGATGCGGCGACCGCCCCATGGCGTTGACCAGCCGCTGGCACAACAGCCCCGAAACCGTATCCTTCCTTACCGATCAGGGGATAGAGGACAGCGAGGCAGTCGGGTCGTCGCTGAAATTTTGCCTCCTGGCGGAAGGCACGGCCGATATCTATCCGCGATTCAGCCGGACGATGGAGTGGGACACCGCGGCCGGCGACGCGATTCTGAGGGCAGCGGGCGGAGAGACGTTGACGACGGCGGGCATTTCACTTGCCTACGGCAAGCGCAATCAACCGGACGACAGCGACTTCGCCAATCCATGGTTCATCTCACGCGGGCGAGCGTGACCCGAAGGCAACTGCTCGCCTTCGCGCGTATCATCGGCGCTGCAGACGTTCACACGTCCCGTGGATTGGCAGCAGTGGCAATGAGACTGCTCAGCGTTCCCTCGCTGAATGGCTTGTCGATCCTCGGGACGTCGCGAAGATGGCTCGGAAGAGCCAGGAGTTCTCCATAGCCACTGGTAAAGCCAAACCTGACGCCGCGTGTCATCAGCGCATCGGCAACGGCGAAGCTGGTATCGTCCCCGAGATTGATGTCGAGAATGGCAAAATCGAGCCTCTGTTCGACGATAAGCTCCATCGCCTTCGCCTTGGTGGTGGCAACATGGACGCTTGTCACGCCAAGCGAGACGAGCATCTCCTCCATGTCCAGGGCGATCAGGAAATTATCCTCGAGGACGAGGACTGACTCGATCGCCGGCGGCACGTCACTGACTGGCATTTATCTGCATCCTCGGTCTCTCCTCGTTTGCCGAGGCCTGAAAAAGGGGCTGGAGCGAGATGGGAACACCGCTCACGGTTTTTTTGCGTGGATCCCTCTGGCGTACTCGATCACGTTCATCATTTTGGAGGAATAGGGCTTAAGACCATCGTCGTCTAGTAAACACCCGGAAACTCCGGCGCATTTAAAAAAGACATGTTGTACGAAATTTGATGGTGCCGCCCAATCAGATCAGCGGCCTCTTCGGTTCGCACAATCCGTCCCAGCCCGCAACCGCAAGCAAGCCGTCGATGTCATGGACGTCGCAGCCCTTCTCGGCCCAGCGCAGCAGACCTCTGGCGGCCAGCTTCTTCAGCGTCTTGTTGGTGTGGACGAGCGAGAGCCCCAGCGTGTCGGCCACATGTTGCTGTGTGATGGGAATGACGCTCCAGCCGCTGCGAAAGAGTTCAAGGCTCGCAGCCCTCTGGTACAGGAAGGCAATGAGATAGGCGGCCCTTTCCAGAGCGGATCGGCGGCCGATGCTCAGCAGATTTTCGTCCAGCATACGCTCCTCGCGCGCTGCGATCCAGGTCAGGTCGTAGGCCAGTTCCGGATGGCACCTGTAAAGCTCGGCGAGCTTGCTGCGCTGAAAAACGCAGAGCACCACGGGCGAAAGCGACTCGATCGAATGCTGCATCTCGCCCATCAGGGTGCCCTGCAGCCCCACAATGTCGCCGGGCATGACATAGTTCATGATCTGCCGCCGCCCGTCATCCAGCATCTTGTAGCGAAACCCCCAACCGGAAAGCACGGTAAAGAGGTGTTCGCTCTCCTCTCCCTCAGCGAGAATCATCGCATTTGAGTCAAAGACGAGTTCGCCGATCTTGAAACGGGAGACGAATGCAATTTCTTCGGCCTCGAAGGACCGGAACAGCGGCAGCGGGCGCAAGGGACACTCTTTGCAGGGCGTGCCTTTGCTAAACTTTCCTTCGGTTATCATGAAGTATCTCGAGGCCCGGCGCACCGGTGCGGATGGTCAGACCCGATACAGTAGCATGGCGCAGAAGAACGACAAGGCCGAAGACGAAGCCGTGAAGGCGGCCGGGACTGGGCATGGCGCGTGCGGTTCCCGTCAACTCCGTTCCAAGTCCTTATAATTGATTGCATTTGCGATTTTAGATCGAACCGGCCTAAAATCGTCGTGATCTCGTCCGCGTCATGGACTCGCCGGTGCCCGGACCCTATGTCTGCCTGATCCGTTCCAAGCAGGATTGAAGCCATGATGTCCTACTCCGCCATAGCCAAGAACAACGTCGCCGTCGTTACCGGCGCCGCCTCCGGCATCGGCCTTGCCTCGGCGCGTCGCTTCGCCAGTCTTGGAATGAAAGTCGTCCTGGCCGACCTCGGTGGCGAGAAGTTGCAGGCAGCCGCAGCCGAGGTGTCGAAGGCAGCTCCTGAGGGCTCCGGCGATATCGCCGCAATCGCGACCGACGTGTCCCGTGCGGACGACCTCGTGGGGCTGGCACGTGCGACGCGCGAACGGTTCGGGCACGTGCACGTCCTCATGAACAATGCCGGAACTCAACCGGGTAGTTCCATTTTCGGACCGCTTGAAAACTGGGAAGCGGTGATCGGCGTCAATCTGTGGGGGGTCATAAACGGCTCGCGCATCTTCACGCCGGCGATGATTGCCCATGGCGAGCCAGCGCTCGTTATCAACACCGGTTCGAAACAAGGTATCACCACACCCCCCGGCGACCCCGCATACAACCTTTCGAAAGCCGGCGTGAAGGTCTTCACCGAGGCTCTGCAGCACGAATTGCGCAACACCGAAAACTGTCAGGTCAATGCACATCTCCTGATCCCCGGCTTCGTCCACACCTCCCTCACCGCACATGGGCGTACGGAGAAACCCGCCGGCGCCTGGACTCCGGAACAGACAGTGGATTTCATGATGGAGAGCCTGGCGCGCGGCGACTTCTACATTCTCTGCCCCGACAACGAAGTCGCACGTCCGACGGATGAAAAGCGCATCCTCTGGGCAGCCGGAGACATCGTCGAGAACCGGCAGCCGCTTTCACGCTGGCATTCGGACTATGGCGACGCTTTCCAGGCGTTTCTTGCCGAAACGAAGAACTGAGTACATTGCAAACGGTGCCGTCAGTAACGGCAGGAAGGGCTAAACCGTGACGAGCGGCATCCACCACATCACCCTGATCGCCCGCAAGGTGCAGGCCAATGTCGATTTCTATGTGGGGTTCCTCGGACTTCACCTCGTAAAGCGGACCGGCGGCTACGAAGATCCAAACCAACTGCATCTCTTCTATGGCGACGCCTCGGGGTCGCCGGGGTCGCTGGTCAGTTTCTTGATCTGGGAAGATGGCTCTCCAGGCCGGGTCGGCCACGGTCAGCCGAGCGAGATCGCCTTCGCCATTCCGCCCGAAAGCATAGGCTACTGGATGACGCGAGCGCTGCAGTTCCATATCCAGGCGACAGGTCCAGCGCAGGAATTCGGCGAACCGGTCCTCCGCCTGAAGGACCCGGACGGCGTAATCGTCAAGCTGGTGGGGACGAACGCCCTTGCCGAGCCCGCGCCTTGGGCCGGCCGCGATATTCCCGAAACGGACGCCATTCGCCGCCTGCGCGGCGCAACGGTACTCACCGAGAAATCCGAAGACACGGCACGTTTCCTCCAAAACCACTTCGGCTACGCCGAGACGGGCGCGACAGAGAGCATCCGGCGGCTGACCTCCAGGTCGGGGGATGTCATCGACGTGCGCGATGCCGGCGGGTTCTGGAGTGCCGCGCCCGGAACCGGAACGATCGACCACATCGCCTTCCGTGCGCCGGATGAGGCGACGGTGCTGGCAGTGAGGGCGGACCTCGAACAGGAGCAGGCCGGCGCCACGAATGCGCATGACCGGAAGTACTTCTTTTCGCTTTATGTGCGCGAGCCGGGTGGATCGCTCTGCGAGCTCGCCACGGATGGTCCCGGCTTCACCGTCGACGAGGCTCCCGATGCCCTCGGCACGACGCTCTTCCTGCCGCCGCATCTGGCGGGCGACCTCACGGCAACACTGGTCCGGCTGCCGAAATTCGCAATGCCCGGCGAGCCTAGGGTGCCGCAGCGCGACTTGCCGTTCATCCACCGCTTTTACCGACCGGAGAAGGCGAACGACCGCACATTCGTGCTGCTGCACGGCAGCGGCGGCAACGAGATCGATATGCTGCCCTTCGGCCATCAACTCGACCCCCGCGCGACTCTCCTCGGCGTGCGCGGCCGCAGCACCGAGGAAGGCTTCCCGCGCTGGTTCCGGCGCTTCTCGATGACGAAATTCGATCAACAGGACATTCGCGCTGAGGCGGAAGCCTTCGTCGCCTTCGTCGCGGGCACGCGGGAGGGCTATGGGCTCGATCTGGAAAAGACCGTGTTCATCGGCTACTCGAACGGTGCCAACCTGCTCGCCGCCGTCTTGCTGCTCCATCCCGGCTCCATCAGAAACGTCGTGCTGATGCGCGCAATGGCGGCGCTCGACGATACGCCGGAACCGGACCTTACCGGCACCAAAGTGCTGATGCTCACCGGAAAGGACGACCCGTACGGCAAGCACGCGCCGGAGCTGAAGTCGGCACTCGGCGACAGCGGCGCGAATTTCGAGGCGATCGACCTCGATATCGGCCACGGAATAGGGGTCGAGGATATAGCCGTGATCCGGCCGTGGCTCACCGAATCCGGTCTCTGACTATGCCTTCGTCGCGACGTGGTCGGCAAAGGCTTTGATGAAACCGCCTAGCCGCTCGCGTGTCTGCTCGTCTTTCAGCCGTCCCGCGTCATCGAAAAGCGTGTCGGCCTTCGGCACCATCAGCCGCTTGCCCGACCAGATTTCGGCGCCGAGCGTCCGCATCACCGCCAACCAGGCGTTCTGGCTGAGAATGGTCCCGAAGCTTCCGGAAGAACCGCCGGCAAGTGCGAACGGCCGGCCGCCGAAGACCTTCTTTATATCGGCTGGCGGGCGGCTCAGCCAGTCGATCGCATTCTTGAAAACGCCCGGGACCGAGTTGTTGTATTCCGGCGTAAAAAGGATGACGCCATCGGCCGCGACGATCTTACGCTTGAGCGCCTCTGCGGCGGCCGGGACGCCGCTTTCTGCCTCCAGGTCTCCATCATAAAGAGGGATGCCATGCAATGTCGCGGTCTCGAACGTCACCCCGTCCGGCGCCACTGTTTGTGCGGCTCTGAGCAATGCGGTGTTGTAGGAGGCCTTCCGCAGGCTGCCCGATATGCCGAGAAGCTTCGTCATGGGTAACCATCCTTCGCTCGCGACGCCATTATTCAACTCAGCGAATGATTTAGGGGCATCTGCGCAAAAGGAAAGCCGGATCGTCCCGGCTTTCCGTATCGGATCTACTCCAAAGGCTTCAGCCCAGCCTCGATCTGCGCGCGCTTCGGCTCGAGGAACGGCGGCAGCGACAGGCTTTCGCCAAGCGATTCCAGGGACTCGTCGACGGCAAAGCCAGGCCCGTCAGTGGCGATCTCGAAAAGGATCCCGTTGGGCTCGCGGAAATAGAGAGACCGGAAGTAGAAGCGCTCGACCTCGCCGCTCGACGGGAGGCGGAATTCACTCAGCCGCTCCGTCCATTGATGCAGCGTTTCGACATCCGGCGCCCGGAAGGCGACGTGGTGGACGCCCCCGGCCCCCTGGCGCGCGGTCGGCAGATCGGGCTGGACTGCAACATGCAGTTCGGCCGCCGGCCCGCCCTGGCCCATGGAGAAGACATGTACCTCCCCGGTGCCTTCGGGCGAAGGATAGCGGCGCAGCTCGGCCATGTTCATCACTTCAGTCAGCACGAGCGCGGTATTGGTGATATCAGGCACGCTGATGGTGATCGGCCCAAGGCCCTTGATCTGATGCTCGGAAGGTACCGGGCTCCTTTCCCAGGGGTGGGATGGTGACGATCCGCCATCATCGACGAGTCTGAAACGCTGGCCCTCTCCATCTTCGAATTCGAGGGAGATGCGGCCATCGATTTCGGCAATTTCACCGGAAGCGACCTTCAACTCCTCGAATCGGCGCTTCCACCATCCTACAGTCTCGGCGCTGCCGACCCGGAGCCCCGTTCGCGAGATGCTGTGCGTGCCGCGCCCTTCGCGCCCGACCGGCCAGTCGAAGAAGGTCAGGTCGGTGCCCGGGCTCGCCAGTCCGTCGGCGTAAAAGAGATGATAGGCTGTGGTGTCGTCCTGATTGACGGTCTTCTTGACCAGACGCAAACCCAGCGCCCTCGTATAAAAGCGCAGGTTTTGGGGCGCGTTCGCGGTGATCGCGGTCAGATGGTGGATTCCAGTCAGTTGCAAGCTCATGATTGCCTCCTTGTCGCTATGCGGCAGCGCCACCTGCGTCAGACGCCCGGCGCTGTAGAGCGGGCACTTCGGTTGAGCAGAATATCGACCCGGCCAGGCGTTTCCGAAAGAGGGCACAACGCGAACGGATTGTCCTCCATTTAAGAACGATGCGGCAGATCAGTCGCGTTGCAAGTCATTGAGATAAGTATTCTCCGCCCGGGAAATGGCAAATGCCTGCGGGTCGATTTCGGCGAAAATCAGGGTCTCATCCGTGGAGCCGCTCTTTGCCATGACCTGGCCATCCGGTGACGCAATACGCGACATTCCCGCAAAGGAGAACATATCGTCCGAGCCGCAGTGGTTGGCGTAAGCGACGAAAACCTGATTCTCGAAAGCCCTCGTCTGGATCATGTGCTCGGCGATGAAGGTGCCGGACCAGCCGGCCGGAAGAGCGGTCGGCACCAGCACCGCATCGGCGCCCGCGAGCGCCAGCCGGCGGACGTTTTCAGGAAATTCCACGTCGTAGCATATCAGCATGCCGCAGGTGACGCCCCGATGTTCGAAGAGGCGCGTCGACGGCTCGGCCGGGCTGAACAGCGAACGCTCGTAATCGCCGTAGAGATGCGACTTCCGGTAGACGGTCGGTGCCGTATCGCCGTCGACATGAACGGCGCTGTTGTAGACGGTGTGCCCGCTTTGCTCTGCGAAACCGGCGATGATGGCGGTGCCGGTCTGCCGTGAGATGCGTCGCAATTCCTGAACGATCGGCCCATCCGGCGGCTCGGCAAGTTCGACGATCGCTTCCCCCGCGCCATAGCCGGTGATTGCGAGTTCGGGCGCGACGAGCAGGGTCGCGCCCTTGCCGGAAGCGTCGATCGCCGACCGCCCGATGCGGGCGAGATTGGCGGCAACGTCGCCGCCGGTGCTCTTCATCTGCAGAACGGCGAGCTTCATCTACTTTCCGTCCGATGACATGGCGCCGAGCAGCTTCGGCAGATCTCCGAAGCGGGCGACGAGGCTGAAGATCACCGCAGCCGTCACGACGAAAAGGACCGTCACGGAGGCCATGGTCGGCGTATAGCCGTACCGAAGCGCGTTGAAGATCTTGATCGGCAGCGTCTCCATGGTGAAGCCGACGGTCATGTAAGCAACGATATATTCGTTGAGCGAGAGCACGAAAGCGAATGCGTAGCCGGAGACGATGTAAGGCAGGATAAGCGGCAGAACGATGGTGCGAAAGATCGTGCGGTCATCCGCGCCCATCGTAGAGGCCGCTTCGACCAGCGACCGATCGATCGAGGTGAAGCCAAGCGACAGCGTCACCAGCGGCAGCGTGACAAAAAAGATCGCATGGCTGACGACGGCGGTCCAGGGCTGCCCATAGAAGCCTGCGGTCGCCCAGAAGGTGAGCAGGCCGAGCGCCGTAATGACCGGAGGCAGGGTGAAGGGCGCGACGCCCAGAAGCTGGAAGATGTTCGCCCAGGGCGCCACGCGGCGCCACAGAAACCAGGCGAGCGGCAGCGCGATCGCGACCGCAAGTGCGGCCGAAAGAAGCGCCAGCGTCACCGAGGCGAAAAGTGCGCTGCGCCATTCCGGGTTCAGGAAGATCTCGCCATACCATGAGGTGGAGAAGCCCTGGGGGGGGAAGGCGAGCGTCTGCTTCGCATTGACCGAGACACCGGCAACGACGATCAGCGGCAGCGCGAGAAAAAGGCCGATCAGGAAGAAATAGAGCGTGCGGAAAGCAGACGTCATGCCGCTTCTCCCCTTCGTCCGGCAAGCACCGTAAGCGCCACCAGCCCCAGCGTCACCAGCACGAGGAACACTGCCATCGCCGCGGCGAACGGCATGTTGGACTGGTAGATTGCCTGATCGGTGATGAGCACCGAGAGCGTCCAGTGCTGCGGCCGCCCGAGCAGCTGCGGCAAGAGATAGGAACCGAGCGCGAAGATGAAGACCATGATCAGCGTGGCCGTGATCGTGTTCCGCAGCGCTGGAACCACCACGGTGAAGAACGCCCTGAGCGGGGACGCGCCGAGCGTGCGTGCCGCTTCGGTCAGCGTCGGATCAAGGCGCACGAGCGCAGGGAAAAGCACGAGCACCGTGTAGGGAAATGCTTGATAGACCATGCCCGTCAGCACAGCGGCGAAGCTCGGAGTAAGCGCCTTCGCCTCACCCATGAGCCCGAGCGCAACAAGGATGTTGGTGATGCCGGCAGTGCGCGAGAAAAGGGTCGACCACGCAAAGCCGATAATGACTTCGGAGAGAGAAAGCACGGAGAGCAGAGCCACGAGCCAGACCACCTGGACCCGGCGCGACATGCGCGTGAGCAGATAGGTGAAGGGCAGCGCCAACACGACGCAGCACAGGGCGACCGTGATCGCCAACATCAGCGAAAAGCCAAGCACACCGCCGAAGAAGGCCGAGAGGAAGCGGGCATAATTGTCGTAAACGAAGGCCGGCGTATAGAAGCCGCCCTGCTGGCGCTGAAAGAAACTGACGGCGATCATCGTGCCGAAGGGTACCACGAAGAAAATCGTGAGCATGCCCGCGGGGAAGAAAAGCGGCAGATAGTCGGCGAGGGTCCGGGGCGGTTCGCGTCTCATTTGGCGAGCACCACGCAAACATCAGGCGTGAGACCAATGCCGACCTGCTGCCCTACCGTGACCTCCGGCCGCGCACGCGGCGTGGAGACGGCGACGATCTGCCGGCCGGCGACGTCGACGAATGTCTCGATCGTACTGCCGAGATCGCGCACGAAAGTCACCGTGCCGGTAAGCGCCCCCGCACCCGGCGCGGTCAGGTGCACGTCCTCGGGACGGATTGAAAGCATTGCCTTCGCCGCGCCGGCGGGCAGGTCGAGACCTGGAACCGGCTGACCGAACACCGTCACACGGCCGGACCTGTCCGTTTCTGCCTCGACCAGATTGGTCTGGCCTATGAAGTCGGCGACGAAGCTGTCGGCCGGCCGGCGATAGATCTCGATCGGCGAGGCGGCCTGCCGGATCTCGCCGCCATTCATGACGACGACCGTGTCGGCCATGGTCATCGCCTCACGCTGGTCATGGGTGACGACGATGGTGGTGATGCCGAGCTTCTGCTGCAACTGCCTGAGTTCGACCTGCATCGCTTCGCGCAGCTTGGCATCGAGCGCCGACAGCGGTTCGTCGAGCAGGAAGAGCTTCGGCGATATAGCCAACGCCCGGGCAATTGCCACACGCTGGCGCTGGCCGCCGGACAGCTTCGAAACCGGCCGGTCGGCATAGCCCGACAGGTGGATCATCGACAGGAGTTCGTCCACCCGCTTTCTCTGGTTTTCCTTCGGCGCGCCGCGAATGCGCAGGGGATAGGCAATGTTCTCGCCGACGGTCAGATGTGGAAACAGCGCAAGCGACTGAAAGACCATGCCGAGATTGCGCTTATGCGTCGGAACACGGGTGATGTCCTCGCCGTCGAGCCCTATGGCACCCGAGGTCGGCAGGTCGAGACCGGCAATCATGCGCAGGAGCGTGGTCTTGCCGCAACCCGACGGCCCGAGCATGCAGACGAACGTTCCGTGCGGCACCGTCAGGTCGACATCGTTGACGGCCCTGAACGATCCGAATTCCTTGACGACGTTTTGAAGGGCAAGTCCCGACATAATTTCCCCGTTTCGCGCCTCATACGCGGCTGTCACCGGCCACGTCAGAGGCGCTGCCGCGGTGACATTTTGAAAGATTCCACATCAGCTTATCCCTAAACCGCTCCCGGTTTAAGGTCCGTGCGTCCAATGCGCCGCCCCGGTAAGACCGAGGCGGCGTCGCCGTGTCAGGTCTCAGCCGACGATCAGCTCCGTCCATTTCTGGTTCAGCCAATCCGACTTCGTCTGGTAGAGGTCGTAGCGCGGAACGATCGGCTCGATGTCCGAGGAAACGCCGGCAAACTCCTTGTCCGTCAGATCGGTGGACTCGCGCTTGACCGTCGGCGAGGTGCCAACCTTGCGCGAGAGCGTTGCCTGAACCGCGGGCTGGCACATGTAATCGATGAAGATATGCGCTTCTTCGACCTTCTGAGAGGCACGCGACACGGCCCAGCAGCCGGAATCCTGGATGCCGCCCTCCTTCGGGAAGGTGGAACGGACCGGGTGACCGTCGGCCGCCGCGAGGCCCGTGACGTCATGATAATATTGTCCCATCGGGATTTCGCCCGATTTCAGCGCCTGCTCGAACTGCGCTTCGTCGCGGTACCAGAGGCGGACGTTCGGCTTCACCTCGGCCAGCTTCTCGAATGCCTTGAGAATCCCTTCTTCCGTGTCCAACGCATTGGTGCCGCCCATGAAGGTCTTGGCGGTTACTTCGAGCAGGAAGGAATTGGAAACCAGCGCCAGGAGACCGAGCTTGTCGGCATTCGCCGGATCCCAGAACGCCTCCCATGAGGTCGGCGCCTCCTTGTAGCTGTCGGTGTTGGTCACGAGCGTGATGTACCAGGAGACGGCTCCGATACCGGCGATGCGGCCGTCCGGATACTTGTTGACGAATCGCTCGATCAGGTTCGAGCCGTTCTTGATCTTCGCCATGTCGATCGGGGTCCAGAGATCAGTCGCCTGCCCTTTCAGCATCGCCACCTGCGACATCATGGAAACGTCCGCGGGCGCCTGTCCGGCACGGGCGGCCTGTTCGAGCTGGACGAGCCACGCCTCGCCGGTAGGCTCGGCGACGGATTCGATCGCGATGCCCGATGCCTTGGTGAATTCGGGGAAGATGTTTTTGTCGAACGAGTCCTTGAAGTAGCCGCCATAGACGCCGACTTTCAGCGACCTGTCTTGCGCCCGCAGCACCGAGGGCATCGCCAGCACCGAGGCGCCGGCAAGCCCCGCACCGAGCAGCGTGCGCCGCTTGATGGAATTGATGATCATCGCATGTCTCCTTTGTTCTTTGGCGGCTGTTGGCCGCGTTCCCTTGTTCTAGTTGATTCTTTGCGCTTTTGGTCCCCGCCGCGCATCAGCGGAATGTCAACCGTCGTCCTTCAGATTACCGTGATCCGCCCCTGCCCGCCACGAGCAACGGCACCGGATGATCATTCTTCAATGCATCAGCCTTTGGCTGTAACGGACGGACTGAAGACCATCAGGCTCAGTATCTCGAAGAGCACCTGGGCGCCGGCGTGAGCGGTATTGGTGGTCGCGTCGTATTGCGGCGCCACTTCGACGACATCGCCACCGACGAGATTGACGCCCTTCAGCCCACGGATCAACTCCAGGACCTCACGGGTGGTCAGGCCCCCGACTTCGGGCGTACCGGTGCCAGGCGCGAAGCTCGGATCAAGGCTGTCGATATCGAAGGAAAGATAGGTCGGGCCATCGCCGACGATCTTCTTTGCCTTCTCGATGATCGCGGGAATGCCCCGCCCACCGACCTCCTCCGCATGAATGACCGTCATGCCGGACTCGTAGGAGAACTCCCACAGATATTCGGCAGAACCACGGATGCCGATCTGGACGACGCGGGTCGGATCGAGCACACCGTCGAGAACGGCGTTGCGGAACGGGCCGCCGTGGTGGAACTTGGTGAGATCGAAAGCGCCGCCGGTATCGCAATGCGCGTCGATATGGATCATGCCGACCGGCTGCTTCCTGCCGACGGCCTTGAGGATCGGATGCGTGATCGAATGGTCGCCGCCGACCGAGAGCGGCACGACACCCGCATCGACGATCTGGTGGATCCGCGTTTCGATGTCCTCGTGGCTGATTTCAAGCCGGTAGCGGCTGCGGAAGGGAACATCACCGATGTCGGCGACCCGAAGATCATGCACGGGAGCACAGCCGAGCACGTGGTTATAGGGGCCGATGCGCTCGATCGCGCGAAGCGCCCGCGGCCCGAAGCGCGCACCCGGACGATTGGTGACGCCGAGGTCCATGGGAACGCCGATCATCGCCACCTGAAGGTTTCCGAAATCCGGATTCTCGGCCTCAACAGGCATCTGGGGAGCGGTCAGGAACGTCGGTATGCCGGAATAGGGTGCCAGCCGCGTGCCGCTCTTCGTGAAGATCTTGTCCGCAACCTTGCGAAAGGTCGGATCAAAGAGCTCTCCGCCATGGCTTTCGCCATATTTCGCCTTCAGTTCGTTGAGTTTCTGTTCATCCCAAGCCATGCGGCGGACCTCCGTTTCGTTCGGCCGGGGGCTCGCACATGATGCTCCGCAAGCCAAGTCTTGCGCATTGCCGATCCGAAGCGGCGCGATCAGGTTCCCCGGCTTCTTGTGCCTTGTTGCGCATATTAGGAGACAAATCTTCTGGAAAATCAATTGACATTGTTATAGCATTTAGTGTGAGAAAAATTCACATGCTCATCGCCTCTCCCGGAGTTGTTTCTTGTCGAGCCGCCTGCCCCCGCTTAACCCGCTTCGCGCCTTCGAGGCAACGGCCCGGCGCGGCTCCGTTTCCGCCGCGGCGCGTGAGCTCAACGTCACCCACGGGGCCGTCAGTCACCAGATCCGCGCGCTCGAAGCTTCCTTCAACGCGCCCCTTTTCGAGCGTGGGGGCAAGAGATTGAAGCTGACGCCGCAGGGTGCATTGCTTCTGCCGGCGGTCACGCATGCCTTCGCCGAAATCGCAGCCGCGACAGCGGCGATGACGCGGCCTGCGACCAGCGGCGAGCTTACCGTCACCTGCGTCCCGGCATTGCTCTCCTTCTGGATGATCCCCCGTCTGCACCTCTTCACCGAGCAGTTCCCCGATGTCCAGTTGAGGCTGATCGCCTCCAATGACGAGGCTCACCTCGATTCCCCCGACGTCGATGTCTGCCTTCTCTATGGGGACGGCAACTGGCAGGATTGCTGGGCAAGGCTCTGGAGCCGGCTCGCGCTTTTTCCGGTCGTCAGCCCGACGCTTCTCAATATGAGACCGCTGCGCTCCATCCGGGACTTGCGGGACCACGTGATGCTGCATGGCGACGACGGCCGCGAATGGAACACCTGGCTCGCTGCAGCCGACGCGACCGACCTGCAGCGCGGCCGCCAGCATTTCATGAGCGATGCACGCCTTTCGACCGAGGCGGCGCTCCACAATCAGGGCGTTGCGCTCGGCGACACAATCACCGCCGGCAGCCTGATCGCCCGCGGCGAGTTGATCGCCCCCTTCGACCTGACGGTTCCGGCCAATGACGCCTTCTTCATTGCCTGCCGCAACGAGGTGCGCGCCGCGCCGATCGTGCGCGTTTTCATCGACTGGCTTTTTGCCGCACTCGAAAGCGACCCAATGCCGGAGTTGCAGATATCCGCCCGCACGGTTATCCGCAGCCGTGTACCCAAGCCGGAGAGTATTCAACACGTTTCCTCGCCGCGCAGCCAGCGCATCGAACGGCCGCAAAAGCGCAGGTTGAAGTCATGATACCGGACGGGCGACGACCCTCGCGCCCCCGCACATTACCAGCAACAGGAAATCCGCCATGCCGCATTTCAATCCCCTTGTCGAAAAGCTCTCGCCACCGCCGGTGCCTTCGGTGCTCGCATGGGGGAAAGCCTATGACGGGGCAAAGGGGCCGCTGATCGATCTCTCGCAGGCCGTGCCAGGATATCCCGCTCATCCCGATCTGCTGAAATGGCTGGGCGAAGCCGCGGCATCGGCGGCCTATACCGGCTATGGCGCGATCGAGGGTGAAGCGGAACTGCGGCACGCCTATGCCGAGCACGTGGCGGCGCTTTATGGCGCGGCGGTCACCGCCGGCAATATCCACATCACCTCGGGCTGCAACCAGGCCTTCATCGCAGCCGCGATGGCCGTCGCCGGAGCGGGCGATACGGTGCTGATGACCAATCCCTATTACTTCAACCAGGAGACGACGCTGGCGATGTTGGGGATCAATGTCGAGCTTGCGCCGCTGGACGCGGGCGCCGGTTTCCTGCCCGAGGTCGAAACCATTGCCTCGGCCTTGCGGCCGGGAATCCGGGCGCTCGCGCTCGTTTCGCCCAACAATCCCACAGGAGCGGTTTATCCTCCCGAACTGCTGCAGCGCCTCTACGAACTCTGCCGCGCCAACGGCACGTGGCTCATTCTGGACGAAACCTATCGCGACTTCCTGCCGGATGCGGCCGCCGCGCCGCACGGCCTGCTTCGAACTCCGGGCTGGGAGGACGGCTTCATCGGCCTCTACAGCTTCTCCAAATCCTTCTGCATTCCGGGGCATCGTCTGGGCGCGATCACCACCGGAAAGCGGGTCGTGGAGCAGGTCGCCAAGATCATGGACAATCTTCAGATCTGCGCGCCGCGCGCCCCCCAGGCGGCCGTCGCCAGGGCACTGCCGGCGCTCGCCGACTGGCGGCTCGCCAATCGCGGCGAGATCGCCGGCCGCGCCGAGGCGCTGAGGGGGATCATGACCCGACTACCGCAATGGAAGCTGCAAGCGGTAGGCGCCTATTTCGCCTATATCCGCCACCCCTTCCCCGACATCGAATCGCACTTCGTCGCTGAGAAGCTGGCCAAACTTGCAGGCGTCCTCTGCCTTCCAGGTGACTATTTCGGCGAGGGTCAGGAAAACTACCTCCGCTTCGCCTTCGCCAATGCCGACGTGGCGACAATCGTGAAGCTTGAAGAGCGCCTCGCGGGATTCGAGTTGCCCGGAATCTGAGTGGTTCCAAAATCGAGAGCAGGATGCGTTGAGTTGCTCCCTCTTGTTTTCCTCAATTCCGGACGGAAGCCGTTGTGCACTCTTCCCGGAATCAACCGCGCCGGGCGATCAGGATTCCGGCCAGCACGATCGCCCCGCCGATCGCCTGCATGATGCCCACCGGTTCGCTCAGCAGGACCCAGGCGAGCAGCGCAGCCACGACCGGCTGCAGAAGCAGCGTCAGCGAAGAAAAGGCCGGCGGCAGAAAAGCGAGGGCGTAGGTGATCGCCACCTGGCCGCCGGCGTGGCTGACAAAGGCAAGACCGAAGAGCATGGCCCAGCCGAAGGCGGTCAGCGGGAGGAGCGCCTGCTCCGTGAGCAAGGCCATCGGCAGCATGCAGACGGCTGCCGATGCGGTGCTCCAGATCATGATCCGGTTGGTGCTGAAACGGCTTCGCAGGCGTCCGATGGCGAGAATGTATCCGGCGTAGAAGGCGGCCGCGACGATGGCGATGCCATCGCCGGCGAGATCGCCGCCGCCGAGTGCAGCCGGACCGCCCTTCAGGACGACAACGCCGGCGATAGCCGTGGCGAGGCCAGCCACGAAGATGCCGCTGACGGCGGAGCGAAACAGCGCCCACCCCGCCAGCGTCACGAAGACCGGCGCCAGATTGGCAAGCAACGTCGCATTGGCAACCGAGGTCATGGTCAGCGCGAGGTGCCAGGCACCGAGATCGACGGCGAGAAACACACCCGGCAGGGCGAGCGCGATGAAATCGGACAAAGCCTTGGGGGACCTGTCGCCGGCCGTTCCGTTGCGAAGTTGAGACCAGGCGACCAGCGGGATCAACGCCAACGCCACGCGCCAGAAAGCTGTCGCCATCGGCCCCGCTTCCGAGAGCCGCACGAAGATCGGCGACCCGCCGATCGCCGCGCCGCCGAGAATGAGCGCGGCCATGGCTAGTCGGTTATGGGAAGCGGCGGAACTGACGGCTTGGGTCACGGCGATGTCCGGTGGATGGGGCAGCGCCACAGAAACGATGACGCGGCAAGCGAGCTAGCAGAACAACGCCTCGAACGACAGTCGAATTCGGCCGGTAGGCGAAAAACGGCTACACGGGCCGTTTCTGCCGGCACCGCGAAACACGCTGCACGACAGGGCCTTAACGCCTCGCCGCTGCGATATCGCCCCGTCCCTCCCCAACTCCGTCATTCCTGTGCTCGTCACAGGACTTCCGGCCAGTCCAAGCCGCTGGAATGAAAAGTCTTTCCCGGGCCGCAGACGCGGCGCTGCTGGGTCCTGTACCAGGCTGACGCAGTCAGGCTGCGTCGGGCAGGTGAACCGTTTTCACCTCCAGGAAATCCTCCAGCCCGAACATCCCGCCCTCGCGGCCGTTGCCCGACTGCTTGTAGCCGCCGAAGGGACTTCCGTAACGGTGCGGACCGCCGTTGATGTGCACCATTCCGGCGCGCAGGCGGGATGCCACCCGCTCCGCCCTTTCGCGGTCGCGCGTCTGGACATACGCGGCGAGACCGTAATTGGTGTCGTTGGCGACCGCGACCGCCTCCTCTTCGGTATCGAATGGCATGATCGAAAGGACCGGGCCGAACACTTCCTCGCGCGCGATCCGCATGGAATTATCGACATTGGCGAAGATTGTCGGCCGGACGAAATAGCCGGACTCGAAACCTTCGGGTTTGCCCGGGCCGCCGGCGAGGAGCGTCGCGCCTTCAGCAACACCGGCTTCGATCAGCGCCTGCACGCGCTCATACTGAATATGGCTGACCAGCGGGCCAATGTGAGCGCCTTCCTTCGTCGGATCGCCGACCCTCGCCTCCATGCCGACACGCCGGGCGATCTCCACGACTTCGTCATAGACACTGCGCTCGACGAGCATGCGTGTCGGCGCGTCGCAGGACTGGCCGGAATTGTTGAAGCACTCGAGAATGCTTGCAGTCACCCGTTCCTCGATATCCGCATCGGCGAAGACGATGTTCGGCGACTTGCCGCCGAGTTCGAGAGTCACGCGTTTGACCGTATCGGCGGCATCCTTGCTGACGGCGATACCGGCACGCGTCGATCCGGTGAAGGACATCATGTCGATGTCCCTGTGCTTGGAGAGTGCCGCTCCCGCATGGATACCGTCACCATTGACGAGGTTGAAAACGCCCGCCGGGAAACCCGCCTCCTCGATCATCTCGGCGTAGAGCATCGCGTTCAGCGGCGTGAACTCGCTTGGCTTCAGGATGCAGGTGCAGCCTGTCGCAAGTGCCGGCACGACCTTGAGCGCGATCTGATTCACCGGCCAGTTCCAAGGCGTGATAAGACCGCAGACGCCGATCGGTTCGCGCAGGAGCGTGTCTCCGTTCGGCAGCTTCTCCCTGAGCTTCAAGCGCTTCAGCGCATCGATGAAACCCTGCAGGTGACCGACACCCACATCGGCCTGCTGCTCTCTGCTCATCGTCTTGGGAGCACCGAGTTCGGCGGTGATCGTGTCGGCCATTTCGTCGTAGCGGCGCTTGTAAATCGCGAGCAGCTTTTCGAGCAGTGCCAGCCGCTCCTCGACGCTGGTCCGGCTATAGCTCGCGAAGGCTTTCTTTGCAGCCGCGACGGCGCGGTCGATATCGACGGCGGTGCCGAGCGAGATGACCGCGATCGGCTTTTCGGTCGCCGGGTTGAGTACGAAAAGATCGTTCTGCGTGGCCGGCTCGACCCATTCACCACCGATATAGAATTGCCGCTTGTCGAGCATTCGCTTCTCCTTCCCGTCTCTAAAGTTGCGGCAAGGCTACGACGGCGGCTGCGCGCGGACAAGGGCGGAAAGGCGAGAAAGGAGCGAGAAGAAACGGCACCAGGTGAACGGCTGCAGATGCATGGACACCTGCAGCCTTTACTGTTCAGAGCGCGCCGATGAGGAGCGCTGAAACGAAAGTGAAAGCAGCAGCCACTGCGACGGCGTGTGTAAGGCGCCTGGCTGTCGGGTGCCTGTCGCGCCGAGCACTGCAGACGGTATAACGGGATTGGGTCATCGCCTTGGTCGCGTTCATTCTGTCTCTCCGCTGTTGGGGCGTTGGCCTGTTGCCGATGTTCTCCTATATTCTCCATTGATTTTCTAGATAATATTTTCCCGGTGATCAAACGAGAAATGAAAAATTCGTTCAACCAGGCGCCATGAAGTGCGGAATAGTGCGGTTTCGCACTGAAAACTTGCCGTGAAAAGACCGGCGGCTCGCGCTTAGCGAACCAGCTACCAGCCGACTGCGTCCTTGAACATGTACCACCACGACCCGAGCGTCGAATATTGCGCCCGTAACATGCGCCCGCCGGGGAACGGGTACCACGGCATTTTCTCGAAGGCATCGAAGCGTGAGGCGTCGCCGTTTATCGCTTCGGCAAGGATGCGGCCGAACAGGTGGGAGCCTGTCACGCCGTGACCGCTATAGCCATGGGCGAAATAGGTGTTGCTGCCGATCCGGCCCATTTGCGGCACGCGCGTGAAGGAGAGCGCGAAATTGCCGCTCCAGGCATAGTCGATCTTCACGCCCTTCAGGCGCGGAAAGACCTTTTCGAGGTTGGGCCTGAGTTTTGCGACGACGTCCGCCGGGTCTGTGCCGCCATAGACGGTGCCGCCGCCGAAAATCATCCGCTTGTCGGCAGACAGCCGGAAATAGTCGAGGATGTAGCGGACATCCTCCACGCACATGTCGCTCGGAATCAGCGAATGGGCGCGTTCCTCACCGAGCTGCTCGGTGGTGATCATCTGGGTCGAAACGGGCATGACGCGGGTGGCGAGCTTCGGCACTGCATCGCCGAGATAAGCGTTGCCGCAAAGCACGACGATGCGGGCGGAAACCTCACCGCCTTTCGTGTGCACGACCGGCCGCGCCGCCTCGTGTTCGACGCGGGTCACCGGCGACATTTCGTAGATCACACCGCCGAGGCTCTCGAAAGCGCGTGCCTCTCCGAGCACCAGATTGAGCGGATGCATGTGGCCGCCGGTCGTGTCGAGCATGCCGCCGCAATAGGCATCCGAAACCACGAACCTGCGCAGCGCTTCACGGTCGAGAAGCTGATGATCGTCCATCCCATATTTGCGCCAGAGCGCCTGTTTGGCCTCCAGCTCCTTCATATGCGCTCCGGTATAGGCGGCATAGATGTTGCCGGGCTTCAGATCGCAATCGATCTGATGCCGCTCGACAAGCCGGCGGATGATCCGCCCGCCCTCCTGCACCAGACCGCCGATGAAGCGGGCGGCATCCTCGCCGTAGCGGCGCTCGATCGTCGACAAACCCGCATTGAGTCCGTTGACGATTTGACCGCCATTTCGTCCGGACGCGCCCCAGCCCACCTGCGCCCCCTCCACCACGGTGACCTTGTAGCCCTTTTCGGCGAGATGGATGGCGGTGGACAGGCCCGAATAGCCCGCTCCGACGATGCAGATGTCGGTCTCGATCCGGCCTTCCAGACGCACCGGGTTGCGGATGATATTGCGCGAGGCGGCGTAATAGCTCGTCGGATAGCTGCCGTTCCCTGCATAGGATGTCTGCTTCTCTGCCATTAGACGATTTCCAGATAGGCGCTGAACTCGTAGTCCGTGACCTGCTCGGCGAAGCCGGCGATCTCCTGGCGCTTGCAGGCGATCAGCATGGAGCGAAGCACGGGATCGAATATCTCGGCGGCGATCGGGCCGGCCTCGAAGGCGTCGACCGCCTGCCCCCAGTCGGCAGGTATCTTGGGCAGCCGCTCGGTTGCATAGGCACGCCCCTCGACCGGCACCGGCGGTTTCCACTTGTTGCGGATGCCGACTAGCGCCGCTCCAAGGATAGCGGCAATGACGAGATAGGGGTTGGCGTCCGCACCGGCGACGCGGTGTTCGATCCGCCGCGCCGCCGGATTGCCCCCCGGGATGCGGATTGCCGAGGTGCGGTTCTCGTAGCCCCAGGAAATCGAGGTCGGCACATGCGTGTCGGGCCGCAGCCGCCGGTAGGAATTGAAATGCGGGGCGAACATCAGCGTCGTCTCGGCCATTCCGCGCAGGAGGCCGGCCACCGCATGTTTGAGCACGGCCGCCCCCTCGTCGCTGCCATCATCGAAGACGTTGTTGCCCTCCTCGTCGAGCAGGCTGAAATGAATGTGCATGCCGTTGCCGGAGCGGGTGCCGTAGGGCTTCGCCATGAAGGTGGCGGCGAGACCGTGCTTGCGGGCGACGCCCTTGACGATACGCTTGAAGAAGATCGCATCGTCCGCCGCCTTCAGGGGATCGTCGCTGTGCAGCAGATTGATCTCGAACTGGCCGATGCCGTTCTCCGCGATCGCCGCATCCGCCGGAACGTTCTGCCGCGCGCACTCCCTGTAGACGTCGGAGAAGAACTCGCCGAAGTCGTCGAGCTCGTCGATCGAAAGGATAGCGTCGGAATCGAGCCGCTTGCCGGTATAAGGCGAGATCGGCGGGACGGCGCTGTCCGGCTCCGGATCTATGAGGTAAAATTCAAGCTCCGTCGCCACCACCGGGCGAAGGCCCAGTTCGCGATATTCGCGCACGATTGCCGCGAGGGCCTGCCGCGGGTCGGCGAGAAAGGGTCTGCCGTCCTCTACGAAGAGCCATAGCGGAACCAGCGCGCTCGGCCGCGACGTCCAGTTGACCGGCAGGGCCCCTCGCCCGGTCACACCGCAGATGCCGTCGCGATCGCCGGTCGCAAAGACCTGTTCGCTGCCGATGATGTCCTCGCCCCAAACGTCGACGCCGACGATCGAAAGCGGCATGCGGATACCGCCGCCGAGCACCTTCGCGGCCTGCTCCACCGGCACGCGCTTGCCGCGCATGATCCCGTTCAGGTCGCAAATGACCGCCTGAATACTCTCTATCGGGCCGTTCTGATCGATCCAGGCCTGAAAGGCTTCCGTGTCGTCCACATCAAATGACATATCGAATTTCTTTTTGTGATCACATTTATCAGAAATTGACATCTTTGATGATTTAGAGTCAAGCTGAAGCGAGCCGACAGGATCGGCTGGATCCAACGACCGGGTGCCGGAGTCGTCGCCTTGAAGACCCTTGTCCTGCCCGCCCTTGATCGTCCGGAAGGCATCACGACTCACGACTATGCCTTCTCGCGCCTCAGGCAGGCAATCATGGTCGGCGCCTTTCGTCCCGGCACCTCCGTCACCATACGCGGCCTCGCGGATGCGCTGGAGAGCAGCCCGACGCCCGTGCGCGAAGCCCTGCGGCAGCTGACCTCGATCGGCGCCCTGCAATTTCTCCAGAACAGGCGCATCGTCGTGCCGCGGATATCGCCCGCGCGCTTCGAGGAGCTCATCTCTCTCCGCATCGTGCTTGAAAGCCACGCCGCCCGCAGGGCCGTTGCTCATCTTTCCGACCGGCAGATCGACCGCATCGCGGTGCTGGACGATGGAATCGAGGCCGCGATTCTCTCCGGACAGAAAGCGCAGGCGCTGATCGCCAATCAGGAATTTCACCGGCAGATCTATTCGGCCAATCCTGATCAGGTTGCTGTCCCGCTCATCGAGAGCCTCTGGCTGCAGCTCGGCCCGATCCTCGGCATCGCCATGGAACACGTCAACGAATTCTACGTCGTCGATCGTCACCGCGAGGCCATCGATGCCCTGAGGCGGCGCGATGAGAACGCCGTAGCGGAAGCCATCGCCGCCGATATCCGCGAGGGAATAGGCGGCTTCGATCAGCAGGCGATCGGCAAGCTGCTCGCGCTTGCGGGATAAACGAGCTCTGGGTTTGCTCAGTCGGTTACCACCCTGGTTTGCCCCTCACCGCACGTCCCTTGCGGCCCCTTTCGCGGCACCATTTCATCAATGAGGACCGAGGCTCTCTTGACCCTCTTTCCGATCCCCTGCATATTGCTCAGATGTCAGACCAATTCCGGTCTTGGGAGAATCGGATGCGCCTGCAGGATAAAGCGATGCTCCTGCCCCTGCCGCCTGCGGATCGAGCGCAGCAGGTGATATCCGCACTTGCCGAATACATTCAAAGATCGGGGCTGAACCCGGGGGACCGGCTGCCGGCCGAGCGGGAACTAATGGCGGCGCTTGCCGTCGGCCGCTCCACCATTCGCGAGGTGCTGAGCCATTTTCAGGCGCTCGGTGTCGTTGAGGCGCGCAAGGGCAGCGGTACCTATCTCCTGCGCACCATTTCTCCCGGGACCATCCACATGCCGCTTGCACTCGATACCCGGCACCTGCGAGACGCCCTGCTGCAGACGCTTGAAGTGCGGCGCGGCATCGAGGTCGAGGCCGGCATGGTCGCCTCCAGACGCCGCACGGAAGCCGACCTCGTCAACATCGAGACGAAGCTCGACGAAATGGAACGGGTCCATCTCGCCAAGGGAACGTCGGGCCCGGAGGACCTCGCCTTTCATCTCGCGATCTACGACGCGACCCATAATCCGCTGTTCAAGCAACTGCTCGAACAGATGCGCGAAGCTTTCGAGCGCTTCTGGGACGAGCCCTTCAACCGGTCGGACTTTGCCCGGCGCTCCTTTCCCTTTCACAGGACGCTGTTCAACGCGATCGCGGCTAAGGACGCCGAGGCCGCGCGGGCGGAAACGCTGAAAATCCTCGCAGTCGTCGAGGAAGACATCAAGGAAATGTCCAAATGAGCAACGGTCTCGATCCGTTCGAGAGAGCCTCCCTGATTGTCGCGCATGACGAGAGCAACGCTTTCGATGCCGTCGTTCCCCCGATCGTCCAGACCTCGCTCTTCACCTTCAAGGATTATGACGAGATGCTCTCCTCCTATCGAGGCGAGCGCGTGCGGCCGATCTACACCCGCGGCCTCAATCCGACGGTCAGGCATTTCGAGGAGATGCTGGCAAAGCTCGAAGGCGCCGAGGATGCGATCGGCTTCGCCAGCGGCATGTCGGCGATCTCATCGAGCGTCCTCTCCTTCGTGGAGCCGGGCGACCGCATCGTCTCCGTGAAGCATGTGTATCCCGATGCGTTCCGCCTCTTCGGCACCCATCTGAAGCGCATGCGCATCGAAGTCACCTATGTCGACGGACGAGACGAGGAGGCGGTGGCGAGAGCACTTCCCGGCGCCAGGCTCTTCTACATGGAAAGCCCGACCAGCTGGGTCATGGACACGCATGATGTCGCATCGCTTGCGGCTCTTGCACGAGAGCAAGGGATCGTCACGGTCATCGACAACAGCTGGGCGAGCCCGGTATTTCAGCAGCCGATCTCGCTTGGCGTCGACCTCGTCATTCACTCGGCCTCGAAATATCTGAGCGGCCATAGCGATGTCGTCGCCGGGGTGGTCGCCGGGTCGAGCGCGTTGATCGGCCGCATCCGTTCGGAAGCCTATCCCTATCTCGGTGGCAAGCTTTCACCATTCGATGCCTGGCTCCTGATCCGCGGCTTGCGCACCCTGCCGATCCGGATGAAGGCACATGAGCGCTCGGCGCTTGCAGTCGCCCGTCGCCTGGCGGAGCATCCGCTGGTCGAAACCGTTTGCCATCCCGGCCTCGGCAATCATCTTCCGCCGGGTCTCTCCGGCACCTCCGGCCTCTTCTCCTTCATCTTCCGCGAAGGCGTCGACGTGCGGCGCTTCGCCGATCATCTGAAACTGTTCAAGCTCGGCGTCTCCTGGGGCGGCCACGAAAGCCTGATCGTGCCGGGCGAAATCGTCCTCCGACAGAAAGCCGAGCCCAATTCCGCGGCAGCCTTCGGCATTTCACCGCGGTCGGTACGGCTCCATGTCGGCCTGGAGGGAACGGAGGCCCTCTGGAGCGACCTCGAAGCGGCGATGACAGCCGCTTCATCAGGCTGACGAACACGCAACCAGCGAGAACAAAGGGAACAAAAATGAGGAAACTGATCACAGCCGCCCTGCTTGCCACCCTGATGGCCGGCAGCGCCCTTGCAGATACGAAGCTGAAGCTCGTGGAGGTCATAACCAGCCCCGAGCGCACCGAAACGCTGAAGTCGATCGTCGCCAAGTTCGAAGAGGCGAACCCCGGCACGACCGTCGAGATCATTTCGCTGCCCTGGGGCGAAGCCTTCCAGAAATTCGCCACCATGGTATCGGCCGGCGAAATCCCCGATGTCATGGAAATGCCCGACACCTGGCTGTCGCTCTATGCCAATAACGGCATGCTCGAAAGCCTCGAGCCCTATCTCGCAAAATGGGAGCACACGCCAGGCCTCACCGAGCGCGCGCTCGAACTCGGCCGGGACGTCAACGACACAGCTTACATGTTGCCTTACGGCTTCTATCTCCGGGCGATGTTCTACAACAAGAAGCTGCTCTCCGAAGCGGGTGTCGCCGAACCGCCGAAGACGATGGACGACTTCGTCAAGGCTTCCGAGGCGGTCTCCAAGCTGCCGGGCAAATCCGGTTACTGCCTGCGCGGCGGTCCGGGCGGGCTCAACGGCTGGGTGATGTTCGGCGCGACCATGGCCGGCGACAACAAGTTCTTCAACGAGGACGGCACTTCCACGATGAACAGCGAAGGCTGGATCAAAGGCCTCACCTGGGTCATCGACCTCTACAAGAAGGGTCTGGCGCCGAAGGATAGCGTCAACTGGGGCTTCAACGAGATCGTCGCGGGCTTCTACAGCGGCACCTGCGCCTTTCTCGACCAGGACCCGGATGCCTTGATCGCTATTGCCCAGCGCATGAAGCCGGAGGATTTCGGCGTGACCACCATGCCGAAGGGGCCGAGCGGCAAGGCCTTCACCACGATCGGCTTCGCCGGCTGGTCGATCCTTGCCGCCAGCCAGAACAAGGATCTCTCCTGGAAGCTGATCGAAACGCTGGAAGGCCCGGAAGGCAATATCGAGTGGAATAAGCGCACCGGCGCGCTGCCCGTTCACAAGTCGGCCGAAAAGGACCCCTTTTATGCGAGCGCGCAGTTCAAGGGCTGGTTCGACGAACTCGCCGACAAGGACGTCGTGCTGACGGTCATGCCGACCTATCTCGAAGAATTCGCCTTCTTCAAAGATTCGCTCGCCATCAAGACGACCCAGGAAGCTCTCCTCGGCGACATCACGCCGGAAGAACTTGCCAACCAGTGGGCCGACTACCTGACCAAGGCTCAGCAGAAATATCTCGCGAACAAGAAATAGCCTGGGCACCGGCGGCGGTTCAGCCGCCGCCGGCCGTCTCGCCTGATGACAAGAAGGCACGCCGGTCCATAACGGCGGTCAAAAAAGGGGAAATTTCGATCGATGGCCTATGCCGCACGCCATGAAGGCCTGCCCGCAATCCGTCCGCCGCTGATGAAGCGGATCGCCGACGCATCTGCGCCTTATCTCTACACCGCCCCGGCGCTCATCCTTATCGTCACGGTCATGCTGGTGCCTCTGGTGCTCGGCATCTCCTACGCTTTCCGCGACATCCAGCTGCTCAACCCCTTCTCCGGCGGTTTCGTCGGCCTCGATCATTTTCGCGCGCTCGCGCAGGACCAGGCTTTCTTCCGCTCGCTGCGAAACACGCTCTGGTGGACCGGCGCCTCGGTCTTCCTGCAGTTCGCCTTCGGCCTCATCCTGGCGCTTCTGCTCGACAAGCCCTTTCATGGCCGTGCGGTCGCGCAGGCGCTCGTCTTCCTGCCCTGGGCGGTGCCGAGTTTCCTCGCAGGCCTCAACTGGGCGTGGCTCTTCAACCCCGTCGTCGGTCCGCTGCCGCACTGGCTCTTTGCGATGGGCATCATGAGCCAGCCGACCAACATCCTGTCCGATCCCCAGCTTGCCATGTGGGGACCGATCGTCGCCAATATCTGGTGGGGCATTCCCTTCTTCGCGATCACGCTTCTGGCGGCACTCCAGGCCATCCCGCGCGATCTTTACGAGGCGGCGAGCATCGATGGCGCCGGCCCGCTGCAGCGTTTCCTTTCGATCACGCTTCCCTTCCTGGCGCCGACGATCGCGATCACCATTCTGCTGCGCACGGTCTGGATCTCCAATTTTGCCGATCTCATCATCGTCATGACAAATGGCGGCCCGGCGGACCGCACCCAGATCGTCGCGAGCTACATCTTCACCCAGGCGTTCAAGCGGCTCGACTTCGGCTATGCCTCGGCGATCGCGCTGGTGCTGCTGGCACTGCTCCTCGCCTATTCATTGCTGATCGTGATCCTGCGGCAGTGGCTCCTGAGCAAGGATTGAGAACATGCGCGCCAACAAAGCATTTCTGATCATTGCGCATCGTCTGGCGATCCTCGCCTATATCGCCTTCGCGCTGTTCCCTCTCTTCTGGCTGCTCAAGGTCGCGGTCACCCCGAATGATCTGCTCTATTCGGAGGGCATCCGCCTCTGGCCGTCGCGGGCGAGCCTCGAGCACTTCGATTTCGTGCTCCGGCACAGCGCCTTTCCGGTCTTCTTCCGAAACAGCCTGATCGTTTCCGGCTCGACCGCCGTCATCGTCACCATCCTCGCCTCGCTCTCGGGCTACGCGCTCTCGCGCTTCCGGTTCCGCGGCAAATACTGGCTGGTGACGCTGATGCTGCTGACGCAGATGTTTCCATTGGTCATGCTGGTCGCGCCGATCTTCAAGATCCTCTCGCCGCTGGGGCTGACCAACAGTCTCACCGGGCTCGTGGTCGTCTACACCGCCTTCAACGTTCCCTTCGCCACGTTCCTGATGCAGTCCTTCTTCGACGGCATTCCCAAGGACCTGGAAGAAGCCGCGATGATCGACGGCGCGACGCAGTTCGTCGCCTTCCGCCAGATCATCCTGCCGCTGACGCTGCCTGGGATCGCCGCGACGCTCGGCTTCGTCTTCACCGCCGCCTGGAGCGAACTGCTCTTCTCGCTGATGCTGATCTCCGGCAATGCGCAGGCGACCTTCCCGGTCGGGCTTTTGTCCTTCGTCTCGAAATTCTCGGTGGACTTCGGCCAGATGATGGCCGCCGGCGTGCTGGCGCTGATCCCGGCCTGCCTCTTCTTCCTCCTCATTCAACGCTATCTCGTGCAAGGCCTCACGGCCGGCGCGGTGAAAGGCTGATACCCATGGCTTCCATCGACATCGCCAACATCAAGAAGTCCTACGGTACCCACCCGGTACTGCATGACGTCGACCTCAAAATCAGCGACGGCGAATTCGTCGTGCTCGTCGGCCCCTCCGGCTGCGGCAAGTCGACCCTTCTGCGCATGATTGCCGGGCTCGAAAGCGTGACCGGCGGGGAGATCCGCATCGCCGGCCGGCGGGTCAACGACCTGGCCCCGAAGGACCGCGACATCGCCATGGTGTTCCAGTCCTATGCGCTCTACCCGCATATGTCGGTCGCGAAGAACATGAGCTACAGTCTGAGGCTTCGAAAAACCGCCAAGGACAGGATCGCGACCGTCGTAGCCGGCGCCGCTGCCAAGCTCGGTCTCGACCCGCTTCTCGAGCGCCGTCCGAGGGCGCTCTCCGGCGGCCAGCGCCAGCGCGTGGCCATGGGCCGCGCCATCGTGCGCCAGCCGAAGGCATTTCTCTTCGACGAGCCGCTTTCCAATCTCGATGCGCGCCTGCGCGAGCAGATGCGCGCCGAGATCAAGAAGCTGCACAAGGATCTCGGAGCCACGTCCATCTACGTGACGCACGACCAGATCGAGGCGATGACGCTTGCCGACCGGATCGTCGCCATGAATGGCGGCGTGGTCCAGCAGGTCGGAAGCCCGCTCGATCTTTACGACCGCCCGGCCAATCTTTTCGTTGCCGGTTTCATAGGCTCGCCGGGCATGAACTTCTTCGAAGGCAACTATCAGGCGGGTGAAGTGCAGCGCTTCGAGATGGAGGACGGAAACAGCATCCCGCTCGACGCGCCCCCCCTTTCGAACAACGCGAGGGTGACGCTCGGCATCCGCCCCGAACATGTCGTACTTGCCGGCCACGGGCCGGAAACTCTGCTTGCCACGGTTGATCTGGTCGAGCCGACCGGTTTCGGCATTATCCTGCATCTTTCGCTCGGAGGGGCGAGCTTCAAGGCATTTACCAACGACCGCTCGTTCCTGACCGCGTCCGGCACGATCCCCGTCCGCTTTCCGGCCCATTACCTGCATTTCTTCGACGCAGAGGGAAGGCGCGTCTGACGAGAGCCGTGACAGCCCCTCGAAGGAACAATTGACTTCTCTCCGGCAAGGACTAGCTTCTTTCCTGTCGCACGTATCAACCGCCCCGGCGCGCCATTCCTGAAGTGAAGCAAGCACCGCCAAGCAGATTGACGATGGCCTTCCTTGCCCCGCGCCGGGCGAAATTGAGGAAGTATCATGCGAATTGCATTTGCTGCCCTGTATTTTTCGGCGTCTTTTTCAGCACTTTCGCTCTGTCCCACCGCCGCGCTCGCCCAGGAGGGCGATGCCGAGGCCGGCGCTACTGTCTTCAAGAGATGCGCCACCTGCCATGTCATCGACGAGGACCAGAACAAGGTCGGCCCTTCGCTGAAGGGCATCATGGGCAGGACGGCCGGCACCCACCCGGATTTCAAGTATTCGCAAGCCATGGTCGATGCGGGCAAGGGTGGCCTCGTCTGGGACGAAGCGACTCTGGCCGACTATCTCCGCAATCCGAGGGCCAAGGTCAAAGGCACCAAAATGGTTTTCCCCGGCCTGAAGAAGGACGAGGAGCTTGCCAACGTTATCGCCTACCTGAAGCAGCATTCCCAATAGGAATACTTGCGGAAGAGAGAAGTCGATCTCTTGCCGATGAATTGCCAGTATTTTCCGTTCGTGTAATAATTGTGATCGGAACTCTGCGGATTGCGTATTCGTCTCACGGCCGATGACGGCGGGGAGGACAGGAAATGGCCGTGGTAGTGATTCTGGTTCTGCTGGCCGTCGGCTCAGTGTTGTTCCATTTGCTCAGTCCTTGGTGGTGGACTCCAATCGCCTCCAATTGGATTTACATCGACAATACGATCACCATCACCTTCTGGATCACCGGCATCGCCTTCACCGCCGTCGTCCTGTTCATGGCCTATTGTGTCCTGCGATTCCGCCACCGTCCGGGCAATATTGCCGCTTATGAGCCCGAGAACAGAAGGCTCGAAGGCTGGCTGGCGACCGGTACCACCTTCGGTGTCGCGGCAATGCTGGCTCCGGGCCTCTTCGTTTGGAACCAGTTCGTCACCGTCCCGCAGGATGCATCCGAAGTGGAGGTGATCGGCCAGCAATGGCTGTGGAGCTTCCGGCTGCCCGGGGCGGACGGGAAGCTCGGCACCACCGAAACGCGCAATATCGTGCCGGAAAATTCGCTCGGGCTGAATACGAACGATGCCGCCGGACAGGACGACCTCATCATCGAAGGCGGCGAGCTTCACCTGCCTGTCGGCAAACCGGTCAAGATGCTGCTGCGGTCGGTCGACGTCCTGCATGATTTCTACGTCCCCGAATTCCGCGCCAAGATGGATATGGTGCCCGGCATGATCACCTATTTCTGGTTCACGCCGACGCGGACCGGAACTTTCGAGATACTCTGCGCCGAACTCTGCGGCGTCGGTCACCCGCAGATGCGCGGCACCGTCGTGGTGGACACCGAAGAGGATTACCAGGTCTGGCTCGCCGAGCAGCAGAGTTTTTCGCAACTCTCCGCATCGACGGAAACAAGAGCAATTCCAGGAAAAGTATGTAGCGGTGTTCCGTCCGGAGTTGCGACTGAACAAGGAACTGGAGCATTCACGCTTTTCGAAGAAGAGCGTGAATGCTCCAGCCCCACGGCGACAGCGGTCGCCGCCTCAGCGGCGCAGTAGGAGGCGCCGTGCAGTAGCCCCTGGGAGGAGATATGATGGTCGACGTCCGGTCCGGTATTGGCGAGGCACTCCCGCCTCCCGAAGTCGAGGATGTTGAGCTTTACCATCCGCATAGCTGGTGGACGCGCTATGTCTTCAGCCAGGATGCGAAAATCATCGCCATTCAGTACGGAACGACCGCAATCGCCATCGGAATGGTTGCGCTTGCACTCTCCTGGCTGATCCGGCTGCAACTCGGTTTTCCCGGCACGTTCGAGCTGATCGATGCCGAGCGCTATTATCAGTTCATCACCATGCACGGCATGATCATGGTAATCTATCTGCTCACCGCACTCTTCCTCGGCGGCTTCGGCAACTATCTGATCCCGCTGATGGTCGGCGCGCGCGACATGGTGTTTCCCTACGCCAACATGCTGAGCTATTGGATTTATCTGCTCGCCGTGCTCGTCCTGGCCGCCAGTTTCTTCACGCCCGGCGGACCGACGGGCGCCGGCTGGACGCTCTATCCGCCCCAGGCCGTTCTTTCCGGCACACCCGGCGGCAGGGACTGGGGCATCATCATGATGCTGTCGTCCCTGATCATCTTCATCATCGGCTTCACCATGGGTGGCCTCAACTATGTCGTAACCGTTCTCCAGGGCCGTGCGCGTGGTATGACTCTGATGCGGCTGCCGCTGACCGTCTGGGGTATTTTCACCGCGACCGTGATGGCGCTCCTTGCCTTCCCTGCCCTTTTCGTCGCCTGCGTCATGATGCTCTTCGACCGGCTGCTCGGCACGAGTTTCTTCATGCCGGCCATTGTCGAAATGGGCGAGCAGCTGCAGCATGGCGGCGGCAGCCCGATCCTCTTCCAGCACCTGTTCTGGTTTTTCGGCCATCCCGAAGTCTACATCGTCGCGCTTCCCGCCTTCGGCATCGTTTCCGATCTCATCAGCACCCACGCGCGCAAGAACATCTTCGGCTATCGCATGATGGTCTGGGCAATCGTCGTCATCGGCGGGCTGTCTTTCATCGTCTGGGCGCACCATATGTATGTCAGCGGCATGAACCCCTATTTCGGCTTCTTCTTCGCCACCACGACGCTGATCATTGCGGTGCCGACGGCGATCAAGGTCTATAACTGGGTGCTCACCCTCTGGCGCGGCAACATCCATCTGACGCTGCCGATGCTCTTTGCGCTCGCCTTCATCGTCACCTTCGTCAATGGCGGACTGACGGGCCTCTTCCTCGGCAATGTCGTCGTCGACGTTCCGCTCTCCGACACCATGTTCGTCGTCGCGCATTTCCACATGGTCATGGGCGTTGCCCCGATCATGGTCATCTTCGGCGCCATCTATCACTGGTATCCGAAGATCACCGGGCGCATGCTCAACGAAGCGATGGGCCAGATCCATTTCTGGATCAGCTTCATCGGCGCCTATGCGATCTTCTTCCCGATGCACTATCTCGGCCTCATCGGCGTTCCGCGCCGCTATCACGAACTCGGCGAGGCCTCGTTCGTCTCGACATCGATCGCCGAGCTCAACGCCTTCATCAGCGTCATGGCGCTGCTCGTCGGCGCGGCGCAGATCCTGTTTCTCTTCAATCTCGTCTGGAGCCTTCGCCACGGCAGGGAAGCCGGTGGCAATCCATGGCGTGCGACCACGCTCGAATGGCAGACACCGGAGACGCCGCCGGCTCACGGCAACTGGGGCAAGGAACTGCCCGTCGTCTACCGTTGGGCCTACGATTACAGTGTTCCCGGGGCGCCCGAAGATTTCATTCCGCAGAACCAGCCGACGCCAGGCCGCTTGAGCCATGAGGCTGCCTCATGAGCGTCGTCCTTTTCTTTCTGGCGGCGATCGCTGCCATCGTCGTCTGGTGGCTTGCCGGACAGCGCCTGACGTCGAGGCCATGGCTCGAGATCGGGCACCTCCACGACCGCCGGGGCCCTGCCCGAATTCCACCGGCCAAAATCGGTCTCGGCGTATTTCTGGCCGTCGTCGGTGCGCTTTTTTCGCTTTCGGTCAGCGCCTATTTCATGCGCATGGCCTCTTCGGACTGGGGCGCACTGCCTCTGCCCGGCCTTCTGTGGTTCAATACGGGTATCCTCGCAGCCGGCAGCATCACCTTGCAATGGGCCAGGGCCGAGGCAGGGCGACAGCACGACGAGGCGGCGAGAACCGGCCTTCTCGCAGCGCTCGCCTCGGGCCTCGCCTTCCTCGTCGGCCAACTGTTTGCGTGGCGCGCGCTGTCGGGCGCGGGTTATTTCCTCGCAGAGAACCCGGCGAACAGCTTCTTCTATCTGCTTACCGGAATGCACGGACTGCACATTCTCGGGGGGCTTATTGTTCTTGGCCGTGTGACCGCACATGCCGCGCAAGCCCCGATCGACAGCAGAACGCGCCTGTCGATCGAGCTGTGCGCGATTTACTGGCATTTCATGCTGATCGTCTGGGTGGTTCTCTTCGCTCTCTTTGCGGGATGGGCCAGCGGCGTCATCGATTTCTGCCGCCAACTGCTGACATAGGAACCCTTGAACATGTCCGCACCGATCAAGAACCCCGCAGCAGAAACGGTCCCGCGCCAGCCCGGTCTGGCGGGGCTCGCAGCCGACTGGGCCTCCGACCAGCGCACGTTCAAGGACGTCTCCTGGGGCAAGGCCATGATGTGGATCTTTCTCCTCAGCGACACCTTCGTCTTCGGCTGCTTCCTGATCGCCTACATGGCGGCACGAATGTCTACCGCCGTTCCCTGGCCGAACCCGAGCGAGGTTTTCGCACTCGAGATCGGCGGAACACATATGCCGCTGATCCTGATCGCGATCATGACATTCGTCCTCATCTCCTCGAGCGGCACCATGGCCATGGCCGTCAACTACGGTTATCGCCGGGACCGGCGGAAGACCGCGGCACTCATGCTGCTGACGGCGCTATTCGGCGCCGCCTTCGTCGGCATGCAGGCGTTCGAATGGTCGAAACTGATTGCCGAGGGCGTAAGACCGTGGGCCAATCCCTGGGGAGCCGCACAATTCGGCTCTTCCTTCTTCATGATCACCGGCTTTCACGGGACCCACGTCACCTTCGGCGTGATTTTCCTGCTGATCATCGCCCGAAAAGTCTGGCGCGGCGACTTCGAAACGGAGCGGCCCGGTTTCTTCACCAGCCGCAAGGGCCGCTACGAGATCGTCGAGATCACCGGCCTCTATTGGCACTTCGTCGACCTGGTCTGGGTCTTCATCTTCGCATTCTTTTATCTGTGGTGAGGGAGGGCATTCATGGCTCACGCGCAGACCCATGCGCCGCAACACGCGGCCCATACGGAGCACCGGCAGCACCCGATCAAGCTTTACCTCGTGGTCTGGGGCTTGCTCTTCGTCCTCAGTGCCCTCTCCTATCTTGTCGATTTCTTCGGCCTTGAAGGCTATCTTCGCTGGTCGCTGATCCTCATCTTCATGATGCTGAAGGCGGGCCTGATCGTTGCCGTGTTCATGCATATGGCCTGGGAGCGCCTGGCCCTGATCTACGCGGTTATTCTGCCGCCGCTTCTGGTGCTCGTCTTCGTGGCTCTGATGGTGTCGGAATCCAACTATATCCTCTTCACGCGGCTTACCTTCTTCGGCGGCGGCGAGTAAAAAACGGCTGCCGAATGGTCGCGTTCCGGCGGCGGATCCACCTGCCGCCTTCCTGTTCCAAGAAATGCTTGCTCCCCGCCGCCCTGCAGGGTGTATTTTCTCGCGATATCAGCTAGATGAGCATCCCTGCGGACGCGGCTTTCCCCGCCCCCTCCTCCGCAACATTCTGGTCGTGCAGCACGATGATTATGTCGTAGACAGGCTCAAGTCGCGGCGCTGCAGGCTCTAATATCCGGCTTCAAAATTAACCAGGGTCGCATCAATGGCAGAGTTTCCGGAAAAGGCGAAGGTCGTAATCGTAGGACTGGGCGGCATCGTCGGCGCATCGATCGCCCACCACCTCATCGAGCGTGGCTGGGACGATATCGTCGGCATCGACAAGTCGGGCATCCCGACCGATATCGGTTCGACGGCCCATGCCTCGGACTTCTGTTATACGACGAGCCACGACTATCTTTCGGTCTGGACGACGCAATACTCGATCGACTTTTTCGACAGGATGGGCCACTACTCCCGCATCGGCGGCCTGGAAGTCGCACGCACCGGCGACGACGTCTGGATGGAAGAGATCAAGCGCAAGCTTTCCTCCGCCAAGGCTTTCGGCACGCGCGCACATTACGTCTCGCCGGCCGAAATCAAGAAGCTGTTCCCGCTGATCGAGGAAGATCAGGTCATGGGCGGCATGTTCGATCCGGATGCCGGTCTTGTCGTTCCGCGCTCGCAGACTGTCGCCGGCAAGCTGGTCGATGCGGCGGAAAAGTCCGGCAAGCTGCGGGTCTTCGGCAATACGCCGGCAACCGCGCTTCTAGTCGAAAATGGACGCATCAAAGGTGTCGTCACACATCGCGGCACGATTCTCGCGGACCATGTCGTCGTCTGCGCCGGCATTTGGGGCCGCCTGATCGCCGAAATGGTCGGCGAAGACCTGCCCGTCATGCCGGTCGATCATCCGCTCACCTTCTTCGGCCCCTACAACGAATTCGAAGGCACCGGCAAGGAAATCGGCTTCCCGCTGCTGCGCGACCAGGGCAACTCGGCCTATATGCGCGACACCGGCGATCCGAAGACCACCGAGGGCGGTCAGATCGAGTGGGGCTATTACGAGACCACCAATCCGCGCCTCTGCCATCCGCGCGACATTCTCGAAAAACATCAGGCACGCCTGTCGCCGTCGCAGCGCGACCTCGAGATGGAGCAGATCATCGAGCCGCTCGAGCGCGCAATGGAATTGACGCCGATCCTCGGCGAGCTCGGCTATAATGAGAGCCACTCCTTCAACGGCCTGCTGCAGGTATCGGCCGCCGGCGGGCCCTCCTGCGGCGAGAGTCAGAAGGTGCGCGGCCTCTGGTACTGCGTCGCTATCTGGGTGAAAGATGGCCCGGGCTACGGCAAGCTGATCGCAGACTGGATGACGGACGGCCGCACCGAGATCGACCATGCGTCGATTGATTACGCCCGCTTCTATCCGCACCAGCTCGAAGAGACGTTCATCGAGCAGCGCTGCTTCGAGGCTGCGCAGAAGATCTACTTCCCGGCCGTGCACCCGCGCGAGCCCTATGCGGGCGGCCGCAACGTCAAGCGCTCGCCCTTCTACGAGCGCGAAAAGGAACTCGGCGGCTACTTCATGGAGCTCGGCGGCTGGGAGCGCGCGCACGGTTATGCCGCCAACGAGCACCTGCTCGAGAAATACGGCGACCGCGTTCCGGTGCGCGAGAACGAGTGGGACAGCCGCCACTTCTGGCGCGTTTCCAACGCCGAACATCTGGCGATGAGCGAGGATTGCGGCATCGTCAACCTCTCCCACTTCCACATGGTAGACATTGAAGGTCCTGACCACGTGGAGCTTCTTGAGTGGCTCTGCGCCGCCAAGATCGGCGGCGACGGCAATATCGGCAAGGGCATCTACACGCATTTCCTCGACGACGAGGGCATGGTTCGGGCCGATTTCACGGTTTTCCGCATGGCCGATCGCTGCCGTCTCGTGAACGGCGCCGATGCCGGGCCGCGCGACTTCCACTACATGCGCCGCGTCGCGGAAGACCGGGGCCTGGACGTCCGTATCACAGACGTTTCGGAGAAATTCACCACGATCGGTATCTGGGGGCCGAATGCCCGCGAAACGCTGAAAAGGGTGGTGGCAGATCCGGCCGGTCTCGATACCGAGAATTTCCCCTTCGCCGCAATCCGGCAGATGGAGATCGCCGGCAAGCCGGTCTCCGCCTTCCGCATCTCCTATGTCGGCGAACAAGGCTGGGAACTGCATATGAAATACGAGGACGGGCTTGCCGTCTGGGACGCGCTGCGCGCCACGGGGGTCATGGCCTTCGGCGTCGAGACCTATGCCAACTCGCGCCGCATGGAAAAGAGCCTGCGCCTGCAGAACGCAGACCTTCTCACCCAATATAACCTTATCGAAGCCGATCTTGCCCGTCCGAAAGTCAAGGAAGCGGACTTCCGGGGCAAGGCGAAGCACCTGGAATACAAGGCGCGCGAGCACCAGCCCGCCATGCTTTGCACGCTCGTGATGACGGAGAACACCGACGGGAACGGCGTGAGGCGCTACCCGGTCGGCAACCTGCCGGTCATGGACCCGGAGACCGGCGATGTTCTGGTCGACGAACTCGGCCGCCGCTCCTACACCACTTCGATCGCATACGGTCCGACGATCGGCAAGAATATCGCGCTTGCCTATCTGCCCTGGTCCTACTGCCAGGTCGGACGAAGGCTCCATGTCGAGTATTTCGCCGAGACCTATCCGGTCGAAGTGGCCGGCGTCGGTTACAAGCCTCTCTACGACCCGGAGAACCTGAAGCCGCGGACGTAAGTTCCGCTGGAGACGGAGACAGGCCGCCTATGGCGCGACCAGCGCCCTTTGGAGCGTTTCGGTGTTCCTTGAAGCACTGAAACGTTTCTGCCAGCGTTATCCGATCAAACGTATCATGCTTACCGGCGCGGTCGACGATGGGTCGCCCGGTTCAAGCGCGCGAGGTCATCCAGACGCCCAGCAGTGTCACTGCCAGTCCGATGAACATCGCTAAGGTCAGAGGCTCGGAAAACAATGCCCATGCCCACAGCATGGTGACCGGCGGGCTGAGATAGATCACCGCGCTGACCTTCGCCACCGGGAAAAGGCGCAGACTGCTATAGTAGACGGAATAGGCGGCGAAGGTTGCAATCAATACCAGCCATACCATTCCCACGGCGAAATTGCGTGTCATCGGCGGGACAACACCGCCCTGCATCATGGCGCAAAATCCGAACAGCAAAGCACCTGTGAGCGTATGAATGCAAAGGCTCTGGTGAAGCGGCATGTGCGAAGTCCGTTGCCGTTTATGCAGCACGGAGGCGAGCGCAAAGACCAGCATCGAGCCGGCTGTCAGCGCATAGGCCCACAAAGGAGCTACGCCGAAGCTCAGGCTGTCGAACGAGACGATGAGCACACCCAGCACCGCGATCGACGTTCCCAGCCACTGCCGCGCGCTTAGTCGCTCGCCCAGGACAGACTGCGACAGGGCCGCTATCGCCAAAGGCAGGAGGTCCGAAATCAATGCGACCAGGCCTGTCGGCACCCGTTGCTCGATCGCCAATGCGAAGCCGCCCAGATAGAGAAACACCGACATCACACCGAAGAGCATCTGCTCCAGCACCCCGCGCAGCCGCATTCGCGGCCCGATGGCAAAGGCGAAGGGCAGCAGGATCACGCCTGACAACAGCGTCCGCCAGAACAGCACCAGTACGACGGTGGCTTCTTCGCTCGCATAGCGGATACCGAAAAGCCCGAACTCCAGCCGATCACCAGCAGTGTTGCCATTAAAGGCCAGAGGAAGTGGCGGCCAGCGGCTGGCCAGGACGACGGCAGGTCGGTCATGAAGGTCTCGATAGGGGTCAAGTGGTGCTCCATGAATAGGATGCACCTGTTGCGCTTGCACATGACAAATATCGATGAAAGCATGACAGTGCAGTCATCAATGTAATGCCCATTTGCAACACGGCCCGGGTGTGATTATGCAAACGGGAAAGGTCACTCAATCAGGTTCGACATGGCCGAGTTCAACAGCCGGCGTCTGGAAATCGACGCGCTTCGCGCCCTATGGGCAATACGCCATCACGGTGGGATCACCCGCGCGGCTGAAGCAATGGGTCTGTCACAATCGGCCGTCAGCCATAAGATCAAACGGCTGGAGACGAGCCTCGACTGCGACCTCCTCAGCCGCAGGTCCGGGGGTCCGGTCTTTACCTCGGCCGGCGAGGACTTGCTGGATTATGCCGGGCGCATCCTCGGCCTGCATGACGAGGCACTGCTGAGCCTGTCGAAGACACAACTCGCGGGGCGTATCGCGCTCGGCCTGACCGAAGACACGACGTGCACGGACCTTGCCCGCATTCTCGGGCGGTTCCGCCGCCTGCATCCGCATGTCTCTGTCCACATCAAGGTCCGCATGAGCTTGGTCCTGCGAGCGATGCTGGAACGCGGGGAACTCGACGCGGCAATCGTGCAGGTTTTTTCCCATGAAGTCCGCCCCACCGACGTTGTTCTGTTTCGGGAGAACCTTCATTGGGTCAAGCACCCTGATCTATGCCTGCCGCAGAATGGACCTATACCCTTCCTGTCCTTCGACGACGAATGCTTCTACCGTAAATGGGCGCTCGACGTCGGACAGGACGGAGGAACGATCCTCGAAACCGTATTCGAATGTGCGAGCGCGGCAGGGATTGTCGCTGCGGTCAAGTCGGCGCTGGGCGTGGCACTTTTGAGCGAGCGACATCTGCGCGCCGAGATGCAGATCGTGACCGACCGCCTGCCTGCCCCGCCTGCCCTGGTTTACGTGGTTCGTCGCGCCAGAAAGGCCAGGATTCCCGCGCTCGATACTCTGATTGCCGAAATCGAACATGAAACCAGCCGGTATGGAGGGTTGATCCTGACAGGCTGAGCCTGCCGCCGGTTGAAGCCTTCCAAACTTGCGGATTCAAATATAAAGCTTCGTGAAGTCGGCTCGTGCGGACGAAGGGTGTCTTTCTAGACGAGATCTAGCTCCGCCTGCCGGTGGGTCCCGTCATCGGCCCCGGGATTTCCCGTGGCGTGTTCCATCGGGTCTCCCGTGTCGGAAAGCGTCGATCAGCCGTTTGCAGGCTGGCCCGAGGCCGCTTCCGCGCTGCTGAATGATGCTGACGGCGCAGCTTCCGCCTTCATACGCGCTGTTCAGAACCAGCTCGACAGCTCCCGCACGGGCTCACCGGCAATATCACCGATTGACATATACCGACCGTACGGTATGTATTATCAATGTCCAGACCCACCAAGCATTCCCCCGAACGCGGCAGCGCGCGCATCAGGCTCCTTGAGGCAGCGCGGGACGTTATCCGAAGCAATGGCTTTGCTGCGACCTCGGTGGATGACCTCTGCCGCGCAGCCGACGTCACGAAGGGGGCGTTTTTCCATCACTTCGGGAGCAAGGAAGCGCTCGGCGTGGCCGTGGCCGAGTTCTGGACCGAAACGAACACCGGCTTTTTCGAGGCCGCCCCCTACCATGATCCGGCCGATCCCTTGGCGCGCGTCTTGGCCTATGTCGCGTTCCGGAGGGCGATCATCACCGGCGGCATAGCGGAGTTCACCTGCCTGGTCGGAACCATGGCGCAGGAGGTCTATGCCAGTTCGCCCGACATTCGCGATGCGTGCGGCCGCAGTATCTTCGGCCATGCGGCGACGCTCGAGGCCGATATCGAAGCTGCACGACGCGATCACGGCGTTTCCGGCGGTTGGACGGCGGAAAGTCTCGCGCGGCATACGCAGGCCGTCATTCAGGGCGCCTTCGTCCTGGCCAAGGCCGGGAACGACGCGGATCTGGCGCGGGAAAGCCTTGATCATTTAAGCCGCTACATCCGGCACCTGTTTCACGTCACCGAGGAGGACGATGCATGAGCGAGACCACGAAAATCAGTTGTGCCTGCGGAAGCACGTGCCTGAGGCTGAAAGGAACGCCGATCCTCGTTTCCGAGTGCCTGTGCAACAGTTGCCGGACCGCAGCCGACAGACTGGCCAGCCTTCCCGGCGCGAAAGATATTCTCACTTCCTACGGTGCAACTCCCACCGCGGAATATCGCAAGGATCACGTGCGTATTCTGTCCGGCGCCGAGCATTTACGAGAGTTCCGGCTGTCGGTCGGCGCGGGCACTCGGCGTGTCGTCGCGACCTGCTGCAATACGCCGATCTACCTGGAAATGAAGGGCGGGCACTGGCTCAGCATCTATCTCCACCTCTGGCCGAAAGAGTCGCGGCCGAAACCGCGGATGCGGACGATGGTCGGCGACCTGTTTGACGCGAGCAGCCTGCCGAAAGACATCCCCAACCTGAAAAGCCACACGGTGTCGTTTTACGCCAAACTTCTCTGGGCATGGATCGCGATGGGATTTCGCAATCCACGGATGGAAGTGGCGGGAAAGATCGATGCCTGACGAAAAATCGTGAACGCCGCCAGTGAGACGAGCCGCCGATCATGCATGCGCAGACCCCGGCATGACGTCCGCCGGAATGGGACAGACATAGGCTTTGCCGCCGGTCTTCTCCAACCATTCCGCCTTAGCGGCGGCAACCAGCTCCGGAGACGTGACCAATGACAGACCCGTCGTTGCAAGTGTCTTGGCGGCATGCGCCATGGCCTTGTGGGCGATGGGGCTCTTGCCCTGCGCAACGACCTGCCAGGTATGCGGGTTCGTGCCGATCGCCCAAGCCGGCGTCCAGCACTGCGCCGTCGGCGTAACCCAGCTGACATCGCCGACATCGGTCGAGCCCGCACGGAAGTGCGAATGGCCTTCAAATTCGCGCAGGCCGAGGTGCAGTGGTGTCGACGCGCCGGCGCCGGCATTGGAAAATACGTCGCCCTTGATCTGGTAGAGACGGATGCTGCTTTTGATTGCCTCTTCCGTGAAGGTCTCCTGAATGGATCTGGCGAAAGCCAGATCGGACGTGTCGAAGGCGACAGGGCCGAGCGCCACCATATTCTCGTGCATGGCCGTCTCGAGTGTGATGTTCGGCAAGAGGTTGGCGGAGGCCGTCTCGAAGACGATTTCCACTTCGGTCTCGGTCATCATGGCTGCACCACGGGCGACCTTCTCGACCCGTTTGGCGAGGTTGAGCGCCTCCGGCATTCCCGGTGCGCGGATCAGGTAAAGCACTTCGGCGCTCGCCTGCACGACGTTCGCCGCCCTGCCGCCTGCATCGGTGATCGCGTAATGCACACGGCAATCCTGTGGCATGTGCTCGCGCAGAAAGTTGACGCCGACATTCATGAGTTCGACGGCATCGAGCGCCGAACGACCGAGATGGGCAGCATTTGAGGCGTGCGCGGCGACACCCTTGAAGCGATAGAAATATTCGAGAACCGCAAGGTTGTTTGTCGAGCGCACGCCGTTGAACGGTGCCGGGTGCCAGGTGAGCGCCGTGTCGACATCGTCGAACAGACCGGCGCGCACCATGAAGGTCTTGCCCGAACCGCCCTCCTCGCCCGGGCAGCCGTAATAGCGAACAGTACCGGGCAGATTGTTGGCCTCCAGATGCCGGGCGAGCGCGATCGCCGCCATCAGGGAACCGACGCCCAGCAGGTTATGGCCGCAGCCATGGCCGCTTGCCCCGTCGACAAGCGGCTTCGCCTCGGCGACCCCGGCTGCCTGGCTCATGCCCGCCAGCGCATCGAATTCGCCCAGGAAAGCGATCACCGGCTTGCCGCTGCCGCACTCGCCGATGAAGGCCGTGTCCATGCCTGCGATGCCGCGCCGAACGGAGAAGCCATTGTCTTCGAGCCTCGCGGCAAGCAAGCCGGACGAACGCCACTCATCGAATTTGAGCTCGGCGAAATCCCAGATGCTGTCGCTCAAGCTGACGAAATCCGGCTTCATCGATTCGATTGCTGCGGCAATCGACATCACGTCATCCCGGTTCATGGGCCATGTCCTCGCATTGCGATGCACCCTCTCGAAAGGCGCAGGAGACCGCCCGGCGTGCCGGAGCGAATCTATGAATGATGGAAGGGCCGGCGTCGGGGATCGCCGCCGGCCCGGCTGTGATGGATCAATCGTCGACTGACACTTCCCAAAGGCGGGCGTTCGACTGCCAGACGGGCTGGCCCTTCAATTTCCTGGTCGCGCCCCAGACATCGACCATGTCGTAGAGGAATATCCCCGGCATTTCCTTTAGCATGAGCTCGTGAAACTCATCGAATATCTTCTGGCGTCTGGCCTGGTCAGCCTCGGCATAGGCTGCGTTCATCAGCTCGATCGCCTTCGGATCGTCCCACATCAGGGAAGCGTTCTTGTCCTTGTCGCCGACATAGAAGGAATACATGAGGGCCGGGTCGAGACGCGGCGCCACCGACTGGGAAATCACCTGGTAATTGCCGGACCGACGGCGGTCGACCTGCGTCGCGTAGTCCAGCACCTCGATCTGAACGTTGAGGCCGGCCTGCTGCATCATGGCCTGCGCCATGACCGCAGCCGGGAAGCTCGGCACGTTGCCGCGCTTATTGGCTATGATCGAGATCGGCTCGCCATTGTAGCCGGCATCCGCCAGCTCCTTTTTGGCGGCTTCGACGTCATAGGACAGACGCTTCTTCTGCGTGTCGCTGAAAAAGACCGAATCCTGCGACACCATCGAGCCGTTCGCCTCACCCGTACCGTTTGAGGCGGCGGCAACGAGCTCATCCAGATCGAGCGCCATCGCCATGGCGCGGCGCACGCCCGGATTGCTCAGGACCTTGTCCCGAGTCTGGATGTAAAAGAGGTTCTTGCCGTTATTGCGCGCGACAATCAGTTGCATCGTCTCGCTTGCCTGGAATTCGGGAATGAGATCCGGCGAGATTTCAGCCGTGTCCAGCACGCCGGATTCCAGACCTGCCTTCACGGTCGAAGCGTCCGGAATGACCATGAACTTGACGCCGTCGGCAAGCGGCCGCTTCGAACCGACCATGCCATCCGGCTTTCCTTCGTTTTCCGGCGAGACATAGTCGGCAAATTTCTTGAGATGGACGTATTCGCCCTTCTTCCATTCGTCCCACATGAAGGGGCCGGTCCCGATCGGCTGAACGAAGCTGCCGTCCGCACCGAGGGATTCGCTCGAGATGATGCCGGTGAAGCCGCATTCGGGACGCGACATCATGCCGAGGAAGACAGCCGACGGCTTCGCCAGCGTGATCTCGACGGTCGAGGCGTCGATTGCCTTGACGCCTGTCACAGGCGCGGCCCCGCCTTCCACGAAATCTTTCAGGCAGGTCCATTTCGTCTCTGGCTTCAGGTAGCGCGTCCAGTTCCACACCACGTCGTCGGCCGTCATCGCTTTGCCGTTATGAAATTTCACGTCGCTGCGCAGCTTGAACGTATAGGTCAGCCCATCGGCAGACATCTCGAAGCTCTCGGCGAGCAGCGGCTTCACTTCGCCGACATTGTTGTAGCCGACGAGTCCCTCGACGATGTGCAGGATGACGCTATCGGTATTGCCGTCGCGATTGACGCCCGGATTATTGCTGCGCAGGTCGGAACTTTGCGCGACGGTGATGTCGCGTGCCGTTGCGATACCGGTCATGGCAAGCAGGGCGGTGCCCGCAAGAAGAAGCGTTTTCATTTGTTCTACCCTCTTATTGATCGTTATGACTGAATCCGTCCCAGCAGGCTCGCGAGAGCCTGCCGATGGTCTCGAGCGCCACCGTGTAACCCGGCGTGCCGTCCGGCATGACCTGCGGCACGTCATCGGTATAGGCGCAGATGATGTAGAAGGGAGCGCCGTCGCGATAGACGATGCCGGCATTCATGCGGCCGCGCTTGCCCGTGCCGCCCTTATGCGCCACCACCGTGCCGAAAGGCAGGCGCGACGGAATTGCGTAGCGCAGGATCTGGTTCTTGAGAGTCTGCAGGGCGTAGGCGCAGAGCTCCGGTGACGTGCCGAGCTTTGCGGCCGCTTCGGGAGAGGCCTGCGCGTCCAGGATCGTCTGCAGCAGAAAGGCCTGGTCGCGGGCAGTCGTGGTCGTCACCGAGGTCAGCGCATGATCCGGCGGCAGAGCCAAGGGCGGAATGAGAAAGCGATGATGCGTGCCTTTCATGCCGATCGACTTGCAGTAGCAGTCGACCTCCTCCAGCGTCAGCCGCTCGAACACCATCCTGGTGCAGACATTGTCGCTCAGCACCATCATTCCGGTAATCGCATCGCGCAACGAAATCACGATTCCGGGCGTGAGGTAGCGGAACATGCCGCTTGCCACTTCCTCGGCAAAGCGGGCTTCGTAGGTGATCGGCTCTTCGAGGTCGAGCCGCCGCTCGTGCACCGCCTTCAGCGCCGCCATCATGATGGAGGTCTTACGGGTGCTGGCGGAAGGCGTTTCCTCCTCCGCGCCGCGTTCGATCGTCTCGCCCGTCTTGAGATTGCGGACGAGGAAACGCGTCACGAAAGGCTGCGCATCGCAGATTTCCGCAAGTCTCTCTTTTACCGAGCCGGAATTGCCTAGCCTATCCACATCAATTCTCCAGACGCCATTTGAGAGTCACGCCGCCGTTTTCATTCTGGTCGAGGGCGGGAATCGCCGAAAGAAGCCGGCGCGTATAGGCCTCCTTCGGGCTGTCGAAAATCGAATCCCGGGCCCCCTCCTCGATGATCCGACCGTCCTGCATGACAACGACGCGATCTGCGACCTGTTCGACGACGCCGAGGTCGTGACTGATGAACAGGCAGGAAAAGCCGTAGCGTTTCTGCAGATCCGAGAAGAGATCGAGAACCTGCGCCCTGACCGTTACGTCGAGCGCGGAAACCGGTTCGTCCGCGATCAGGAAGCGCGGCCGGCGCGCGATCGCACGCGCAATGGCAACGCGCTGGCGTTGGCCTCCGGAAAGCTCGTGCGGGTAGCGGCCGGCATACTCCATGCCGAGGCCGACCTCCTCCAGCGTCTCCAGGGAACGCTTACGTTTGGCGTTACCGTCGAGGCCCGGCACCAGTCTCAGCGCCTCCTCGACCAGCGCCTGGATGGTCATGCGCGGATCGAGTGATGAATAGGGATCCTGAAAAACCATCTGGCAATTGAGGCGATAATCGGCCCAGTTTTCGGTGCGCAGCCGTCCCTGGAACTGGATGCGGCCCTCGTCTTCCTTGACGAGGCCGGCAATGGTGCGGCCGAGCGTCGTCTTGCCGGAGCCGGAACCGCCGACGAGTGCAACGACCTCGCCTTCATATATGTCGATGCTGACGCCATGCAGCGCCCGCTTCGGCTTGTTCTTTCTGAACAGGGACTTCCGGCCGGCATAGTCGACGATGATTTCGCGAGCCGAGATCATGGGCGCCTTGCTCGTGTCGATCCGGCGTGGCTCGCCGCGAAAGGGCAGCGACGAGAGGAGCTTCCGCGTATAGGGATGCTGCGGTGCTGTGAGCAGGTCTTCGGTGCGGCCCTGTTCGACGATCGCACCCTTTTCCATCACGACGATGCGGCTCGTGTAGCGCGCCACCATCGGCAGATCGTGGCTGATCAGCAGCACGGCCGTCCCTTCCGCGCGCGTCAGTTCCACCATCAGTTCCATCACGTCGCGCTGGATCACGGCGTCGAGCGCGGTGGTCGGTTCATCGGCGATCAGCAGCGCCGGCTTCAAAAGCATGACGGAGGCGAGCATGATGCGCTGGCGCATGCCTCCCGAAAACTCGTGCGGATAGGAGGCAAGCGCCCCCTCCGGATCGCGGATGCCCACCCGCTTCAACATGTCGAGGATGCGCAAGCGTCGCTCCTGCGCCGGGGCCTTGGTGTGCAGGACCAGCCCCTCCTCCAGCTGCCGGCCGATCGTCATCGACGGATTGAGCGAGGTCATCGGCTCCTGGAAGACCACGCCGATCTCTGCACCGCGCAGATGACGTAGCTCTTTTTCCTTCAGCTTCAGCACGTCGCGGCCCTTGTAGGTCACCGATCCGCCGGTGACCGTGATGTTCGGTGGCAGCAGCGAGATCAGCGATCTGGTCGCCAGCGTCTTGCCGGAGCCGCTTTCGCCGACGATCCCGAAGATCTCGCCCGGCGCGAGGTCGAAGGAAACCGACTTGACCACCTGATGGCCGGATCCCGCAACTTCAAGCGAAAGGCCGCAGACGGTGAGAAGTTTGTCCGTCGTCATTTCAGACCTCTCATGCGCGGGTCGAGCTTGTCGCGAAGCGCATCGCCCAGAAGGTTGATGCCGAGCAGCGTCAGCGCGATGCACAGGCCCGGGAACAGGCCGAGCCATGCGGCCTGCTGGAGGAATGGCCGGCCGGCGGCCAGCATGTTCCCCCAGGTCGGCGCCGGCGGCGGCACTCCGAGGCCGAGAAAGGAGAGCGCGCTCTCCGACAATATGGCCCAGCCGAACATGGAGGTGGCGAGAACGGTGATCGGCGCAAGGCAGTTCGGCAGGATATGGCGCAACATCGTATAAAGCTCGCCATTGCCCATCACCCGCGAGGCCTCGATGAACTCCCGCTCCCGCAGCGAGAGAACCGCACCGCGCACGACGCGCGCCATGGACGGCGTATAGGCGATGCCGAGCGCGAAGATGATGCCGTACTGGTTCGCACCGAAAACGGCGAGCAGGCCGAGCGCCAGCAGGATGCCGGGAAAGGCGAGAAGCGCATTGTTGACCGCCATGATGACGCCGTCCACCCAGCCGCGCGCATAGCCGCTGATGAGGCCGATGAGCGTCCCGCAGATAACGGCGAAACCGACGGTGAGCGCCCCGATCCAGACGCTGGCGCGCGCGCCGACCATCAGGCGGCTCAATACGTCGCGGCCGAATTCGTCAGTGCCGAGCAGGTGCGCCGCGCCGGGCGCTGCGAGCCGCGCGGTGAAGGAGAGCTTCATCGGATCGAAGGGCGTCCAGAAGAGACCGACAGCAGCGGTGACGAGCAGGACAGCGATCAGGATGCCACCGATCAGTCCGTTGAGGGTGAGCTTTTTCATTCGGCGACAACACGCGGATCGAAGAGAGGATAAAGAAGGTCGATGACGAGGTTGACCAGCACATAGGAGAGCGCGACGAACAGAAGGCATCCCTGGATGACCGGGTAGTCACGCGCGAAAATACTGTCCACCATCAGACGCCCGAGCCCCGGTATGGTGAAGACCGTTTCGATGACGGCGATGCCCCCGAGCAGATTGCCGAGGATGAGGCCGATCATCGTCCAGGTCGGACCGAAGGCGTTCTTGAAGGCATGGCGCCAGAGCACGGCGCCTTCCGAGAGCCCTTTGGCGCGGGCGTGGGTGATGTAATCGAGACGCAGCACCTCCAGCGTGGAGGCACGCGCCATACGGATCAGGACACCCGCTTCATGGATGACCAGCGTCACGACAGGCAGAACGAGATAAAGCAAACCGTCCACCAGATTGTCGCTGATCGAGACATAGCCGAGAACCGGCAGCCATCCGAGTTTGAGCCCGAAAAGCAGGAGCAGGAGCAGGCCGAGCCAGAAGGTGGGGATGGAAAGGAGAACGGTTGCCGTTCCGACCAGAGCCAGATCCGTCAGGCTGTTTTGACGCCAGGCGGCGATTACGCCGGCCGGTACGGCAATCAGGCTTGCCAGTAAGACCGCGACGACGACGATTTCCGCGCTTACCAGAAAGCGGGAAACGACCAGCGGCAGCACCGCCTCGTCATTGACGATCGAGCGGCCGAAGTCGCCGCGCAGCACATCACCGGCCCAGATCAGGAACTGCTGCGGCATGGACCTGTCGAGGCCGAGTTCCACCCGCATCGCGGCGATCTGATCGGGCTGAGCCATATCACCCAGCATCAGCGCGGCGGGATCACCGGGAATGAACCGGATCAGTGCAAAGACCGTCACGGAGACGAGGACGACCGTCGGGATCGCCATCGCCAGACGGCTCAGGATGAAACGTAGCATTGCTTCCCCACGATTGAGAGCCGACTGGAGATTGGCCTCACCGGTTTCGTTGGTCCAAACTATGAGGGAATGGAGATTGGCGCGCAATATTATGCATATTCGTCATAGCTCTATGCAGCGGGGAGCTGTGAGCCGCAACGTTCGGGATGACCAGAATCCTGGTCTATTGTTCCCTTTGAGAAAGCTGAATCTGCTTCTTCAGGGCTCCGCTGAGCGCTTGCGCAGCGATGGAGAGTGGAACTCCGGCGGCGCGCACCAGTCCGAATTCCTGTGTCGCGCGCGGAACGAACGGTCGATGCACGACTGGAAGATGCCGGTACAGATTCGCGTAGAAGCTGCTGATGATCGTGACGCCCAGTCCATGCGCGACATAGGAGCAGGCCGAGCTGTTGGTATGAGTCTCGATCTTGACCATCTGCTTTACCCCTGCCCGCTTGAAGGCCTGATCGAGAGCCATGCGGTTCGGCCGCTGGCGGCCGATCAGGATCAGCGGTACGTTTCGCAGATGCGTGATGTTGATCTCGGGCAGTTCAGCTAGCGGATGGTTCTCCGGGACGACACAGACGCTCTCGCCGCTCGCAACCGTGTCGATTGCAATGGACGGCCCCGTCTCGCCCTCGATGCGCAGAAAACCGAGGTCGATGACGCGTTCCTCGACCAGCTTGGTGATGGCAGTCGTCGTCTCGAAGAAGGTCTCGATGCGCACGCCGGGAAAATCCCGAACATAGTCGATCAACATGGCAGGTGCGAAATTCTCCCACATGCTGCTCGGCAGCCCGATGCGCACGATTTCCGGTCCGGCAGCACCGTTGCGGAGATCCTCCGCATGGCCGGACATGCGCTCGATCGCGAGCAGCACATTCTGAGCGTCGCGGCCGAGAACCGTGGCCTCCGGGGTCGGGATCAGGCGGCCCTTGTCCCGGACGAAAAGTGTGATGGACAAGTCGCTCTCGAGCTGCTGCAACATGCGGCTCACACCCGACTGGCTAAGGCCCATGGCCTTGGCGCTCGCGACCGTCGATCCGGTTGCAAGCAGCGTCCGCAGGACTTCCAGTTGCTTGATGTTCATGGCTCGGCACCTTCGAAGCAGCGTGTTCGTCGCGGCAGCCGGCGGTGCCCTCAGGCGAAGGCCGCCGGTCTCCGGCAGAGGATGCTTTTCGCCGCCAACAGGCAATAGGTGACCGGCAGCTAATTTTGCAAGTTCCGGATTTGGTACTTTTTTCTGCGCCGCGTCGGCCTGCGCCTTCCGGCAGGCCCACGCCGGAGCGCGGTGCGGGCGGAAACCGCACCCGCTTTCCTCGTCCCGCTCTAAACGCGTGTCATGCTGCGACGGCGCCACTGATCGAAGATCACGACGACCACGATGACGATGCCCTGCGCGATGCGCTGCCAGAACGGACTCACATCGAGCAGGTTGAGACCGTTGCCGAGCACGCCGATGATGGCCGCGCCGATGATCGATCCCCATACTCCGCCTTCGCCGCCGAAGAGATTGGTGCCCCCGATCACGACGGAAGCGATGGAGCGCAGTTCTTCGCCCTCCGCCATCAAAGCATTGGCCGAATTGAGGCGCCCGACGAGGATGATGCCGGCGATCGCGGCCAGCAGGCCCGATATCGCATAGGTCATGATCTTGGTCCGCGAAATACTGATGCCGGAGGAATGGGCGGCCGCACGGTTACCGCCGACGGCATAGATCGCCCGCCCGAGCGCGGTGTAGCGAAGCACGTACCAGCCGGCGGCCGCGCAGAGCAGCGCGATGAGCGCGCTCACCGGAACGCCGAAGAGCTGACCGCCGCCGACCCAGATCAGCGTTTCGGGAAGTTGCCGGCCGGCGTTGAACGAGGGGACCGGCAGGCCATCGGTGACCAGCAGCGCGGCGCCGCGAAAGGCCGTCATCGTGCCGAGTGTCGCGATGAAGTCCGGGATCTTGAATTTGGAAATCAGCCAGCCGTTGATTGCACCGGCAGCCACCCCGATGAAAAGCCCTATGAGGACGGCCACCGGCGGCGGCACGAAACCGAAATCGACCCCGAAGAGCACGAGCGGCTGCGTGAGCAGGACGGCGGTTATCGATGCGGCAAGTGCGGCGATGGCAGCCACTGACAGGTCGATGCCGCCGGTCAGGATGACGAATGTCTGCCCGACCGCGATAATGGCAACGAAGGCGGACTGGCGCGCCACGTTGGAAAGGTTGTCGAACGTCAGGAAGTTGGATGTCGCAAAAGCGAGGTAAGCCATCAACAGGACAAGGGCGATCAGCGGCCCGGCCTGAAAGACGATCGCCTTCAATTTCGTTTTACGCCCACCAGCCGCACCGGCCTTGGTGTCCGGTTTCTTTTCCGCACGCATATGCATTCCCACTCCCTGGATCACGATGATTTTAGGTCGGATCGACCTGAAATCATCGTGATCGTTTCCAACAGGTTGGAGCGGGATGCTGGCGGAAAACCGCGCACACTTTTCTTCATCCCGCTCTAGCTCTAACCCCTTATTTTGCCGCAATTCCGGACGGAAAACCGCTACGCACTCTCCCTGGAATTGCTCTAGCTCGCATATCGCAGCAGGTTCTGCTGCGATATCTCTTTCCTTGGCAATTCCGCCGAGAGCCGCCCGCCCCGCATCACCAGCGCGCGGTCCGCCATACCGATCAGTTCGTTGAGTTCCGAGGAAATCATCAGGATCGACGCACCTTCCGATACCAGGCGGCTCATCACCGCAAACACTTCCGCTTTGGCGCCGACATCAATGCCGCGGGTCGGCTCGTCGAAAATCAGAATTCGCGCGCCGCTCGACATCCATCGCGCCAGAATGACCTTCTGCTGGTTGCCGCCGCTGAAGAAGAAGAGTTTGTGCGTGGTGGAAGCCGGCCGGATGCGCAGATCGGAAATGTAGCGACTGCCCTCCTCGCGCTCGCGCGTGAGATCGAGCCGCGACAGAAGCGACTTGCCGGCAAGCCAGGACAGGCTGAGATTGGGGCCGACCGGTTGCATCGGCACGAGGCTCTGGCGGCGGTCGCGCGAGATCAGACCGAGGCCCGCCGCAATCGCATCCGAGGAGTGCCGGAAATTCGCGCGCTTGCCCTCGACCTCGACAGAACCGGCCTTGACCGCCTGCAGACCGAAAAGAGCGCTGGCTATCTCCGCCTGGCCGGCGCCCATCAAGCCGTATACTCCAAGGATTTCACCGCGACGGAGCGTGAAGGAGAGATCCTTCAGCGTGGTTCCGGAGGCGAGATTTTCAACGACGAGTACAGGCGTCCCGAGCTCAACCTTTTCCTTGGGGAACTGTTCTTCCAGCCTGCGGCCGACCATCAAGCCGATCACCGTCTCCTCATCCGCCTGGTCGGCGGGCAGCGTCTTTACGACGATACCATCACGCAACACCGTAACGCGGTCGGCGATCAATGGAATTTCCGAGAGGTGATGCGAGATGTAAATGATGCCGTGGCCGCGCTGTTTCAGAAGGCGGATGACATCGAAGAGACGGCTGCGCTCGCCGTCGGACAGCGCCGAAGTCGGCTCATCGAGCAGAAGGATGCGCGGGCCGCGCTCCAGGACACGCGTAATCTCGACCAATTGCTGCTCGGCAACTTCGAGCGTGCGCACCTCGGCGGCCGGGTCGATGAAAACGCCGAGCGCTTCCAGCGCGTGTCGGGCATCCGCATGCGCCTTGCTCCAGTTTATCTTGCCGAATGCGTTGCGCGGCATCCGGCCGAGAAAAATGTTCTCGGTGACGCTGAGCGCCGGGATAAGGCTCAGTTCCTGATGCACGAGGCCGATGCCGAGTTCCGTGGCGAGCGTCGGAGTGAGCGCCGGAACCTTCCGGCCGCCCACCACGATAGTCCCGTCCGTCGGCGGGTGCTCGCCGGCAAGAATCTTCATCAGCGTCGACTTGCCGGCACCATTCTCGCCGAGAAGCACCTGCACCTCTCCGGCGCGCACCTCGAGCGAGATCGACTTCAACGCCACGACGCCGGGAAAGCGTTTCTCGATATTCTCGAGCTTCAGAAGGATTTCGTGCTGGTTCATCGCCCACAACTGCTGTTCGGAACGGGCACTGAACGTGCCCTTTCAATCCCTGGAGCATTTCCGCTTTTCACCGAATCGCAGAACTGCTTCGATCTCTGACTTTCCGCAATTCCGGACGGAAAACCGCCAGGCAGTTTTCTGGAATTGCGCCGGTACCGCCTGTCTGCACCCAGAGAGCGGCGCGGAGCACCTTCATAGCGAAGATGCCCCGCGGTCCTACTGCATGTTTCCTTTAATCGGATCCGATTAAAGGACAAAAACATGCAGCAGATCAAAGTGCTACAGCGACCTGTGTGCGTCTGATAAGACACACGGCGCTGTAGAGGAGACTCAGTCGGCTTTCTTGCAGTTCGCCCGGATGGCCTTCCAGTCGATCGACTCAAGCTTCGGTTCCGGATAGAAGTTGCGCGCATTCGCCTCGTAGACGCTGCGCGGGCGGATATCGAAGGTCTTCGGCACTTCCAGGCCGCAGGCGAGCTCGACGGCAAACTTGGTGCCGAACCATCCCCAATCGGCAAAGCCGTGGGTTGTTTCGGCAATCATCTTGCCCTCGGCGATGCGGTCGACCGATTCCGGGGTAACGTCATTGGTGAAGATGGCCACCTTCTTGTTGCCGATCTCGGCGCCGTCCTGCGTGGTTTCGAGACGGTTCTGCGCCCCCGCCACGAGCATCGCACCGAGTCCCATCTCGTTCGACGCCGCCCAGATGAAGTCGAGATCATCCTGATTGCCCTGAAGGATATCCTCCGCGCAACGGGTGCCCTTCTCGCGGTTCCAGTCGCCCGCGCAAGTGCCGCCGACGATCTCGATGCCCGGGAACTGCTCGAGCACCTTGCGGAAACCGTTGAGGCGAGCCGTGGAGAAAAAGCCGCCGGCAACGCCCTCGATGATGGCGCCGCGGGCCTTGATCTTTGCCTTGTCCTCCGCCGAGAGCTTGGAAGCGAGATCCTCCCAGAACTTCAGATCGAGATAGGTGCCAGGCTCGACATCGACCTTTTCGCCGGTGCCGAGCACACCCGGACCCCCGAAATAGTCCACGACCGAATAGGCGCTCACTTCCGCGCCCTGCGTGTTGTCGAATCCGATATAGGACGAGACGTCGACGCCGTCGATCGGCTCCAGCAGATTGACGACGACGACCGGAATGCCGGCTTGCGTAGCGCGCACCAGGGCCGGCTTGACTGTCGCGACCTCAGCCGGCGAAACGGCGATCAGGTCGACCTTGCGCTGGATCATGTCCTCGATGATGCTGACCTGCTCGGCGAAAGCCGTGGGGCTGGTCGGCGACTTCGTCAGGATCTTGACGTTAAAACCATTCTTGTTGGCGTCCTGGGCAGCCAGTTCGAAGAAGTTGGTGGCCGTCTTGAATACGCCGGTGATATCAGGCGGTACCCAGCCTATGGTGATATCGATATCCTCGCCTTCCTGCGCGACGGCCGGCGCAGCGCCCAGCATCGGCAAGAGTGCGATAGCGCTGACTGCGGCTGCCAACGACGCTTGTGCTAGTTTTTTGAGCATAGCTCCCCTCCCATTGTAAATCCCTCGCGTTGCGGGCGCCGATCGGCACTTCCACACCTCACGCAGCACGAATGCTAGATGGTAACATTTCGTAATTCAACTACATTTTTTTCTAAAAGCCATATAAAACGCAGTGACGCAGGAGGATGTCAACAGCAGAAATTGCGAGAATAAGCGCAATTTCTTGCCTTCTCCACGTCGCGGCTATACTGCAGGCTCTGGTTAATGTAGCTAAACTACAGATCGGCAAAGCACTTCTGGCACCACGCACTCTGGCTGGCGCGGGACGTTATCATGTTGTACGTATAGCATGTCAGGATAATATTTCAAGGTTGAGCACTGCTCGCCGACGTGGTTGCACACTCACGAGAGGTGCTGCCCTCGACCGCATTCGAAACGCGGACGAGGGCTTCTCGGCTACCAGCAAGTGTAGCCGGCATCCGCGGAAACGATCGATCCCGTCATGAGGCTGGAGGCGTCGGACGCAAGGAACAGCACGACCGAGGCAATCTCCTCCGGCTGGCCGAGCCGATGCATCGGCGTCATGTCCAGCCATTGCTCGTACATCGGCTTGTCTTCCTTGGCGAAAGTCAGAAGCGGCGTATCGATATAGGTCGGCGCGACGGAATTCACCCGCACGCCGCGGGTCGCCCACTCGGCTGCGAGCGAGCGCGTCAGGTGGTGGACGCCCGCCTTGGCCGCATTGTAGTGAACCTGCTGCTGCGGCCGGTTGACGATCGTGCCGGACATGGAACCGATCGTGACGATCGATCCCTTGCCCCTGGCGAGCATGTGCCTGCCGAAGGCCCGGCAAGATCGGAAGGCGCCGCTGAGATTGATGCCGATCATCCGGTCCCAATCGGCGTCCGAAAGCTCTTCGGCCGGAACGCCGGCATGGGCGATACCGGCATTTGCGACGAGGATGTCCGCCGCCCTGCCGCTATCTGCCAGCCGGTCCGCCACCGCATTGATGGAGGCGCTGTCGCCGATGTCGATACGGTCGATCTCGACCGTATATCCTTTGGCGGCGAGTGCCGCCCGGCCGGCCTCGCAGCGCTCCGTGCTGATATCGGTCAGCAGGACCGCCGCACCGGCTTCGCAAAGCGCTTCCGCGCAGGCAAGCCCGATGCCCTGCCCCGCCCCCGTGACCACCGCCACGCGGCCGGACAGATCGAATTTCTTTAGATACATACCATTCCTTTCCGACCGGGCGCCGCCGGTCCGTCGCTGTCATCTCAACCGTGCTGGATATAGACCGCCTGGGTTTCCATGTATTCGTAAAAGCCGTGCTTGCCATCTGCACCGCCGATGCCGGATTTCTTGCGACCGGCATGAAAGCCTTGATACGCCTCGCCGTTTTCGCGGTTGATGTAGGTCTCGCCGAACTGCAGGCGCCGCGTCACGCGCATGGCCTTGTTGAGGTCCTGCGTGTAGAGCGACGACGTCAGGCCGTATTCGGTGTCGTTGGCGTAGTGAACAGCCTCGTCGGCGTCTTCGACCACGGCGATCGGCGCGACGGGTCCGAATATCTCCTTGCGCATGATCTCCATGTCGGGCGTGCAGCCCGTGAGCACGGTCGGTTCATAATGGTGGCCGCAATTGCGCTCGGCGCGCTTTCCGCCCAGCGCCACCGATGCCCCAGCCTCCCTTGCCCGTTCGACCATGGCCTCGACCTTGTCCAATTGGAGCGCATTGACGAGCGGCCCCATGTCGACGGTCGGCTCGGCGATCGGGTCTCCGTAGGTGACGGCGGCCATCCGCTTGACGAAGCGGTCGGTGAATTCGTCGGCCACCTGGCGTTCGACGAAAATGCGTTCCGCGCAGTTGCAGACCTGGCCGGTGTTGATGACGCGCGAGGCCGTGATGGCTTCGACCGCCAGGTCGAGGTCGGCATCCTTGAGGACGATTGCGGGCGCCTTGCCGCCGAGTTCGAGATTGACCCGCGTGAGGTTCTTCGCCGCTGCCTCCATGATGGCGACACCGGTCGGCACGCTGCCAGTGAAGCTTACGAGATCGATGCCGGGATGGCCCGACAGGGCGGCGCCCGTCGTGCGGCCACGTCCTGAAACCATGTTGAACACGCCCTTCGGCAGCCCGACCTCGTCCGCCAGTTCGGCGAAGAGAAATGCATTGAGCGGCGTTTCCTCGCTCGGTTTGATGACGATCGTGTTGCCGGCGACGAGCGCCGGGGCGAGTTTGCGTCCGATCAGGTAGAACGGAAAGTTCCAGGGCAGTATGCCGGCAACCACGCCGATCGGCACCCGGTTCAGATAGATCGTCTCGCCTTTCCGGTCGCTGGCGATGATCTCGCCCTCGATGCGGCGCGCCCACTCGGCCATGTAGTCCATAAGCCCGGCCATGCCGAGCACTTCGCCGCGCGCAAGCGACACGACCTTGCCCTGCTCGCGGGAGATCGTTTCGGCCAGAATGTCGACCTTCGCGCGAATCTTCTCGGCAATCGCCTTGACATAGCCGGCGCGTTCGATGGGCGGCAACTCCGACCAGGCGGGTTGCGCCTTGCGTGCCGCATCGACGGCCGCGTCGACGACCTCGGCAGGACCATCCGGGATCTCGGCGATCTGCTCCTCGCTTGCGGGATTGTAGACCGCGATGCGGCCTGAGATGCGATCCTCGACAAACCGGCCGTCAATATAATGCGTGTTCGTGGACATGCTCTTCCTCCCCGTTGAGTTGTTCTCGTCAGGCATCCGAAGCAATGCGGGCGACGATCTTGCCCGTCACGTCCCGGCGCCGCAGCCGCCGCAGGGCGTCCGGTATGTCTCCGAGCGCCACGATCTCCTCGACCATCGGATCGAGCTTGCCTGCCGCAAGGCGCGCCATCATGTCATCGCCGATACGGGCGAAATCGCGCTGGGTCGGCAGGTGGCCGGCATGATAGGCGCCGCCAAGCGCCACCTCGTGGATCGAGGCGGCATAGGTGTAGGACGGCACCTCTGTCATGACCGGCAGCGGGTCGATGGATACGAGATGCCCGTTATAGTGAAGGAAGGCGAGCGACTTGCGGGCGTCGCCGGGATTGACGACTTCCAGCATGACATCGACGCCGTCCCCGCCTTCCGTTTCCGCCCGCACCTTATGCAGCAGATCCGCGTCCCGGTAATCGAAGACGATATCGGCACCGAACCCGCGTACGGCGGCGAAATGCTCAGGCCGCGCCAGCGCGATGACCGTGGCCCCGGCCTCATGGGCAAGTTGCGTGGCAAATCCGCCGACACCGCCATTGGCGCCCTGAATGAGTATGGTCTGCCCCGCCTCAAGCCTCGCCTTGCGGAAGAGCGCCTGATAGGCCGTATAGCCGGCACAGGGGATGGCGGCCGCATCGGTGAAGTTCACGCTGCCGGGCAGCCGCGATGTCGCGTGCGCCGGCGCAAGGCAATATTCGGCGAAGACGCCGGGCTTCCAGAGATTGTTGTGAACGACCGCCCTGTCGCCGGCTTTCCAGCCCTCGACGCCCCGGCCGACCGCATCGATCACACCGGCAGCGTCGAGCCCCAGCACATGCGGGTAGGTCCATTCCGGTTTGTGATCGAAGGTCAGCTTCCAGTCCACGGGATTGATGGAAACGGCGATGACCTTGATTCGCAGTTCGCCCGGCCCGGGCTCCGGGGTCGGCAGGTCGGTCAGTGTCACGTTGTCAATTTGCGCCTGCGGTCCGGGGAGAACAATGGCTTTCATATCGTGCCTCACATGATCAGATAGCCGCCATCGATGACCAGCACGCTGCCGGTAACGAAGCTTGCAAGCGGCGAGGACAGATAAAGAACGCCACCGGCGACTTCCGCCGGCTCTCCCCAGCGATTGAGCGGCGTGCGGCCGAGAATGGCCGCGTTGCGCTCCGGGCTCTCCCGTAGCGCCTTCGTCAGGGGTGTCGCGATCCAACCCGGCGCGATGGCATTCACCCGGATTGCATCGGCCGCATAGGCGATCGCCAGCGATTTGGTGAGCTGGGCGATGCCGCCCTTCGATGCGGAATAGCCGGGCACCAGGCCACCGCCGAAGAACGACAGCATGGAGGCGGTATTGACGATCGTGCCGCCGGTTTCCGCAAGCCGTGGACGGGCTGCCGCGCAGACGCGCATGGAGCCGTTGAGATTGATATCGACGACGTCGGCGAACACATCCGGCTCGAGTTCGTCATTGCGGCGGATCACGCCGGCGCAGTTCACCATGTGGTCCAGCCGCGGCAGGCCGGCGACCAGAGCATCCACGGCAGACCTGTCGCGCACGTCGAGCGTGGCGAACTGCACGTCCTGAAGTCCGGGCCGGCTTCCGGCGGCGGCAATCTCCGCCTCGGTGATGCCCGTTGCGAGGACATCGGCCCCGAGCGCGGCGAAGGCCTCGCAGATCGCAGCGCCGATACCTGAGGTCCCGCCGCTCACCAGCACCTGCCGCCCTTCGAAAAGGCCGGGGCGCAGGAAGGCGGCGGGACTGCCGGTCGCGCGGGTCCGCCCGTCAGCGGATGAACTGGTCGACATAATCCGCCCCCAGTCCGACCGCTTCGTAATGCGCGCGACACATATCGATCTTGGTGAAGACGTCCTCGAAGCCGAGCGGCTCGCCGAAGGCGTCGACATAATACATGATGCCGTTCACCTGAAAGAAGGTGATCATCTCCTCCACGTCGTCGGGCACGACGAGCGTGTGGGTCTCGCCCGGCGGCTCGAAGACATAACCGCCCTCCTCCGCCACCCAGTCGTGCTCCAGATAGTGCCAGCGGCCCTTCAGCACGAAGCCATGCACGGCCTGGGGATGGCGGTGACGACTGAGCACGCCGGACTTGCGCACTTTCAGGAGGTTCATCCAGTAGCCTGCGGACCGGTTGAGACAGAGTGGACGAAACCAGACATTCTGCCCCTGCGGCACCCAGACCCTGTCGTCGGCGGGGATGGCGTCCGGAATGACGATGTCGGGCAACGCCTCCGTCGGCATCGGATACTGGTAGGGCATGCGCGGATTGGGATCGGTCTTCATGGGAGGCATGGCTGCATCCTAGGCTATCTGGCGGTTGGTCGGATTGCTGCGCGGGGCGAGCCCCGCAGGCTGACGGCGCTTGCCGCCGGTGATGAATTCGACCGCCTTGTCGGCGACGACCAGAACGGCAGCATTGGTGTTGCCCGAGATGATGGTGGGAATCGCGGATGCATCGATGACCCGGAGCCCTCGCACCCCGCGTACCCGCATGTCTGCGCCGAGCACCCCGCCCGCGTCACCGTCTCGAGCCATGCGGCAGGTGCCGACGGGATGGTATACAGTCTTGACGAACCGTCGGGCGTGTTCGGCGAGGTCCGCATCGGAAAGCTTGTCCGGACCAGGGAAGACCTCGCGCGCTATCATCGATTGCAGCGGCTCCTGACGGAGGATTTCACGCGCGCGGCGCACGCCACCGATCGACAGGCGCAGGTCCTCCGGATCGGCGAGATAGTTCGGATCGACCAGCGGCTGGTCCTTCGGATCGGCGGAGGCGAGCTTTACCGACCCGCGCGAGCGCGGCCGGGCAACGCAGGAATTCAAGGTAAGCCCGTGACTCGCCTGCTGGTCGGTGTGATCTTTGTCCAGATAGACCGTCGGCACGCAAAACTGCTGGATCTTCGGAAACCGGTCGAGGTCGTCGGGATCGAAGAAGGCGCCTGCCTCGACGCCGTTCGACGTCACCGGACCGCTGCGGTTGAGAAGATATTCGAGGCCGTTTCGTATTTGCTTCCAGCCGCGGTCATGGCCGTAATAACCGTAAGGACCATTGCAGAGCGCCACGACCGGCGTTTCGGTATGATCCTGGAGATTGGCGCCGACGCCCGGCAGGTCGACGAGGGCCGCAATACCATGGGATTTCAGGTGATCCGCAGGCCCGATGCCTGAAAGCATCAGCAGCTTCGGCGTCGCAATGGCGCCAGCGGCAAGCAGCACCTCGCCATCACAGCGGACTTCCTCGACAGTCTGGCCGCCACCCTCCTGCGAATAACGCACGCCGACCGCGCGGCCATTGTCGATGATCAGCGAGTGAACGAGACAGGAGGTTTTCACCTCCACTCGGCCGCTTGCAATGGCGGGGCGCAGAAAGGCATCGACTGCCGAGCAGCGGCGGCCGTTGCGCGTCGTCACCTGGTAGGCGCCGACGCCGCGCTGGCTTCGGCCGTTGAAATCGGCGTTATGCGGCAGGCCGATACTCTGGGCGGCCAGTACGAAGGCGCGCGAGAGTTCGCACATGTGCTCGAGATCGGACACTTTCCACGGGCCGCCGACGCCGTGATAATTGTCGTTCAGCCTCGCATTGTCCTCCATCGCGATGAAGTAGGGCAGCAGCGCATCATAAGACCATTGCTCGTCGCCGATTGCGTCCGCCCAGCCGTCGTAATCGGCTGGCTGGCCCCGCATATAGACCATCGCATTGACCGAGGAGCCGCCGCCGAGCACGCGGCCCTGCGGGACGATCGGCATGCGGCCGCCAAGACGTGCCTGCGCGACGGACTTGTAGAACCACATGTATTTCTCGACGCCGAGCAGCTTGACGAAGCCGGCGGGCATGCGGATCAGCGGATTGCGGTCATCCGGCCCGGCCTCTAGCACCAGCACGCGCGCACCGTGCTCTCCCGCCAGCTTGCCGGCTGCAAGGCAACCCGCCGTTCCGCCGCCGACGACGATGTGCTCGTAGCTCATGCGACGAGACTCTCGATCTTGCCCGCCTGCGAACGCGGGAACAGCAGCAGATGCTCCGGATCGATCGAGACGCGCACCGCCTCGCCGCGCCTGGGTGTGACGGACGGATGGGCGACCAGGGTAAAGCGCGTATCACCGACGTCGACGAAGATCAGGTTCTGATCCTGCAACTCCTCCGTGATGAAGACCTTGCCGTCGACGTGCAACGGGCCGTCGCCGCCGATCGACAGGAAGTGCGGCCGGATCGCCGCAAGGCCGCCGTCTCCGATCGCCTGTGCGGCGGCATGAAGCCGTTCGGGAAGGGCCAGCTTTCGGCCTTCGAACTCGATCCCCCAGCCGCCATTCGCCGCCGCCACCCGGCAGTCGAAGAAATTGATCGGCGGCTCGCCGACGAAGCCGGCAACGAAGGCGTTCCTCGGGCGGGCATAGACCTCGTCCGGCACCGCCATCTGTTGGATTTCGCCGTCGCTCATCACCATGACCCGGTCTGCAAGCGCCAGGGCCTCCTCCTGGTCGTGGGTGACATAGATCATCGTGTAGTCGAACTTTTGGTGGAGGCTTTTGATGAAGCGGCGCATGCGATAGCGCTGGCGCGTATCGAGATGCGAGATCGGTTCGTCGAGAAGGAAAACCGCGGGGTTGCGCACCAGGGCCCGCGCCAGGCCGACGCGCTGTGCCTGTCCCGAGGAAAGCCCCTTCGGCTTGAGGTCGAGGAGCGGCGTCAGTTCCATTTTTTCTGCGATGTCGCGGACCTGCCGATCGATCTCCCTGTTGTCGACATTGGCCGAACGCAACGGGAAGGCGATGTTCTCGTAGATGGAGATCGTCGGATAGAGCGCGTAGGACTCGAAGGACATCGCGACATTACGGTCGCGGGCGCGCACATCGTTGACGCGCTTGCCGTCAAAATAGATCGCCCCTTCCGTGACCGTCTCCAGGCCGGCGATCATCCGCATCGTCGAAGACTTTCCGCAGCCCGACGGACCGAGGATGGCGACGAACTCGCCATCGGCGATCTCGAAGTCGATGCCGTGTACGGCCTGGAAGGCGCCGTAACGCTTGACGAGTTTTTCAGCTCTGATGGAGGCCATGGATCAAACTCCTGCGGAAGGCGTGGCGTGCGTGACCGCCCTGGCGTTCTGGAACAAATGAATGGCGTCGCGCGGGAAGGCGATGGCGACCGTCTCGCCGACGCCGAGGGGCGTCCCGGCCGGAACCGAAACGGAAATCTGGTCGCCCCCTATGCCGACAAGGGCGATTTTCATGTAACCGAGGTTCTCGATGACATCGACCCGGCCGCGAAGAGCATTGGAATCGCCCTCCTGCGCGATCCGCACCTCGTTGGAGCGAAAGCCGACCTGCACCCTCGAGCCGGGCTCGTCATTGAGGTCAAGGACCGCCTCGGCCGCGAGCGAGGCAACCGGCATGCCGTCCGCCGTTACGAAATCGACCCGGCCGTCGTTGCGCCGCGGTTGCACCGAAATGAAGCTCATCGGCGGGTCGCCGACGAAGGATGCGACAAAGGCGTTGGCTGGCCGGTGGTAGAGATCGGCGGGTTTTCCGACCTGCTCCAACCTGCCGGCATTGAGTACGGCAATACGGTCGCCGAGTGCCAGCGCCTCGCGCGACGATGTGGTGGTGAAGACGACCGTCGCGGCAAGGTCCTCGGCCAGCGCCTTCAGTTCGGCGCGGATCCTGTGGCGCAGCTTCGCGTCGAGATGGCCGACCGGCTCATCGAGAAGATAGATGTCGGCCGGGCGGATGATTGCGCGGCCGAGCGCCACGCGCTGCCGCTGGCCGCCGGAAAGGAAGCCCGGCCGCCGTTCGAGAAGATGGCCTATGCCGAGAATGCCGGAAATCCGTTTGACCCGCGCCTCGATCTCGGCCCGGTCGAAACCGCGGGCCTTCAGCGGAAAGGCGAGGTTCTCGCCGACCGAAAGGTGGGAATAGAGCGCATAATTCTCGAAAGCCATGGCCGCGTCGCGCTTTTCCGGCGGCACCCGCAGAATGGAGCTGCCGTTGCGCAGGACATCGCCGCTGGTCGGCTTGGATATTCCGGCAAGAATGTTGAGAAGCGTGCTCTTGCCCGCGCCGGCCGGTCCGTAGATCACCAGGAACTCCCGGTCGCGCACGGTAAGGTCGATCTTGCGCAGCGCGACCTTGGCCAACCCGTAGCGTTTGTGGACGGATTTCAGTTCGTACATCAGACGTCCTCCTGCATCAGGGCGGCAACTTCCGCCTCGGCCTGGCGGCGCTCGGCGATGAAGCGGTGACGCGCGCGGACCACGAAAGCCGCTGAAATCGCGACTGCAACCATGTTCATGACGATGACGGACACCGACCGGCTGGCGAAATACGGCTCGATCATGCCGAGCCAGACGAAGACGATGCCGACATAGATGAGGATGACGCGGAAGCCGGTATCCCAGCCTTGACTGAAGCTCATGATCTTATCCTCTCACAGCGCCGAAGGTCAGGCCGCGGACCATGTAGCGTTGCATGGCCAGAACGAAGACCAGCATCGGCAGGACGCTGATGGTGGCGGCAGCCGCAACGGGCCCCCAGAGAATGCCCTGCAGGGTGAAGAAGGACTCGACGCCTACGGTCACGGTGCTCGCGGCCTTGCGGGTCAGGATGTAGGCGAAGAGGAACTCGTTCCAGCTGAAGATCAGCGTGAAAACGCCGGTGACCGCGATGCCCGGGGCGGCCAGCGGGCACACGACCTTTGCCAGGACCTTCAGGCGCGGCAGGCCATCGAGGCGGGCGGAGTGTTCGAGTTCGCGCGGAATGTCCTGGAAGAAGGACACCAGGAGCCAGATTGCGAAGGGCAGGTTGAACACCGTGTAGGAAATGATCAGCGCGCCTGGCCGGTCGAGGCCTATGCCCAGGAAACTGCCGATGCCGGTCTTGCCGACTTCCCGGAAGATCAGGAAGTAGGGCAGGATCACCGCGATGGCCGGAAACATCTTGGTCGACAGGATGAAGAAGAGCAGGTGGCCGTCGCCGACATTGTAGCGGGCGAAACTATAGGCGGCGAGCGATCCCGTGACGACGACGATGATCGTCGAGGCGACGGAGATGAAGAGCGTGTTCTTTATGTAGAAAAGGAAGTTCTTGTCATAGATCGCGTGAACGTAGTTCTCGAGCGTCGGGGTGAACAGGAAGCGCGGCGGCGACACCATGATCGCATCGGCCGGTTTGAACGAGGTGATGATCATCCAGGCGATCGGGAAGACGATGAAGCCGAGGACGAGCACGATCAGGCCGTAGCGGAGCGCTTCCTTGGCGAAACTTGATTCACGTTGCAGCATGGCGCTCTCCTCAGCCTTCCGATGCACGGGACGAAAATTGGGTGAGCAGCGGACGGAGCGCGAAGAGGCTTGCGACCAGCATGGCGTAGAGGAAGAAGATCGCCATGGTGGACGCATAATCCATCCGGAACAGCTTCAGGCCGGTGCGGTAGAGATAGAAGGTCATGGTTTCGGTCACCGTGCCCGGGCCTCCGCGCGTGAGCACCGCGACCGCATCGTACAACCGGACGCTGTCTATGGTGCGCAATACGAGGACGAGGAACAGCACCGGTTTCAGCATTGGGAAGGTCAGCGTGCGAAGCACCCGAAATGTGCTGGCGCCATCGAGTTCGGCCGCCTCGAAAGGCTCCTTGGGCAAGGCCTGGAGTCCGGCGAGCGCGATTAGCGCGACGAAGGGTGTCCACTGCCAGACATCGAACAGGATGACCGACCAGAGGGCGATCGTGTAATCGCCGAGCCAGTTGGGCTCCGGCAGGCCGACGAGACCGAGGAAATGGTTTATCAATCCGAACTGGGTGTCGTAGAGATAGCGCCAGAACAGGCCCGTCACCGCCGCCGAGGTGGCAAGCGGCAGGATCATCAGGCTGCGGATGATGCCCTTGCCGGCGGTTGCGCCGTGGATCAGGAAGGCAATCGCGATGCCGAGCACCATTTCGAGGGTGACAGCCGTCAGCGTGAACTTGAGCGTGACCCCGACCGAACTCCAGAAGGCTCTGTCATGCAGTACCGCCCGATAGTTGTCGAGGCCGACGAAGTCCCCGATCCGGCCTCGGGTCAGGTCGGCAAACCGAAATGACACGTCGAGCGCATAGGCGAGCGGCAACAGCGCGAAGACAAGAATGACCAGCATCGCAGGCACGATAAGAAGGATCGAGAACCAGCGATCGGACATGGCAGTCGGGCTGGCCGCTCCCCTTTCCTGTGACGCCGGCACGGATAACGACTGCGACATCAAACTCCTCCAGAAGATTGCGCGGGACCGCCCGCGCCTTTCGGTCAAGCGCATGGCGGGCAGAGCGCCCGCCATGCAAGGCTTTGAGCGACGTGTCCGATCACTTGCCGATCGGGCACGGGCCGCCGCAAATCTTCTCGACTTCGACGGCAAGCTGTTCGGCGGCCTGGCGCGCCGAAATCTGACCGGCAGCGGCCGATTGCAGCGGGATCTGCATCGTGTTGTAGATCTTCGCGCCGAACGGCGTATCGAACAGGTTCGAGCGGAAACCCTTCATCGAGTCGAAGATCTCCAGGAGCGTTGAAAAGTGGCCGGTCTTCCCGCGGCTTTCCGGCGCGGCAAAGGCCGGATCGGAAAGAACGCTCATCAGCGTCGAGGTACCGCCGGCCTTGGCGAACTCCATCTGCGCATCATGTCCGCCGATGTGGGCGACGAAGTCCATCGCCTCCTTCGGGTGGGCGGAGGATGCGGAAACCGCCAGCAGGAAGCCGCCGATATAGGCCTTCTTCTCCGGCGCCTCGGCGACGCCCATCTTGGCGCCGGCCACGCTGGTTTCGGTCTGCACTGCATTCGGCCATTGGTCGAGGAAGAAGGAATAGGTCTGGGCGATCTGCCCGTCCTTCATCTGGTTCATGACGCCGTCATAGGTAACGGTGAGCGCGGCGGGCGGCGCGTACTTGACCAGTTCCAGATAGTCGTTCATCGCCTTTTCGACGGCATCGACCGGCACCTTGCCCTCGTCGGTGAGCCAGTCCGCGCCTTGCGACCAGAGCACGCCGGACATCTCGTCCTGGATTTCCGGGAAAGGACCGGCCATCAGGCCGACGCCGTAAAAGTCCTTAGTGAGCTTTTCGCCCTTCAGCGTCTCACCGGCCTTACGCGTGAAGAACTCGGCGATATCGCGGTGCTGCGCCCAGGTGGTCGGCACGGCCAGGTCGTAGTTGAAGCGCTTCTTGAAGGCCTCCTTTTCCGTGGGATCGTCGAACAGGTCGGCACGATAGATATATCCGGCCGTATAGGTGTAATAAGGCAGACCCCAGACATCATCCTTGTACTGCGTCGTCAGAGCAGCGAGCGTCGGCGCGACGTCGTCGAGCTGCGCCTTCTTGTCCGCGAAATATTCGGTCATCGGCAGGATGAAACCGTTCTCTGCGAATTCCGCCTTCTCCGAGGTTTCGAGGGTCACGACATCATAGGCACCGGTCTGGCCGACCATCTCGATGACCTGCTTGTTGTAGAGCTGTGAGTTGTCGATGTTGACGACATTGACCTTCACGCAATGGCCTGCCTCGAAGCCCGATACCAGCTCTGCCATCGCATCGGTGTAGAAGCCGGCAATCGTCGACCAGGTGATCGGCACGCGATCCGCATCCGCGCATTCCTGCGCCATGGCCGCAGGCGCGGTCGAGGCCATCAGCGCCGCGGCGAGCAAGCCCTTTTTCAGCATTGATTTCATATTGTTCCCTCCCTGTTGTTGGCCGGAGACTCCCTGCCCCGGCACGGCTATGAGACTAGTTCTCCCCGGCATTTCCGGCCGGTGCGGCCGGGCTCCGCGACAGGCCGAGGAAGGCCGCGGTATCGGGATCGATCGGAATGCCGTTCTGTCTGCGCGCGGCTTCGACACGCCACTCGCGGTCGCCGGGCGCCAGCACTTCGCAACCCTCCTGCGCCGGCGCGCTCCGCAGGGCCTCCAGATAGGCAGACATGCCCTCGTCGAAGACGCCGCGTCCGCCAAAGCGGTCGGGATCGATGGCAAGCAGGAAATGACCCATTTCGCGCGGCGTCGAATAATCGTCGGTGCCGACCATGGGCATGAGCGCATGATCGAGGGTCATGCCCTGCAGAATGGCCGACAGCAGCGTCGCCACGCCGGCAAGTGCCGCGCCCTTGAAGGAAAAATCCACGCCGCCGAGCGGCAGGAGCGTCCTGCCCTCGGAAGGCTCGGTCGTGGGCTGCCCCGCCTCGTCCACCGCCACTCCCGCCGGCAAAGACATCCCGATCGATTTGCAGAGAAGCAACCGGTTCAACGGTATGGACGAGGTCGCCATATCGAGCAGCCAGGGCCGCGCACCGCCGCTCGGCGCGGCGAAGGCCAGCGGGTTGGTGCCGTGAAAGGGCTCGCGGCCCTGAAACGGTGCCACGACCTTGTCGGAATTCGTGGTGGCGAAGCCGATCATGCCCGCCTCGGCCGCGACCCGCGCGTAAGCGCCGGCTGCGCCGAAATGCGAGGACCGGATGACGCCGACCGCACCTATGCCGCTTTCGCGTGCCAGTTCGATCGCCTTGTCCATTGCGACATATGCCGCATGATGGCCGAGCGCATTATCCCCGTCCACGACCGCAGTGGCTGCCGCCGTCCGCCGGACCGACAGATTCGGCGTGCCGTTGACCCGGCCGCCCCGCAGCACCCGGTCATAATGCACCACCAGCCGAACGCCGTGACTATCTACCCCGATGAGTGAGGCATGCATCATCGCCCGGACCGCCGCGGCGGCGGAACCCTGCGCCGCACCGGCATTGCGCAATGCGTTTTCGACTCGCGCTTCGAGCAAATCAGGGGCAACTAGTGTCTGAAGGGACATATCAAGCCTACCAGGAGATTGCGGGCGACGTAAATTGGCGTATCATATCTGATATCTCAGTGTAAAGAGCAGGCGATTTCGGCATGCCTGCTGCTTGCGACGTTTGAATGGAAGGGAGACCTCATGAGTACACTTGACCGCGGCCCGTCGCTGACCGATCAGGCAGTGCAGCAAATCCGCGACCGCATCGTGCGCGGCGAGTTCCAGCTTGGCGAACCGCTCTCGGAAATCGCGCTCGCCACCGAGCTCGGCGTTTCCAAGACGCCGGTGCGCGAGGCGCTGATGGTGCTTAAGCGTCAGGGCCTCATCGAAGTGCATCCGCAGCGAGGGTCGTTCGTCTTCGACATGGATGCGAAACAGGTCCGGAAGCTTTCCGAGCTGCGCGAAGTGCTCGAACTGGCGGCCATGCGGATGGCACTTGCCAACGACCGGCAGGCACTCGCCCGGCAATGGACCGATGTTGTCGGGAAGATGCGCAAGGCGCTCGATGCCGACGACGCGGAGCTCTACCGCACGCTTGACGGCGGCTTCCACATGGTCCTCTTCGAACTTGCCGACAATGCCTACCTTCTGGAAGCCTACGAGTTGATCGCCTTTCGCGTTCAGGCCCTGCGCAACCGGCTCTCGCTCGCTCCTTCGCTCAACGCCTCTTCGTTCGAAGACCATCTGCGCCTTGCCGAACTGATCGCCGGAGGCAAGGACGGCGACGCAATCGACCTCATGGGTAGGCACATCGCCACGACGCGGGAGCACTATCTGGCTGCGGCGAAGGCGCGGGACGCCGAAGGGACGGCGCCGACCAGAGGACGGCGACGCGCGACCCGTCGCTGAAACCCTTTCCTCGCCTGGCCGAAAACGGCATTGACACCGAACGCCCATGCAATAGCCTCCCGTAGCTTAACTACATTTGCCAAATTCGCCATACGAGCAATCGCGCTCGTGATGGCGGATTTCGGCACCTCCGGTCCCTGAGCCTTAGATTTTCGGATTGACACTCGATTGTCAAGGTAATTAAACTACATTTTCGGAGGCGTGGGATGAGCGCCGGCAGGGAGGGAAAAGTGTACGCTGAACTTTTCAGACTGAATGGGCGCACCGCCTTGGTAACCGGCGGCAGCCGCGGAATCGGCTTCGCCTGCGCCGAGGCGCTTGGCGAAGCCGGTGCCCGCATTGCCATCTCGGCCCGCTCACTCGACGAAGGCGAAAAGGCTGTGGGGCAGCTGAGGCAGAAAGGGATAGAGGCGATCTATCTGCCCGCTGACATTTCCAATGAGGCCGAAGCGCAGCAGGTCGTCAAAGAGGCGGCAGCAGAATTGGGCGGGCTCGACATCCTCGTGAACAATGCCGGAATCGCGCGACATTGCGACAGCCTGAAACTCAAGCCGGAGACCTGGGACGAGGTGATCAACACCAATCTGACCGGCCTTTTCTGGTGCTGTCGCGCCGCGATCGAGACCATGGCCACAGCCGGGCGCGGTTCGATCGTCAATATCGGGTCGATCTCGGGTTACATCAGCAACCTGCCGCAGAATCAGGTCGCCTACAACGCCAGCAAGGCCGGCGTGCATATGCTCACGAAATCGCTCGCGGGCGAATTCGCCAGGAGCAACATACGCATCAACGCCGTCGCCCCCGGCTACATCGAAACGGCCATGACACAGGGCGGTCTGGGTGATCCCGAATGGTCCAAGATCTGGCTCGGCATGACGCCCCTGGGCCGCGCCGGCAAGTCGAGCGAAGTGGCGGCAGCGGTGCTGTTCCTCGTTTCGGACGCCGCCAGTTACATCACCGGATCGGTGCTCACCATCGACGGCGGCTACACCATCCATTGACCTTCGCACACTCAAGCAAAGATATGGGAGTATTCGAATGGCACGGGCATTCGGCGGTCCAAACAAATACATTCAGCGCGCAGGCGAGATCGACAAGCTGGCGGACTATCTGGCACCGCTCGGCAAGCGCGCGCTCGTGCTGATCGACCGCGTGCTGTTCGAAACGCTCAGTGAACGTATTGCCAAAAACTGCGACGACAAGCTCGACCTCCACTTCGAGCGGTTCGGCGGCGAATGCTGCACCTCGGAGATCGAGCGTGTGCGCGCGGCCGCAGCCGAGCACCGCAGCGATATCCTCGTGGGTGTGGGCGGCGGCAAGACCGCCGACACCGCCAAGATTGTCGCCATCGACACGGATGCGCGCATCGTCATCGCACCGACCATCGCCTCCACCGATGCGCCCTGCAGCGCGATTGCGGTGCGCTATTCCGAGCATGGCGTCTATGAGGAATCGCTCCGCCTGCCCCGCAACCCGGACGTGGTCGTCGTCGACTCCGCGCTGGTGGCAGCCGCGCCTGCACGCTTCCTGGTCGCCGGTATCGGCGATGCGCTTTCGACCTGGTTCGAGGCCCGCTCCAATATAGAGTCACGCACAGACAACTATGTCGCTGGCGGGTTTCCGGCAACCGAGGCCGGCATGGCTATCGCGCGGCATTGCCAGGAGGTGCTGATGCGCGACGCCGTAAAGGCCAAGGTCGCCGTCGAGGCCGGTCTGCTCACCCGCGCTGTGGAGAATATCATCGAGGCGAACACGCTGCTGTCGGGCCTCGGCTTCGAGAATTGCGGCTGCTCGGCGGCGCACGGCATCCATGACGGCTTGACCGTGCTCGAAGAGGTCCATGGTTTATTCCACGGCGAGAAGGTCGCTTTCGGCACGCTCTGCCTGCTGATGCTGGAAAACCGCGACCGGGGCGAAATCGAGGCGATGATACGCTTCTGCCGCAGCGTGGGTCTGCCGACCAGACTGGCGGACCTAGGCATCGTGGATGACGTGCCCGCCAAGATCGGGCGCGTGGCGGATGCCGCCTGCCGGCCCGGCAACATCATCTATGCCACGCCGGCTGCCGTCACCGCTCCCGCGGTGCGCGACGCGATCCTGGCGCTCGATGCGCTGTCGCGCAGCATCGATTGAGCAGCGGGAGGAAAAGCATGGCCGATAGAAAGCCGCTCGTCATGATCACCGGCGCAAGCGCCGGTATCGGGCAGGAGACTGCGCGCGTCTTTTCGGCCGCGGGCTATCCCCTGCTCCTGATTGCCCGGCGGCCCGAACTGATCGAGGCGATGGGACTCCAGAACGCGCTGGCGGTCGCAGCCGACGTCCGTGACTATGATGCGCTCGCGGGGGCGATCAGGCAGGGTGAGGCACGGTTCGGCCCCGTCGACTGCCTCATCAACAATGCCGGCATTTCCCGTCTCGCGCGGCTCGACGAACAGGATCCCGCGCAATGGCGCGATCTCGTGGACATCAACTGCCTCGGCGTTCTCAACGGCATGCATGCGGTCGCTCCAGGCATGAAGGAGCGCCGCCACGGCACTATCATCAACGTTTCCTCGATCGCCGGCCGCAAGGTCTATCCGCACCATGACGTCTATGGCGGCACGAAGCATTTCGTTCATGCCGTCAGCGAAGGCATGCGCCAGACCATGTCGGCCTATCGAGTTCGCGTCATGGTTATCTCGCCCGGGGTTGCGAAGTCTGAAATCGACAAGACCATCACCCACCAGAACGCTTACGACTTCTGGGACGGCGGCCGCAAGCTGCTGGATGGAGGGCTCGACGCCAACGACATCGCGCGGACCATGCTCTTCGCCTATCAGCTGCCGCAGAACGTCAATCTCCAGGAAATGACGATCACCCATACAGGCCAGGAATTCTGACATGACGGAAACCCCTTCCTACGACGACCTGCTCGATTTCGCCGGGAAGACGGTCGTCATCACGGGCGCCGCCACCGGCATCGGCCGGGCGGTTGCGGAAGCCTTCGCCGCGAAGAATGCGCGTGTCGCGCTGCTCGACCGGGATGCGGCCGTCTCCGGCGTTGCCGCCTCGCTCGGTTCAGGTCACATCGCCCATGTGGTGGACGTGACGGACGAGCGGGGCGTCGGCCAGGTCGTAGAGGCCGTGACCCAAGCCTTCGGCCGGATCGATATTCTGATCAACAATGCCGGCATAGGACCCCTTGCCCCCGCGGAAAGCTATGCGACTGCCGACTGGGACCGGACGCTCACCGTCAACCTCAAGGGTGCCTTCCTTATGGCGCGCGCGGTCGCCCCGGGAATGCTGGAGCGCAGGTCCGGCCGCATCGTCAACATGGCCTCCCAGGCCGCGATCATCGGAATCGAGGGTCATGTCGCCTACTGCGCCAGCAAGGCGGGCATCGTCGGTATGACGAACTGCATGGCGCTGGAATGGGGGCCGCGCGGCGTGACCGTCAATGCTCTCTCGCCGACCGTGGTGGAAACTGAGCTCGGCTTGTCCGGCTGGGCCGGAGAGAAAGGCGAGCGCGCCCGGGCCGCGATCCCGACGCGGCGCTTCGCCAAGCCATGGGAGATCGCCGCATCGGTGCTCTACCTCGCCAGCGGCGCGGCTGCGATGGTGAACGGCGCGAACCTTAAGATCGACGGCGGTTACACCATCGCCTGATACCAAAAGCGACACATACGAGGAACCACTTTGACAAAGCTATTCGAGCCCGCAGCGTGCCAGGTCGACCTTCGGACCGGAGCCATGAGCGCTGCGACCGGCGCTTACCAGAAACGCTTCCGCGATCTTGCCGGCCTCTATGCGGATGAGGCGGCTTTCTCTGCAATGCGGGAAAACTGGAACGACACGGTTGTCTACGAGGTTTCGGAGTTCCGCCCCAACGAACGCTCCGGAGACCTCATCTTCGGTACGACGCGTATGCTGCCCGGCAAGGTGGGCGATGAGTATTTCGTCACCCGCGGCCACATCCATAGACAGTCGGACCGGCCGGAAATCTATTACGGGCAAAAGGGCAGCGGCCTGATGCTCCTGGAATCGCCGGAGGGCGAAGTGCGTATCGTGGCCATCGACGCCCGGACGGTCTGCTACGTCCCGCCTTACTGGATCCACCGTTCGGTGAACATCGGAGGCGAGGAGCTGGTGATGCTCTTCTGTTATCCGGCCGATTCCGGCCAGGACTACGATTGCATCGCCAAGGCCGGCGGCATGCGGGTCCGCATCGTCGATGACGGCGAAGGCGGCTGGAAACAGGTGGATAACAGCAGCTGGCGAAAGCGCGACGCGGCAACCATCGCCGCCCTTTACGGCCTGGAGAAGAAGGAGAAATCCGCATGAATGCCCCATTCGATCACGCCGCGAAGCTTGGCATCGTTCCCGTGATTGCGATCGAGCGCGCGTCCGACGCCATCGCTCTGGCTGACGCGCTTCTCGAAGGCGGGTTGCCGCTGGCAGAGATTACCTTCCGCACAGTAGCCGCCGCCGAGGTCATTGCGATCATGGCCGAGAAGCGGCCGGAACTGCTGGTTGGCGCCGGGACGATTCTGACACCCGAAGCACTGGCGGCAGCGATCGGTGCGGGCGCGCGCTTCGGGCTCGCGCCCGGCTTCGACGCCGAGATCGTCGCGGCCGCGAAGACCAGGAATTTTCCCTTTGCCCCCGGCATCATGACGCCGTCGGACCTGACGGCCGTTTCGCGTAAAGGCCTCAAGCTTGCAAAGTTCTTTCCCGCAAAGGCGGCCGGCGGCCCGGCCATGCTGGAGGCGATAAGTGCGCCTTTCGCCCATCTCGGCACACGCTTCGTACCGACGGGCGGCGTCAGCATCGACAACATGCATGAATGGCTGAAGCTCGGCGCGGTGGCCGCCGTCGGCGGCACCTGGATCGCGACGAAGGCCGATATAGGCGAAGGCCGCTGGACCGACATCACGGCAAAGGCGCGCGCAGCAGTCGCACGGGCCAGGGACGTACGCGAGGCGAACCGATGAGCCGCTACCAGCCCGCAACCCAGCCAAGCTTTTATTTCATCGGCGTGACGACGGCGAAAAGCTCGATCATGCGGGTCTTCCCCGCCTGGGCGCGCCATCTCGGTCTGAGGGACGCCGTCCTGAAAGGCATCGACTTTCCGCTCCACGCCGATCCGTCGGCCTACCGCGAGGCCGTTTCCTTCATCAAATCGGACCCGCTGTCGCTCGGCGCGCTGGTCACGACCCACAAGATCGACCTTTTCAACGCAGCACGCGATCTCTTCGACGTGATCGACCCCCATGCACTGCTGATGCACGAGACGAGCTGCCTCTCCAAACGCGACGGCAAGCTCGTCTGCCACGCCAAGGACCCCATCTCTTCAGGCCTAGCCATGGACGGCTTCCTGCCCGCCGGTCATTTCGCCGAAACGGGCGCGGAGCTTCTGTCAATGGGAGCCGGGGGTTCGACCATCGCAATAACCTGGCACCTCATGCAGGAAAAGCGAGGGAGTGACGTGCCTTCGCGGATCGTCGTGACGAACCGGTCGCAGCCGCGCCTGGACGAATTGAAGCGGATTCACGAGGCAATGGGCGCCCGCGTCAAGGTCGACTATATCCTTGCCGACCGGCCGGAGCTGAACGATGCGGCCATGGCCTCGCTGAAACCCGGCTCCATGGTGATCAACGCGACCGGTCTCGGCAAGGACGCTCCTGGCTCGCCGATCACCGATGCCGGCCTCTTCCCCGAGCGGGCCGTCGCCTGGGACCTCAACTATCGCGGCGATCTCGTTTTTCTCGACCAGGCGCGACGGCAGCAGGTCATGCGTGGTTTGCAGGTGGAGGATGGGTGGACCTATTTCCTCCACGGCTGGACGCAGGTCATCGCGGAAGTGTTCGACATCGCCATTCCGACTTCGGGACCGCCCTTCGACGACATCTCGCGGATCGCCATAGAGGCAGCAAGGGAGTAAGGCCGTGAAGCGCATTCTCGTCACGCCCCGCTCCCTCTCGCTCGACCCGCCTCCGGAGCTAGAGCCGCTTCGGCAGGCCGGCTTCGAGCTCGTATTCCCCACGCCGGGCCGCATGCCGGGCGAGGCTGAACTGATCGGCCTCGTGCCGGGCTGTATCGGCTGGCTGGCAGGCGTCGAGCCCGTCTCGGACAAAGTCATCGCCGCCGCCGACAGCCTGCGGGCGATCAGCCGCAACGGCACCGGCATCGACAATCTGCCGCTCCCCCTGCTGAAGGAGCGGGGCATCGGCATTCTCAAGGCCGAAGGAGCCAACGCAGTCGGCGTGGCGGAACTCTCGGTCGGACTTATGCTGGCTGCCCTGCGTCACATTCCGGCCGAAACGGCAGGCATCCGCGCCGGCGGCTGGCCCCGGTCGCGCGGCAGGGAAATTGCCGAACGCACGGTAGGGATCATCGGGTGCGGCGCAATCGGAAAGCGTGTCGCGCGCGCCGTCTCGGCGATGCGGGCCAGCGTCATCGCGTGCGATCCGTTCCGGCCGAACGTAGAGGTGTATGGGCCGTTCAAATGGGCGAGCCTGGACGAGGTTTTCGCAGGGGCGGACATCGTTTCGTTGCATTGCCCGGCACCGGCCGACGGCAAGCCGATCGTCGATGCGCCGCGTCTGGCGACCGTGCCGCCGCACGCTATTCTTATCAACACCGCGCGCGCAACGCTGGTGGATGAGGACGCGGTGCGCGCCGCGCTCGACAAAGGCAGGCTGCAGGCTTACGCGACCGATGTCTTCACCACGGAGCCGCCGGCGCCCGGCTCACTTGCAAGCCATCCCCGCGTCATTGCGACCAGTCATATCGGCGGCCTGACCGACGAGAGCGTCGGCAAGGCGACGAAGATTGCCGTTGCGAACCTTCTCTCGGCCCTTGTGGAGGAGACCGCGTGACCCCGCCCTCATCCATGCCGTTTTTGGAATCGCCGTTTTCAGAACCGCTCGCCGAGCGGCTGAGGGCGGCAGCCCGCGGCGTTCGGCTCTACTGGCTGGGGCAGGCGGGATTCGTCATCCTGACGAGCCGCTTCCGCATCGCTATCGACCCCTATCTCTCCGACAGTCTGGCGGAAAAATACAAAGGCAAGCGCTTCGAGCACGACCGCATGATGCCGGCACCGATCGCACCATCCGAGCTCGGCCCGGTCGACCTCGTTCTCGTGACCCATCAGCACACCGACCATATGGATCCGCAAACCCTCGTGCCGATCGCCGAAGCCAATCCGGATTGCCGCTTCCTCCTGCCCCGCGCCGCGCTGGGAGCTGCGCAGGAACGCATCGGCGTTCAGTCGGAGCGGCTGGTTCCCATCGATGCGGGTGAGAGCGTCGAGCCTCTGCCCGGCTTCACCGTTAGCGCTATTCGTGCGGCCCATGAAACGCTCGAACGCACTCCCGAGGGCTGGCACCGGTTCCTGGGTTACGTGGTCGCAACCGATGGGGTGCGACTATACCATTCCGGCGACACGATCCCCCACGAAGGGCTTGTGGAGGAAGTGGCTCCCTTTCGGGTCGACCTCGCGCTGCTGCCGGTCAACGGCCGCCGCGCCGAGCTGACGGAGGCCGGCATTGCCGGCAATCTGACGCTGGATGAAGCATGCCTGCTGGCCGATCGGATCGGCGCACCCGACATGATCGCCCATCATTACGGCATGTTTGCCTTCAACACCGAATGCCCTGAAGCGATCGACACCAAATCGGAATCCGCCGATTGCAGGGTGAGGCTCCATCGGGCAAAGCTGTCGGTCGAATACCGACTGTCTCGAGCAGGATGAGGAAAAACGTGTACGGTTGCCCTCCCCCATCCCGCTCTCGCTTATTGGAACCGATCGCGATGATTTCAGGTCAGCGCCACCTGAAACCAGCGCGATCTTCGTGAACCGGGGGTCTACATGTCAACCAACGCGCTCCAGCCCAAATCGATCGGCGGCAACAACAATATCCTGGAAGTCATTCGGCTGAGGCGCGCGGATCTGCGCAAATCGGACCGCAAGGTCGCAGAGCTCGTTCTGGCCGATCCCAAGCGCGTGATCAATGCAACGATCGCCGAGGCGGCGGAATGGGCGGGGGTAAGCCAGCCGACGGTTATCCGTTTCTGCGCCTCGATCGGATGCCAGGGATACCAGGATTTCAAGCTCCGCCTCGCTCAGAGCCTCGCGCTCGGCATGTCGGCGACACACTCGGTCATCGACGCGAGCGACACGCCGGCCCAGGTCTCGGCGAAGATCTTCGATTATACGATCACCAGTCTGGACTGGGTCCGCAACCATCTCGACCCGGTCCAGGTCAGCCGGGCCATAGACGCGCTCTCCAAGGCCAGCCGCATCGAATTCTTCGGTTTCGGCGCATCCGGCATCGTTGCACGTGACGCCCAGCAGAAGTTTCCTCTCTTCGGCGTGCCCTGCGGCGCCGAAACGGACGCCCACCAGCAGATCATGGTCGTATCCATGCTGAAACCGGGCGACGTCGCAGTCGTCATCTCCAATACCGGCGCGACGCTTGCGATCATTGAAACCGCGCGCCGGGCGCGCGAAAGCGGCTGTCAGGTCATCGGCATCGTTGGCTCGGACGGTCCGCTCGTCGAGTTCTGCGACATAGTGCTGATGGTCGAGACCCTAGAGAACACCAATATCTATACCCCGACGATCTCCCGAATTGCCGCGCTGACCGTTATCGACATCCTTTCCACCAGCGTCGCACTGCGACGCGGCGCCGAACATGTCGACCTTTTCACGGGCATGAAGCGCAACCTTCGTTATCTGCGCATGAGCAACGAGACATAGAGATGAACGACAATCGCCACCGCTCCAAACCGCCGGCATCGCTCGCTCCCCGCGACCTCGCCGCCCTGATCGATATCAGCGCCGTCCAGGCCTTCCACACGGAAGCGGACGTTCGGGAGCTGGCGGAAATCGCGGTTGCAGAGGGGTTCATCGCCGCGCATGCGTTGTCGAATTTCGTGCCGCTGCTGCGAAGCCTCGTACCCCCGGGCGGCCCGACGCTCGTCGGCGGACCGGTGGGCTTCCCCTCGGGCGGGCACACAACCCGCATGAAGATCGCAGAGGCCTCGGAGCTTGCCGAAGGCGGAGCCCAGGAACTCGACATGATGATCAATGTCGGCCGCCTCAAATCCGGCGACATCGGCTATGTCCGGAGCGAGATCCGCGCCGTCGTGGAGGCGATCGCCCCGGTGCCGCTCAAGGTCATTTTGGAGCTCGCCCATCTCACGGACGAGGAGATCCGCACGGCTTCTGCCATCGTTGCCGAAAGCGGAGCTGCCTTCGTGAAGACCGGCACCGGCTGGACGCCGAGCGCCACGACGTTGGAGAGGCTCAAGCTCATCGCCGTCACTGTCGAGGGCGCGGTGGAGATCAAGGCCGCCGGCGGCATCCGTTCACTAGACGCCATCGCCGAAATGTTGCGGCTGGGGGTAACCCGCTTCGGCATCAATACGCAGGTCGCCGTCGACCTCGTGCGCCAATGCGCCGCCCTGCCCGGCAGCCGCCTCGATATAGCCGGCAAGGCGGATTGACGCCATGGGCGACACCGTTGCAGCATTCGACCTCGGAACCGGAGGCGTCAAGGCGGCGATCTTCCGTCCGGACGGGGTCTGCCTTGCGGAAGAGGTCGTCTCCTATCGAACCTTTTATCCTTCATCCTCCTATCACGAGCAGCGCCCCGAAGACTGGTGGGACGCGGTTTGCGCCAGTCTGCGAACCCTGCTCGGCAACCCAGCGGTGCTGGCCGACGAGATCCGCGCCGTCGCCATTTCCGGTCACAGCCTCGGCTGCCTTCCACTCGACGAAGACGGCGTATTGCTGCAGGAATCCGTGCCGATCTGGTCCGACGGGCGGGCCGTCGCGGAATCGGAGGATTTCTTCACGCGGGTCGACCCGGACGGCTGGTACAGGAAAACCGGCAACGGCTTTCCGGCCCCGCTTTACACGGTGTTCAAGGCGATGTGGCTGCGCCGGAACGCGCCCGACATCTTCGTGCGGACACGGACGATCATCGGCACTAAGGATTACATCAATCTGCGGCTGACGGGCCGCATCGCCACCGATCCATCCTATGCCTCGGGCACCGGCGTATACGATCTCCGGGCCGGGAGTTATGCACCCGACCTGATCGAAGCAGCGGGACTGAGCGCGGGCCTGTTTGCGCCGATCGTCGCCTCCACCGATATCATCGGCGAGATCCTTCCCGAGATCGCTGACAGTCTCGGTCTCCCCCGAAGGGTGAAGGTCGTAGCCGGTGGCGTGGACAACAGTTGCATGGCGCTCGGCGGCCGCACCTTCCTGGAAGGCGATGCCTATGCCTCGATGGGCTCGTCGAGCTGGATCACCGTTTCCGCTTCGCAGCCGCTGCTCGACGACCGGGTCCGTCCCTTCGTTTTCGCCCATGTGGCGCCCGGCAAGTTTATTTCGGCGACGTCAATCTTCTCCTCCGGCACCAGCGTCAACTGGGTTGCCGACACGTTGCTGCCGGACGTCAAGCAGGCGGCCAGAGCCTCCGGTCTCGACGTTCATGACGCGCTGTTCCAGCTTGCCGGCGAGGCTCCGGCGGGCGCGCGCGGGCTGATGTTCGTGCCGACGCTCGGCGGCGGCACCGGCTTCGAAGGCGGCCCAGCCGTGCGCGGCGGCTTCGTCGGCCTCGATCTGCAGCATGGCCGAGCGGATATATTGCGCGCGACGCTCGAAGGTGTGGCCCTCGGGCTTCGCGTCGCATTGGACGAGCTGCGCCGCATGACGCCGATCGGCCCGGAAATGATCATCGTCGGTGGCGGCGCGCGCAGCCCATTCTGGCGGCAGGTTTTCGCCGATGTCTTCGACTGCACGATCGTCAAGACAGGGATCGATCAGCAGGCGGCCGCCCTCGGCGCCGCGGCACTGGCCTTCGTCGGCATGGGCCTGTGGCAGGATTTCCTGCCGATCCGGGTGCTGCACGTCGCAGAGGGACGCAATGAACCCGCGCCGGAAGCGCGCGCGGTCTATCGGGCCGCGCTTGCTGCCTATCGCATTGCCGCTGAGCAGCAACGCGAGCTGTCCGGCGCACTCGTTACCTTGAGGGAGGCCGCAACATGACCGGGGAACTCTTTCTCGCAATCGACGTCGGCACCGGCAGCGTCCGGGCGGCGCTCATCGATGTCAGAGGAAAGATCGTCGAAATCGCAGCGCGCGAGCACGACCAGATCGTGCCGCAGTTCGGCTGGGCGGAGCAGCGGCCGCTCGATTGGTGGGAGGGCGCCTGCCTTGCCATACGCAGCGTGCTCGACAAGACGGAAGGCGCGCGCGAACGCATCTCCATGATCGCCGTTTGCGGCCAGATGCACGGCCTTGTCCTGCTCGACGACAGCGGGCAGTTGACGCGTGACACGGCGCCGCTCTGGAACGACAAGCGTACGCTGGACCTCGTGCGCCGTTTCGAGGCCGGAAACGCGCCCGACAGCTATCTCCGCGAAAGCGGCAACACGCCGACGCCGGCCTGGCCGGGATTCAAACTGCAATGGGTGCGCGATGCCGACCCTGAGGCCTACCGGCGCAGTGCAGTCGCCATGATGCCGAAGGACTACATCAACTTCCGGCTGACGGGCGAGATCGCGATGGATACGGGCGACGCCTCTTGCAGTTTCCTGATGAACCCCGCAAACTTCGCCTGGTCGCCGGCGATGATCGAGCGCATGGGGCTTGATGCCCGTCTCCTCCCGCCCATCCGCAATCCGCTGGACATAATCGGCCGCATCACGGAACAGGCGGCCCAGGCGACGGGATTGAGCGCCGGCACGCCGGTCATGGTCGGCGGGGCCGATTATCCGGTGGCGCTGCTCGGCTCGGGCGCCTGCCGGCCCGGCATGGGTTCGGACAGCACCGGCACAGGTGCCATCGTTACGATGATTGCCGAAAAGCCCTTGCTGGATCCGGAAATTTCCAACGTCGCGACCATTGAAGGCAACTGGGCACCCTTCGTCCTTCTCGAGACGGGAGGCGACGGCATGCGCTGGGCCCGGCGCGCCTTTCATGACGGCGCGCTGAGCTACGGAGACATCGTCGCGCGCGCGGAAGAAGCGCCGCCCGGCTGCGATGCCCTGCTGTTCATGCCGTTTCTCACCGGTGAGCGGCTGGGCCGGCACCGCAATTCACGGGCGCAATTTTTCGGTCTCGGCGCGGGGCACGGCATGGAACATCTGCACCGGGCCATCCTCGAAGGCATCGCCTTCGCCATGGCACGCCATATCCGCATCATGGAGCACAGCTCCGGCAAGCGCCTGGAGCGTATGATCGCGGCCGGAGGTGGCGCCCGCACGAAGCTTTGGCTGAAGATCAAAGCAAGCGTCTTCAATACACCGGTTCTGGTGCCGCGCGAGCCCGAATGCGGGCTCATGGGCTGCGCCGCCATGGCGGCGACCGCGACCGGCCGCTTCTCGCGCCCGGAGGAAGCTGCGGATGCCTATGTCCGCTATGCGGACGAAATCGCCCCGGACTCGGCCTGGGCCGAAATCTACGGCCATGTCCAGCCGGTTTTCGACCGGCTCTACCATCACAGCACGGCGCTCTATGACGACATGGATGCGCTTTCCGCCCGGATTCGCCAAGCCAGCGCCGGGACCTGAACCACGACGATCATGCCTGAGGAGGAATTCATGAAAGAGATCATCGGTACGTTTCGTCCAGACCTGTTTGCCGGCAAGGATATTCTGATTACCGGCGGTTCGTCCGGCATCGGCCTTGCCATCGCGCAGGGTTTTGCCCGGCTCGGCGGCACGGTCATCGCGCTGGGCAGCTCTGAATCCAAGCTCAAGGCCGCCGCGGCCGATCCGGAAAACAAGGGCATCCGCTTCGAGCGCGTCGACGTGCGCGATCCGGAAATGATCAACGCATTCGCCAAGACTCTCGGCAAGCTCGACGTTCTCATTAACGGCGCAGGCATCGCCCGGCCCGAGGCGGAATTCGAGGACGCGACCTACATGGAGGTGATGGACGTCAACCTGAACAGCCAGATGCGCTTCGCCATGGCCGTCCTGCCGCTCCTGAAAGCCTCGCGCGGCGTCATCCTCAACACCGCCTCCATGCTGAGCTATGTCAGCGATCCGCTCGTGCCGGCCTATGGCGCCAGCAAATCGGGCGTGCTCGGCCTCACTCGCCATCTCGCCCACGCCTTCGGCCCGGATGGCATCCGCGTCAACGCCATCTCTCCCGGCTATCACAAGACGGACATGACCAGGGGTCTGTGGACCGACCCGGTGCCGGCCGAGAAAATCGCCCAGCGTTCAGCGCTCAAGCGCTGGGGTACGGTGGATGACCTTGTTGGAACCGCGCTCTTCCTGGCCTCGCCGGCCGCGGAATTCATTACCGGCGCCGACCTGCCGGTCGATGGCGGTTTCGTGGTCGGCAGCTTCTGAGACATCGGCTTTCGCGGAATGCGGGCGGAAACCCTACACGGCTTTCTGCCCGCATTCCGCTTTGACTTAGATTGTTAGGTCGATCCGAACTAACGCATTGTGATCTAACGTCGTGACCGAGCGGTGACGAACTGTATGAGCATCGCCAGGATGATGATCAGGCCGAGATAGACGTTCTGGTGATATCCCGGTACGCCGGCAAGATTCATGATGTTGGTAATGATGCCGAGGATCAGCGCGCCGAGCAGCGTGTTGAACATGCCGCCGCGCCCGCCCATGAGGCTGGCCCCGCCGATGACCACGGCCGCGATGACGTCAAGTTCCGCGCCGACACCGACCTGCGGCGTGCCTATGCCCGTGCGTCCCGCGGCGACTATGCCGGCGACCGCCGCGAGCGCGCCGCTGATGACGTAGACGGACAACACATAACGCTCGACCGGCACGCCGGAGAGCCGAACCGCCTCCTCGTTGGAGCCGATGGCGGTGACGATGCGGCCGAAGCTCGTATAGGCCAGCACCACGCCCCCCACGGCATAGATGGCCAGCATCAGGATCGCCGGCTGCGGAATGCCGAAAAGGAAGCCGCTGCCGAAATCGACGAGCGGCGCGCCGGGCGAACCCATGGTGATGGGGCGACCCGCACTGATGATCAGCGAGATGCCGCGGGCGATCGCCATCATCGCCAGCGAGATGACAAAAGACGGCAGCCGCATATAGGCGACGAAGAAGCCGGTGACCACGCCGCAGGCTGCCCCGCTCACGATCACGAGCAGGATCGCCATCGGAACGCCGTAGCCCTGTACTGCCACGAGATGGGCGCAGAGCACCGATCCAACGGCGGCGATGGAACCCACCGAGAGGTCTATGCCGCGGGTAAGCACGACGAAGAGCATTCCGATGGCCATGATGCCGGCACCGGAGGCGACCTGGCGCACCACGTTCATCAGGTTGCGCTCCGTCAGGAATGCATCAGACCAGAGCGAGGCGACCAGTACCAAGACCAGGAAGATGCCGAGCGTACCGTAGTGGCGGACCGCCTCCAGAATACGGGGCGTGAACGGTGACGGCGCGGCTGCGCTTTCGGACGTAGTGCTCATTGGCTTGCGTTATCCCTTTCCCTGGTCGACCCGGTCATCGCCAGCGTCAGCAAGTGCTGCTCCGTGAACTCGCTTTCGGTGAGTTCGCCAGCAACCGCCCCCTCCGCCATGACGAGAATGCGGTCGCACAATCCGAACAGTTCCTGATGTTCGGACGAAATGACGAGGACCGCCTTTCCGGCCCTAGCCAGATCGTTGATCAAAGTATAGATTTCGCCTTTCGCTCCCACATCGACACCGCGCGTCGGCTCATCAAGAATGAGCAGGTCGCAATCGGCGTGGAACCATTTGGCAAGGGCGACCTTCTGCTGGTTGCCGCCCGACAGACTCGAGACCGCCGCATCGACGCTTTCCGCCTTGAGGTGCATTTCCGCCCCGAGTGAGGCGGCGACCCGCCGCTCCTTGTCCACGTCGAGGAAGCCGAAGCGGGCCACGCTTCGCATCTTGGCGAGCGTCGTGTTGATACGGATCGGCGAGTCGAGAATGACGCCATGTTCCTTACGATCTTCCGGAACGAGGCCGATGCGCGCCCGAACGGCCTTGCGCGGAGAGGAAAGGTGGAGCGGCTTGCCGTTCAGCTCCACCGTGCCGGCATCCATTCTGTCGGCGCCGAAAACGAGACGGGCGACTTCCGTGCGGCCCGAGCCGACAAGTCCGCCGAGACCGACGACTTCCCCCGCGCGGACCGAGAAACTGACGTCGCGGACTTTCTGACCGCGCGATATGTTGCGAACCTCTACGACTACCCTGCCCGGCGCGCGGCCGTCCCTGGGCGGAAAGAGCGTCGACATACGGCGTCCGACCATGCTTGCTATCACCTCGTCGACATCGGCGGCGGAAGTTTGCCGCGTTTCGACATGCGCGCCGTCCTTCATGATCGTGATGCGGTCGGAAAGCTCGAAGACCTCGTTGAGGCGGTGAGAAATGTAGACCACGCCGGTGCCGCCCGCCCGCAGTTCGCGGATGATGGCAAGCAGCCGCTCGGCATCGCTGTTTGCAAGAACCGCAGTCGGCTCGTCGAAGACGATGATGCGCGCGTTGTTGGAAAGCGCCTTGGCGATCTCGACGACTTGCTGGTGGGCGACCGTAAGCCGCCCGGCCTGAATGGCGGGGTCGATCGCGAAGCCGAGACGGCCGAGGATTTCGCTCGCCGCCTTGCGCAGCCGGCGGTGGTTGATGATGCGCGGCAGACGCCCCAGAAAGATATTCTCGGCAACCGTCAGATCGGGCGCCAAAGCCAGTTCCTGATGGATCAGCGAAATGCCTCGGCGCGTCGCATCCCGCGGACCGGAGAACTGCACTGTCCTGCCGTAGAGCCTGACCGTGCCGGAGGTCGGTGCCGTCTCGCCGCCGAGCACGCGCATCAGCGTGGATTTGCCCGCGCCATTTTCTCCGATCAGCGCATGCACTTCGCCGGCCTTCAGATCGAAGTCCACGCCCTTCAGGGCTTGGACGCCGGCATAATTCTTCCGGATACCGGATAGGCTGACAAGTTCGGTCATTGGGGTTCCAGAGAATGCACCGGAAAACCGGTGCATCCTGTGTTCGATGTGAGCGGAAAACGGATATGGTCAGAAGACTGATTGCGGGTTGTGGTATTTGTCCACGTTTTCCTGAGCGATGACGTCCGCCGGCGTCAGGTAGAGCTTCGGAAAGTCCTCCGGAAGCTCGCCCTTGAAAGCCTTATAGCCGATGTCGAAGGCGGTGCGCCCGACCAGGTCCGGATCGTTCAGGCCCGTCGCGCCGTAGCTCCCTTCCTTGATCATCTCGAGCGCCTCGCGCTGACCGTCGGCCGCCGCAGCGAACAGGATGCCCTCGAGGCCGGCGGCCTTGGCTGCCTGTACCGCGCCAAGAACCATGGAGTCGTTCTCGCCGACGACGAGGTTGGCATCCGGATGGGCCTGGAACAGGTCTTCGGCGGCCTTCAGGCCCCCATCCGTCGACCAATCCCCCCAGCCCTGGCCGAGAATCTGCAGGTTGACGGCGCCTTCGTTGACGAGTTGGCCCTCGACGATACCCTTGATGACGCCCATGCGGCGCTCGAGACCACCGGGATTGCCCTGATTGCCCGAGAGAAGCAGCATCTTGATCGGCTTGCCCTTCATCTTCTTGGCGATCCAGTCGCCGACGAGGCGGCCGTTCTCATCGTTCGACGAACGGACCTGGGTGACGGCGTTGGCCTTCGGATTCAGCGTGGAGTCCATCACGACGACCTTCACGCCGGCCGCGGTTGCCGCGTTGGCTACCGGAACGAGCGCCTCCTGGTCACGCGGGTTGAGTATGAGGATGTCGATCCCCTTGGCGATCATATCCTCGACATCGTTGATCTGCTTGGAGAAGTCATTCTGGCTGTCGGCCGTGGTGATTTCGCATCCCTTGTCCTTCGCGGCCTTCTCGACGGCAGCGACCTGCGCGGCGAAATAGGGGGCGTTCAGCGAGGGCATGGTAAGGCCCACCTTGCAGTCCTCGGCCATGGCGGCAGAGGTCAGGCAGAACAGGGCGACGGACCCTGCCAAAAGTGTTTTGATGCGGGACATTGCAACTCCTCCTTTTATTGACTGCTTTTCTTAGGTTCGGAAAACACGACGAAGTGCGCACCCGGTGCGGGATACGGTCACCAGAGCGTGTATCCTCCATCCACGAGTACGACCGATCCGGTCATCAGGCTTGCCGCCTGAGAGGACAGGAAGAGGATCACGCTTGCGACCTCGTGGTCCTTGCCCATGCGCGCCATCGGCGTTGAATCGAGCCAGCGGTCGAGCATCGGCCTGTCGTTCTCGACCAGCGCGTTGAGCGGTGTTTCGATGTAGGTGGGCGCGACCGCGTTGACCCGTACGCCGCGCGACGCCCATTCAGCGGCGAGCGAGCGGGTCAGTTGATGGACCGCTGCCTTCGAGGCGTTGTAATGAGCCTGCGGCTGCGGCCGATTGACGATGAAACCGGACATGGAGCCGACATTGACGATGGAGCCTCGGCCCATCGACAGCATGTGCCGGCCGAAAGCACGGCTGCACCAGTAGACCCCGTTCAGGTTGACGTCGATGACCTTGAGCCAGCGTTCGTCCTCCATGTTCTCGGCAGGGATATCACTGAGCGCGATGCCGGCATTGTTGACGAGGATGGAGGCGCCGCCTTTCGCCGCCAGTTCGTCCGCAATTGCCTGCATCCGCGCGGCGTCGGTAACGTCGCCCTCGTGCACCGAGACGTCGTAGCCCTTGTCCTGAAGGACGGCGCGTGCCTCCTCGAGGAGGTCCGGATCGCGCTCGATAAGGGCAAGACGCGCACCGGCTTCGCCGAGCGCATCGGCGCTTGCAAGTCCGATGCCGCGCCCTCCTCCGGTGACGACTGCCAGTTCGCCGTCAAGCTTGAAGCGTTCGAGATACACTCTGCCCCCTGTTCATGCCGCAGTCGGCCCAGCCCTGAGCCCGGTTTGAGAGCTCAGCGCGATATGCTATATCAGCGTCTGCGCTTATTATGTTGTACGGACATCGTAATCAGATCAGATTTGAGGTGTCAACGTCTCGTGAACGAGTTCTGGCGCATTTTGCGATGTCGGCTTGTCAGGTGACGGGAACAACGGGCAGAGTCACGCCGCGGGTAACGGAAGGCAGAGATTCGCATGGGCATCGAGCGCAATTCACCAATCCCCCTCTATTTCCAGCTCGGCGAGACGTTGCGGGCCGCGATCGAGTCCGGAGCGTACCCTCCCGGCAGCAAGCTGCCGACCGAAAGCGAGCTATGTCACCAGTACGACGTCTCGCGAAGCGTCGTCCGGCAGGCTCTCCAGTCGCTTGCTCATGACAACCTCATCGGGACGGAGCGCGGAAGGGGCGCTTTCGTGCTCGACCGCAAGGTGCCTATCGCGCTCGTCCAGCAGCTCGATCCACTGCTTGAAAGCATGGCCAAGGCCGGCTTCAAACTGACGACCCGGGTGTTGAAACAGGAACGGATAAAGCCGCCCGCCCATGTCGCGGAACAGATCGGCGAAAATGATGCGGTGTTTCTGGAACGCCTGCGCTATGCGGACGGCGTGGTGTTCCTCGTCGTGCGCAACTACCTGCCCTATTCACGCTTTCCCGACCTGCTCCAGTCGAAAGAGCTCGAGGAAGTCTCGCTGTACCAGTATCTTGCCAAACGCTATGACGCGGTGGCGACGACCGGCAAACGGCAGGTCGAGCTCGCGCGCATAAACGAAGAGGCTATCGCCGCGCAGCTGCATGTGGAAATGAACAGCTACGTTCTGTTCAACCGCGAAGTCACCTACGACCAGAATAAACAGGTGCTCGAATATTACGAGTCCTGGCACCATCCTGATCGCACACGGCTGACCATCGACCTGCACCGGACCTATTGAGCGCCAGATCACGATGTTTTCAGGTCGGCCTGACCTGAAAACATCGTGATCTACTCCAAGGAGCCGAGGCGTGGGATGCGGGCGGAGAACCGCCCGCACTCTTCCTCATCCCGCTCCAGGCAGAGGTCTCAGATGTGCCTCAAGCCACGATAGGTGGCGCGAAAACGCGACAGAAGGACGTCCAGCCCGTCGAAGGGGCGGGGTTCGACCGGCGCAGCCGGGTCCTGCGGGAAAGGAATGTCCTCGACGCCCCGCCAATGACCGGCCGCCATGCCGCCCAGATAGGCGGCACCGATCGTGGCATTGCCGAGCTCGTGCGCCGGCACGAGCGGCACCTGAAGAATATCCGCAAGCATCTGCTGCCAGCGCGGGTCCGTGCTGCCGCCGCCGGTCAAGAGCATCCGATCGGCCGAAAGGCCTATGCCGCGCAAGGCATCCCAACTATCGCGTACGGCGAGCGCAACGCCTTCGAAGACCGATCGGATGAGCTGGCTGCGGGTGCAACCGAGGCGCAGATAGGCCCAGGCGGTGGAGGCGTTCGGATCGAGCAGCGGTGCGCGCTCTCCCGTCACATAGGGCAGGAAGACCGCGCCGCCATTTCCTTCGCTCTCGTCGAAGCCGGCGCGGTACATCTCAGGCCAGGAAGCGCCAAGCACCATGCGCGCCCACTCGAACACCGTGCCCCCGTTCTGCAGAGCGGCCATCGAATAAAGGCTGCGGCCAATGCCGCGATAGCTGTTGTAAAAGGGCTGGACCTGCGGCTCGATGCCTTCGGCCACGGACATGATCTGGATGCCGGACCCCACCTGCAGGATCGTGGAGCCGGGCTTCGTCTGGCCCATGCCGAACAGGCAGGATGCCGTGTCGGAAAGGCCTGCGGCCACGGGCGTCCCCGCAGGAAGACCCAGTTCAGCCGCCGCGGCTGCGCTCAGCCTGCCGGCTACCGAATGGGACTCGACGACGGGTGCCAGGATCGCAGGGTCGATCGACAAGGCGCTCAGGAAATCCCCTGCCCAGCGGCCGGTCCCGACATCATAGAGCAGCGTCATCGACGCATCGGCGGGCTCCGTTGCGACCTCGCCGGTCATCATGAGCCTCAACCAGTCCTTAGGGGAGAGGATACGACGGGTCGCGGCGTAGGTGGCGGGCTCGTTCCGCCGCAGCCAAAGCAGGGAGAGGCCGGCCATCCCGCTGACGACCGGGTTGGCGAGCGGAAGCCGTATCGCTTCCGGAAGGGCAAGCACTGCCTCCATTTCGGCCGTGGCACGCTGGTCGGCCCACAAAATGGCCGGGCGCAACGGTTTTGCCTCTACCCCTATAACGACAAGACCATGAGCCTGGCCGGAGAGACCGACGCCGCGAACGGCACCGCCGCGCCCCTCGCAGCAGGCCCGCACGGCCCCCACCGTTTGTGCCCACCAATCCGCAGGTGCCGTTTCGGCATAGCCAGGCACCGGCGAGGAGACGGGATAGGCCCGCGATGCCTCACCGACAGCCCTTCCGTCATCGTCGATCAGAAGTGCTTTGACCGAACCGGTGCCAAGGTCGATACCGAGATACATGCTTCCCCCGTCGTCTGGCAGTCATCGCGTCAGCGCAAGAGTTGACTGGCCTCGGACACGATCCGCTCGGCCGTCAGGTTCATGACGCGATAGATCTCCGGTCCGGGCGCTGATTCGCCGAAACGATCCACACCGACCACCGTACCCGGTCCCTTGAGGAACTGGTACCAATAAAGCGGCGATGCAGCCTCCACGAAAACCGTCGGCGTGCCGAAAGCCAGGACGCTTTCCTGATAGCCGCGGTCCTGCCGTGCGAAGAGATTGCCGTTGGGAATGGAAGCCAGCCGCACCGCTTTGCCTTGCTCCTCCAGTACCGCCGCCGCTTCGAGGATGAGGCCGATCTCCGATCCGGTCGCAGCAAGGACGATGTCCGGTTTGGCGCCGGAATCCTTCAGCACGTACCCGCCGCAGCGGATGCCGTCGATGTCGCTGCTTTCGTGCGCAAACACCCCACCTTCCTGGCGCGCGGCGACGATCACGCTAGGCCCCTCGCGCTTCAAAGCGGATTCCCAGGCAACAAGCGCTTCCAGCTCGCTGCCCGGCCGCCACAGCGACATGTTGGGAACAGCGCGGAGCGCCACGAGCTGCTCGCAGGGCTGGTGCGTCGGTCCGTCCTCGCCGACACCGACCGAATCATGCGTGTAGAGAAAGATCGCCTTGAGACCCATCAGGGCCGAAAGGCGCACGGCATTGCGGCTATAGTCGCTGAAGACGAGATAACAGGCACCGTAGGGAATGAGACCGCCATGGGCGGCCATACCGTTCATCATGGCGGACATGCCGAACTCCCGCACGCCGTAATGCACGAAATTCCCTGAAAAATCGTCCGGCGTGATGGAGCGGGCTGCACTGGTCCATGCCAGCGTCGACACGGAAACATCGGCGGAACCACCGATCACTTCCGGGAGGCCTTCAAGCAAATTGCCGAGGACGCGGTTCGAAGCCTTGCGGATCGGCTGCCTGATCGGCTCGCCGCCAAGAATGCGATCGGCCTCGCGCGCAAAGGCCGCGTCGAAACCGTCCGGAAGCCGCCCGGCGCTACGGCGTTCCAGTTCGGCCGCAAGATCCGGATGCTTTGTTCTGTAACGCTCGAAAAGGGTCCTCCATTCGGCTTCCGCTTTTTCGCCGCGCGGACGGGCATCCCAGGCCTGCATCACGGCGTCCGGCACGATGAAAGCCTCATGAGCCCAGCCGAGGTGCTCGCGGGTGCGCGCCACTTCTTCCACGCCGAGCGGTGCGCCATGCACCTCTTCCTTGCCCTGCTTGTTCGGCGAGCCATAACCGATCACCGTCTTGCAGCAGATCATGGTCGGCCTGTCCTGCGACTGGCGGGCAGCGGCAAATGCCGCGGCGATGGCGCCGGCATCATGGCCGTCCACATCCGCAATGACGTTCCAGCCGAGCGCACGGAAACGAGCGGCGCTATCGTCGGCGAACCAGCCGGGCGTCTCGCCGTCGATGGAGATCTTGTTGTCGTCATAGACAGCGACCAGCTTGTTGAGCTTCAAAGTACCGGCAAGCGAGGCTGCCTCCTGCGCGACCCCCTCCATGAGGCAGCCGTCCCCAACGAAAACGTAAGTGAAGTGATCGACTATGGGGAAACCGGCGCGGTTGAACTCCTGCGCCAGCTTCTTTTCCGCCAGAGCCATTCCGACCGCCGTGGCGAAGCCCTGGCCAAGCGGACCGGTGGTCGTCTCGACTCCGGCCGTCACGCCGTATTCCGGATGGCCCGGCGTCTTCGAATGCAGCTTTCGATGATCTTTCAAATCCTGAATCGTCACCCCGTAGCCGGAGAGATGCAGCAGCGAATAGGTCAGCATCGAACCATGCCCGTTCGACTGAACGAAACGGTCACGGTTGATCCATCTCGGATTGACCGGATTGTGCCTGAGAAAATCGTTCCAAAGCACCTCGGCAATATCCGCCATGCCCATTGCGGTCCCGGGATGGCCGGAATTGGCCTTCTGCACGACGTCGACAGTCAGGAAACGAATTGCGTTCGCCAGTTCACGGCGGTGGAACATGTACAAGCCTCCAGATTCTCTCTTCACCCTATAATGTTGTCATTACAACATGACAAGAACGATTTCTGAAGACACGAGAAGTCGTCTATGCCGGTCGCTCCAATGAAGAAAACCCGCGGCCGTGTGGCCGCGGGTTTCGAAGGGGTCGAACAAAGCCGCTTATTCAGATCCGGCTTTTACTGTTACTTGCGGATCTCTTCCAGCTTGGCGAGAATAGCGTCGACCACGTCGGCACCTATCGCAGCCTTGTGTTTCTCATAGACGACCTTTGATTTTTCGCGAATGCGCGCCTGTTCCTCAGCAGACAGGACGTTCACTTCAAGCCCGGCTTCCTTGATCTTTTCCAGCGACTTCTTGTTGAGGTCCTGGATCACCTTGCGCTCTTCGTCGCGGCCGACGATTGCGCATTCACGCAGGGCTGCCTGCTCTTCCGGCGTATAGCTGTCGAAGATCGGCTTCGAGAACAGGAAGAGGAAGGGCGTGTAGGCGTGGTTCGTCTCGGTCACATATTTCTGCACTTCGAAGAACTTCGAGGTATCGATCGTCACATAGGGGTTTTCCTGAGCGTCGATCGCCTTGGTTTCAAGCGCCGAGAACACTTCGCCGAAGGCCATCGGAGTGGCGTTGGCGCCGAGGTTCTGGAAGGTGTCGAGGAAGATGTTGTTCTGCATTACGCGAACCTTCATTCCTTCGAAGTCTTCCCATTTCGTGACCGGACGAACCGAGTTCGACAGGTTGCGGAAGCCGTTTTCCCAATAGGCGAGGTTGACCAGGCCGGCCGCCTCCAGCTTCTCGTTCATCATGTCGCCGAAATCGCCATCGAGCACCGTATAGGCTTCCTGTGCGCTGGCGAAGAGGAACGGCAGGTCGAAGACGCCGAGTGCCGGGATGATGCCGACGAGCGGCGATGACGAGGTGACGACGGCTTCCTGTACGCCCGAACGAAGGGCCTGCGTTGCCTGAAGGTCGCCACCGAGCGCCCCGCCCCAGAAGGCGGTGAGCTTCAGCTTGCCGCCCGACTTTTCATCGAGGCAGGCCTGCATCGCCTTGATGCCGTTGCCGACGGGATGATCTTCGTTGATGCCGTTCGAAACCCGGATGTTGCGTTCGTTGAACTCGGCGAAGGCCGGCGCTGCGGACGAAAGACCGAGAGCGATGGCAGTCGTGGCTAGTAGCAGTTTTCTCATGATGTCCTCCCTTGGACTTATTGATGAGGGGTTGAGGATCAGTTGAGCCAGCGTGCGGGCACGATGACGATGTCCGGAAAAAGGACCAGAAGGAAAAGCACCAGTATCTGGGCGACCAGGAATGGGGTCACGCCGACAATGACCTTTCCGAGCGGAACCCGGCCGACGCCGCTGACGACGTTCAAAACGACGCCGACAGGCGGGGTCAGCAGCCCTATGCAGGTATTCATGATGAATAGAACGCCGAAATAGACAGGATCGATTCCAGCCTGCTTGATAATCGGCATGAGCACCGGTGTCAGGATCAGGATCGTGGGGGTAAGGTCCAATGCGGTGCCAACAACCAATACGACCAGCATGATGACGAACATCAGAAGCGTCGGGCGGTCGATCAGCGGAGAGATGAATCCGGTGATTTCCGCTGGAATGTTCGCCGCGGTTATCAGCCACGAGGAAACGAGCGCAGCGCAGACGAGGAACATGATGACAGCGGTGGTCTTCGCGGCCTGCAGGATGACGCCTGGCAGGTCACGTGGCTTGAGCTCGCGATAAATGACCATGCCGACGAAGAGGGCATAGAATGCGGCTACCACGGCGGCCTCGGTCGGCGTCACGACGCCGGCCTTGATGCCGCCCAGGATGATGACCGGCATACCGAGGGCCCAAAGCGCCCGCCCGGTGACGCGGAGACGCTCTTTCAAAGGCGTACGTGGAAGTGGCTGGATATCATCCTTCCGCACGACCAGCAGCCAGGTTGCGACAAGGGCAAGACCCATGAGGAGGCCGGGCACGATGCCTGCCATGAAGAGCTGGGTAATGGAAACGTTCGCCGCCACCCCGAACACGATGAAGGCCATGGATGGCGGGATGACGGGGGCGATAACGCCACCTGCGGCGATCAGGCCGGCAGATCGGGGGACGTTGTAGCCGGCCTTCGCCATCATCGGTATGAGGATCGCGGCAAGTGCCGCGGTGTCGGCTGCCGCCGAACCGGAGATGCTCGCCATGATCACAGCCGCCATGATGGCAACGATGCCGAGGCCGCCGCGAATATGACCGACACAGGCGATTGCGAAGTCGATGATGCGGCGCGAAAGCCCGCCCGCGTTCATCAATTCACCGGCGAGAATGAAGAACGGAATGGCGAGGAGCGTGAAGGTATCGGCACCCGCGATCATGTTTTGAGCAATGATCTGGGTGTTGAACATACCCATGTACCACATGAGTATGACGCCGCAGAACATCAGGGAGAAGGCGACCGGCACGCCGATTGCCATGGCACCGAGTAGCGAAACGATGAAGACGACAAGGGTCATTATGTGCGCTCCGCCAGGTGTTCGAGAGACATGTTTTCACCGGCGAAGGCGGCGATTTCTTCTTCCGTTACGCGCCCGGTCAACAAGCGGAAAAGGCGTTCGAGCGCGATCAGGACGACGCCCGCACCGGTGAAGAACCCGATCCCGTAGACCCACAGCATCGAGATGCCGGTAACGGGCGCAGCCATCGAGGCGTTGATCGGCGACTGTTTCCAGGTGCCCCAGAAGAAGATCGCCGACACTGCGATGACGACGATGTTGGAAAGGATCATGCAGATGATGCGGCCCTTGCGGCCGAACAGCGTGACCAGGGTCTCGACGCCGACATGCGAGTTTTCCCGGAAGGTGACGACGGCACCGATGAAGGTCAGCCATACGAAGAAGTACCGCGACATCTCGTCCGAGATGTTGATCCCGGAGTTGAAGCCGTAGCGCAGCACCACGTTCAGGAACACCATCAAGGCCATGCCTGCGAGCAGCATGATCAGCAGCAGCCCGAGAAGTCTGTAGAAAATATCGATCGCTTTTTGCATCTGCCCCTCCCGTTCCGCCTACAAGAGCCCGCGCGCGGCAAGATTCTTCATCAGAGCGCCGATGCCGAAACTCCATTTCGGGCAGCGGTCGCTGTGATCGACCCAGTTTACGAGTCGCCCGAGATGCGGGGTCGAAATCTCGACCCTGTCTCCGATTTCATGCGTGAAACCAAGTCCCGCGCCTCGACGATCCTTCACCGGCGCAAACATGGTCCCGAGGAAGAAAACGACCCCGTCAGGATACTGATGGTTGTCGTTCAGAAGCTGCGAAACCAGATCTTCAGGGCTGCGGCTGATCGCAGACATCGGACTGACGCCGGTCATCCTGAACCCTTCCCTGCCGTCGACGACGAGGGAGACCTCCGCCTGCTTTACGTCCTCAATCGTGAAATCGCCGTCGAAGAGCCGGATGAAAGGTCCGATCGAGCAGGACGCATTATTGTCCTTGGCCTTGCTGAGGAGCAGTGCGGAACGTCCTTCGAAATCGCGAAGATTGACGTCATTGCCGAGTGTGGCGCCGACGATCTTGCCCTTCGACGTGACGGCCAGGACCACCTCCGGCTCGGGATTGTTCCAGTCGGATTTGGGGTGGATGCCGATATCCGCACCACAGCCGACCGAAGACATAGGCTGCGCCTTGGTGAAGATTTCGGCGTCGGGACCGATACCCACTTCGAGGTATTGCGACCAAAGACCGAGTTCCTGGAGCAGTTTCTTGACCTCGGCGGCCTTCTGCGAACCGGCGACGAGGCCCTTGAGATTGTCGCCGAGGACGGGCGCCAGCCGGCCGCGGATCTCCTGCGCACGCAGCGGATCGCCCTTGGCCTGTTCCTCGATCACGCGCTCCAGCATGCTGTCCGCAAAGGTGACGCCAGCCGCCTTGACGGCCTGCAGATCGGCTGGCGCGAGAAGATCGCCCGCCTCGCCCGTGAGGAACGCGTCGAGAGAGCCGAGACTCGCAAAGCGCGTGGAATCGCGCAAAGCGTCCGCCAGCCCGTCGATCTCGAGAAGCGCCGAGATCGTTGCCGCTATCGGGGTCAGGTCGAACACCTCTCCGCCCTTGATCAGGACCGGACAGGGTCCGCCGGCGGTTTTGGACCAGACGCGCCCGACGAGCATCGCGCTGGATGCGTCGGCGGGCTGAATATATTCGGCGCTCAGCGCCCGTTCGAAACTCACCAGAAATCCTCCGCTCATCTCGTACCTCGAAGGTACGGGCCTCTCATTGTCAGGATGTCTGACAATGAGATGACCTGCTTCTAGTATGACTTTTGGGCCATGTCTAGGCCGTGGGTAAGTGAAGCCTGATATTCTCCCAGGAGCGAGCGGGGGCGGCGCCAGCCGAGCAAAGCTTCAACGCCTAGAAGCTTTCGATCGTCAGGTCCAGACGGGCCGCCGCCCCGTTCAGATGATGGCGCATTGCTTCCCCCGCTTTGATCGGGTCCCGCGCCGCCACGCCATCTCGAATGGACACGTGTTCCGCGATCGTGACTTCAACGATCTCCTCCAGTATCGCAGCGGCGCGTGCCGCATTGATCGCCAGGCTGATCCGCTCGGCGATGAAACCTATGAATAGCAGGAAATAGTCGTTGTGGGTTGCGGCCGCGATCGCGCGGTGAAAAGCGAGGTCGGCGACGATCCCCTGGCCCGTCCATTTATCCGTGCCGGTCATCTGCAGCAAAGCCTCGTCGATCCTGCCCAATTCCTCCGGTGTATGATGGATCGCCGCAAGCCGCGCCGCCTCCACTTCCAGCGGGATACGAAGCTGAAAGAGATCACGGAAACTTCCCCGGTTGGCAAGGTCTCCCTGCTCTATCCGAAGAGATTGCCGGCGCTCGATTTCCGTAGCGAAGGCGCCGACGCCCTGGCGGGTTTCCACCAGCCCTTCATTGCGCAATTGCGCTATCGCCTCCCGCACCACCGAACGGCTGACCCCGAAGGTCGTGGCGAGCAGATTTTCGGTCGGCAGTTTCTCTCCGGGCGCGATACGTCCTTCGGTGATCTCCCTGCCGATCTTGGCCGCGATGCGCGCAGGCAAGTGCTCGCTCCTGCTGATCTGTCCGAAATCCGTTGCCATCAAGATTGCTTCTCCCGCTTCGAGCAGATTGAGGAAAGTCCGCTCTCATCCCGCCCCATCTATTAGAATAGATCACGTTCGTATCTAGAATCGCAGCTGGCAACCAGGATTCATGATCAACTCCGGATCAACGGCATGCTTGAGCGCCGTCAACAGCTTTCGGCTGGTCTCGGGCAACCTGGCATCGAAGTCCGGACGCTTCAGGCGCCCGATGCCGTGCTCGGCGCTGATGCTTCCCGCATATCGGTCGAGCACCTCGTTCACGACCGACTTGGCCTTGTAGATCAACTGGATGCGCTCCTCTGGTGTACTGCCTGACGGCGGCAGGACGTTGAGGTGCACATTGCCGTCGCCGACATGGCCATAGGAAACGCTGACGGCACCCGGAAGTGCCTCGGAGACCGCCCTTTCGGCCTCATCCACGAAAGATGCGAGCTGTGAGAGCGGCACGGAAATATCGGTGCGCATATGGGCGCCGCGCTTTGCCTGGCCTTCGTTTATCCCTTCGCGAATCAGCCAGAGATTGCGCGCCTGCGTCTGCGAGGCGGCGATCGTTCCGTCGAGAACCAGCCCTTCCTCCAATACACCTTCAAGGAAGCGCTGCATCAGATCGTCGACATCGACGAGGCCGGAGCCGGAGATTTCCATCAGCACATAGGCCGGATATTCCGTCGAGATTGGGATCGGCAGGTCGGAAATCGCCTCCTGTGCCAAGGTGAAAGCGAGCGGCGGCATAAATTCAAAGGCCGACATCAGGTCGCAGCAGTCCCGGCGAGCCCGGCGATAGAGCTTGATGGCATCTTCCAGGGAGGCAAGGCCGAGGAGCGCGGTCGCTGCCTGATCCGGATAGGGCGTCAGCTTGATTGACACGGCGGTGATGATGCCGAGCGTGCCTTCCGCACCGATAAAGAGCTGCTTCAGATCGATACCGCGATTGTCCTTCCTCAGCGTCGAAAGACCTTCGAGGATGCTGCCATCCGGAAGGACCACTTCAAGCCCAAGCACCAGTTCACGCGTCATGCCGTAGCGGAGCACGTTGACGCCTCCGGCATTCGTCGAAACATTGCCCCCGATCCGGCAACTCCCCTGCGCGCCGAGTGCAAGCGGAAAGAACATGCCCTTTTCCGAGACCGCATCCTTGAGCTCGGAAAGAATGCAGCCAGCCTCGACAACAGCCGAAAAGTCGTCCGCATCGATCTTACGGATGCGGTTCATGCGCTCGAGAGAAAGTACGACCTGCCGTTCCGGGGCATCGGGAATGGCGCCGAGTACCAGCCCGGTATTGCCGCCCTGCGGCACGATCGAAAACCCGAGCGCCCGGCAGGCCTTCACGGCTGCCGCCACCTGATCGGTCGAGCGAGGGCGAATCACCGCCACTGCGGAGCTGACCGCATCGCCATGCCAATCGCGGCAGTAGGGAAGCATCTTCTCCCTTTCGATCAGCACGATATCGTCGCCGAGCATTCGGCGCAGTACCGCAGCGCCGCTCGGCTCCTCTACCGCGCCCGCCATTCCGCTCGTCATAATTCCTGCCTTCCTCCGCGGCTGCCTGGGGAAACGCCACGTGCTCGCTCGTAACCGGGATTATTCCGCGAACCGCAAAATCCTGTTTTCAAGCAGAGCATATAAGGTTATCAGACAACCCTACAATAGATATTTTCCACTCCGCATGAAAGGCTCACGCGCATGCGGCCTCACTTAAGGAGGAGACATCCATGCATATCCTGATCATCGGCGCCGCCGGCATGGTCGGCCGCAAGCTCACGCAACGCCTCGTCAAGGACGGCGCGCTCGGCGGAAAGCCGGTCGAGAAGCTGACACTTGTGGACGTGGTGACGCCGGAGACGCCGCAGGGCTATGCCGGGACCGTTGTTGCGCGCGAAGGCGACCTTTCCGCTGCCGGCGAGGCCGAGAAACTGATCGAGAGCCGCCCGGATGTGATCTTCCACCTGGCGGCAATCGTCTCAGGTGAGGCCGAACTGGATTTTGAAAAGGGCTATCGCATCAATCTCGACGGCACGCGCTATCTCTTCGATGCAATCCGCATCGCTCACGACAAGGACGGCTACAAGCCCCGAATTGTCTTCACCTCTTCGATCGCCGTCGTCGGGGCGCCTCTCCCCTTCCCCATTCCCGACGACTATCACCTGACTCCGCTCACGAGCTACGGCACCCAGAAAGCCATCTGCGAGCTGCTGCTCTCCGATTACAGCCGCCGCGGCTACTTCGACGGGATCGGCATTCGACTGCCGACGATCTGCATCCGTCCCGGCAAGCCCAACAAGGCCGCCTCCGGCTTTTTCTCCAATATCCTGCGCGAGCCGCTGGTCGGTCAGGAGGCCGTGCTGCCCGTTTCGGAGGATGTCCGGCACTGGCATACTTCGCCGCGCTCGGCGGTCGGCTTCCTCATCCATGGCGCAACCATCGATCTTGAAAAGGTCGGCCCCCGGCGAAACCTTTCCATGCCGGGTCTCAGTGCCACCGTGGGCGAGCAGATCGAGGCGTTGCGCCGCGTTGCCGGCGAAAAAGCTGTGAAACTCATCCGCCGTGAGCCCGACGAGATGATCATGAAGATGGTCGCCGGCTGGGCGCCGGGCTTCGAGGCGAAGCGCGCCATCGAACTCGGCTTCACCGCCGAAAAGAGCTTCGACGAGATCATTCGCGTACACGTCGAGGATGAACTGGGAGGAACGCTGTGAGCGGAAAGCCGATGATTGCGTTTCTCGGCACCGGCTTGATGGGCGCGCCGATGGCTCGGCGCCTGAGCCGTGCCGGTTTTCCGGTTACGGTATGGAACCGCGACGCCGCCAAGGCCACACCGCTGGCCGCCGACGGCGCTAAGATTGCTGCCTCGCCGGCCGATGCCGTTGCCGGAGCCAGGGTCGTCTTCACCATGCTGACCAATGGCGATGCCGTATCGGACGTCCTGTTCGAACGCGGCGTCGCCGATGCCTTGCCCGAAGGCGCGGTCGTGGTGGATTGCAGCTCGATCGCCCCGCCGATCGCCCGCGAGCATGCGCTGAAACTGGCGGAACGTGGCATCCGTCACCTCGACGCACCGGTTTCAGGTGGCGTCGTGGGCGCCACAGCCGGAACGCTCGCCATCATGGCCGGCGGCGATGGCGCCGTCGTGGAAAGTCTGAAGGACGTCTTTGCGGCGCTTGGCCGCGTGACCCATGTGGGCCCGAGCGGTGCCGGCCAGATCTGCAAGCTTGCCAACCAGCAGATCGTCGCCGTCACCATCGGCGCCGTAGCCGAAGCGATGATCCTGGTGGAAGCAGGCGGTGCTTCGCGGGCGGCTTTCCGGGACGCGATCCGCGGCGGCTTCGCCGAAAGCCGGATCCTGGAATTGCACGGCGACCGCATGGTGAAGCGCGACTTCGAGCCCGGCGGAGCTTCGAGCAACCAGCTCAAGGATCTGGACGCCGTCATGGCGATGATGGAAGAACTTTCCCTCGACCTTCCCCTGACGAAACAGGTACGGAAGGAGTTTGCCGCTTTCGTCGAGTCCGGCGGTGCCGGACGCGACCACAGCGGATTGCTTCTGCATCTCGAAAAGCTCAACCGGAGAAACTAGGTTCCGCCATGGCTGACAAACTCCAGCGCCGCTTGCGCTCGCAGGACTGGTTCGACAATCCGGACCATATCGATCTTACGGCACTCTATCTCGAGCGCTTCATGAACTACGGCGTAACGCCGGAGGAGTTGCGTTCCGGCAAGCCCGTCATCGGCATTGCCCAGAGCGGCAGCGATCTCACCCCATGCAATCGGGTCCACATGGATCTGGCGAAGCGTGTTCGCGACGGCATCCGCGATGCAGGCGGCATTCCGATCGAATTCCCGACGCACCCGATCTTCGAGAACTGCAAGCGTCCGACCGCCGCCCTCGACCGCAACCTCGCCTATCTGGGCCTGGTGGAAATTCTCTACGGCTATCCGCTGGATGGCGTGGTGCTGACCACCGGCTGCGACAAGACCACGCCGTCCGCCCTGATGGCGGCTTCGACGGTCGATATTCCGGCGATCGTGCTCTCCGGCGGACCCATGCTCGATGGCTGGCACGAAGGCGACCTCGTCGGCTCGGGCACGGTGATCTGGCGCATGCGCCGCAAACTGGCGGCAGGCGAGATCGATCGCGAGGAATTCATGCAGGCCGCGCTCGATTCGGCGCCTTCGGTCGGCCATTGCAACACCATGGGCACGGCTTCGACTATGAACGCCATGGCCGAAGCGCTCGGCATGTCGCTCACCGGCTGCGGCGCCATCCCCGCTGCCTATCGCGAGCGTGGGCAGATGGCCTATCGTACCGGACGCCGCGCCGTGGAACTCGTCATGGAGGACCTGAAGCCCTCCGACATCCTGACCCGCGAAGCCTTTCTCAACGCTATCCGAGTCAACTCGGCGATCGGCGGGTCGACCAATGCCCAGCCACATCTTGCGGCCATGGCGAAGCATGCGGGCGTGGAACTTTATCCGGACGACTGGCAGGTTCATGGCTTCGATATCCCGCTGCTCGCCAACATCCAGCCGGCGGGTGCCTATCTCGGCGAACGCTACCACCGCGCGGGCGGCACACCCGCCATCATGTGGGAACTGCTGCAGGCCGGAAAGCTCGACGGTAGCTGTCGCACCGTCACGGGAAAATCCATGGCCGAGAACCTCGAGGGACGCGAATCGACGGACCGTGAGGTCATCAGGCGCTTTGAGGAGCCGCTCAGGGAAAAGGCGGGCTTCCTGGTGCTGAAGGGCAATCTCTTCGACTTCGCGATCATGAAGATGAGCGTGGTCTCAGACGATTTCAGGAAGCGGTATCTTCAGGAGCCGGGGCGCGAGGGTGTTTTCGAAGGCAAGGCCGTGGTCTTCGATGGTTCGGAAGACTATCACAAGCGCATCAACGACCCCCAACTCGACATCGATGAAGACACCATCCTGGTGATCCGCGGTGCGGGGCCGCTCGGCTGGCCGGGATCGGCGGAAGTCGTGAACATGCAGCCGCCGGATCACCTCCTGAAGCGTGGCATCAAGAGCCTGCCCACCATCGGTGACGGTCGCCAGTCCGGCACGGCGGACAGCCCCTCCATCCTGAACGCCTCGCCGGAGAGTGCGGCCGGCGGCGGTCTCGCCTGGTTGCGGAACGGCGATGTGATCCGGATCGATTTCAACCTGGGCCTTTGCGACATGCTGGTTTCCGACGGCGAGATCGAAAGGCGAAAGGCGGATGGCATACCGGCCGTGCCGTCCGACGCCACGCCCTGGCAGCGTATCTATCGCAAATCCGTCACCCAGCTTTCCGATGGAGCGGTGCTCGAGGGTGCCGCAGATTTCCGGCAAATCGCCAAAAACATGCCGCGCCACAATCACTAGCGGGATGAGGAAAATGTGCGCGGCTTCCGCCGCGGTCCCGCGTCTCAACTCGTTTGAATAAATCACGTTCATGGTTTTAGGTCCGTGCGACCTAAAACCATCGTGGTCCAATGGGTAAAATCTCCTCGGGCCTGTGGCCGACGCAGCCGCCCCACATCCGCATCGCCAATTCTTCGCGTTCGGACGTGAATTAGAAACGCAAAGAGACCCTCGCAGGCTTTTTGATTGAAATCAGCGCGGCGCCCACCTCCATCTATAGTTGCGTATCATCGCCGCCATTCAATGCTCCACAAGCGCTTCTTGTTACCGATGACCGCAGCGGACTATTTCGTACGGGACGTAGACTCATTTTACCTCACGAAATTCGTTTATGTGGCGCTCCGGTGTCCAATCTCTGGTTGCGGGTGTATTCGAGGAAAGCACGCATGGCCGCGCTCGTATGCCGCCGGCTTGGATAATACAGATACCAGCTCGGCAGCTTCTGCTTCCAGTCGCAGAGCAATTCGATAAGCCGGCCTCTTTCGACATCATCACGGACATAGTCTTCGAACAGGTGAGCGATTCCCGATCCCGCAAGTGCGGCCTGGAGCTCTTGATGCGCTGAACTCAGCGTCAACCGACCTTTCGGGGTGATTTCCACTTCATCGTCGCCCTTCTCGAATTTCCACGTCACCATGGTTCCGCCGGGGAAACGGCGACGAATACAAGGCGACACCGGCCTTATGGCGCATGCTCGTCGAGGCGGGATGGCAAGGTACGCCAGAACTTAAAATGCTGTGCGGTGGCGAGGCGCTCAACAGTGCCTTGGCGGCAGATCTTCTCACGCGTGGCGGCGAACTCTGGAATCTCTACGGCCCGACCGAGACGACGATCTGGTCAGCAGCACTTCGCGTTGAGCCGTCGCTTCTCGATCCCCCAAGCGTGCCAGTGGGCGGCCCGATCTCTAACACGCAGATCTACATTCTGGACGCACACGGCGCTCCGGTCCCGATCGGCGTTACCGGCGAGCTTTACACAAGCGGAGCCGGCGTTGCGCGTGGCTATCTGAACCGCCCGAAAGGCAGCAAGCCTTTCTCGGCATTGCGCAGATCGGCCCGCCAAGCTGTTTTAACATGAACGAAAATCTCATATTTGGATTCTTCATGCGCTTTGGTGTGTTGGCTTTACTAGGCATTATGCTGTCTTCTCCTGTTTTCGCTCAATGTGACGGTAGGCTTATCGCCGAAGGGGCGTTCCTCCACCCACCGCTGTGCGCTCCCAAGGAGCCGAAACGGATCATATCTCTAGTCCCGACGTTCAGCCTTGGCATAGCGTTGGAGCTTGGCCTACCTGTCGTTGGCGCTCCGCTTTTCGGGATGAGCGATGAGGATCTGAAGTCGAAAGCTGAGGCGGCGGGTGTGGTGGATCTCGGTTCTTTCTTGGAGCCCAGCATCGAGAAGATCGTCGCGCTTCAGCCCGATCTCATCATCGGCAGCAGCTTCCTGGGCGAGGAAGCATACCAGATGGCATCGCGATTGGCTCCCACCGCGCTGCTCACCGGAGCGAACTGGAAAGAATTCTATCGGACGCTGGCAAATATCGCTGGCGTCGACGATGGAATTGAAGGTCGCTTCGCTGAATACGAGAAGCGGGTTGCGGCAGTTCGCGAGCGGGTTCCCAAGGATTTGCGAGTATCCGTGGTCCGCATCACGCCCTGGGAATTCCAGGTCTTTCTCGATGAACCCAATGCATGGGCGCCGTTCGACGTGCTGCGCAAGGCGGGTGTCAGGCGTACAGATTTCGAGACATCCGAAACGAATGTCGGAACGAAACGCATCGATTTCGAGGGACTGGCCGGCCTGGATGGGGATATCCTGCTCTACATCGTCGGCGGTTCCAACGATTCAGCCACCAGCGGCAGGCATGAGGCCGTGCTGACGAACCCATTGTGGAAAATGCTGCCGGCCGTCAAAGCGGGCCGCGTTTATCGAGTAGACGCAGGCACCTGGATAGAGTTCAACGGTCTGGCGTCGGCCAATAAGATTCTCGATGACATCGAGACTTACATCATCCCGAGGCCGTGAAATGGTGGTCATAGAGTCGGCGCGGCGCAACACCCCCGCGACGCGGATCTTTGCTTTTGGCCTGTTTGCGCTGCTGCTCGCTCTGCTGAGCCTGTGGTCACTTACGATCGGCACCACTGCGATACCACTGGGTGATGCCTTGCGCGCGATAATATCGGAGGGAACCAGCCATCAGGACGTAGTTATTTCCACTATCAGGTTACCACGAGTTCTCACCGCCATCATCGTAGGTTCGACATTGGGCGTTGCCGGAGCCTTGATGCAGGCGGTCACAAACAATCCGCTGGCTTCGCCTGATCTGCTTGGCATAAGCGCCGGGGCGGCTTTTGCGGTCGTTATATCCATCGTCTTCTTCGACGCGCAATCTCCGCTGGTGTTCCTGTGGTTCGCCTTTGGCGGCGCCGCAGTAGCAGGGATCCTCGTTTATATGGTCGCGTCAACCGGCGTGTCCGGTGTGACCCCGGTGAAGCTCGCCCTGTCAGGCGCGGTGTTGAGCGTTTTCCTCGGCTCGGTGTCCGCATCGCTTCTCATCTTCGACATGAAAGCCATCGACATTATCAGGTTGTGGTCCGTTGGTTCATTGACGGGAAAGGATATGGCTGCCGTGGCAGCCGTGGCGCCTTTTGCCCTGGCAGGAGTTGCTGCCACTCTGCTGCTGGCAAGAGAGGTGAGCACACTCAGTCTCGGGGCGGATGTCGCGCAGGCCGTCGGTCAGAATGTCCTTTTATGGAGACTCGTTTCGGGAGCCCTCGTGGTCCTGATGGCGGGAAGTTCGGTTGCGCTGGCAGGTCCTATCGGGTTTGTCGGACTTGTGGTGCCACACGTCGTGCGCTTGAGCCTCGGCACTGACTACCGCTGGATTCTTCCCTTCTGTGCAATTTCGGGAGCGTTATTGGTTGTCATGGCAGACGGTCTGCAAAGAAGTTTGACGGGAATCGACGTTCCGGTTGGCGTGACGCTTGCCCTGGTGGGGGCTCCATTCTTCATCTGGCTGGCGCGGTTGCGCGCCCGTGGGATTGGTTGATGCGAAGCGTTCTCATCCTATCGGGCTTTTCGGTCGTCATACTGATCTTGGCGCTTGCGATTGGTGACCACCATGTCAGCATCGCACAAATCCTTGCAGTCCTCACCGACAGCCCGGCGGCGGATGCACAGTCCATACAGATTATCCGCGATATTCGTCTTCCAAGGGTTATTTTGGGCTTCCTTGTTGGCGCATCGCTTGCCACTGCGGGTATGATTGCCCAGTCGGTGTTGCGAAATCCATTGGCGGAACCGGGTCTGATCGGTGTCAATGCCGGCGCTGCCCTTGCAGCGGTCATTGTCATCGTCAGGTTCGAGGTGCCTCCCACACACCTGCTTTCGTGGCTGGCATTTGCCGGAGCCCTCACAATGTCCCTCGCGATCTATGCCTTGTCATGGAACAGCGGCAGTTCTTCGCTGCGCATCATTCTCATCGGCATCGGCCTCAGTTCGCTAGCCGGGGCCGGCGCAAACTTCATCTCCACCTTCGGAAACCCCCAGGCCGTGCAGCGAGCGATGGTCTGGCTTTCCGGCAGCATCTACAACAGCACCTGGGATAAAATCCGTACCCTCGCGACATGGCTCACGATAGGCATAGCGGGCAGTGCCCTGATCGCGCGGGAAATGGACCTGCTTATCCTGGGGGACGAGACCGCAAGGGCGCGGGGGCAACCAGTAGAACTGATCCGAGCCGTCATGTTCGTCCTTTGCGCTGTCCTGTCTGGCGCCGCAGTCGCTGCGGCAGGTCTGGTGGCATTCGTTGGTCTGATCGCACCGCACATTGCTCGCGCGCTCGTAGGGCATTCCCACGGTCTCATGCTGCCGGTCACCGCGCTTGCCGGCGGACTTCTGGTGGTCGGAGCCGACCTTGCGGCGCGCACGTTGTTTACGCCAGCGCCGCTGCCCGTCGGATTGATGACGGCTATTCTGGGCGCGCCATTCTTTGCTTACCTCATGTGGCGGAAGAAAAATGCCTGAACAGCTTGCCCTTCCTATCCTTGAAACCCGCGCTGCCTCGATCGGATATGGCGCCAGGCTTATCCTGCGAGATCTCGACTTATCCGTTCCAGAAGCTTCCTTCACTGTGCTGCTTGGTCCGAATGGCTGCGGAAAATCGACCCTACTCAGGGCACTTGCCGGCCTGATCCGGCCGCAACAGGGCACCGTGCTGATCAACGGATACTCGATTTCGATGTTTCCGCGGAAGGAACTGGCGCAACGTATCGGACTTCTCTCGCAAAATCAGTCGGCGCCTGAAGGCATGACGGTCATGGATCTGGTCAGGCAGGGCCGTTACCCTCACCGTACCCTGTTTGGCCGATGGACGAAGGAGGACGACGAAGCCTGCGAGGAGGCGCTTGCGGTCACCGACACGGCGGATCTCGCTGGCGAGAAATTTGATACGCTTTCCGGCGGACAGCGACAGCGCGCCTGGATCGCCATGACCCTGGCGCAACGAACCAGCGTTCTCCTGCTCGACGAGCCAACAACCTTTCTCGACCTTTCCCATCAGATCGATACCCTGCGTCTCGCCCGAAAGCTTGTTCGCGAACGCGGTGTAACCATCGTCGCAGTATTGCACGACCTCAATCAGGCTGCACGTTATGCTGACAATCTGGTTCTTTTAAAACACGGTGCGATCGTGTCCGAAGGTTCCCCGGCCGATGTCTTGACATCAGATATCGTCAAGCGCGTCTTCGATGTCGATGTGACGATCATCACCGAACCGCGAACGCAGGCTCCGATCTGTGTTCCGGTGGAAGACGCTGACCTATAGAACGAAAACCCGCCGGGCTGAAAAACCTGGCGGGTTTGAAGAAGCCTGAATGGCTTGTCAGATTAATCAGAAGGTGGCGTTGACGCGTACGCCGAACGAGCGCCCGTCGCCGATGGTCGCCAGGTTGCCATTGCTCGAAATCGAGGTCAGGTATTCCTCGTCGAACAGATTCCTGGCAAACGCAGTGATCTTCAAGTTGTCTTTTTCGTAGCCGATATTCGCATTTACAACAGTAAACGAATCCAGGGCACGAACATTCTTCACGTCGCCTTTGCTGTAGTAGCCGTCCGTGAAGGACACGTCGCCGCCTGCGAAGAAACCGCTTTCATGCTTGTAGACGCCACCGAAAGAGGCGGTGAGCGATGGCGCTTCGGGAAATTCCTTGCCCTTGAAGTCGCCCTTATCAAACTTCGACTTCATGAGGCCGAGCCCAGAGAAGAGCTCTAGGCCAGAATCGAAGCCGTAACGAACTTCGATTTCGGCACCATAGGAATGAGATTCGGCTGCATTGAGACTGATCGTCTGGGCTGGGAAGCGAGGATCGAATTCGATTGGAACCTGCTGGTTCGTGTAATCGTAGTAGAAGACGTTCCCGTTCACCTGCAGACGGTCCTCCAGCCACTTGGAACGATAAGCAAGTTCATAGGCCCAGAGAGATTCCGGCCTGACCGTATTGATGTCGGTCGTGCCGATAATGAGTTCCGAATAGCCCGGGCGGTAGCCTTTACTGATGGTAGCGGCGAGATTCTGGTTCTCGTCGAGTTCAAAGGCAAGGCCGATCTTGGGCAGGAATTCGGTGTTTGAGACCGAATTGTTCTCCGTAAGCGGAACATATCCGAAGGTGGAGGCGTCCAGCAGGCTGCCCGTGTAGTTGGCCGAGACCTTGTCATGGACCAGCCGACCGCCGGCCAGCAGCGTCCATCGATCGACAAACTCGTAGCGGGTGTCCGCGTACAGAGCGGTCGTCTCGCTCTTGTTCTTCGCCTGTAACTGCTGGAACGGCAAGATGAACGGGGTGACTGGATCTGCCACCACCCGGATGTTCGAGTCGAGATCGAAGGTGGATCGGCCTGCGAAAAGACCGAAGACGCCCGAAAATTGAGACTCCGCCGATCCGTAAGTGAGACGGATATCCTGGGAGAAGTCTCCGCCCTCGCGTGTGTCATCACGGATGAGTTGGAACTGTTGAAGCGTCGGCGTTTGAGGAGAAGTAATCTCCACGTCCGTGTCTACGAACGACGTAATCGACTGAATCTTCCAGTCCTCGTTGATCTCGTAGGTCAGGTCGGCGATGTAGCGGTTAACGTAAGTATCGCGCCGTTCTGCAGTCGTATCATCGAATCGTCTGGCGAAGAAATCGGGACCGCTCACCAGAGCCCATGCCGGTTTGTCATGCGTACGGCTAACGGTAAACAGCCCCCGGAGGCCCGGTATTTCTGCAGGCTCCCAGAGCAGCTTGCCGCGAATTTCCTCGAACTCCTCTTCGCCCACGTCCGAAATGGACGGATCGACATAGTCGATGTCGTTGTCCCGGCGAAAGATTTGCCCGGAGATACGAAATGCCAGCTCGTCTTCGACGATCGGCGCCGAAACGGCAAAGGCGCCGGATTTGTACTCGTCGGTTCCGATCAGGCCTTCAATACTGGCTTCGGGGGTATAAGTCGGATCTTTCGTCTTGATGATGACGGACCCCGCGAGCGCGTTGCGTCCCTGAAGCGTAGATTGCGGACCACGCAATACTTCGACCTGCTCGACGTCCCAGAGGCCTCGCGTCCCGCGCCGGGTTGCCTCGACACCCTGTTCTGCGTCGTCCACGACCACCGAAATCACCGGGTTCGAGCGGCTCGGAGCCGTTACACCCTCCGAGCTCAAACCGCGGATGACAATGTCGGAATTACCTCTGCCACTCATGAAGGCACGGATGTTGGGTGAGCTGTTTAGCGCATCATTGAGTGTCGGTCGGACGAGATCGTGAAGTTCTCCGCCTGTGAAAACCTCGACACTGGTGAAGGTGGTGAACTGATCACGGCCGAATTTCTCGCCAGTGATGATAATCGGCGCCAGCGTCGTCGCGGCATCCTCATCGCTCGGCGTCGCGTCCTGAGCCATCGCAATGCGCGTGCCTGGCCCGATCGATACTGCCGTTGCGACGATTGCGATTGCCGTGCAGCCAAGAAACGGCTGCATCTCTTAGAAAATGTCATTATCCCCTCACATTGGTAACCCCTAGCAAAAGGACAATTATGAACAAAAGATGAGTAGATCAATCCACTTTTTGCAATCTGATTTGACTATCCGCGATGGTTGCAGTTTTGCACCACATCACAACTCTTCTCTGAAACAGAACAAGGCAATTAACGAGACCAGTAGGATGCCACACGCATCTCCGCCCTTTGAATGCCGCGAGCAACCAAAATATTCCGAGCCTCATTGACCTCGGATCGCTCGCTCGCAATCCAGACAAAACGATCGACGTCCGGAATTCGAAGCTTTTTCAATTCGTCGAGCAGCGATATGCCATCGCCGCGCACCAGCCATCGGACGGCCACGCTACTTGTCGTGTTGAGGTGCTGCACATCACCCGCGTCAGATATGAGGATAGTCGCTACACCACTGGTCTCCTCGGGAAGGCTTTCCAATATCCGGGCGATTGCCGGCAGCGCGGTCTCATCGCCAAACAATGCAATCCATCGCGCGTCTGGCAGCCACTCTCCTCCCGGCCCCATGATGGCCGCGTCCATTCCCGGATGCAACGTCTTGCACCATTCGGTTACGCGCCCTCCTTCATGCGCGAAGACGTCAAAGTCGAGGGTGCCTTTTTCCAGATTGACACTGCGGGTCGTATAGACCGGCCGATGCCATTCACTTATGCCGCCGGGCCATTCCACGCGCCCGCTTTCCGAAATGACCGGCCATTGACCAATATGGTTTTCGGATGGGAACAGCAGCCGGAAATGCAGACCATCACGAGAGAAACGTTCGAGTGAAGCTCCGGAAAGTCGCACCCGATAGTAGGACGGACGGACGCGCTCACAGGACTCCACTATCGCGAAGGTCAAATTCGGCGGAACAAGCCCTAGCTTGGTCAGCGACCATCGGCGGTCAAGGGCAACAGCCGCTTCGTCGAGACGGTGATCGACCGCTTCCTGGAGGAGGTGTAGCTTCATGTGATCACTTGCATGAAGCGTCAGTCGCAAGCCGCCATTTTCCCCGCAAGCGTGAATTTGACCCAGCGGCAAATGTATGATCAGTCCATCGGACTTCTCAACGAACGGCAACGAACGTTCGACTACTCGGGCCTTGATCATCTGCAAGCCAAGATCCGAGTGCACCTCGATCAATGTAGTCGTTTTCATTGTAATCCTGTGACGTGCGATTAGACTTTTTAAATTCTTGCATAGGCGATCGAACGGGTCACGACAATCTGAGGCGTTCGGCTTGTCGGAGGCATTTTCGAAAAACTTAGGTCATGTTGACAAAGTGGGCAGCCATATCTTCGCCGCGACAATCGCGAGTGACCTTGCCCCGTTGAAATAATCCATTTTGAAGTAAGCTCTGGACCGTTGAGAGGACCAGAGAATGAAGAGCAACCGTTTCACAGACGAACAAATCATCACCATTTGGAAGGAGCACGAGGCTGGCACGCCCGTCTCGGAGCGTTGCCGCAAGCACGGCGTCAGCGATGCCAGCATCTATAAATGGAAAGCCAAGTTCGGCGGCATGGACGTATCCGAAGCCAAGCGGCTGAAGACGCTGGAAGACGAGAACACGAAGCTGAAACGGCTTCTGGCAGATGCGATGCTCGACAATGCGGCGGCGTGTAAAGCCATCGGCTTTTGCCGGATGACGATCCGTTATGAAACCAGGCGCAGCGATGACCATAGCCTTCGCGAGCGGATGAAGGCGCTGGCGCATGAACGCCGCCGCTTTGGATATCGACGCCTTCATGTGCTGCTCAGGCGTGAGGGTCACCTTGTGAACCACAAACGGCTCTTTCGGCTCTACCGTGAAGAGAAGCTGACGGGTGCGCAAGCGCGGCGGCCGGAAACGAGCGATAGGCACACGCGCACCGATGCTGATCCCGCTTGCCGCCAATGATCGTTGGTCACTGGACTTCGTGTCGGATCAACTCACCGATGGTCGAAGGTTCCGGGTACTTACGGTCGTTGACGATTGCACCAGGGAGTGCCTGGCACTCGTCGCCGATACGTCCATTTCCGGCCTGCGGGTTGCCCGTGAGCTGGACCGGATGATCGAGAAACGAGGCAAGCCGAAGATGATCGTCAGCGACAATGGCAGTGAGTTCACCAGCAACGCGATCCTGCAATGGACCGATCGGACCAAGGTGGAATGGCACTACATCGCACCGGGCAAACCGATCCAGAACGCCTTCATCGAAAGCTTCAATGGGCGGCTGCGAGACGAGTTCCTGAATGAACCGCTCTTCTCGTCACTGACCCATGCTCGATCAGCGCTTTCAAACTGGCGCAGCGATTACAACGATCATCGACCACACTCCGGACTCGGCTGGATGACACCTGCCGAGTTCGCTCAGACAATCAACCCGCGACGGGATGCGGTGCTGCAGCCGGAATGGCTCCGCACCGCATCCCGTCGCTACCGCCCCGAATACAGCAACCCAAAACCGCTCGAGCGAACTGAAAACTGGATAAAACTTGGGGGCAAGGTCAGAACGTTTCGGACGCGCTCACTACCGAGATTGAGGATGGATCAGAAGCGCAAAAAGCCCCCGTATGGGGGCTTTTTTGCTTGGCGTTTGTTTTTGATTTGGTTGCGGGGGCAGGATTTGAACCTGCG